>Ga0335069_10005196_pt1 | contig 19168 bp, 20 predicted proteins | sample Lox_Sample_11_FD_206714 | JGI IMG/M metagenome (GOLD analysis project Ga0335069, IMG submission 206714) | Soil microbial communities from Loxahatchee National Wildlife Refuge, Florida, United States - Lox_Sample_1.1 | ecosystem: Environmental > Terrestrial > Soil > Wetlands | place: USA... | reverse complement strand
TCTCTGAAGCGACCACCGGCTCGACGTTGTAGCCGGTCATGAACTTGATGTCGTCCATGGCGAACACGTTGGTCGGATCGCCCATGGCGATCGTCAGGGTCGCCCCCGTCTTGTTCACGGGCAGGACACCGTACTTGCGAGCGACCTCGCCCGGGACCACCTTGATGATGGCCGGGTCGATCTCGAAGTGCGCCAGGTCGATCGACGGGACGCCGAACTGCTGCGACAGCGTTTCGGTGATGTCGCCCTCGGAGACGGCGCCGACGCGGACCAGGGCCTCGCCGATCTTTCCGCCTTCTTCGCGCTGGAGCTTGAGCGCCGTTTCGAGCTGCTCCGGCGTGATGAGCTTCTGCTTGAGGAGGAGATCTCCCAGTTTTACGGCCATGGAATTGAAGAATGGTAGGGGTTTAACTCTCGTCTGTCAAAGGGACTCTGCCAGAGACAGCGCCTCCGCGTCCGTGACGCGCGTCATGTCGCGCACGATTCCCCGGCGGTCGCCATAGGGACCGTTGCGCTCCGGGTCGGTCGGTCCGAAGAGGGCGAGCGTCGGGATGCCGATCGCGTCGGCCAGGTGCGTCGGCCCGGTGTCGCCGCCGACGAAGAGCGCCGCGCCGGCGTCGAGCCGCGCCAGGCCGCGCGCGTCGAGAAGCGGCGCCCGCCGCGCGGCCGGCACGAGCGCCGCGAACCGGTCGACGCGCGCCGCGTCTCCCGGTCCCCAGGAGATCACCGGGGAAAGCCCGCGCCGCTCGTGGAGCGCCGCCGCGAGGCGCGCGAGGCGTTCTTCGCCCCACGCCTTGTCCGCGCGGCCGGCGCCCGGATGGAAGACGGCGTAGGGGCGGGGCAGCGCCGCGACGAACGCGTCGGCGTCCGGACTCGGGCGGTCCAGCAGGTAGCGCGCGTCGGGCCGCCGGACGCGCACCGGGACGCCGGCCGCGCCGAGCAGCGCGAGGTTCTTCTCGACGACGTGCCGCGCGTCGGGCCCCGGGCTCACCGGGACGTGGCACAGGAGCGCGGAAAGCGGCTCGCGTCGAAAGGCCGCCGGGAAACCGGCGACGGGCGCGCCGCCCCACCGCGCGACGATCGCCGACTTGAAGAGGCCCTGGACGTCGAGCGCGAGGTCGGGCGCGAAGGCGCGCAGCGCCGACCGCAGGCGCCGGACCGCCTGCCGCGTCGGCGCGGAAAACGGCGCGCGCCGCCAGGCTCGCGTGTCCGCGGTGAAGAGGCGCGCGCAGTGCGGGTTGCCTTCGAGCACGCCGCGGAACGCCGCCTCGACGACCCAGCCGACCTCGGCGCCCGCACGCGCCGCGTTCTCCGCGACGGGGAGCGCGTGGATCACGTCGCCGAAAGCGGAGAGGCGGACGAGGAGGAGGCGCATCGAACGGAAGCGGCGAACCGCTAACCCGCGAGCTTCCGAATTCCCGCCAGCACATCGGTGGTGGAGTGATCCTTCGGATCTCCCACGATCACGGTCCGCCCGCCGTACGCCGCGACGACCGCGCGTTCGGGCACGGTCTCGGCGGCGTAGTCCGTTCCCTTGGCGTGCACGTCCGGCTTGAGCTCGGCGATCAGCGCCGCCGGCGAGTCCTCGCCGAAGATCACGACCGCGTCGACGGCCGCCAGGGCCGCGACGATCTCGGCGCGCTCGGCCTCGGGCAGGATCGGGCGGCCCGGGCCTTTGGCGCGCGCCACGGAAGCGTCGGCGTTGACGCCGACGGCGAGCCAGTCGCCTTCGCGCGCCGCGGCCTCGAGGTAGCGGACGTGGCCGACGTGGAGCAGGTCGAAAGCCCCGTTGGCGAACACGATCCGGCGGCCCGCCGCGCGCTCCCGCGCCGCGGCCTCGAGGAGCTCGGCGCGGGCGAGGATGCGGGCGGCGGTCACGACAGCAGGGCGCGATCCGCGTCGACGGCGGCCTTGAGCTCCTGCGGCGTGACCACGGCCGTCCCCATCTTCATCACGACGACGCCGCCCGCGAAATTGGCGAGGAGCGCCGCCTCGAGCGGCGACGCGCCGGCCGCGAGCCCGAGCGCGAACGTGGCCAGCACCGTGTCGCCCGCCCCGGTGACGTCGGCGACCTGATCGGTGCCGTGGACGGGGATGCGCTCGGGAGCCGGCCCGCCCGAGAACAGGGCCATGCCCCGCGAGCCGCGCGTGACGAGGAGGCTGCCGCAGCCCATGCGCGCCCGGAGCGCGGCGCCGGCCGCGTCGAGCTTCGCGTCCGAGTCGGCGAGCGGTTCGCCGGCCGACTCTTCGAGCTCTTCCTCGTTGGGCGTGGCGGCGTCGACGCCGGCATATTCCGCGAGGCGGTGCCGCGAGTCGACGCACACGCGCGCCCCGGGCCCGAGCGCGGCCCGAAGGACCGGCACGGCCTCGGGCGAGACCGCGCCGTAGCCGTAGTCCGACAGGATCGCGCCGTGCGCCCCGCGCGCCGATTCGCGCAGGCGCGCCGCGAAGGCCTCGCCCCGGGCCGCGCCTTCGGGCAGGACGTCTTCCACGTCGTAGCGGACGATCTGCTGCTTGATCGCGTGCGGCGCGCCGCCGAGGATGCGCGTCTTCGTCGGGGTGCGATAGCCCGGGGCTTCGACGAGCCCGTCGGTCGCGATGCCGCGGTCGCGAAAGGCCTCGCGGAGCGCCCGACCCGCCTCGTCGGCGCCCGTCGCGCCGACCGGCACCGGCACGCCGCCGAGCGCCCGGACGTTGGCGGCCGTGTTGCCGGCGCCGCCCGGAAGGTCCTCCTCCTTCCAGAAGCGGAGGATCAGGACCGGCGCTTCGCGGCTGATGCGCTTGGGGTGGCCGAACACGAAGCGATCGAGGACGAAGTCCCCGGCGACGACCAGACGGCGGCCGGCGAGGGCGTCCACGAGCGCCAGGAGCCGGCCTCTCGGAACGGGAAACCGCACGGGCGCGGATTATAATGAGCGCCCCGGAAGCGAGGATGCTCGACTCTCAAGTTCTCGTGCTCAATCGCGTCTTCCAGGCCGTGCAGGTGACCTCGGTCCGGAAGGCCTTCTCCCTCTTTTACAAGGGGCACGTGAAAGCCGTCCTCCCCGACTACACGACCTACGAGTTCGAGAACTGGTGCGACATCCCGGTGCAGCCGCAGGACGAGGTCGTCCTGACGCCGTCCATGGCGATCCGGGTGCCGCGCGTCGTCGCCCTGAAGGACTTCGACCGCCTGCCCCGGCAGGAGGTGAAGTTCTCGCGCCACAATATTTACCTGCGCGACGGCAACCGCTGCCAGTACTGCGGGCACAAGTTTCCCTCCGCCGAGCTCTCGCTCGACCACGTCATCCCGCTCTCGCGGGGCGGCAGCTCCTCGTGGGAGAACGTCGTCTGCGCGTGTCTTTCCTGCAACGTCAAGAAGGGGAATCGGACGCCCCAGGAAGCGGCGATGCGCCTGGTCGCCGTGCCGCGCAAGCCCCGCTGGCATCCGGTCGGTCAGTTCGGGTCGAGCCGTCTCCACCCGGCGTGGCGTCACTTCCTCGACGTGGCGTACTGGAACACCGAGCTGAAGTAGCCCCCCTCACCCTTGCCCTCTCCCCCCGTCGGGGCGAGAGAGGATCGAGAGCCTCAGCTCCTCGACCGCCCGCACCGCGTCCTCGACCGAAATCTCCGTCAGGCACTCGTGCCGGTACGGGCACTCGGTCTTGAAGCAGGGCGAGCAGAAGACGTAGCGGTCGAGGACGCGCGACGGCGAACCCGACGGGCCGGTCCGTCCCGGATCCGTCGGGCCGAAGAACGCGACGACGGGCGTGCCGACGGCGCCGGAGAGGTGCATGGGACCCGAGTCGTTGGTCACCGCGACGCGGGCGAGCGCGAGGGCCGCCGCGAGCTCGACCGGGTCGAGGTCCACGCCGAGCACGGGAGGCCGCGAGCGGGCCGCGGCGGCGACGCCGGCGCCGAGCTTCTCCTCGCCGGGACCGACGAGGATCGCCGCCGGCAGCTTCGTTTCCGAGAGCGCGTCGGCCAGAGCCGCGAAGCGCTCCGCCGGCCAGCGCTTGGTCCGTGCGAAGGCGCTCCCCGGGCAGAGCGCGGCGAAGGCGCGCTCGCGCAGCCCCGCCGCTTCGAGTACCGCTCTCACGCGCGCGCGCGCGGCGTCCGGCAGCGGCAGGCGCGGCGGCTCGAGGTCCGGCGCGACGCCGCCCGCCGCGAGGAGCGCGTCGTAATCGCGCAATTGGTGGATCGTTCCGGGCGGCGCCGGCAGCGCGTCGGTCAGGAGCCAGCCGCGCTTCTCGGTCGCGTAGCCCAGGCGCCGGCGCGCGCCGGAGGCGCGGGCGAGGAGCGCGGCGCGGTAGGAGTTCGGCAGCAGCCAGGCCTCGTCGAAGCGCCCGCGGCGCGCGGCGAAGGCGTCCCGCGCGAAGGACGAGCGCGGGAGGACCTCGTCGGCGCTGCCTTCCGCGCGATAGATCGCCCCGGGCCCGCGGCGGGCCAGGACGGCGAGGCGGCCGGACGGATCGGCGCGCCGCAGCGCCCGCAGGAACGGAAGCGACATCACGGCGTCGCCGATCCAGTTGGGAGCGATCACGAGCCGTCTCACCGCCCGACGTCCTCCGGACGCGTCCGCCAGCGGTTGTGCATCCAGAGCCAGACCTCGGGCTTGCCGCGGACGCAGGCTTCCGTGACTTCCATGTAGCGCGCCGTCAGGCGCCGCACGGATTCGGCGCGGTCCTCGGAGCGAGTGTCGTCCGCCAGGATCGGCGTCCCGAGCTCGAGGCGATAGCGCCCGCCGCCCTCCGGCCAGACGAACGCCGGCACCACCGCGGCGTCGGTCTTCAGCTGCAGGAGCGCGAGCGCCGGCGTCGTCGCGGCCAGCCGCCCGAAGAAGGGCACGAAGATCGCTTCCTGCGGCAGGACGTTCTGGTCGACGAGGATCGCCACCGTGCCGCCGTCGCGCAGCGTGCGCAGGATGTCGCGGGCGGCGTCGCGCTTGGCGATCAGACGGTTGCCGAAGCGCGTGCGGCGGCGCGCCAGCTCGCGCTCGAGGTGCGGGTTGTCGAGCGGCCGGACCACCGGCGCGATCGGGCCGTCGATCAGGCCGGCCCGGATCGCCCCGAGCTCCCAGCTGCCGAAGTGCGCCGAGAGAAGGAAGACGCCTTTGCCCCGCGCGCGGGCCGACGCGAGGTTCTCCTCGCCGACCACCGCGACGCGGGCGCGGATGTCCGCCTCGGACATGCCCGAGACCTGGAGGAACTCGACGAACGCGCGTCCGAGCCAGGCCGCCGACGCGCCGCCGATCCGGCGGATCTCGGCGCCGCTCGCGCCGGGGTACGCCGCGCGCAGGTTCTCGTCGAGGATCCGCCGGCGCGCCGGCGCGAGCTTCGCGTAGAGGCGGCCGAGCCCGGCCCCGAGGGCCGCCGCGGTCCGGCGCGGCAGCAGGGCGAGAAAGCCCGCGGCGAGGCGAAACCCGAAATGCTCGAGCCGGTCGCGCCCGGCGCTGCGCCGGCGGGGAGGCGGCGCGGCCGCGTCCGTCACGGCGCCTCCCGGCGCGGCAGCCGGCTCGCGACGAGCGCGAAGAAGGCGGGCTCTTCCACGTCGACGGCGAGCCGGACGGTGACCAGCGGCAGCGGCGACTTTCCCGAGAGCTTCACGGCGTCCTTCTCGGTCGTCACGACGAAGCTCGAGCCCGTGCGCTCGGCGGCGGCGCGGATTCGCGCGAGCTGGCGCGGCCCGTAGCGCTGGTGGTCGCGGAACTCGAGCCGCTCCTCGGGCGAGAGGCCGAGCTCGGCGAGCGTCGCAGCGAAGCTCTCGGGACGGGCGATGCCGCAAACCGAGAGGAGTCGTCGTGGCGCGATCGCCTCCGGCAGAAGCGGCGCGCCCGAGTCGTCGGCGAGCCCCGCCGCGCGGATGCGGGCATGGAAGACGGGCACGCGGGGCGCGAGGCGCCCGAGCGTCTCGACCGCGGCGCGCTCGGGCGCGGCGCGCTGGACGCGCGTGAAGACGATGGCGTCGGCGCGGGCCACGGCGCCGACCGGCTCGCGCAGCCGGCCCGCGGGAGGCAGACGCCCGCCCCCGAAAGGATCGGCGGCGTCGAGCAGGAGGAGGTTCACGTCGCGCCGCACGGCCAGGTGCTGGAAGCCGTCGTCGAGCACGAAGAGGTCGGCGCCGAGCTCGGCCGCGCGTCGGGCGGCGTCGGCGCGGCGCTCGCCGACGACGACGATCACGCCGGGCTCGGCCCGCGCCAGGGCGGCCGGCTCGTCGCCGGCGTCGTCGGCCGTGGCGAGCGGTCCGGCTCCGGCGCTGACGACGACGACGCCGCGCGAGCGGCGCCCGTAGCCGCGCGAGAGGATCGCGGGCCGCCAGCCTTCCAGGCGAAGCCGGCGGGCGAGAAAGGCCGCAAACGGCGTCTTCCCGGTGCCGCCGAGCGTGAGGTTTCCGACGGAGATCGTCGGATGCGGCAGCGGCTCGGCCGCGAGACGGCCCGAGGCGTACCAGCCGGCGCGCAGGCCCGTGAGCCGGCCGTAAAAGGCGGACAGCGGCGCGAGGATCACGAGGCCCTTCCCCGCGCCGGGGGTGCGGCGGCGAGGAGCGCGAGCGCGGCCGCGGCGGTTCGGTCCGCGGCGCCGCGGTTTTCGGCGACGAAGCGCGCGGCCTCCGCTCCCGCGGCGCGCGTCCTTTCCGGCGCGGCCAGGCGTACGGCGAGGGCGCGGGTGAGACCGGCGGCGTCGGCCGCGCGCTCGAGGAGGCCGCGGGCTTCGCCGGCCGCGGCGACGTCGCGGAAGTTCTCCAGGTGCGGCCCGGCGACGACCGCGGCGCCCGCCGCCCACGCCTCGATGGGGTTCTGACCGCCCTTCTCGACGAGGCTGCCCCCGACGAAGGCGACCGCCGCCTCGCGGTAGGCCGAGGCGAGCTCGCCGATCGAGTCGAGCAGGTAGACGTCGGGAGGGCGGGATCCGGGGACCGCGATGCGGGACGCGGGATGCGAACGGCGCAGGACCGTCAGGCCTCGGGCTTCGCACAGCCGCGCGGCCGCGTCGAAGCGCTCGGGCCGGCGCGGCGCGAGCAGCAGCAGCGGCCGGGGCGACAGCGGAGCGACCGCGTCGAGCACGAGGGCGTCCTCGCCTTCCGCCGTCGAGCCCGCCGCGACGATCGGCCGGCCGGCGGCCGCGGCGCGCAGCCTCGCCGCGTCGGGAAAGAGCGGCGGCTCGGGCATGTCGTACTTGAGGTTGCCCGTGATCACGACGCGCTCGGGCGGCGCCCCGAGGTCGAGCGCGCGGCGCGCGTCCTCGGCCGTCTGCATGGCGAGGAGCGACAGGCGCGCCAGCGTCGCGCGCATGAACCGCGGAACCCTGCGGTAACGGCGGTACGATTTCTCCGAGAGCCGTCCGTTGACGAGCGCGACCGGCACGCGCCGCCGCTCGGCGCGCTCGAGGAAGAGCGGCCAGATTTCGGTTTCCGTCAGCAGGACGAGGCCGGGGCGCGCCTGGTCCATCGCGCGCTCAACGGCGCCGGCGAGATCGAACGGGAACGCGAAGACCGCGGCTCGCCCCGCGAAGACGCGCTCGGCGAGCTCGCGCCCCGCGGCGGTCGTCGTGGATACGCCCGCGCGGCAGCCGGGCCGCGCCCGCTCGAGCGCGCCGAGCAGGTTGCGCGCGACGCCCACCTCGCCGACCGAGACGGCGTGGATCCAGACGCCGCCGTCGAGATCGGGCCAGGGCTTCCAGCCCAGGCGGCCGCGCACGTCCCCCAGGCGGCGGCCGCCCGCGAGCGAGCGCAGGAGGGCGTAGGGACCGTAGGCGGCGAGGGCCGTGGAGGTCAGAGCCCTGTAGAGGAGCAAAGCAGGCCGATTATCCCCGCTTTGCTTGCCCGGAGCAGCCCAAAGATTTAAGATTCAATGGCTTAGGGGGTGAAAACGGGCCTCAACGGCAGGGGAGTCTGGTCCGTATAACCCGCAGGAGGAGACCTGTCGGAGCCAATGGAACTCGTCTATAGCGAACGCCTCGAACGCCAGGGAGCCCTCGAGCTCTCGGATCGGGACCTCGCCCTCCGCGCGCGGGGCGGGGATATGGTGGCTTTCGAGGCGCTCGTCTCGCGCAAGACCCCGGCGGTGGTCTCGCTGTCCCGGCGCATCGTGGGAAACGGCGAGGACGCCCGGGACGTCGCGCAGATGGTGTTCCTGAGGGTCTGGAAGGAGATCCACCGCTACGACGAGCGCTACTCGCTGAACACCTGGCTCTACCGCATCGCGACGAACCTCTCGATCGACTTCCTGAGGAGCGCCCGCAGCCGCGAGCGCGCGCACGGCGCCACGCTGCACCTCGTGCGCGAGCGCGAGGAGTCCACGGCGGGCGGCGCCACGCGCTCGGCCGAAGACCGCGAGCTCGCCCGCCTCTTCGAGATCGTCTCCGGCAAGCTGTCGGAAAAGCAGAAGGCCGCCTTCGTCCTGCGCGAGATGGAGGACTGCGACACGAAGGACATCGCCGAGATCCTGGGTTGCGGCGAGTCCACGGTCCGCAATCATCTCTTCAACGCGCGGCGCATCCTCCGCAAGGAGATCGCGCGCCTCTACCCGGAGTTTCTGCGGGGGAGGACGCTGTGAGCCCCCTGTGCGGCATCGTCCGCGAAGGCCTCCACGACTACCTCGCCGACGCGCTGCCGGCGCCGCAGCGGCGGATCCTGCGCGAGCACCTCGCCGTCTGCGGGAGCTGCCGCGACGAAGCGACCTCGCGCGACGCCTCGATCCTCTTTGCGCGGGCGTTCGAATCCGACGTTCCCGTTTCGGAGACCGAGGCGATCCTGGCGTCGGTTCGGACGGGTGTCGCGCACATCGAGGCCGAGCGCCGCGCCGGCGCGGGGCGACGCTCGCGCCGCCCGGCCGCCGCCGCGGTGGCCGCGGTGGCCGCGCTGCTCGCGGTCGCCGTGCCCGGAGCGCTCTCGCGCCGCGCGCCGCAGCCGACCGCCGTCGCCGCCGTTGCCCCGGTCCCGACCGAGGCCCCGGCGCCGATGCCGGCGGACGTGGCGGGCGAGTCCGCCGCGCTGCCGGGCACGGGAACGCTGCCCGCGAGCGCGACCGTCTACGACCTGAACCCCGGCGCGGGCCGGGAAGAGCCGCGCGTGGTCTGGATCGTGGATCGGGGGCTCGATATCTGACCGGGTGCCGCGCCGCCTCCCGGGCCGGCTCGCGATGGGCCGGAGTCATGTCATTGCCGTGAAGAAAACGCTGCTGTTTCTCGCCGCCGTTCTGCTCGTCGCCCGGTCTCTCGAGGCCGAAGACGAGGTGTCGGTGCGCGTCTACGTCTTGAAGCACAAGCGCGTCGAGGAAGCGGCGCTGCTCGTGCGCCCCCTCCTGTCCGAGGCCGCGTCGGTGACGCTGACGCAGAAGCTGAACGCCATGACCGTCACGGCACGGCCCGAGAAGCTCGACCAGATCGGCAAGATCCTGGCCTCGTTCGACGTGCCGCCGCGCGGCTACAACTTCGCGGTCAAGCTCGTCCGCGCCCGCGCGGACGTGCCGTCGGGCTCGATCGCGAGCGAGATCGGCGGCCTCGGGGCGAAGCTGAAGTCGCTCTTTCAGTTCAACGACTACGCCCTCATCGACTCGGCCGTGCTGCGCGGCGTCGAGGGGTCGACGCTGCGCTACCAGCTCGGCTCGGACTACTCGCTCACCTTCGCCATCCGGTCGCCGGGCACCCCGGCCGGCAAGGAGCTGCTGCTGTCGCCCTTCGCGCTCTCCAGGCTCTGGCGGCCGACGCCCGGGCAGCCGGGCCTGATGCGCCAGGTCTACCAGACCTCGGTGCCGATCACGCTGAACCAGACGCTCGTCCTCGGCGCGTCCCGCGACGAGGCGTCCAAGAGCGCGCTCATCCTCATCCTGCTCGCCGAAGAGGCCGGACACCCCGACGCCGAGAAGGGCGCGGCCGGCGCGAAGTCGGCCGAGAAGACCGACAAGCAGCCCGAGAAGAAGCCGTGACCGAGTTTCGCGTCAAAGCGGGCTGGCCCGACGGGTCGGTCGCCGAGCAGTCGGTCCTGGCCCTCGACGCGGGCGCGGCGCGGCTGGACGTCGAGCGCCGCGGCGGCCACGTCTTCGAGATCAGGCGCCAGGGCTTCTCGCTCTCGGGCGCGAAGGGCAAGGGGCGCGGCCGGGTCAAGATGGGGGAGTTCCTCATCTTCAACCAGGAGCTCATCGCTCTCCTGAAAGCGGGGCTTCCGGTCGTGCGCTCCTTCGAGATCCTCCTCGAGCGCCAGAAGAACCCGACGCTGCGCCGGGTGCTCGGCGACGTGCGCGAGCGGGTCAACTCGGGCATGTCGATCTCGGAGGCGTTCGCCGAGGAGGGCGACCTGTTCCCGCGGCTGTACTGGACCTCGCTGAAGGCGGGCGAGAAGTCGGGCGAGATCGAGGCCGTCCTCCGGCGATACCTGAAGTACCAGAAGACGGTCATCGCCCTGACGCGCAAGGTCGTGTCGACGCTCGTCTATCCCGCGATCCTGATCGCGCTGTCCGCGGGCCTCATCACGATCCTCATGACCTACGTCATCCCGCGTTTCACCGAGTTCTTCGCCGACTTCAACGCCGACCTTCCCCTCCTGACGGTCGTGGTCCTGGGCGCCGCGACGTTTCTCCGGGCCAACGTGCTCTGGATCTTCGGCGGGCTGATCGGGGGCGGGTTCTTCGTGTCGCGCTGGCTGAAGACCTCGGTCGGGCGGCAGTGGTTCGACGCCCTGATCCTGAGGCTGCCGATCGTCGGCGGGATCTTCCGGCGGTTCGCCATCACGCAGTTCACGCGCAGCCTCGCGACGCTGCTCGGCGGCGGCACCCCGCTCGTCCCGGCGCTCGAAAACGCCGCCGACGCGATCGGGAACCGCTCGGTCTCGCGCAAGGTGCGCGAGGTCGTGCCCAAGGTCCGCGAGGGACGCGAGCTGTGGAAGACGCTCGAGGAGACCGGCATTTTCACCGACCTGACGATCGAGATGATCAAGGTGGGCGAGTCCTCCGGCGCGCTCGAAGAGATGCTTTCCTCGGTGTCGGAGTTCTACGACGAGGAGATCGATCTCCTGCTCGCCCGCGTCATCTCGTTCGTCGAGCCCGCGATCCTCGTCCTCATGGGCGGCGTCATCGTGACGATCCTCCTGTCGGTCTATCTCCCGATGTTCCGACTCATGTCGGCGATCAAGTCGTGAGGCGCTGATGGCCAAGCAGGTCGCGAACGGCAAGACGATTCCCGAGGCGGTGCGCTTCAACTCGCGCGCCGAGGAAGAGGCCCAGGCGCTGGCGCTGTCCGAGCGGCTCGGCCTCCCGTTCGTGGATCTCGCGTCCTTCCGCGTGGACGCGGATCTCTTCCGCTCGATCCCGGTCGAGTGGATGCTGCGCTACACGTTCGTGCCCGAGTCGCGCACGGAGCGCGCGATGACGGTGATCTGCGCCGACCCGACCGACGTCGTGCGCCTGGACGAGCTGGAGCTCCTCGTCGGCCTGCCGCTGAAGGTCAAGGTCGGCAGCCGCGCCGCGATCGCCGACATCCTGCAGAAGAGCGAGTCGTCGCAGCGCGTCCTCGACGAGGCGACCGAGGACTTCCGGATGCAGCTCGTCCAGGAGGACGAGGAGGGCGAGGAAACCCTCACGATCGACCGGATCGCGCAGGACAGCTCGCCGATCATCAAGCTGGTCGACTCGGTCGTCTTCAACGCGATCCAGCGCCGGGCCTCGGACATCCACATCGAGACGCAGGAGCACGTCGTCCTCATCAAGTACCGCATCGACGGCGTGCTCTACCAGGCGATGGACCCGATCGACAAGCGCCACCACGGCACGATCATTTCGCGCATCAAGGTCATGTCGGAGCTCGACATCGCCGAGAAACGCGTGCCGCAGGACGGCCGCTTCAAGCTGCGGGTGCGCGGGCGCACGATCGACTTCCGCGTGTCGATCATGCCGACGGTCCACGGCGAAGACTCGGTCATCCGCATCCTCGACAAGGAGTCGGCCAACGCCGAGTTCAAGAGCCTGAACCTCGAGGTCGTCGGCTTCGACGGCGAGACGAAGAAGAAGCTCCGCAAGTTCATCCGTGAGCCCTACGGCATGGTGCTGGTCACGGGGCCCACGGGATCGGGCAAGACGACGACGCTCTACGCGTGCCTCTCGGAGATTCAGTCGGTCGAGGACAAGATCGTCACGATCGAGGACCCGGTCGAGTACCAGCTGCGCGGCATCACGCAGATCCCGGTCAACGAGAAGAAGGGTCTGACCTTCGCGCGTGGGCTGCGCTCGATCCTCCGCCACGACCCCGACAAGATCATGGTCGGCGAGATCCGCGACGAGGAGACGGCGCAGATCGCCGTCCAGTCGGCGCTGACGGGCCACCTCGTCTTCACGACCGTCCACGCCAACAACGTCGTCGACGTGCTCGGCCGCTTCCTGAACATGAAGGTCGAGCTCTACAACTTCGTCTCGGCCTTGAACTGCGTGCTCGCTCAGCGCCTCGTCCGCAAGATCTGCCCGCACTGCAAGGCGCCGGTCCAGATCACGCCCGAACAGATGCGCGAGGCGGGCCTGAATCCCGAGCAGCTGGTGGGCAAGACGCTCTACGAGGGCAAGGGCTGCCTCGAGTGCGACGGGACCGGATTTCACGGCCGCATGGCGATTGCCGAGCTGCTCGACCTCTCGGACCGGATCCGCGGGTTGATCCTCGAGCGGCGGCCGGCGGCCGAAATCAAGAAGGCGGCCAAGGAAGAAGGGATGCTCTTCCTCCGCGACTCGGCCCTCGAGAAGGTCTTCGAAGGATCGACGACGCTCAAGGAGATCAACAAGGTGACGTTCGTTGACTGAGGACGCCGCCGCGTGAAGCTGCCCTTCCTCGCCCCGGTCGTGCCGCCGCACGTCTTCTGTCTCCTCGACGAAGGCGTCACGTACGCGCGTGTCCGCGACGCCGCGCCCGAGGGATTCGTCGAGGCACGGCACTTCCGGTATCCCGCGGGCGCGCTCGGCGGCCCTTCGGGCGGCGTGCCGCTGGTGACGCGCGAGGCCGTCGCGGAGGCCGTCAAGGCGGCGCGCGCGCTCGCGGGCGGGCGCCTGCAGCGGGCGTCGGTCGTGTACCCGGACGCCTGGGCGCGGATCCTGCCGGTCGAGCTCGAGGCGATGCCGGCCGACCCGCAGTCGGGCGCCGAGATGGTCCTCTGGAAGTTGAAGAAGCTCGTGCCCCAGCTTCCGTCGGACGTGGCCGTCGTCTACGCCCCGATGCCCGTTCTCTCCGACGAAAAGCGCGTGCTCGCGGCGGCCACGCCCCGCGCCGCGCTCGAAGCGATCGAGCACGCCTTCGAGGACCTCGGCGTGCGCGTCGGGTACCTCGCGCCGTCCTCGCTCGCCCTCTTCGAAGGCCTGGCGCCGGCCCTCTCGGCGGCGGCGGGCGGCGACTACGCGCTGCTCCACCGCTCCGGCGGCGCGCTCGCGTTCTTCATCGCGCGCGGCGCCGAGCCGATCTTCTTCCGCCAGCGCCCGCCGGGCTCCGAGGAAGACCAGGAGCAGGAGGCGCGGCTTTCGCTCTCCTACTACGCCGAGCGGCTCAAGGGGGCGGGGCTGCGCGCCGTCTACGTGCACGACGAAGCGCCCGAGGGCGATCTGGCGAGGGTGTCCGCCTTTCCCGTCAAGCCGGTGCCGGTGACGGGACGCCTCGTCGGCGGCGACGCGGACTTCGACGAACGGCTCAAGGCGCGGCCGGAGCTTCTGGCCGCGTACGCCGCCGGCCGGGGGCGCGCGTGAGCGCCAGCTGGAATTTCGCGAAGCGGCCGTTCCGCGACGACCGGCCGATTTACGCGGCGACCGCGCTTCTCTTCCTCGTCGGCGCCGTCCTGCTGCTGGTGAACGTGCGGCTCTACTCGAGCTACCGGCGCGGCGTCGCCGACGTCCGCGCCGAGATCGCGACCCTCGAGGGGCGCCAGCGCGCGGCCGAAGCGAAGGCGAGCGCCGCGAAGAACGCGCTGTCGTCCTACAAGGTGTCGGCGCTGGCCGACGAGAGCCGCGAGCTCGCGCGGGTCGTGGCGGAGCGGCGCTTCTCTTGGACGGGCCTCCTGGCGCGCCTCGAGCACACGCTGCCCTCCGAGGTCGGACTCCAGCGGCTGCAGCCGCAGTTCGACAAGGACGGCATCACGCTCGACCTGCAGCTGGTCGGACGCAACCGCGAGGCGGTCGTGCCGACGCTCGCGGCCCTGGCGAAGGATCCGGAATTCAGCGGCGTGCAGCTCCACATGGAGTCGCAGCCGGAGGGCAACACCGCCGAACCCTTCCAGTTCACCGTCACCAGCGGCTACCGGCCCGAGGCGAAGGTCGAGACCGCCGCGCACAGGAAGACCGGCGAGAAGGGCTCGGTCGCGGCGAAGCCGGCGCCCAGGCCGGCGGCTCCGAAGCCGGCCCCCGCGCCGAAGCCCGTGACGGCGCCGGGGTCCGCCGCGCCGAGATCCGGCGCGCCGAAATCCGCCGCGCCGAAGGCGCCCGCTCCGAAGCGTCCGGAGGTGCGGCGGTGAACCTCACGCTTCCCAACGTCAGGGAGCGCCGGCTGCTCCTGTTCGTCGTCGCGCTGCTCTTTGCCGGCGCCAATCTCGCGTTCTTCCTGACGTATCGGTCCAGCTTCGAGGACCGGCGCGCGGCGCTCGAACGGCGGCGCGAAGATCTCAAGCACGCGGTCGAAACGGCCGAGGCCGAGGCCGCCCGCGTCTCCGGGCAGAAGGAGCGTCTCGGCGGCGTCTCGGCCGCGATCGAGGAGTTCTACGGCCATCGGGTCGGCAGCGAGCGCGAAACGCTCGCGCCGGTGGTGGCGGAGCTCCACGACATTCTCAAGGAAAACGGCGTCAACACGACGCAGATCACCTACACGACGGCGGCGGACAAGAAGCTGCCGCTGTCCCAGATGCGCATCGTCTTCACGGTGCGGTGCGACTACGGGCGCTTCAAGCAGCTCCTGCACGCCTTCGAGACGAGCCGCCACTGGATCGCCGTGCGGGACATCGCCATCAACCGCGATCCCGAGCGGCCGGGCTCCGTCCAGGTCCAGATCGGGCTGCTCACGTATTTCACCGAGGGCGAGGCGCCGGCCGAGCCCGCGGAGAGCGCGGCCCGGATGGCGGCCCCGTCGCGGAGGGCGGGCTGATGGCCTCGCTCGCGTCGAAGCTCGGCTCGCGCCGCCAGGCGATCCTGCTCGCGTCGCTCGCCGTCGTGCTGCTGCTCGCCGTCGTGCGCTGGCGGCCCGGTTCGGACGCGCCGCCGCCGGCATCGGCCGCTCGCGGCAGCCGGGCGGCGGCCGGGGCCGTGCGGTCCGGCGGCGAGGGCGAGGACGGCGGGAGATCGCCCGTGCCGGCGCGGGGGCGGCGGGCTCCGGTCAAGGACGTGAACCCGGACGACGTGCCGGTGCTCGACGTCGCCGACTTCGCCCCGTCGTCGGCGAGGGCGAACGCCGAGCCCGGCCGCGATCTCTTCGAGCTGCGCGACCCGACGCACAAGCCGCTGCCGACGGCAACCCCGGCGCCGCCGGCGCCGGGCGACGTGCGCTTCGTCGGCCCGCTGCCGCCGCCTCCGCCGACGCCGACGCCGAAGCCGCCGGACATCGCCTTCAAGTTCATCGGCACGTTCGGGCCGAAGGACCATCCGATCGCGGTCGTCCAGCAGGGGGACCAGGTGTTGAACGTCCGCACCGGCGACAAGCTTTTCGGCAAGTTCATTCTGAAGAAGGTGGGCTACGAGTCCATCGACGTCGGTTTCGTGGGTTTCCCGGAGACCGAGACGCGCCGCCTGGGGATCACCCCGTGACGGCGCGCCGCTCCGCGAAGGGAAGGGGAAACGCTTGAAGAAGCTCTCGAGGATCGCGAGCCTCGCCGTTCTGCTCGCCGCCGCCGGCTGCGTCGGCACGCGGACGTTTCAGGAGGCGCGCGAGCAGGAACAGCTCGGCCACTACGACCTCGCGGTCATGCAGTACGCCAGGGCCCTCGAGCTCGACCCGACGAGCCCCCTGTACAAGGCGGCGCTCGCCCGGGCGCGGGTCAAGGCGTCGCAGTTCCACTTCGAGAAGGGAAAGATGTACCGCAACTCGGGCCGCTACGATCTCGCCGTCGTGGAGCTCGAGCAGTCGGTTCTCCTCGACCCGACCAACGACTACGCCGCCACCGAGCTCAAGCACGCCCGCGAAGACAAGGCGAAGCAGGACGAGGAGCGCAGCGCCGAGTCGAAGATGGAGAAGATCAAGAAGAAGGTCAAAGGCGCGCGCGCCGTGGCCGTCATTCTCGAGCCGTCTTCCGACAAGCCGATCAACCTGAACTTCCCGCAGCAGAAGCCGGTCAAGCAGATCTACCGCGCGCTGGCCGACGCCGCCGGCATCAACGTCATCTTCGACCCGCAGCTGAAGGACGACAACGTCTCGATCGTCCTGTCGAACATCGAGTTCCAGAAGGCCCTCGAGACGCTGCTCCGCCAGGAGAACCACTTCTACAAGATCATCGACGAGCGGACGATCCTGATCGCGGCCGACACGCCGCAGAACCGCAAGACCTACGAGGACCTCGTCATCCGGACGTTCTTCCTGTCGAACGCCGACGTGACCGAGGTCGCCAACGCCCTGCGCGCGCTCCTCCAGACGACGCGGATCTCGGTCAACAAGGCCGAGAACTCGGTGACCCTGCGCGACACCGCGGACAAGGTCGCCGTGGCCGAGCGCATCGTCGAGATGAACGACAAGCAGGTGGCCGAAGTCGTCGTGGACGTCGAGCTCCTGCAGGTCAACACCGACAAGCTGCTCGATCTCGGCCTGACGCTCAATCCGCGGAGCGTCTCCGCCACGATTCCCGCGCCCGGCGGGACGACCAACCTGGGCGCCGCGCTCGGCGCCGGCCAGTTCAGCTGGAGCCAGTTGAAGCAGATCAACGTCAACTCGTTCGGGTTCACGATCCCGTCGGCGCAGCTGACCTTCATCAAGGACAACACGGACGCGGAGCTGCTGGCCAAGCCGCAGCTCCGGATCGCCGAGGGGCAGAAGGCGCAGCTCCTGATCGGCGACAAGGTCCCGATCCCGGTGACGAGCTTCAACACGTCGAACATCAGCGGTTCGAACGTCGTTCCCGTGACCTCGTACCAGTACCAGGACGTCGGCATCAAGATCGAGGTCGAGCCCCGCGTCCACCACAACAAGGAAGTGACGCTGAAGCTCATGACCGAGGTCTCGAACATCAACGGCTACGTCGGCGCCGCCCCGAACCAGCAGCCCATCATCGGGACCCGGACGATCTCCTCGAACATCCGCCTCAAGGACGGCGAGACGAACTTCCTCGCGGGCCTCTACCGGACGGACAAGGCGGTCTCGAAAAACCTGATCCCGTTCATCAGCGACATCCCGGTGGTCGGGCTCCTGTTCACGCACACCAACGACGACAAGAAGGTCACCGACCTGGTGCTGACGCTCACGCCGCACATCATCCGGATTCCCGACGTGACCGAGGAAGACGTGACGCCGTACTTCGTCGGCACCGACGCGAACATCTCCTACCAGGGAGGCCCCCGCGTCGAGAACCCGACGCGCGACCAGGGGCCGTTTGGCGAGCAGCCCGCGGGCAAGCCGGCGCCGCCGGCGCCCCGCGCGGCACCGCCGGCGGGCAATCCCGGAATCAACCTCGCCCCGGGCGGCGGCCCGACCGACATCTTCCGGCAGCCGGCGCCGGCGGCCCCGCCGACGGGCTCGCCGCAGCAGCAGGTGCCGCCGCAGGGCGCGGTCCTGTCGACGCCGGACACGAGCACGCAGGTCGCGTCCCTCTCCTCCAAGTCGGCGAGCGTGTCGCCGGGTTCCGACGCGATCCTCGTCGATTTCGACCCCGCCTACGTCACGGTGCCGCCCGGCGGCCAGCAGACGATCCTCGTGCGCGTCACGAGCGCCGGCGGACTGCCGGCCGGTACGGTCGCGGTGCGGTTCGACCCCTCCGTCGTCGCGATGCTCGCCGTCAAGCCGATCCTCGGCAGCGACACGGGCATGGCCGAGGGCCACGTCGACGGCGGCCAGGCCGTGATCACGTTCCCGTCCGTCGAGTCGCTGTCGGGGACCCGGGCGCTCGCCGAGATCACCGTGCGCGGCATCGCGCCCGGCCGCTCGGCGCTTTCGCTCGAGACGACCGAGCTCGGCGGCGTGTCGGTCACGCCGTCGCAGGCCGTCGTGGACGTGAAATGACCGCGGCGGGAGAACGCCGCGGCGGCTTCCGGGCCGAGCATGGCGAGGGCCGGGAGCCGAAAGAAGTCGCGGCGAAAGAAGTCGCTGCGAGAGAGCCGCGCGCTTCCGGCTTCACCATGGTCGAGGTCGCGATCGTCGCGACGATGATCGCGATCCTCGCGGCCATGGCGGTCCCGGTGGCGCGGTATTCCCTGCGCCGCCAGAAGGAACTGGAGCTGCGGTATCAGCTCCGCGCGATGCGCGAGGCGATCGACCAGTACAAGAAGCTGTCGGACTCCGGCCTGATCCCGATGAAGATCGGCGGCGAGGGCTACCCGCCCGAGCTCGAGGACCTCGTCAAGGGCGTCACCCTGGTGGGGCAGCTCGACAAGAAGCAGAAGTTCCTGCGGCGCATCCCGGTCGACCCGATGACGAACAAGGCCGAGTGGGGCCTGCGGTCCTACCAGGACGAGTCGGACTCGTTTTCGTGGGGCGGCCAGAACGTCTACGACGTCTACTCCCTGTCCGAGGCGAAAGCCCTGGACGGGACGTATTACAAGGACTGGTGATGACGGGCCCTGAAGCAGGCGGCCGGAGGCGGGAGACAGGGGAGCGGGGATTCACCCTCCTCGAGCTCCTCGTCGTGATGACGATCATCGGCATCCTCGCGGCGATCGCCGTGCCGGCGCTCCGGGACTCGCCCAAGCGCGCCCGGGAGGCGACGCTGCGCGGCGACCTCTTCACGTTCCGCAGCGTCATCGACCAGTACAAGGGCGACAAGGGCAACTACCCGGTCGACCTCGAGGTCCTCGTCAAGGACGGCTACATCCGGAAGATCCCGATCGACCCGATGACGAAGGCGTCCGACTGGGTCCTGACGATGGAAGAGGCCGACCAGTCGGCTCCCCCCGACGATCCCAACGCGCCGCCCCAGCAGCCGGGGGTCATCGACGTCCACAGCGCCTCGAAGGAGAAGGCGCTCGACGGGTCGCTCTACAGCGACTGGTGATGCGCCGGAGCCTCGCCGCGAGGTCACGGGCGGGTTTCACGCTCGTCGGCGTCGT
>Ga0335069_10005194_pt1 | contig 19169 bp, 18 predicted proteins | sample Lox_Sample_11_FD_206714 | JGI IMG/M metagenome (GOLD analysis project Ga0335069, IMG submission 206714) | Soil microbial communities from Loxahatchee National Wildlife Refuge, Florida, United States - Lox_Sample_1.1 | ecosystem: Environmental > Terrestrial > Soil > Wetlands | place: USA... | reverse complement strand
AAAGCGACCGGTGGAGGTGTTGAGGTAGCGCGCGCGGTTGTAGTAGAGGCTGAGGTCGGGATCGAACTGTTCGCCGGCAAACAGGTAATTGTTGGGCGTGGTGCCGGTGCCATGGATTAGGTTGCCGTGCGCGTCGTAGTCGTAGGTAACTGTGTGCGGATTGGCAGGGATGGCTTTTGCTTCGCTGGCGACCGGGAACAAAAGCGCAGCTATCAGTAAGGCAACGAGAAACTGACGGAAAATGGAGATCATTCAGTTGGCATCGTGCAAAGAAAATTCGGAGCTCGCATCCAACTTAGTTCCACTCTTTAATGTGTCGGCCACCCGGCCGTTGACCATACGAAAATCAGTGATAGCGAAGGAAGTTAAAATCCACGAGGACCTTGTCCGATGACCGGCATTCGCTGTAGACCCATACGCCGTTGAATTTGCTGGCAGCTACATCGAGCACATCTGAGACCGTCACGTCCCGCAAGTCGATCGTAATCGTTTTGTCAGGTTTCGGACCAGACAAGAAAGATCCATGCCCTAGCCGGCCGATACCACTCCTTTTTTCCTCTTCCTGCACCTCGGGGGTCTCCCAAAGTTGGTTAACAATGTCGAAAGGTTGTGAGATGTGTTCCGACTGAAACTCTTTCAGGCGCACACGAAGCAAAATAGGGTTTACGTTTTTGTCGGCTACACGGAAAAAACCATTCGATTTCGTCCAAATAATGCTCTGATTGGCAGCCGAAATCTGGTCAAGCCCATCTTCAGCCGTAGTCTTAGAAAGGGCCCTAGGAACCACATAGGGCTCCTGGACGGATTTGTTTCCGACCGCGCAGTCAACTCTAACAACCATAGAGCCCGGCTGATTGGCTCCTCGCAAAATCCCATATATGGCGTCTTCAAGAAGTATTTCCTGGTGCACCTGCTTTTTTCCATTGGTCAAAAACTGGAGTGTAGGGTCCTTACAGCCGAGTTGGAGGAACGGCAACGATGCAATCACACTGAAAAGTATTAAGCTGTGTTTCTGATTCATGGGACCACCACGACCGCTGAAATGAGCCATTCGCCGTTGAGCCTCTCAATATATTGATTCACTTTAGTAGTCAAAGGATAGTGCTGACCTTGGTAATTAACGGTAAAAATCTGCTCAGTTTTGAAGTAGTAATAGCGAACTGGCGTTTCGCTTGTGTGGTAGATGGTGTCAGAGAATGTGGATGCACTCGCGGTTCCTTTGCTTGCATTCACGGGTTCGGAACTTACCAATGGGTCGATAAACTCGTCGACTGTAATTGGGCCATTAAACGGCTGGCCATTCGAGTCAGTCACCTCGTAGTTGTAAAACCGCACTGCTCCATAACACTTTTCGCAAATCAATCCTCCATATCCATTTGGAAGGGATCCGGGAGTCTTGTCGTGAGCGAAAATTGGCGAGGCACCAACTTGTCGCGCATGCGTTGGGAAATGCTGGATCGCTTGCCGCTGCGGTATCGCCATTGCGTTGAGGGTGTTGCTAACGGATAGCTCCGCACCCAACTCAGCGAGATTATCCTGCAGCCCCGACGGATCGGACCCATCTACGGCGTCGTCCTCCGAATACAGATACTTGTGTAGAGACAGTGGGTGATTGTCGGCCCCATCGTCGATGTCGATCGTCCAGAAGCGATCCGTGGAGAAGTTGAGATAGCGTGCGCGGTTGTAGTAGAGGCCGAGGTCGGGGTCGAACTGCTCGCCGGCGTAGAGGTAGTTGTTCGGCGTTGAGCCTGTCGAGTGAAGCAGAACCCCGAAGGCATCGTAGTCGTAGGTAACTGTGGCGGAGTTGGCAGGGATAGGCTTCGCTTCGCTGACGCTAGGGAACACTAGCGCAACGGACACTAGCGCAGTGATAAGTTGGCGGAAAATGGTCATTAGATCGAACTGCCAGCAAGAAAAACAAAACCCGCACGGTTCAAAAACCGACGCAATCCATACTCGGGAAAATCAACCCAGGACCCACGTTCCTAAACCGAACGTGGGGAACCCGGCTCGCCACTGACCCTTGGCTTAACGAATGCCACGGCCATAGATACGCCACAGGACCATGATTCCGGCAGCTACGAGTCCCCCGACGAAGAGCCACACGCCCACAAGTACGATTCGCTCACCAGAGCCGGAGGAATGCGAACTGCCCAACTGGATCGTCGCTCCGGAAATCAGCGCCAGTGCGCCGAGACCGATACTGACACTCACCAAGGCTCGAGCAAATTCGCGCCCGCGTATCAGCGAAACCGTTGGGATTAGCAGGGTACGAACCACTATAGCAGCTAGTGCCCCAGCAAAAATAACCAGGGCTATGTGAGTGAGTCCATGCGTTCCTGAAAGTATCTGAAGAATGAAAGCGAGAATTAGAGTGAGCACTGCGATGTCGAGGAGGCGTATGCGAGTAAGCCGTGGGGATTGTGTCTTCATAATATTCCTAGTTAAGGGAAAAGACATCGGCGACATACGAATCTGCGTGAGAACTGAGATTTTGCAGAGTGTCGAAGTACGAGCGGCGAGCGACATCTAGCCCCTTGTCAACCACTCCTCGCCAGTAGCTCCCCAATTCGTCCAGTGAATTGAATTGCGAGTCATAGGAGACCACACTGGAGAAGATGTTGGCGTGCACACCCCCCATGATGTAACTCGCTCCAGACGTAGAGAGGCCGATGCCGAAGACAAAATCCCGCCACGAAACGTTCTTGGCGCTTTTGGCAAGTTTACACAGCGCTCCCCATGATCCAGAAGAATTACAGAACGCTCCCGGAAGCAGGTGTGCAACGGACCCTGGGATTATGGCTTGAGCCGCCCACCCGGAGAGGCCATTGGCTGATGCCAAGCCGAACGCTACTCCGACCCCCCAGGATGCCGCCAGACCACGGTGACCTTTAAAGAGTGATAAGGGATTAAGACCGAACTCACCATACGTAGCCGCCAAAAAGACCTTCCCGGTGTCACGCATGTAGACGATATCCGCACCGGATCCTCCAACGTAGCCGCCGTAATTTTCGTCGAGGCGCAGACTCAGGAGAACTGCATCGATTTTGCCGCCAGCCACCGAAACGTCGTATCCGAAGACACCACCGATCAAGATCGTGCTGAGTGTTGTACCAGTCACATAGATGGCGACAGTGGCCATGGCGTCAGCAATGCCCTCGCGTCCTGTAGGATCGACTGTGTTCGACGGATCACAGCGTGCATATAGATATTTGTGAATCGACATTGGCGACTGAACGTCCCCGTCGAAGCTGTCCATCGACCAAAATCTGCCCGTTGAGACATTCAAGTACCGCGCGCGGTTGTAGTAGAGGTTGAGGTCAGGGTCGAACTGTTCTCCCGAGTAGAGGTAATTGTTTGGCGTCGAGCCGGTTGAGTGGATCAAATTGCCAAACGCGTCGTAGTCGTAGGTAACTGTGTTTGGGTAAGCAGAGGCGGCTTTCGCTTCGCTGCCCAATGGGAAGATCAGCGCGAAGGAGAGCAGCGCAGCAAGAAACTGGCGCCAGAAGTAGATCATCAAAATGAAATCAACGCACTAAAGTCAAAATCCGCACACTTCAAAAACCGAAGCATGCGGCACCCGGCTGTGGTCTATCAGCCACCCGCCACCCAAAACCACTTCATCTGTCATTCTGCTGGCCACCCGCCAATACATCATTCGACTTGCCACTCACCCACCTCAAGCCTTCTAACAAACTGCGGCTCTGAAACCGATACCTTTTCGCAGATGAATTCGTAGCAAGGCCCCTCGTCAAAAAAAATAGCGACATGCCTTAAAGTTTTTTGTTTCTTGTCAATCTCGTAGGATCGTGAGAGGAGTTCGGATAGCCAATCCGTTGCCCCCAGGTCTGTGACCGTGTCATAGGCGAGTTTTACGATTTCGCTTTTCGTTAGAAGGCTGTAAGTACACCTATAAGCTTGGACCCCGCTAAAGATCAATCTCTGTTCGAAGATTCCTACTTGCGAAGTAGGGTTTTTGTCCGAAGTATCTTCGTAGGTCCATGTGAGACTACTGCTGTTGCCCGGAGAAAATCTAGGACCTTCTACAAAATAGGTTGAAGGCTTGGGTAATTTCCATGGAAGAGATAGCTGCGTATCCTGTTTTTGGGACATTGCTTTCTCCTGATTACTGTAGGTTACTCGCATTGGGACCAAGACCAGTAATTCTCAAAACGTCAGTCCCTTCGTCGGTAAGAGCATTCCGCTCGAGTCTCTGAGTCATAGCCGTCTCTGCCGCAGCATCGCCTGTGAGGTCGATAAGCTCCCAAGCAGATTCCGGAATTCCAGCTCTCAGGAGCGCCAGACTCGAACGAGTATTGACAATAAGACGATTTCCGCCGCGCACTATATAGCGCACCGGAAGCTCACCGGGGTTGATTTGGTTGGTCCTCAATTTTGCTGCGACTGCACCAATCGTTTCGCCTTCAAACGGTCCGCCTTCCTGAAATACAACACTTGCGGTGTTCTGACTAAATCTCAGCGGTAATTGCTTGGCGAATTTCCCTACAACTGACAGCGCACCGAGAATCACCGTCGATGCAATCGCCGTGAATGCTAGATCGAACAGTGCTCCAACTGTGCCGTTCTTGCATGTGCCCTGCTGCTCACACATCAATCCTTGGAGGACAGAGTTGCCAACATTCGCTTCAATAGTGTTTATTGTGTTAGATATCGCGCTCGCGATCGCCGCGTCCGCGACGCCAAAGTCATGTCCCGAAGGATCGATGCTGTCTATCGGCCCGTTCCCTGCGTACAGATATTTGTGCAAAGACACTGGAGTTGAAGAGTTTCCTTCACTTGTATCCATGGTCCAGAATCTGCCGGTTGAGACATTGAGGTATCTGGCGCGGTTGTAGTAGAGGTTGAGGTCGGGGTCGAACTGCTCTCCCGCGAACAAGTAGTTGTTGGGAGTCGTGCCCGTCGAGTGCATCAAGTTGCCGAAGGCGTCGTAGTCGTAGGTGAGTGTGAAGGGATTGGCAGGGATGGCTTTTGCCTCGCTGGTGCCTGGGAACACCAACGCGAGCGTAACAAGAGCAGCGAGCACGGGCCGGAAAAAACAAATCATTGAAATTGGTCAGACTTATGAAAGTCAAAATCCGCACCCTTGCAAAAACCGCAAGGATGCGGCACCCAAAGGTCACTGGCTACCTAAAGCATGCTCCACTCGCCAAAGTCAAAACCCGCACCCTTCGCAAAAAACGCGAAGAGTGCGGCACCCGGCCGTGCCCGTCGTAGACGACTATTCTGTCGGTTCGGCGATGCTGATCACCTTGAAAGGGCCCCCTTCCCATGGCTCGTTGATTGAAACGAATCCCTCGCCCACAATTATGCCCTGCCTCTCGTCGGGAAGGAGCTCATTGATCTTCTCTTTGGCAACGACCTCACGGAGTTTTGCAGAAAACACTACATCGTAATTGTGAAGAGCCTCCTCGGGGTTATGAAGAATGAGCGACCTCTGCAAACCATGGTACTCAAGCGGGTATTTCAGCATCGTAACAACCAGCTTGCGGTCATCGCTCGCCAAGGCACTCTGCAGCCTTCGGACGAAGTCTCGAGCGCGATAGCAGTCCTGCAGTGAAATCCCGGCGATTTCATCCTGCGACATATCGAACACGGTAATCCTATACTGTCCATCCTTGCGGTCTTTACCGCGCCAGATATCGCTGAACCATACTTCGCCACAACCTATGACAAACTGATCGGCAACCTGCCCAATAAGGTCTGGATTCTGTTCGAGAACCGCGTTTGTAGTCTGCAAATTCCACACTGCGTCGTACTGCAGTCGGAAGGACGCTTCGTCGAGGAGAGTCATGTGTCGGATAGCAAAAGAACCGTCTTGCTTTAGGTATTCTTTAGCCTCACCGACCTGAACTGGAAAGTGGGTGAGATCTAGTATGATTTCCCGGTCCTTTTTCTTGAGCTCTTGCTGCAAGCGCACTACGAAATCGCGTGGGGCTGTGGAATGGGAGTCTTTAGCGACGGCGCTCCTAGATCGATCGGAGTTCTCTGCATCTTTCACTGGATGCCTACACGCAGTGAGCAGAAGAGTGCCAAAGGCTAGGACTACCCGCGAACGTCCCTTGAACTCAATTAATCGTGTGGCCATACGAAACGTACCTTCCTGTGTCCCAAAGATTTTTTTCGTCGTTCCGTCTTGCAACGATCCCCGATCCACCGGCGGAGAACCCAAGGAAACCTGCCCCGGCCTTCTTGTAGTCACTAGCATTAAGCGAAACAAGCAACTGGGAGCCCGCAAGGCCGGGATGTTGGCGGTTGCCTTTGCTCCCTCCTCCAACGTTAAAGGTGAAGTCTATGAGGGCATCGATTTCACGTTGTGCCAATCCAACGCGAACATACCGTCTAATGGGTGCCAGCGCCTTCGACTGAACATCTAGAAAGAGCAGTTGTTCAGCAGCTGCAACGCTGAAACTCGGGTAGGCAGCACGGTCCTGGTCTATGCATCGTCCGTCGTGAAGCTTGTGGCCCCAACCGATCGTGCAATTTCCCGTTTTTGAGCCATCATGATCGTCAACCGTTAGTACAGGGCCACAAGTGCCCGGGAGGCCCTCGTGGCATTTGAGGAATTTTTCGCCACGAACACTTTGCGCGGTCGCAACCCTCGGTTCCGCGCTGCCCCCTGGCGTGTACTCTTGGGCGGTCGGAGTCGGAATGAGTTCGATTACGACATCAATGGCGACCGCTATTGCTAGCGATCCTAGATCAAAATCGTTGCCGCTTCGGTCGGAGCGGTCTAGAGGGTCATTGGCTGTATATCCGTATTTATGGAGAGTGTCGGGGTCTTCTTCATCCCCCTCGGAGGTGTCCATGGACCAGAACCTTCCCGTGCTGGTATTCAGATAGCGGGCTCTGTTGTAGTACAGCCCCAAGTCTGGATCGTATTGCTCCCCTGTGAAGAGGTAGTTGTTGGGAGTGCTTCCCGTGGAATGGGTTAGATTGCCGAAGGCGTCGTAGTCGTAGGTGTCGGTGGGCGGACAGACAGAGGCAGACTTTGCCTCGCTGGCAATTGGAAGCACCACCGCTATGGATAGCAGCGCTGCAAGAAACTGGCGGCAGAACGAAATCATCAAGATTGTTTGATCCAAGAAAAGTCAAAATCCGCACCCTTGCAAAAACCGCAAGAATGGGGCACCCAAAGGCTTCTCACTCATTAACCTGTCTGCCACCCGCCTTCAAGATTTCCGCTCCGCTAATTTGTGTGCTGACCGTCATCATCGATCTTGACCATGAGTCTGCGGCTCCCACCGGAGAACATCTGTATCAAAAATCTAACTCTTAGTTAAGAGTGACCCTGAGCCGCCGGATAGCTCATTTGGTATCCCACGTAAGACCGCGATCAAGAACGCCTGATGCAGCAAACACTCTGGCCGCTTGAAGTACCAAGGCAAGCGATACCGCATTTCTCGCCTGGTACTTTCCCCTCTGACCAGCTACCAGTTCAATTGTCCCGGGCTCAATGCTTGGATCGGCTAAGGTGGCAAAAGTGAGGTTGTCAAACGTGGCATACAAAATATACCGATCTGGCCCTCCCCCGATCGCCATATGTGGCACAGGATCGCCAATCGTTAGCGAGATTAACGAATTGCGGGCCCCATCCAAACTGCGAATTGCAGCATCAATTTGCGACCAAGACGGATTCGGCACATCTTGATGTGGCGATAAATCCATGCGAACAACTTTTTCCTTGCCGCTCATAAGAGTCATGTCCCTTCTCAGGGTTTAGTCAAATCCCAGATGACTGACCCATTATAGGTAACGACAATAAGTTTCTTTAGACCGATCTGCTTCGCTAGACCCTTAACCGCTCCATTTCGCCCACATGCCAAGCAAAGATCTTGGTCCACATAAAGCGTCCCCTCATCGCCTCTTGCACCAGAAATATATGCCTTTTGAAACACGTCAGTTTCGGCATGGCTTGCGCTGATTGGATTAACCGTCAAGGTTATCTCCTGTCCGTGAGCACTAATGCCGAAGAAATTGGATTCACCGATGACGAGCTTGGCAAGTGTGTCCTTGTCGCCCTCAAGCGTTCCCGCGGCGGGCAATCTCAAATCCCTCCGAAGGGCAGCCAGTTGAGTCAGTCCGTCAGCTCCGGCACCGACGAACTTCAAATTGCGGAACAAGGCAGCTGGAGTCGTTGTGATGAGACGAACATCTTCCGCAACGGTTTCTACCGCCGCACCAGGTCCAGAGGCCACAATTGCAGCGCGGTAGTCTTCGTCCGTTGCAAGCAAATAGAGATTGAGTCCTGAAGCGACGTAGGATATTGCCGTGGTGAATGTGGGGAAAGAAGCCGTGAAATTAATTACCGCAACGTAAGCAGCCGTAAGAGCCTCGTCCAGCCCATGCCCGTCCGAATCCTTCAAGTTTGCCGGATCGTTCCAGGTATGGACATACTTATGGAGAGACTGCGGGGATTGTGCATCACCCTCATCGTCATCCATTGTCCAAAAGCGGCCAGTGCTGGTGTTCAGGTATCTAGCGCGGTTGTAATAGAGGTTCAAGTCAGAGTCGTATTGTTCGCCCGCGAAGAGGTAATCGTTCGGCGTGATTCCCGTGTTGTGGATTAAGTTGCCGAAAGCGTCGTAGTCGTAGGTAACTGTGGCTGGGTGGACAGAGACGGCCTGTACTTCGCTGGCCAGTGGGAGGACCAGCGTGAGCGACAACACGGTCGCAAGAAACTGGCGACAAGCAGAGATCATCGATTTGCCATCAAAGAGGAAGAAGAACAATCCGCGTGCCTGCAACCACAAAGCATGCGGCACGCAAAAGTAACTGACTGCCCAAAACCTGTTTCATCTGCCAAACTCGCTATGTGAGACTTTTTACAGCCGCAATCTAAAAATAGCTAGCAAACTTCAGCGTGTCGCCAGTTTCCCCTATGAACTGCAATACCTGTTGGTGTTCAGAAGAAACAAAGAGCACAGGGTATGTGTCGATCTCACCTTCGTTACAGACCAAAAACCATGGTGTGTACGCAAGCGAAGCCGACAGATCTTTCCCGCGTGTCAATCGCCGTACCTCCTGGCAAGAAAGCAGGCTTAAATTGCCCGGTAATAATTCGAAGACTTCAACCGTGTTGATTAACCCGACAAAATATTTGAACGCGGCGAAATCCCGAATCCTATACACCGACAGTTTGGAAGCTACGGCGTCGGTAATCGTACCCACAACGGAGAATTCCACATTTGAATCGCAAAATGCATCTTCATAATATTCGAATGTGATGACGAGGAATTCACTCGCAACACCTTGAATGGCCTTCCATAAAGCCGGTGCGAACTCCGACCCGGTCCGTCGTCCGATAACACCATGATATGTTTCCGAAAAATTATGTGCGCTTGGATACCCGAAAAGGCGTTTATCTCTTAATTGTAGGCCTGGAAAAGTGTTCCGAGTTACCTGCCCCAACATGCCATACCCAGCGTTTCCGCCCCAGGGAAATATCGCCCAGTCAACTAGGCGGGCGAGTTTCGCGAGCTCACTTGATGGCTGTTTAAGTGAGCTAATCTCCTTATCCGTAAAGACCGATAAATCGATGTCTCGCAAGTCATCAGCTGGCTCGGAACAGAGTATCCACGGTTCCTGATAGAAGTAGTCGCCTACCCGATCGGGCAAGGCCCCGCTCCAGGAATCCAGTCCACGCTCCGTCAGCATCCTTGCCGTTTCTTGTCTTTCGCTTGCAAATTCAACCAATGACTCCCGAACGATTAGCTGGTCGAAGAAAAAGTTCAGTGACACTCTCACACCTCAATTCGGAGTAGGAATGTGGTAATGAAAGGGGCCATCTGTCCATGGTTGGACCAGGTCACTCGAAGTCTGGTTCGAGCCAGGACCAAAATGAAATTCGTGATAGTCCATACGGAAAATCTGAAGATTCGGGTCTCGAGCATTTTGATTCTTCAGCATCCCAAGTCCTAGCACTCGCCCACTTTGCCCACTGGCCCCGCCAAAGAATAACTTCACGGGTATTCCTTTCACTTTCAAGGGCGTTGCGATCGGCGGAAGGCTGGGAGTGGGCAAAGGCATATAGATGATAAAGGCAGGGTTTTTGGCGTTGAAATATTCCAAGACTTTTTCAAGCATGATTGGCTGGAGTGCAGCCAAGCTCAGGGCCTTCGCGGAATTTTGTGCGAGACTACTTAATGCTTGATCGACATCGATCTTGAAAGAACGAGGATTAAACTCGGGCAATGCCGTAAGAACAGATCCCAGTCCCCCTGTCGCAACTGCGTTAACAACTTGCCAGACATTTGCGACGAGATCGACTGTGCCTCGTACCCTATTAATTGTCTGCAGGGTGTTCGTAATTGTGTTGAGGGTGCTCGATAGTTCCTCGATGATGCCTTGCGCTGCACTGAGATCAGCCAGGGAGTCCGCCCCGCTGGGGTCTACCTTTCCGACAGGATTCGCAGAGGCGTACAAATACTTGTGAAGCGATATTGGGTCGCTGTCGCTTCCTTCGTATTCGTCCATCGACCAGAACCGACCAGCGCTCGTGTTCAAGTAGCGTGCGCGGTTGTAGTAGAAGCCGAGGTCGGGATCGTATTGCTCGCCGGCGAACAAGTAGTTGTTGGGCGTGGCGCCGGTCGAGTGGATGAGATTGCCGAAAGCATCGTAGTCGTAGGTAACTGTGGCTGCGTGAACAGAGGCCTGTGCTTCCCTGGCCAATGGCAGGACCAACGTGAGGGACAACATGGCCGCAAGAAACTGGCGGAAGAAAGACATCATCAAAACTGGTTCTTTAAACAAAACTCAAAATCCGCACGCTTGCAAAAACCGCAAGCATGCAGCACCCCAGATTTCTCGACTCATTCTTGTGTCGGCCACCCGCCGATTGCCGACCGGATCGTAAGCGTAGCCCACCGCGCCGTTCACGCTATTTGGATCGCTCCTAAAGATATCTCCACAAAAAACTCACCCAAGCCGCCCCGAATTGCGTCAGGTTCCTCAGTGTTCGAATTTCCAAAATGCAAGGAAACGTCCCGTCAGTCCCGGAATTTCCCTATTTGTCGATTGGTTCCTCTATCCAAGTCAAGCGGCCAACCCCTTCTACGAGATGGGCAAGAGGGATTTGCTTTCTCTTGAATTCCGCTCTCACCTTGGCAACAAGGGCTGATTCGTGTAAAGCCCCAGCAAATATGCTCCATCCAATCTCTCCTTCAAGTGGAATTAAAGTCCAACGAAGGTCGGAGATCCAGTCGCAGACGTAACCAATATAATCCCCGAAATACGGAACGGACCCAGCATCTTCACCGCCCTCATCGAAGTGCTCGTACGTACGTTTAAGGACTTCGACTGGCGTGTTGGCCGAAATGAACATTTTGAACGATGGATCAGGTCCAACTGTGGCGCGCTGGTATAGATACTTCTGGTTCGCGTCGAGCCCCCAAAGGGCGAAGTCCTCGACGATCTTGCCGTTCCTTGGTTCAAGATAGTGGCTACCGTCCGGTCGAAACAGGGGTCTCTCTCCCCACAAACCCAGCGAATTGTTCATTGCCCGCGAAACCGCACGAACGGTAAGCTCTCCGCTCTTGGCCAAGACATGAGGGAAATAGCCCATACGTGGGCGGACATCTAGAAACCCTAGTTTCACAAGGTCGCTATTGCTGCTGGAGTCGCTCCCGGCCATGGTCTCTCCTACGGCCATATCTTCCCTGGAGGGAAGTCCTGATCGCTATATATATGGTAATGAACCTGGAGCGGTTCGATCGGGTCAATGTGCGGATCCCAGTAGTCTAGACGGAAAACTTGATCAACGTAGCCCGCACTCGTCCGGAGTCCCAATCCAAATAAGCGCCCTCCGGTAAATGCAAAGTCTACTTCTGCCCTTGGGCCTGCGCTCACCGGGATATCGCCTGACCGCGGCCCCGGGCCAGTTGGCATGAAGAAAACCAGCTTTAGACGATTCTCAGCCTGTGCGGCCAGATAGGTGGACATTCGTCGTGCGACTTCAGGAGCAATTAGACTCGCCATTCCCGGTGCCGCACGCTCAATCGCATTTGCGATCTGGCCCCAGCTGGGTGCAAGTGTCCGAAGAGCCCTACTCAGGCCTCCAGTTAATTTTGAAACGCCTACAGGCCCGAATTTTTTTTCGACCGCTGAGATAACAGCGGACTCTACAAGTGCTGGTGTAGGTTGACCAAAGGCTTGCATGAGGTCAACAGCCAGAGGTAGGTAATCTGCGATACTGGCGACATCAGAAGCGAAATTGTAAGCGCGCATTGCGGTTGAAACAGCGCTCGTCATGGAGTTGATCGTGCCGATGACCCCTTGAACCGTACCGAGCTCAGCCAAGTCTTCATGTCCACTCGGGTCCCGTCCATTTACTGGATCAGAGTTGGCATACAGATATCTATGGAGCGAAAGAGGAGACTCGTCGTCACCCTCAGAAGTATCCATCGACCAGAAGCGTCCGGTGCTGATGTTCAAGTAGCGCGCGCGGTTGTAGTAGAGGCCGAGGTCAGGATCGAACTGTTCGCCGGAATAGAGGTAGTTGTTCGGCGTTGTGCCGGTAGAGTGGATCAAGTTGCCGAAGGCGTCGTAGTCGTAGGTATCGGTGGCCCGACTGGCAGAGATAGCCTTAGATTCGCTGGCGGCCGGGAACACCAGCGCAGCTATAATTAAAGCAGCGAGAAGCTGACGGCAGAAATAGATCATCAAATCGAATCAGCGAATCAAAATCCGCACGCCTCACAAGACCGAATCATGCGGCACCTGGCACCCACGCCATTCTTTGCTATCTCAAAGCCTGCCCCACCTGCCCGTCATCTAATCAGCCCGCAGCGTTTGGATCCCTTTAGTCACTGCTCGTGTATCACAAACAGGACTTCGCAAGTCTTTTTCGATATCTTGATCACAGCTGCACCACCGTGAAGCCCTTCGGGAACGTTTCCTTTTACAGTCCAAACTCCGTTGGTGAGGGTTGCCCTAAACGGTTTCTCCGATTGAATCGCGGACTCGCCATAGATACGTCCGAGCAACACCTCTGCCACGCGAACGGCGGTTCTTTCGTCAGGTACAAAGCCGCCCGCCGGCTGCCACCCATGCGGTTCATCAGAACCCGCGTGGGCACTAGTCAGCAAGAGCACACCGACCACACTCAAAAACTTCAGCTTTTGATTCAACAAGAGCGACCTTTCCTTTCCATTTAGTCACAGTAGCGCGTGTCGGATTTATCGCCAGGGTAACCGTCCACCGGGCCCGGTGCAGCAAGCTGGGGACTAGCTCCCCGACGGATGGGACCGTACCACGACATTCCTTCTTCGGAGCGCAGCAAGCCAGGAACGTTATATTTGATCTGCAAACCAAGGTCGGCGTCACTCTCCCTCGCCCTGAAACCCTCGAAACTAGGATTAGGGTGCGTGTGGTAGTTCGCGATCACAGAGAAGCCAACCATTTGTGGAGGATTTCTCAGGTCAATGGTTCGGTACTTGCCTGTCGGGGCGGACAGCACCTTAATAGTGTCGTCGCCCTTTTTGTTCGCCTGATAAATCCAACCTCCATGCTCATGCCTGATGACTGGTAGTGAAGCATAGTTTGAATCAGCCCATGCTTCCTCGATCGCTGCAAAAATGACCTTATTTCTCGTGCACTCGAAGCCCGTTAGCCAGCACTTTTCAAACGAGGGCTTGGTGGGCTGAACCTGAGGCAGGGCATCGAGCGTCTCTGAAATCGAGAACCCTGCTGTTATCGTTGCTAGATCATCATTTCCGGTTGGATCTACGCCATCGATCGGTTCACCTTCCGCGTAGAAGTATTTGTGCAGGGATACAGGTTCGTTGTCGTTTCCCTCATCTGTATCCATTGTCCAGAAGCGCCCGGTGGTGACACTGAGGTACCTGGCGCGGTTGTAGTAGAGGCCGAGGTCGGGATCGAACTGTTCGCCGGAGTAGAGGTAGTTGTTGGGCGTGCTGCCAGTTGAATGCAGCAGAACGCCGAACGCATCGTAGTCGTAGGTGAGTGTGAAGGGATTGGCAGGGATGGCTTTTGCCTCGCTGGTGCCTGGGAACACCAACGCGAGCGTAACAAGAGCAGCGAGCACGGGCCGGAAAAAACAAATCATTGAAATTGGTCAGACTTATGAAAGTCAAAATCCGCACCCTTGCAAAAACCGCAAGGATGCGGCACCCAAAGGTCACTGGCTACCTAAAGCATGCTCCACTCGCCAAAGTCAAAACCCGCACCCTTCGCAAAAAACGCGAAGAGTGCGGCACCCGGCCGTGCCCGTCGTAGACGACTATTCTGTCGGTTCGGCGATGCTGATCACCTTGAAAGGGCCCCCTTCCCATGGCTCGTTGATTGAAACGAATCCCTGGCCCACGGAGCAAGTTGCAAGCGCAGTAACTCCAGACGACCTTTCTTGGTAAACAACTTCTTCTTGCGGCAGAGTCCCTGGCTCATGGCCAGCGCATGGAGCTGGTTGCCCAGTGTAGTGCGCAGGCACACCAGCTTGTGACGGTGCCACAATAGTTGCCGGAGGTCGCGCTCGGCAGGTGTGGGAACCCAGATCCGTGGAAAACGCTTCGCGAGCAGCAGTTCAAGAATGTGCCGGGCATCGCGTTCGTCCGTCTTTTGCTTGCGCACTTCGCTGGCGCGAATCTGCGCGGCGTCCCCGATCCATAGCTCGTGTCCGAGTTCCGCGAGCAACCGCTCGAACCAGTGTATGGGACCAGTCGCCTCGATGCCTACACGCACCAGTCCCTGGAGACCCCGGTAAAAGGTGTGGGCTTCCCCGCTCTGGTGATCCAGGCGTCGTTCGAGAAGTAGTTCTCCGGTCTCGTCGTTGGCCATGGCTATCTGCTGATAGCGTGTGTGAAAATCACATCCTATAATTAACATCGCTCGGCTCCTTTCTTCCGAGCCTTGGTCGGCTAAATGCAACCAAGTCTACTCGGGAGTTCGAGCCGACGCCGTCATCCAATCAAAACCCCTTCTCACCGATCAGTCTCTTTGCCACCCCAGAGAAAGCCGCTTAGCGAGAATCTGCTTTGTGGTCAAGGAGCCCCACCCGCCCATCGGCTTATCTTAGATATCAAGTACCACGTCACGAACCTCTGGGTCCTCGTGTGTTGATGCTCGTTCTACGAGTCTAAGCGCAAGTTGACGATCGACCTGAACGTAGAGCTCTAGGAGCCTGCGGTACTCTTCGGCTCCTCCATGCTCCAACAGGGGTGCTGCTGCGCTCTCAATATTCTCGAGGAGCCAATCTGACGGAAATGCTCGAATTATTTCGCGGGCTCTGACGACGTGTCCTCCGCCATAGCTTGCGACTGCCAAGAAATCCGCAAGTAATTCTTTACGGTTTTCCAGGGGAAGCTCCGCCCCAATTTCGAGGGAAAACATCAAATGATGTGGATCAGATAAACTCTCTCTCACCAATTGTGGGAGGGCATCAAGATGCTCAGAAAATAACTGATACCGCAATTTTTCGGATCTCTCCCGTGTGATTACGTATTCATTCCAGAGACGCAATGCTGATCCTTTATCCATGACCTATGGAACTTTAAAGTCCTCTTCCCTTTCATTGCTCTACTGGTTCAACTGGAGTTTGTGTCTTCTTCCGATAAACATATTCCCACGGGAGTGTCTTGTAGATCCAAACAAACGCTCCGGCTGTCATACGGATTGCTGGGTAGATTGTATGGTGGCCTTTCGGCTGTGGTCCAGGCGGGACGGCGTCCGACCCATCCGCCCACACACCAAGGGTCGGAAGAGCCTGCACATAGTCCTTCTGCACCTTGTACACGTACCCTGTGAGCGGCGCAGTCTCTGGATCCAACCACGCGGATGCGCCACTTACTTTAGGCGGGATCTCGGGGCCGACCGTCCCGTCACTCCACATGACAAGGTCGAAGGTTTTCTGGTTTGGTCCATTGTTATAGCCAAGTATGCGGGGGTCACTCGGTCCTCTCGAATTATTCCCGAACGCATATAACCACTTGCCTGGATTCTCCTCCCGTTCTCGACGCGAGAGGTAGGGCTCCCTGCCAGAGCTATTAAGAATTCCCGCGCTGTAGGCGATGAAGAGGACTCCGGCTATCCCCTGAAGAATCCCGTCAACGCTAATCTCAGCTTCTTCATCCACCTCGGTCTGATGACCACTCGGATCAATGCCATTCACTGGGTCTGAGTTCGCGAACAAATACTTGTGACCGTATTCTGGCCCGTCCCCGTCGTCGCCCTCAAAATCGTCCCGCGTCCAGAACCGGCCCGTGCTGATGTTGAGGTATCTGGCGCGGTTGTAGTAGAAGCCGAGGTCGGGGTCGAACTGCTCGCCGGCGAAGAGGTAGTTGTTCGGCGTTGTGCCTGTTGAGTGCAGCAGGATTCCAAACGCATCGTAGTCGTAGGTGTCAGAAACCGCGCCAGCGGCGTTTGTGAGGGCACGGACTGAGCCGTGTCCATCGAACACGTAGTAGCTGGTGGTTGGCGTTGAGTTGACGCTCTGATGCTCGCTGATGAGTTCGAGCCCCCAGGTGTAAGTGCGCACTGCGGAGCCGGACTGCACTTCATCCATGACCTGCGCGTAGCCCGTGGGGTTCAGGTCGTCCACCAGGAACTGCGTGGTTCCGTTGGCCGTCGTTTTCGCCACGCGGTTGCCGTCGCCGTCGTAGACTACCGTGATCCCCGCCTGCTGCACCAGGTGGTTTTCGAAGTCGTACGAATAGCCTTTCCCGTTCGACGCTGTCGTGTTCCCGTCGTTATCGTAAGTGTCGCTGGCCAATTGGTCGTTGGCGTTGTAACTGCTCGTGGTCCCTGGCATTCCCGGCAGCGTCGAGGTCTTCTGCAAGCGGTTCCCGACTGGGTCGTAGCCATAGCCCACTGCCCCGTTCACGCTATTCGGGTCGCTGGCAATCGTCTCGCTCGTCAGCCGGTACAGGTTGTCGTAGCCGTAATTCACCTTGCGGCCACTCAACTCCGTCACACCCGTGCGGTGCCCGCTGGCGTCCAGCGTGTAGGCGTAGCTGGCGATGGCTCCCGGGGCTCCCGCCACCGTGCCGCTCACGGCAAGATTCGTCAGCCGGTTCCGCGCGTCGTAACTGTAGCTGTGCGCCACGCCGTTCGGATACGCGAACCCGCTCAGGTTACCAACGTTGTCGTAGTTGTAGCTCGTCGCCCCGCTCGCGTCGGTCACCGTTGAGAGGCGATTCAGCGCGTCATACCCATAGCTCATGCTCGCGCCGCCCGCGTTCCCCGACTGGATCGTCTTCACATCCCCCGCCGCATCGTAGCTGTAGCTTAGCGTCCCTTCCGGCGTCGCCTTCGTCACCAGCCGGTTCCGGTTGTCGTAGGTATAAGTGGTGGTGCCGCTCGCGTCCGTCATCGTGGCGCGCTGCCCCTGCGCGTTGTACGTGTAGCTGACCGCCGCCGCGCCCAGATGATTCGTCACGAAGAATGCGTCCGCCGTCTTCGACAGCAGCCGGTTCAGCGTGTCGTAGGCATACGTGGTCGTGTGCGCGTTAAAGTCCGTGCGCGAACTCACGTTCCCGTTTGCGTCATACGCGTAGCTCTCCGCCTGCCCCATCGGCAGCGTGCGCCCAATGCGCCGCCCCCGCTGGTCGTAAGCGTATTTCGTCGTGTGGCTGTTGGCATCCGTCTGCGTGATGCGGTTGCCCACTTCGTCGTAGCCGTAGCTGGTCACCTGCTGCAACGCATCGGTCACGCTGGTCAGCCGCCCGAGCGCATCGTAGCCATACTGCGTGGTCAGCCCCTTGGCGTCCGTCCGCGAGATGACGCGGCCGAGCGCATCGTACCCGGTGGTTTCGAAGTTCGTGTCCGGATAGACGACCTTGGTGCGCCGGTTATTGGCGTCGTAGACGTACTGCGTGGTGTGGTTGTTCGCGTCGGTCACGCTGGTCTGGTTGCCCGCATTGTCATAAACGAAAGCGGTGACGTGATTCAGCGCGTCGGTGACGCTGGTGCGCCGCCCGGCATCGTCATAGGCGTATTGCGTGGTGTTGCCGTTGGCGTCCGTGCTGGAAAGAACCTGCCCAATGGCATCGTAGGACGTGGAGGTATAGGAGTTGTCGGCAAAGGTGGTCTTCGTCAGGCGGTTGAGCGCGTCGTAGGTGAACGAGGTGACGTGCCCGGCGCGGTCCTTGCTCGTCAGCCGGTTGCCGTTCTTGTCGTAGGTGGTGGATTCGCTGGCATTGTCCGGATAGCTGGTCTGCGTCAGGCGGCCATCGGAGTCATAGGTATAGCTGGTGGTGTGATTCAGCGCGTCAATCGTGGCGGACTGGTGGCCCAGCGCGTCGTACTGCACCTGCGTGAAGCTGCCGTCGGGCGCGATGGTTTTCGTCAGGCGGTTGTTGCCGTCGTATTGGTATTGCGTGGTGTCGGTTTCCTGCGTGCCGTCGCTCCGGGTGCGCGTGACGGCCTGCGTCTTGCGGTTGCCGTTGGAGTCGTAGGTATAGGTGGTGACGTGGTTGAGCGCGTCGGTCTGCGTCAGCAGGTTGCCCGTGGCGTCATAGGTGAACGACGTGGTGTGATTCAGCGCGTCCTTCGTCGTCGCCAGTAGCCCCTGTGGATTGTAGGTATTCGTGGTGACGTTGTTCAGTGCGTCCGTGGTGGTCAGCAGGTTGCCGCTGGAATCGTATGTATTCGTGGTGACGTTGCCGTTGGCATCGGTGATGGTCAGCGGCTGTTTCATTCCGTTGAAGGTGTACTTCGTGATGTGGCCGAGCGGATCGGTTTCGCTGGTGCGGTTGCCGAGGCCGTCGTAGGTGTACGTGGTGGTCTTGCCGAGCGCGTTGGTGTCGCTGAGCTTGTTGTCGTTGGCGTCGTAGGTGGAGCTCGAGACATGATTCAGCGCGTCGGTGACTTGAAGGATGTTGCCGTCGCCGTCGTATTGATACGTTGTGGGATTCCCATTGCGGTCGGTGATCGTCTCGACCTGATTGTTCACGTCGTGCGTGTATTGGATCTGGCCGCTGAGCTGGTCCGTGCTGCTGGTGAGCCTGCCCGTGCCGTCGAACTGGAACTGGATCGGCGTGGACTGCCCCGGCGGATAGATGGAACTCAGCACGCCGTTGGAAGCGTTGAAGCGCGTCTGATTGCCGGAAGCGTCCTGGTAGATGTAAAGATCGTTGCCGTTGTACGTGTAGTGAAGCTTGTTCCCGTTGGGGTCGTCAATCTCCGTGATGCGGTTCTGG
>Ga0335069_10005193_pt1 | contig 19171 bp, 18 predicted proteins | sample Lox_Sample_11_FD_206714 | JGI IMG/M metagenome (GOLD analysis project Ga0335069, IMG submission 206714) | Soil microbial communities from Loxahatchee National Wildlife Refuge, Florida, United States - Lox_Sample_1.1 | ecosystem: Environmental > Terrestrial > Soil > Wetlands | place: USA... | reverse complement strand
GCTTTAGAAACTAATAGCCAGTATAATTTCTATAGCAATGAGTAACCGGCATCCCTCCCGAGTCCATCCTGCGTCGGAGGCGGCGGAGGTGCTGTCGCGCGCGACGGTGCGCGCCGCGCGTTTTCTCGGTCTCGCGCAGTCGGATCTGGCGCCGGTGCTCGGGGTGAGCACTGCCACGCTCTCACGGCTCGCCCATGGACAGCGGCTGCTCGAGCCGGGCTCCAAGCCCTGGCAGCTCGCGGCGCTGTTCGTGCGGCTGTTTCGGGCACTCGATGCCATCGTGGGGTCGGACGATGCGGCGGCACAGGCCTGGCTACGGAGCGAGAACACCGCACTCGGTGGCGTACCGCTCGATCTGATCCGCGAGCCTGCAGGCCTGGTGCGGACCGTTGACTACCTGGACGCCGCGCGCGCTCGCATCTGAGGCGCGCGCCTATGGGCGCGAGCTATGGCGCGTGGTCGAGGCTCAGCACACTGCCTCGACGATGCGGCTGAGCGATTCGCTCGAGGAGCAGGCGGTGCTCGAGACGGTACTGGAGGAGAGCAAGCCGCCCCTGCCGCCCGCAGTACGGCGACTGCACTACCTGCTCGCGACGCCTTATCGCTACCGCCCGCACATCGGCTCGCGATTTCGCGCCGCGCTCGAGCCGGGCGTCTGGTACGGGGCGGAGATGCTGCGCACCGCGCTCGCGGAGAAGAGCTACTGGCGGCTGCGGTTCCTGCTCGACTCGCCGGGGACGCCCGAGCTGAAGCCCGTGCCGCATACGGCTTTCAGAGCGGGCGTACGCAGCCGCGCCGCCATCGACCTGACTCGCGCGCCGCTGGCCCGCGATCGTGCGCTGTGGATGCACCCCTCGAGTTACCTCGATACGCAGACCCTCGCCACGGCCGCGCGTGAGGCGCACATCCAGCTCCTCCGCTATGAATCGGTGCGCGATCCGCAGCACGCCGCCTGCGTAGCGGTGCTCGATCCTGCGGCCTTCGGCCGTGGCAAGCCTCACGCGCTCGAAACCTGGTTCATCGCCGCAGGGCGCGAGCGGGTGCGCTGCGCGCTGCAGGGAAGCGACGTGCCGCGGTTCGAGTTCATGGCCGCGCAGCTGCTTGGCGGAGCCTAGCGTCCCGGCGGCCGCGTGCCCTGCGCGGGACTCACCATTGCGATCACGCCGAAGGCCGGATGGTCGAAGTAGTTGCGCTCGTAGAAACGCACGCGGCGACTCTCGTTGAGGGTGAAGGGCGTGTCGGGAGCGGCACCCAAACCCTGCGGCGGCGAGGCCATCGCGTAAGTCAGCGCCATTCCGAGATGCAGCCACTGGCCGCGCTCGAGGAAGATGCTGCCGGCGAGACCGGGTACTTCGATGCCGAGCTTCTGCATGGTGAAGCCCGCACGCGTTCCCCACGAGCTGGCAGTCTGCGACCAGGCGGCGTGCGCCACCGGAACGTACAGCCCGCTCGCGCGCAGGCGATTCTCGAGCTCACTCAGCTGCCAGGCGGAAGAGGGTAGCACCGCGACGAAGTGTCCGACCTGCGCGACGCCGCTCGCGGATTCCTCTCCCGCGATGTTGCGCGCGCCCGCTTCCGCGCCCCAATCCTCCGGCCCGCCGAGCGCGCTGCTCGCGCGGAACACGATGATCTCGATGTTGTACACGGTGCTGCCGGGGCCGGGGGGCGTCGCCGGCGCCGGCGCGGGCTCCTGGGCGAGCGATGGAGTGAGAGCGCACAGCAGTAACGCGACGAGCAGGGCACGCATGCGAGTCATTGTACATGCCCGGTGTCACTGCAGGCCGGGCCGCTCTCCCAGGCGCCGCAACAGCTGCGAAGCAAACTCGAAGCGTGCGCTCTCGGCCGGCAGTGCGCGCGACACGCGCAGCTTCAAAGGACCCTCCAGTCGGTACTCGCGCGCGCCCCGCTGCACCATGCGCACGAGCGTCGCCGGATCGACGCCGGAGCGCTCCTCGAAGAGCACCGAGCCGCCCTGCGGACCGAGGTCGAGCCGGCGCACGCCGAGCGCGCGCGCAGCGAGTTTCAGCTTGGCGATGCGCAGCAGGTTTTGCGCCGCCCCCGGCAACGGGCCGAAACGGTCGTGGATCTCCACTGTCAGCTCATCGAGCGCCGCCTCGCTCGGTGCGGCGGCGATGCGCTTGTAGAGCGAGAGGCGCACGTGCACGTCGGCGACGTAGCTGTCCGGCAGGAATGCGGGCAGCCGCAGCTCCACCTCGGTGGCGGCGGCGAGCGGCTGCTCGAGCAGGGGCTCACGGCCTGCCTTGAGCGCCTGCACCGCATGCTCCAGCATGTCGAGGTACAGCGACAAGCCGATCTCGGTCATCTGCCCGCTCTGCTGCTCGCCGAGGAGCTCGCCGGCGCCGCGTATCTCCAGATCGTGAGTCGCGAGCACGAAGCCGGCACCGAGCTCCTCCATCGACTCGATGGCCTCGAGTCTCTTCGCGGCATCCCGTTGCAGTGCCTGGCGGGGCGGCGCGATGAGGTAGGCGTAGGCGCGGTGGTGGGACCGCCCCACGCGGCCCCGCAGCTGGTGCAGCTGGGCAAGCCCCATGCGGTCGGCGCGGTTGATCATGATGGTGTTGGCGCTCGGCACGTCGATGCCGCTCTCGATGATCGTCGTGCACACCAGCACGCTGAAGCGCCGATGGTAGAAGTCGACCATGAGCTGCTCGAGATCGCGCTCCCGCATCTGGCCGTGGCCGATGCGGACACTCGCCTCCGGCACGAGTGCCTGCACCTCGGCGGCGATCTTCTCGATGCTGCGCACCTCGTTGTGCACGAAGTACACCTGGCCGCCGCGCCGCAGCTCGCGCAACGCCGCCTCGCGCAGCGTCGGCGCATGCCACTCGATCAGGAACGTCTTGATCGCGAGCCGGGCCGCGGGAGCGGTGGTGATGAGCGACAGATCGCGCAGCCCGCCGAGCGCCATGTTGAGGGTTCGCGGGATCGGCGTGGCGGTCAGGGTGAGCACGTGCACGTTGGCGCGCAGCGCCTGCAGCCGCTCCTTGTCGCGCACACCGAAGCGGTGCTCCTCGTCGATGATGAGGAGCCCGAGGTCCTTGAAGCGCGCGTGCGCGTGCAGCAGGCGGTGCGTCGCGATCACGACGTCGACCTTGCCCTGCTCGAGACCCTCGAGCACTGCCTGAGTCTCACGCGAGTTGCCAAAGCGTGACAGGCCCTCCACGCGCACCGGCCAGTCGGCGAAGCGATCGCGGAAGTTGGCGAGGTGCTGCTGCACGAGGAGCGTCGTCGGTGCGAGCACCGCGACCTGCTTGCCGGCATGGGCGGCCACGAATGCCGCACGCATCGCCACCTCGGTCTTGCCGAAGCCGACATCGCCGCACACGATGCGGTCCATGGGGCGCTCGGCCGCGAGGTCGGCGAGCACCTGGCGTATCACCTGTGCCTGGTCCTCGGTCTCCTCGAACGGGAAGGCGTTGGCAAATGCCTGGTAATCGAGGTCGCTCACCCGCAGCGCAAGTCCCGGCTGTGACTTGCGCCGCGCATGCAGGTCGAGCAGCTCCGCCGCCACGTCACGGATCTGCTCCGCCGCGCGCCGCCGGGCGCGCGCCCACTGATCGGTGCCGAGCTTGTGCAGCGGCGCATGCTCCGGGGCCGCGCCCGTGTAGCGGCTCACGAGGTGCAGCGCATGCACCGGGACGTAGATGCGATCGCCGTCCTGGTACTCGAGCACCAGGAACTCGCCCGGCTGCCCGCCCACCTCCATCGGCTGCAGCCCCAGATAGCGCCCCACGCCATACTCCTCGTGCACCACGGGGGAGCCGGGGTTGAGGTCCTGCAGGTCGCGCAGCAGCGCCTCGGGGTCCGACACGCGCTTGCGGCGGCGCTCGACGGGCGCGCGCGGACCGAACAGCTGCGCTTCGGCGACCACGGCAACCGGCGGAGCGGTGAGCGTCAGTCCGCTGAGGTCCGGCGCCACGGTGAGCGCGAGCCGTGCATCGCCGGCCGCAAAAGCATCCCAACTCTCGACCACCGTCAGCTGGTGCTGATGCGCACGCAGCATCTCCTGCAGCACCTCACGCCGTCCCGCGGAGTCCGCCGCCAGCAGCACCCGTCCCTCGAACGCGCGCACGAACGAATCGAGGGGCGCGAAGGGCTCGGCAGCGCGCACGTCGATGCGCAGCTCGCGCGGCGCTACCGTCGGGAAATTGCGCACGCTGGGGGCATCGCCGAGGAGCTCGGTGTCCGCCTTGAACGGATCGAGCACGATGCCGGCGAACGGGCTGAGCTGCGTGTCGAGCTCGGCTGGCTCCAGGAACAGCTCCGCGGGCTTCAGCAGCGGTCGCTCCAGATCGTGGCGGCGCTCCTCGTAGCGCTCGAGTATCTCCTGCCAGCCGCGCACCAGCGACCCGGGGAGCGAGGCATCGTGCACGATCACGGCGTCGGCCGGCAGATAGTCGAAGAGCGTCGCCATCGAATCGAAGAACAACGGCTGATAGAACTCGATGCCCGCGGGCGCGAGCCCTTCGCTCACTCCGCGGTAGATACTGCTGCGGTTGGGATCGCCCTCGAAGCGCGTGCGATAGCGGCGGCGAAAATCCTTGACGGCCTGAGGATCGAGCGGCACTTCGCGTGCCGGCAGCAGCCGCACTGCCGGTAAAGTGTCGAGGGAGCGCTGCGTATCGGGGTCGAAGCGACGGATCGCCTCGATCTCCTCATCGAACAGGTCGATGCGCAGCGGAGCGGCCGCGCCCATCGGAAAGACATCGAGGAGCGAGCCGCGTACCGCGAACTCCCCGGGACTCACCACCTGGCTGACGCTGGCGTAGCCTGCCTCGGCGAGTCGTTGCCTGAAGGGCTCGAGCGCGAGCGGCTGGCCCTTCACCAGCTCGAAGGCACGGCCCTGCACGTACTGCCGTGGCGGCAGCCGCTGCATCAGCGTGTCGGCGGTGACGATCAGGCAGCCGCCGCGCGTGTGCGGCAGATCGAAAAGCGTCTGCAGGCGCTCGGAGATGATGTCCGGGTGCGGCGAGAACAGGTCGTACGGCAACACCTCCCAGTCCGGCAGCCGCAGGAGTGGTAATGCGCCCGACGCAAAGAAGCGCAGCTCCGCCGTGAAGCGCTCGAGCTCGCGCGCGGCATCCACGATGAGGACGTACAGCCGCGGATCCTGGCGCGCCGCTTCGGCGAGCGCGAGCGCCGCGGCGCTGCCGTACAGCTGGTGCCAGCGCAGGCGCGGCGTGGCGCGGTCGGGCGTTGGTGGATGGAGCAGGGCGGACATGGGTCGAGCTTACCCGCGGGGGACGCTGCCGGGCTGTCCGCAGCCCGAACCCGACCTCAGGCCGGAACCGGCCCTTCGGTGAGCTGCATACGGGTGACGCGCGGCACGCAGTAGATGTCGATCGGGTGCGAGCGGCCACGCAGCTGCAGCGCGGGCAGGGGGGTTGCACCGACGTCCACGCCGCGCGCATCGAGCGAGTGCTTGAGGGTGCTCGAGAACAGGATCTCGCCTGCGCGCGCCCGCTGGCACAGCCGCGCCGCGATATTCACGGTGTCACCGATGATGGTGTAGCACATGTAGGCGGACGAGCCGACATTACCCGCCACGACGTCGCCCTCGTTGATGCCGATGCCGAGGCCCGCTTCGACGTGATAGCGCTCTTTCCAGACGCGCGCCAGCTCGGCAAACCCGGCGAGCATCTCACGCGCCGCGCACACCGCGCGCTGTGGGCTGTCGGGTTGCTCGAGCGGCACGCCGAAGCCGAGCATCAGGCAGTCACCGGCCATGTGGAACACGGTACCTTCGTGACGGAAGGTGATCTCGGTGAGAAGCGAGAAGTACTCGTTGAGCAGCGGCACGACGCGTGGCGGATCGAGCTGCTCGGAAAGGCTGGTGAAGCCGCGCAGATCGGCGAACAGCACGACCACATGTGCACGCGCATCGGCCGTCGCGAGCAGCGTATCGCGCAGCTGCGCGTCCTCGAGGATCTTGTCGGCGACCTTCGGTGAGACGTAGCGGCGGAAGGTCTGTCTGAGGATCTCCTCACGCCGGTGGATTTCCGCTTCGAGCTGTGCCGCGGCCGTTTTCCGCCGCATCGCGCCTGAGCGTATGAGCGCCTCGATGTGCGCCCTCAAGCCTTCATCCGATGCCACTGAATCCCCAAGGCATTTCTCTTCTCTTGAGCGTGAGCCTAGCATACCCGAGCGATAAATTTCCGCCGGCGTGTGCGCAGCACGGCATCCGGCCCCGCGCGCCCTGGCGGGACCGGACGGAAAGATGGAAAGGTGATGGAGGGTGCCCGGCGCGCGGTCAGGTGCCGGCGGTCCCGGGGGTCGCCGCGGTGGCAGCGCCCATCGAGTCGCCGATCACGACCGAGTCGATGACGCGGTCACGCTCGAAAACCACGGAGAAACCGTTGTAGTCCCAGCGCGTGATCGGAGGCTGATGCGGCGCGCCGCCGACGGTGGCGTGACGCGTCACCGGCGCACCGAAGGCCTTCTCGACCTCGTCCATGGTGAGGCCGCGCTTGGGCCGCTCGATATGCGAATCGCGCACCTGTACCTCATCGTTCACGACGATGGTCTCGGCGCCGGCGGCGCTCGCGAGCGCCCAGCCACACAGCAGTGCGACGAGAATGCGGGTCTGCATGCGAGGACTCCCTGAAGCTGCTCGCGCGACTATAACACTGCACGAAATCTGTCAAAGTCCACGTGGGGACCAGCCTCGCAATCTGTGACCCAAGTCTGATAACCGCAGACTGTGGTTAAATCGCGACGATGTTTCATCCCCTGCCGGTTTACGTGGGCCTGCGCTACGTGCGCGCGCGCTCGACGCGGTTTTTCGTGTCCTTCATTACCTGGGCCTCGCTCATCGGCGTGTGCGTCGGGGTGGCGGCGCTGATCGTCATCCTGTCGGTGATGAATGGCTTCGAGAGCGAGCTGCGCGAGCGGCTGCTCTCGCTCAACGCTCCGGTACGGATCACGGCGGCACCGACCTACGAGCGCGCCGGTGCCAGTGACACCGGCAGTGCGTCGCAGCCGGAGCCGGACTGGGCGGGCATTGCCGCGCACGTGCGCGCCACCCCCGGGGTCACGGACGCGGCGCCGTATGCCGAGGTTCAGGCACTCGCGGTGCACGGCGCGCAGATGCTGCCGGTGCTGTTGCGCGGCATCGATCCGGCGGCGCCCGTCGCCGCCGGCGACCTCGCGCACTCGATCACGCAGGGGCGGCTGGCGGACCTCACGCCGGGCTCGGCACGCGTCATCGTCGGCGAGGTGATCGCCGAGCGGCTCGGCGTCTCACCGGGCGATGGCCTGACGCTCCTCGTGCCGACCGTGGATGCCGCCGGCACCCCCACGCCGAAGCTGCGCGACCTGCAGGTCGCCGGCGTGTTCGAGGTCGGGTTGCAGGACCACGATGCGACGCTGCTGTTCGCGAATCTCGCCGACGTGCGCTCACTCGGGCCCGCCGGCACCGTGAGCGAGGGTCTGCGGGTGCAGCTGCGCGACGTGCTCGCCGCACCGGCGATCGCCGCACGGCTGCGCGCACAGCTGCCCGCAGCGCTCGAGGTGAGCGACTGGACGCGCGATAACGCCAACTACTTCCGCGCGATCCGTATCGAGAAGACGATGATGTCGCTCATCCTGCTGCTCATCGTAGCGGTGGCGGCGTTCAACATCGTCGCCATGCTGGTGATGGTGGTGACCGACAAGCGCACCGACATCGCCATCCTGCGCACCCTCGGCGCGGCACCCCGGCGCGTCATGGGGATTTTCATCACTCAGGGCCTGGTGATCGGCTGGCTCGGAGTCGCTCTCGGGGTGGCGCTCGGCCTGCTGCTGGCGTTGCACGTCGACAGCATCGTGCCCTTTCTCGAGCGTACCTTCCGCTTCCAGTTCATGGATGCGGACGTCTACTACATCACCGCCATTCCCTCGGAAGTACACTCGGCGAACGTGGCGGCCATCTCGCTGGCGGCGGTGCTGCTCACCGCGCTCGCAACGCTCTATCCGGCGATACGCGCGGCGCGCACGGCACCCGCCGAAGCGCTGCGCTACGAATAGCGTCATGAGCGCCTACGAGTGGCTGATCGGAACCCGTTACCTGCGCTCGACGCACCGGCGCGGCTTCGTGTCATTCGTGGCGCTCATGTCGGTGTGCGGGCTGATGCTCGGCGTCGCCACGCTGATCGTCGTGCTGTCGGTGATGAACGGCTTCGAGCGCGAGCTGCGCAGCCGCATTCTGGCCGTCACCGCACACGCGACGCTCGCCGGACTCGATGGCACGCTGCGCGACTGGCGCGCCGTGCAGGCTGCGGTGCGGCGCGAGAGCGGCGTGCAGGCCGCGGTTCCGTACATCGAGAGTCAGGCGATGTTTGCGCGTGGCGCCGCCATGGCGGGCGCGCAGGTGCGCGGCGTGCTGCCCGAGGAGGAGCGCGCCGCCACCGGCCTCGCGCAACACCTGCGCGCCGGCCGCCTGGAGGATCTCACCCCAGGCGGCTACGGCATCATTCTCGGCACGGCACTGGCGCGCGAGCTGCGGGCCGGCGTCGGCGACAGCGTCGTGCTGATCGCACCGGAAGGCACCGCGACACCGACGGGCGTCGTGCCACGGATGCGTCGTTTCCGCGTGGTCGGGGTCTTCAGCAGCGGCATGTACGAGTTCGATCGCGGGCTGGCACTGACCCACCTCGAGGATGCAGCGCGGCTGTTCCGCTTCAGCGGCGGCGTGAGTGGCCTGCGCCTGGTATTCAGCGATCCGCTGCGCGCGCCCGCGCTGGTGCGCCAGGTCGCGCGGCGGGTATCGCAGGAGCTCGGCATCCAGGGCTTCTACGTCACCGACTGGACGCAGGACCATGCCAATTTCTTCCGCTCCATCGAGATCACCAAGTCGATGCTGTTCGTCATCCTGCTGATGCTGGTGGCGGTGGCCGCCTTCAACATCGTCGCGACGCTCGTCATGATCGTGAAGGAGAAGCAGACGGACATCGCCATCCTGCGTACGCTCGGCGCGGGGCCGCGCAACGTGCTGCTCAGCTTCGCCGTGCAGGGTCTGCTGATCGGGCTCGCCGGCACGCTCGCCGGCGCGGCACTCGGCACGTTGCTCGCCGACAATCTCGAGACGCTGGTGGCGGGGCTCGAGCGACTGCTCGGCACGCAGTTTCTCGACGCACGCGTCTATTACATGAGCGATCTGCCCGCGTACGTCGAGCTCGTGGACGTCCTCAAGGTCTGCGCCGTGGCACTGCTGCTGTGCGTGCTCGCCACGATCTATCCTGCATGGCGCGCGGCGCGCACCGCGCCCGCCGAGGCGCTGCGCCATGAATGAGACCGTGCTCGAGGCGCAGGGGGTGCACAAGAGCTTTCGGCAGGGCCCGGTGGTGCTCGAGGTGCTGCGGGGTGTCACGCTGCGCATCGCCGCAGGCGAGCGGGTTGCGATCGTCGGTGCCTCGGGCTCGGGCAAGACCACGCTGCTGCAGATCCTGGGCGGGCTCGATCCGCCGAGCTCCGGTGTGGTACGCGTAGCGGGGCGCGACATCCATTCGCTGCGCGAGACGGAGCGGGGGGTGCTGCGCAACCGCACGCTCGGCTTCGTGTACCAGTTCCATCACCTGCTGCCGGAGTTCTCGGCACTCGAGAACGTCGCCATGCCACTGCTCATCCGCCGCAGCACCGTCGCCGCGGCCCGCAGCGCCGCGCGCGCGCTCCTCGAGCGGGTGGGCCTCGCGGAGCGGCTCGATCACCGGCCGCATCAGCTCTCCGGAGGCGAGCGCCAGCGGGCGGCGGTCGCTCGCGCGCTCGTGACGGCGCCGAGGGTGGTGCTCGCCGATGAGCCGACCGGCAACCTCGATGGAGCCAACGCCGAGAGCGTGTTCGCGCTGATGCTGGAGCTCAATCGCGAGCGCGGCACGAGCCTCGTCGTGGTGACTCACGACGTACGGCTCGCGGGCCGGATGGAGCGCGTCTACGAGCTCGCCGGCGGCACGCTCAATACCTGAGACCTGCCTTGAGCGGCGGCGTCACGCCGAGGCGGACTGCGCCGTCTCACGCGCGTGACGCGTGCGGTAACGGCTGCGCACCTGCCAGCGCCACACCAGCTCGAGCACCAGCCAGCCGAGCACCCCGCATACCAGGGCGCAGGCGATGCAGCCGACCACGAACGGCTGCCATACCGGGACGAGCCCGTGACGGAACCACTCCCAGGTGGGATGGAACCGGAAGTGACCCGGCGGCCTGTGCAGCAGCGCGGCGCCGACCCGGTAGGCGAGATAGTAGACCGGCATGGCGGTGAAGGGATTGAGCAAGAACGTGGTGCCGCAGATCACCGGCATGTTCAGGCGCCAGAGCATTGCCACCGTGCAGGCCGTCAGCAGGTGGACCGGCAGCGGGATGAAGCAGATCGCGAGGCCCGCGCCGAAGGCGTACGTCACGCCGCGGCGGTGCAGGCTCCAGAGATGCGGGTCGGCGAGCCGCGCGCCGAACAGCCGCACGAACCACCGGTCCTGCAGCGATTGCGGGGCCGGACAGATGCGTTTCAGCAGCTCGCGCGGCATGGAGCGCCGGAATGTACCAGAACGGTGCCCGCGGCGATGTGGCGCACGCCCGGGACGCAGTTCCTTGAGCGTCCGCCTCCGTTCGGTATGATGCCGCCTTCGCTGTTGCGGCTGGTGTGAGGAATCTCGTCGGATGTGGGAAATAGTGCGGGCGGGCGGCCCGCTCATGTGGCCGATCATCCTGTGCTCGGTCACCGCGGCGGCCATCATCCTGGAGCGACTGTGGACGCTGCAGGACAAGCGCGTGCTGCCGCGCGAGCTGCCGCAGAAAGTCTGGCAGCTCATCGAGTCGAACCAGGTGAACGACAAGGTGATCGCCGCGCTCGAGCAGAACTCCCCGCTCGGGCGGCTGCTCGCCACCGGGCTCGCCAATCGTCACCGGCCGCGCGAGATGCTGATGGAGCGCCTCGAGGACACCGGCCGTCACGTGGTCCACGAGCTCGAGCGTTTTCTGAACACCCTCGGCACGATCGCCGGGGTCTCGCCGCTCCTCGGCCTCCTCGGCACGGTAACCGGCATCATCCGCGCCTTCAATGCCATCGAGGCGGGCGGCATGGGAGACCCGCGTGCGCTCTCCGGCGGTATCGCCGAGGCGTTGATCGCGACCGCTGCCGGACTGTGCGTGGCGATTCCGGCGCTCATCTCGTACCGCTATCTGCGCGGGCGCGTGGACGGTATCGTCGTGGAGATGGAAAAGCACGCCATCCGCATGGCCGACGCGCTCGAGGCGGCTCGCTCGCGCGAGCGCGCCGCACCGGCCGCCGTGGCCGTGGCCTGATCAGCGCGGCCCTCCATGAACCTCAAGCCGCGCCGCCACGAGGAGCCCGAGATCAACGTGGTATCGCTGATCGACGTGGTGCTCCTGCTGGTGGTGTTCTTCATCCTCTCGAGCAAGTTCACCGACGAGGGGCGGCTGCGCGTGCATCTGCCGCAGGCGAGCGCGGTGCCTACGCAGAAGGTGAGCGGTGACCCGCTGGTGGTGAGCGTCACCCAGCAGGGGACCTATCTCGTCAACCAGCGCGAGCTGATCAACTCCAGTCCCGAGACGCTGCGCGCGGCGCTGCTCAAGGAAGCCGGCAGCAACCGTGCCGTGCGCATCACCCTGAGGGCCGATGCCCGGGCGACGCACCAGTCCGTCATCACCGCCATGGATGTCCTCGGGCGCCTGGGCTTCGCCGAGGTTAATATCGCAACGGTCAAGGAAGAGCCCGCAGGCAAGCCTTGAACGACACCCGCCGAGCGCCACGCGTTGCAGGCCGCACCGGGGCCGCCAGCAGCGCCGCTGCGCTGCCCACCTATCGGCGCTTGCTGGGCTATCTCGCACCGCACCGCGGCCGCTTCATTCTGGGCACGCTCGGCGGGGCGCTGTTTGCGGCCACGATGACGAGCTTTGCGCTGTTTGCCAAGAAGTTCGGCGACGGCACGCTCGTTCGCCAGGATCCGCGCACCATTCTCTGGATCCCGGTGGCGCTCGTCGGGCTGTTCGTGCTGCGCGGTCTGGGCGACTTCACCCAGACCTTCTTCATGGGGCAGATCGGGCGGCAGATCATCAGCCGCCTGCGCCGCGATACCTTCCGACACATCCTGCAGCTGCCGATCGGTTACTTCGACCGGCACTCCTCCAGCGTGCTGCTGTCGCGTCTCACCTATAACAGCGAGCAGATCGCGCAGGCCACCACCGATTCGCTGGTGGTAGTGGTGCGCACTGCGCTCACCATCGTCGGATCACTCGGCTTCCTGCTGTGGCTGAACGCGCGCCTGACACTGATCGCGCTGATCCTCGGTCCGCTCGTCGGCTGGCTGGTGTCGATCATCAACTTCAAGTTCCGCCGCTATGGCCGGCGCATCCAGGACTCGATGGGTGATGTCACGCGGGTCGCCAAGGAGACGCTCGAGGCTCCGCGGCTCATCAAGGTCTACAACGCGCAGCAGCACTTCAGCCGCCAGTTCGACGCGGTCGATGCCCACAACCTGCGCTCCAACATGAAGCTGATTCTGACCCGCGGCATCTCCAACCCGGTGGTGCAGCTGCTGACCGCGATCGGTGCCGCGGTGGTGCTGTCGATCGCCATTCGCGATGCAATCCTCGGCCGCATGAGCATGGGCGATCTGCTCGGCTTCCTCACCGCGCTCGTCAGCATCGCGCAGCCGCTGCGTGACCTGGTCGGTGTGGCCGGTCCCCTGCAGCAGGGCATCGCCGCCGGGCAGAGCCTGTTCGAGGTGCTCGATGAGAGAACGGAGCCACAGGGCGGCACGTTCCGCACCCGGCGCGCGCGCGGCGCAGTGGAGCTCGAGCACGTATGGTTTACCTATCCGGGCAGCGCGAGTGGCGACGGCCACAGTGACCCACCGAGCGCGCTGCGCGATGTGTCGCTGCAGGTCGCTGCGGGCGAGACCCTGGCGATCGTCGGCCGCTCGGGCAGCGGCAAGTCGACGCTCGTCAACCTGCTGCCGCGGTTCTACGACGCCAGCGCCGGCAGCGTGCGCATCGACGGCCGCGATGTGCGCGAGTTCGAGCTGAAGAACCTGCGCGAGCAGATCGCGGTGGTGAGCCAGGAAGTGGTGCTGTTCGATGACACCATACGCAACAACATCTCGCTCGGTCGCGAGGTTGCGGATGCGGACATCGAGCGCGCCGCCGAAGCCGCGCACATCCTCGAGTACATCCACAGTCAGCCCGGGGGGCTCGATGCCATGGTCGGCGATCGCGGCATGCTGCTCTCGGGCGGACAACGCCAGCGGATCTCGATTGCGCGCGCGCTGCTCAAGGATGCGCCGATCCTGATTCTCGATGAGGCCACCTCCGCGCTCGACACCGAATCCGAGCGCCACATCCAGGCGGCGCTGGCACAGCTGCTGCTGCACCGCACGACCTTCGTCATCGCGCACCGTCTGTCCACCGTCGAGCAGGCGGACCGCATTCTGGTGCTCGATGCCGGCGCGGTCGCCGAGAGCGGCACACACGCGCAGCTGCTCGCCCAGGGCGGCCTGTATGCGCAGCTGCATCGGCTGCAGTTCTCCGACTGACGGGGCGCGCTTGCTCGAGCGACGGCTGACGCAGCTGTGGTATGCGGAGGGCTCGCGGCTCCTGCTGCTGCAGCCCCTCGCGTGGCTGTTCGGCAGGGTTGTCGGGCTGCGCCGCCGCGCTTATGAGGCCGGTTGGGTGCGTGCCGCCAGCGCCGGCCGGCCGGTTGTCGTCATCGGCAACCTCACCGTGGGCGGCACCGGCAAGACGCCACTCACGCTCTGGCTCGCCGGTGCATTGAGCGCGGCCGGTCTGCGCGTTGGCATCGTCGCACGTGGCTACGGCAGCGCCGCGGGCCGCGGTCCACGCGATGTACGGGCGGATTCGCGCTGGCAGGACGTCGGCGATGAGCCGCTGATCCTGGCACGGCGCAGCGGCTGTCCTACGGTCATCGGCAGCGACCGCGTGGCCGCGGCGCGCCGTCTGGCGCTCGAGGGCGTGGAGGTGATCCTGGCGGACGACGGGCTGCAGCACCTGCGCCTGGCGCGCGATTGCGAGATCGCGGTGGTCGATGGCGAGCGGGGCGTCGGCAACGGCCGGCTACTCCCGGCGGGGCCACTGCGCGAGTCCGCTGCCCGGCTGCGCCAGGTGGATGCAATCGTCGTGAACGGCAGCAGCACAGGAGGCTCGCTCACGGAGCTCCTGCCCGCCAGCACTCTGCACATGCAGCTCACCGCCAGCGAGGTGGTGAGTCTCGATGAGCAGCGGCGGCGTCCGTTGAGCTCCTGGCGCGGAGAGCGCGTGCATGCCGTCGCCGGCATCGGCAATCCGCAGCGCTTCTTCCGCGACTTACGCGCCAGCGGGCTCGAGGTCATCGAGCACGCCTATCCGGACCACTACCCCCTGAGCGCAGCGGAGCTGACATTCGCGGACGCTCTGCCGGTCCTCATGACCGAGAAGGATGCCGTAAAATGCGCGGCATTCGCCAGCCCGCGCCTGTGGTACGTACCGGTCGTAGCGCAACTCGCGCCGCCAGACGCACAGGCGCTGCTCGACTGCGTACTGGCGAAGGTACGCGCGGCCGGACGCGCCGGAGGCTCTTAGCTGTGGATGCCAGGCTGCTCGAGATTCTCGCCTGCCCGGTGTGCAAGGGACCGCTGCAGTTCCGCCGCGACGCGCAGGTATTGGTTTGCCGCATGGACCGTCTGGCTTACCCGATTCGCGATGCGGTGCCGGTGATGCTCGAGGAAGAGGCGCGTCAGCTGGCGGCGGACGATCCGCTGCTCGATCGCTGAACGGTGCCGCCTCCACTTCCCGCCGCCGCTCCGCCCTCGTTCCGCGTGGTGATCCCCGCGCGCTATGCCTCGACGCGCCTGCCCGGCAAGCCGTTGCTGCCGATCGGCGGCAAGCCGATGCTGCAGTGGGTCTACGAGCGGGCGCGTGCCGCGGGCGCGCAGGAGGTGCTGATCGCCACTGACGACCGGCGGATCGAGCTCGCGGCGCGCGCTTTCGGCGCGGAGCCGGTGATGACCGCGAGCGAGCATGCCTGCGGTACCGATCGCATTGCGGAGGTGGCACGCCAGCGCGGCTGGCCGCCGCAGTCGATCGTGGTCAACCTGCAGGGCGATGAGCCGCTCGTACCACCGGCGCTCATCGCGCAGGCAGCCAGCCTGCTCGCGGCGGAGCTGCAAGCCGAGGTGGCAACCCTCGCCACGCCGCTCGAGTCGCTCGCGGAGCTGCTCGATCCCAACATCGTCAAGGTGGTGACGGATGCACGCGGTATGGCCTTGTACTTCAGCCGCGCTCCGATCCCCTGGAATCGCGATGGCGCGCCCGGCGGCCTCCTCAGCCAGCGCGATTTCGCCGGCGCTCGCCGCCATCGGGGCATCTACGCCTACCGGGTGGCGGCGTTGCTGCGCCTCGCGCAGCTACCTCACGGGGTGCTGGAGGAGCGCGAGAAGCTCGAGCAGCTGCGCGCGCTGGAGCATGGTGTGCGCATCGTCATCGGGCAGGCGCTCGAGCAACCCGGGCCGGATGTGAACACGCTCGCAGATCTCGAGCACGTCAGGGCCCTCATCGGCAGCTCTCCGTCCGGCAGCTGAGCCTGAATATGTCTTCATTTTTCGCAGCGGCGGGGGGCGGAACTCCAGGGGCCGCGTGCGGGTCAAAAATGAAGTAACTTCCGTGTGTTACGTTGTCAACGGCGGGGTTGCAAGCGGCGTTTGCCGGGTAGGCCTTCGAGTGGAGCTGTCTCGATGAAGATTCCGACTTTCACTGCCGGACGCAGTGCGCTGCTGACACCCCTGGCAGCTTGCGCGGCGTTGTTTGCCGCCTGTGCCACGACGCCGCCACCTGAGCAGCGACCGGCACCACCACCGCCACCGCCCGCCGGCATGGTTTATCAGCCGCAGCCTGCATCGCCGGTGAGCGCGGATGTCTATGCGTATCCGCTGCGCGGTCAGCCGCCGCAGCAACAGGACCGCGATCACTACGAGTGCAGCATCTGGGCGACACAACAGACCGGCTTCGATCCGAGTGCGCCGGGGGTGCCTCCGCAGCACCAGGTGCACGTGGTGAGCGGTCCGCCGCCGGGCTCGGGCACGGCGGCCGGCGTCGTCACCGGCGCAATTCTCGGCGCGGCGATCGGCGGCCCGTGGCACGGCCCCGGCCCGGCGCTCGCCGGCGCAGTGGTCGGAGGCGCGATCGGCACCGCGGCCGAGCAAAGTGCACGGCAGTCCCAGGTCGTGACGGTGACCGATCAGCGCGCCGCCGCGCAGATCCAGCAACGCGCCAACAACTACCGCCGCGCTCTCAGCGCCTGTCTCGATGCACGCGGCTACAGCGTCAAATGATGCGCCGAATCGCTGTGGGTTGCGGGCTCCTGGTCCTGGGACTGGCGCTCATGAGCAGTGCGCACGCGCAGCGGCCCGAGCATGGTCACGGCGGACACGTGCGTGCACCGTCCTCCTACGGCATGCATTACGATGGCCGTTACAACCACGACCGTTACTACACGATGCGCGGCACGCAGGTGGTCGCGGTTCCGGGCAGGCCCTGGGTGGTCGCTCACGGCGGCGCGCATTATTACTATTCGGGCGGCGTCTGGTATGCGCCGCATGGTGCGACTTTCGTGGTGGTGGCTCCGCCCGTCGGCGTGTTCGTGCCAGTGCTGCCGCCTTTCTACACCACGGTATGGTTCGCCGGGGTACCGTACTACTACGCCAACGACACCTACTACGTTTACAGCGGTCCGCAGGGTTATGAAGTCGTGGACCCGCCCGCCGATGAGGGCAGCGCAGTGCAGGGCCCGCAGGGCCCGGCCTATCCCGGCGCGCCGCCTCCTGCCGAGAGCGGGGCGCACCCGCAGGGAGAGGACCTGTTCATTTATCCGCAGCACGGCCAGTCACCGGATCAGCAGGCGAGCGACCGCTACGAGTGCCACAAGTGGGCCTTCTCCCAGACTGGATTCGATCCGACGCAGCCCGGCGGCGGGGTGGCCGCGGATGACACCGTCGCCAAGGGCGAAGCCTACAGGCGGGCGATGCGCGCGTGTCTCGAGGGGCGCGGCTATAGCGTAAGATGATTCCGTGCGGATCCTGTTCGTCTGTCTCGGCAATATCTGTCGATCGCCGACCGCCGAAGCGGTGATGCGGGCCATAGCTGCGCTCGAGGCGCCGGAGCTCGGTCTCGAGGTCGATTCGGCCGGGACCGCGGGCTACCACATCGGCGAGCCGCCCGACCCACGCATGCAGGCTGCGGCGGCACGGCGCGGTTATCAGCTCGGTGCGCTGCGCGCGCGCATCGTCGAGCCCGCTGACTTCGAGCACTTCGATTTCATCCTGGCCATGGATCGCGAGAACCTCGCGGTGCTGCAACGAAGAGCGCCGGAGAGTGCGCGAGAGCGGGTGCGCCTCTTCCTCGAGCTTGCACAGCACGATGAGCCGCACGAGGTTCCCGATCCGTATTACGGCGGGACCAACGCGTTCGAGGAGGTGCTCGATCTCGTCGAGGGCGCCGCGCGCGGACTCCTGAGCTACCTGCGGCAGCGCGCCCGCGCCGCCTAGAGGCGCGGGACGCGTGCCGCTTCACCTCGATCATTCCTCCGGACCGCGGCTGCCGCCCTCCTTCTGAGAGGGGGCCGAGGACCAGACGACATAGGGCTTGGCGGATGGGCCGCCGGGCTCGGGCTTCGGGCTAGGCTCGAAATGCGCGATCGGCACACTCTCGTGGGTGGGCGCGGACTCGCGCGGCTCGGCATGGTATTCCTGTACCGGTGGCTCCGGCGGGACCCGACGCGATTCACGCGTGTCATCGGCAGGCTGTTCGTGGTGACCGTTGCCACCCATCGCACCCGCCGCCGATGGCTCATGCGATGGCGAGGCCATCTCGTTCGAGCCGCCCGGTCCGGTGCCGGCGCCCGACCGCGACCCGCCGCCTCCGCGGCGCCCGCGGCGGCGTCCGCGCCGTCCGCGGCCACGGCCTTCGCCGCGGTCGGGGCGCGTCTCGCCCTGCGCCGCAGAACCGGGCGGCGCATTCGGGTCCTGGGCCTGGCTGTCGGCTGAAGCGTTACGCTCGCCGTTGCCGCGATCGATGTTGCGCTCCGGTGCGAGTGCCTCGGGCCGGCGCCCGCGGTTACGATCACTCTGATCCCGATTCCGCTCGCGATCCCGTCCATCCCTGCGACCATCGCGGTCGCGACGTGCCCCCTCGGCATGCCGTCCATGCCGTGAGGGCTCTCTGCGTCCATCGCGTCGCTGTCCCTCCTCGCGCCGCGGTGCACGAGCCGCGGAGGCCGATCGCGCCTCGGGTGCGGGCTCCGGGGCGGGCTCCTGCTGCTGCTCGCCCGCCAGTATGCGCTTCACGCGCGACCAGAACCCGGCGGGAGCGGCTGCGGGTGCGGCGGGGGCGGGCGCTGCCGGCTGCACGGACGGCGGTGCGGAGCTCGGCGGCAGGAGCGGCGCTACGGCTGCAGCTTCCTGCGGGGGTTTGCGGTCCTGCGTCCCCGGCTCCGCGAGCTCGGGTGCCGTCGGCATGAGGTAGGTGGCTTGACGCTGCTCCGGCAGCTCCATCTCATCGTCGCGGACCCGCCGGATCGAGTATTCGGGAGTCTGGATGTTCTCGTTCGGCACGATGATCAGCTCCGCTTCGCTCTTGTCCTCGAGCGTGCGCAGCCATTCGCGCTTCTCGTTGATGAGGTAGGTGGCCACCGATACCGGGACCTGCGCGATGACGCGCGCGGTGCGGTCCTTGCGCAGCTCCTCGCCGATCAGGCGCAGCACCGCGAGGGTCATGGATTCGACGCTGCGGATGCTGCCGATTCCGACGCAGCGCGGACAGACGATGTGGCTCGACTCCCCGAGCGAGGGTCGCAGGCGCTGCCGTGACATCTCGAGCAGTCCAAAGCGCGACAGACGCCCGATCTGGATGCGCGCGCGGTCCATCTTCATCGCCTCGCGCAGGCGATCCTCCACCTCCCGCTGGTTCTTGCTCGATTCCATGTCGATGAAATCGATGACGATCAAACCGCCGATGTCGCGGATACGCAGCTGGCGCGCGATCTCGTCCGCCGCCTCGAGATTGGTGTTGGTGGCGGTGGTCTCGATATCGCTGCCGCGCGTCGCGCGCGCCGAGTTGATGTCGATCGACACCAGCGCCTCGGTGTAGTCGATGACGATGCTGCCGCCGGAGGGCA
>Ga0335069_10005192_pt1 | contig 19173 bp, 22 predicted proteins | sample Lox_Sample_11_FD_206714 | JGI IMG/M metagenome (GOLD analysis project Ga0335069, IMG submission 206714) | Soil microbial communities from Loxahatchee National Wildlife Refuge, Florida, United States - Lox_Sample_1.1 | ecosystem: Environmental > Terrestrial > Soil > Wetlands | place: USA... | reverse complement strand
AAGAACCAGAAGGCGTATTGGAAGTCGTTTCACGAGTGGGAAAGCCGTGTGAAAGAGTCGAACATCGCTCTTCACTCCATAGGCGTCGATCCCATGACGAAGATCCTTGATCGACCAAGGGGGAGAAACAATCCGCTCGTTCGCGATGGGGAGAAGATGCAGAAGCTTCTTCCTGGATGGTACGTGACGTGGCGAGTCCAGGGTGGTGAGGGGGACCTTGAGAACCTGAAGGCTCTTGGGACCGACATCGCAAGGGTCTTGAGGCGTCCGAAAGACAAGACCGAGGAGAAAGAGAAGACGCCCTTCGAGTGGAGCGGCGAGGTGTGGAAGATCGCGGACGGAACGTCAGACCCCGTGAGCGGAGAGGGGATCTACAACGTCATGGTGGCGATCAGGCAGCAAGTATGGGAGGACAATCTCAAGGCGATGTCGATGGCGAGCCACAACGCCTACGCTCAGTCGAAGAGACAGTTCATCGAGGGGGCGGAGAACATCAGCCGGGACATGCTTGGGGGAAAGGAAAAGGTCATTACCCAAGACCTTGATAAACTTCATGCTGAGGAGTTCGTTCCGCATGCAAGAAAGGCTTGACGAGTCGGGAGTGAAGGGATATACCTGACGATTAGGAGGCAAACGGGCTCGTATGAGCCCGTAAATGGAAGGTCGCGTCGCAAAGACGCGAGGAGGATGCTGAAGGATGGCTAACACCAACGCACCCTACGGATTCCGTCTTTGGACGACCACGAATCCGTCCACGGGGGCAGTAGGGGTTACGCCGGGCGCCGCAGCAGGGTCGAGTGTATCGGCAAGCGGACCGCTTCCGATCGCTTCGGCCACTACGTTGAAGGTCGGAGACCCGATCAAGTCGAGCCTTGGACTCGGGTATCTGGCGACCGGGACGAATGCGATCTACGGGATCTGCAATTCGCCGGTTCCGAACTTCAACGAAACGGCGACGGCGAAGCACTATCCCGAGATCATACCGGCGAGTGACCAGAACATCTGGAGGTGCCAGAGCACCACCACGACGGGCCTCACGCAAGCGTACATCGGGGTAGCGAAGAATGCGTATCGCATCGGCGGGACGACCTCTGGCTACCAGGGGATCGACATCACTCACACGACGGGAGGCGTTCTTGGGATCGTGGCACTCGCCCCGGGGTCGGCTTTTGGGACCTACGCGGAAGTGCTGGTAGTAATCCGAAGAGGCGCTTTCTACGGCGCAGCGTAAGGAGTAGCGGCTATGGCGTTGATGTCTGCTGCGAGACTTACGCAGCTATGGGAAAAGGACCTCACGAGGGAGTTCTTCGACGAGTATGACCGCTGGCCAAGCATGGCAACGGACTTTCTGAACGTTACCGAGGACGACAGCGATCACTATCTCAAAGAAGGACTCATGGCGAGCTTCGGCTCCGCGCCCCAGGTGTACGACGGACAGGCGTTCCCGTTCGATGCGTTCTACCAGGGGCCTGAGAAGATCGTCTACTACAACGAGTACGGGTTTGCTGCCCAAGCGACCCGAGTCATGATGGAAGACGACCGTCATGACATCATGGAGAAAGTGGCGCGGGAACAGGCTAAGTCGATGGCCTACACCATCGAGCTTCAGGGATGGGATCTCATCAACTCAGGCTTCGTGACGACCGCAAGGACGGGGCTGGACTCTCTTGCCCTCTTCTCGGCCTCGCATCCGCTGTATGGGCCTCAGTCGGGAACGGCGAGCAACCTCCTGACGGGATCGCTCTCCAAGCTCAACATGCAGGCTGCGATGGACAAGTTCGCGCAGTTGGTCAACGAGCGGAACATTCCGATCTACGCGATGCCTCCGTTCGAGCTTCTGATCCATCCGACGAACAGATGGATGGCAGAGATTCTCGGGGCCTCGGAGTACGATCCGAATAGCGCGGGAAATGCCGTCAACCCCGTGAAGGACAAGTTCTCCTTCAGGATGGTGCCGTTCTTCACCTCGACCACTACGTGGGTGCTCGCGGACAAGAAGATGCACGACCTGAGGTGGCGTTGGAGACGGCACATCAAGTACGAGCCTGCGATCGACTTCATCACGGGGAACGTCCTGTGGAAGGCCCACATGAGGGCGCTTGCGACGTTCTTCCACTGGAGAGGCGTCGTCGGATCGACGGGATAAGGGGGTAGGTCGTGGCGTATGGAAAGACGGTTTCGACCCACCTTGTGAGCTTTGTGGGGCCTCCGGACATCGGAGGCACCCCCATGATGTGGGGGACGGGAACGAAGATGGCAATGGGGTGGAATGCCTCAGCGGCATCCGGGGCTATCACGGTCGTGGGGGACATCCAGAAGAAGGGTGGGACGCCTCCGGCGGGAAGCTCGTATGGATCGAGCGGAGGGTTGCCGAACACCGATGTCATCAAGAGCGCGTTCTTGTTCAAGCTTACGGGGGCGGCACCTGTCGATGTGACGGACAAAGCGACCATCACGGCTGACAATCAGGTAACGCTTACGGGGCTTGCGGCGAGCGCGAGCGCATCGATCTTGTTCGTGATCTTCGATCAGCAGGACAAGATGGGAAGCAAGAACTGATGGGGACGCAAGCGGGCCAGATCCAGTATTACCAGAAGGACTATGATAGCCGCGATCCGGGGGGCTATGGGCTTCTGGCGAATCAAGGCAACTGTCCTGATGCCAAGATGGGAGAGAGATGCTGGATCTGTACCGTTTGCAATCAGGCATTTCCCGAGAGTCAGATCAGAAAGTTCAGGGGAAAATACTATTGCATTCCGAATGGGGACTACAAAGACATCGGCTCGATCCTGAAGACCGAGAGGGCAAGGCGGTATAAGCCTGACGGGATTGGGAGAGAGCGAATCGTACTGCCGATCATAAAGGGATAAGGTATGTCGAACCAGACAATCTCAGGCTTGCCGACCATAGTAACGCCGTCGAGCGCGGGAATGCTCTGGGTAGGCGACCCGAATGCAAGCCCCCAGGATCGGTCTTGGTCGGTGGCGAACATTTGGGCTTGGATCTTGGCGAAGTTCTTCGTTCAGCAAAAGACGGTCTCGGTTGAGCAGTATGGGGCGGACGGGGATGGGATAACGGACGACACGACGGCAATCCAGAATGCGCTCAACACGGGATATGACGTTACCTTTGCCAAGAAAAGCTACCTCATAAGCTCGACGCTCACGATCTCGACGGCGGGACAGAAGGTGAGCTTTGAGGCCGGGTGCATCATCCTTTCGTCGATCTCTGCCGTGACGGATATCATCGCTGTGACGGCCTCGGACGTGGTGCTTGAGGGAAAGGCTACGATCAAGCTCACAGGATCGCCGGGCAATAATCTGACTGGGGTCGTTCATGTCTATGGGGCGGTCACGGCGACCACGACGAACCTGACGGCGAATGCGAGTCCTGGAGACGTGTCAGTAGCGGTAACGAGTGCAACGGGGTTTGCGGCAGGAAATTGGATCGAGATTTCCGATACCTCGTACAACTACTCGAAGGAATATCAGCAGATCAAAGCCGTCAGCGGTCTTACGATCTACCTCGACGGGCCGGTGTGTAAGCCGTATGCAACGGCATCGACGGCGAAGATCACCAAGGTCACGATGGTCGAGAGGGTGAGGATTCAGGACCTCTCGATCGACCAAAACCTTCAGACGATCACCTATGGCTTCCTTCTGGAGTATTGTGCCAACTGCCACCTTGTGGGAGTACAGAACCGGAACTACTACTACCACGGGATCACGGTCAATCATAGTTCACATGTTGCCATTAGCCGCCCGCTGTGTGAGAACGGCTGGAATGATTTCTCCACCGGCATAGGAGCCTACGGATTTACGATTGGCCAGATGAGCGGATTTGTCACCGTATCGGGTGGAGTGTTCCGAAACCTTCGAGAGACGAACGTCACCGAAGGTGCTCATCACGTCACGATCAGTGGGAATGCCCTTCATGGAATGTACTCGGTTGGGATCTTCACACACGGGCGCGCCTGTCGTGACATCACCATTATTGGAAACACGGTTAGTGGACTGGTAGTTCCTGGGAATGGCGACTACGCGACCACGACCAATAACAAGGGTATTGGCGGGCCGTTCGAGGATTCTGGATACCCCGGCTACCCGGACCAGAGAATCTCGATCATTGGTAACACGATCTCGAACTTCTGGGGACCAGGGATCTATGCATCTCTTATCACTGAAGCAAGTGGGGCCGTGACGATCTCGGGTAACACGATCTACAACTGCAAGGGCGGCATCGCAGTTACCAAGGTCGACGACGTCAACATCACCGGAAACACGGTGATCCGGACCGACACTGACACTACGGGGTTCTCGACAACAGGGATCAACGTCACTAGTGGTAAAAACGTCGTCATCAGCGGAAACGTGATTCACTGGGCGGCCACAGTTACTACGACCATCTATGCTCTGTTTGGTCAGAACCTTCAGAACGCCGCGATCACCGGCAACAGCGTCACCATCGATGGGGGGGCGTCGGCCACATGCTACGAGATTGAGGTCTCGACGACCTCGACGAACATCAGGCTTACGGGAAACGTTCACTCGGGGGGAAGTGTCTCCTGCCACGTCGATACGGGTGTGACGAACGTATCGGCGTCAAACAATAGCTTCGACACGCTTTCGGGATCACTTGTATGGGACCCTCCTAGTATTTCGGCAGGAGGTACTCAGACGGGTGCCGTTACCGTGACAGGAGCCGCCGTAGGAGATTACGCAGAGATCGCTACTCCATACACTCTACAGGGGCTTACCCTATCTTGCTATGTAACCGGGGCCTCGACGGTAGGAATTGTTCTAACCAATCCAACGGGATCTCCCATCGACCTTGGGAGTGGAACGTGGTGGGTGAGAGTCCATAAGCGCTACGGAAGCTGACATGAAGCCGTACTTGGGAGACCAGCTAAGACGCGATGAGAGCGATGACTATCAGATCGAGTGGGCTCCCAAGGACGAGGAACCGAGGCTGAATGTATGGATGAGGGTAGAGTGCGACACGCCTTGGGGAAAAGAGGAGGTGATCTATCTCTACTGCGACGGGGCCTACATCCGAGACCATGTGTTTGTGGATTACGTCGAAGGGGGGCATTTCTACCGCTACGGGTGGGTGGCCGAGCCTCACATCATCATCGAAGATATCCTCTCGATCATGGATCAGGTGTGTACGGGAGTGCATGAGATCCATGAGAGATACCGGATGAAGTATCTCGGATGGACGTATGAGAAGGCACATGCGAGTGCGTGCGTGATCGAGAGGAAGCTTCGGAGGCTTGCACTGGAGAGGTTTTCGGTCTTGCCCGAGGTTGAAGACATAAAGAAGATTTTCGCCCTGGAGGGGAGTGGAGAGGACTGCGAGAGCTTCGCCAGAGAGGCGATGGGGAAGTACAGAAAAGAGATCGAGAAGGCCAACGAGCAGGCGAATAGCTTGGCGGGAAAGAAGGGATGAAATGATGGCTTCTTGGGAAGCGATCACGAGTCTATCGGGAGTGGCGAGCTTACTCGTCGGAGGATCGGTGGCGTATGGAAAGCTACGCCAGAGGGTGACAGACATGGGAAAGCAAGTAGCTGCCAACACTGTCAGGCTGACGAAAGTGGAAGAGCGGGCAAACGATGGTGAGGGGGACCGCCGTGAGATCATGGCGAAGCTGGAAAACCTTGTGGACGGGCAGAAGGAGATGCGAGACTTGCTTCTGCAACACATAACGAAAAAGGACGACTGATGATTGTCGTCAATCAGGATCGAAACCTCCTGACCTACTATTTCGGAAATGCTCCGAGAAAAGGTATTCCTGTGACGTGCCGCATAAGGGATCATCGAAATCCTCCTGACGCTCACCCCGAGGACTCGGGTGGGAAACAGTATCCGCAGTTCTATCAGCCACAGGTGTTTCCTGCGGGAAATTGGCACGTCTTACGAATCGAGCCGAGTGAGGACCCATATACTGCTCCGTTCTTCATCGCTACCGACGCGCATCAACTTGTGAAGTGCCTTGACGGATCGCTTGTAGAGGACTGGGGCTATGGGATACACTTCTCGACGAGCCCGACGACATGGGGATGTCTAAGGGTGACGTTGGAGATGGACTTGAGATGGCTTGCGAGCATGATTGCTGTCGGGGAGACGGTGGAAGTGCAGTAGAGGAGGAGTCGGATGACTCAGACACAGAAAGCGGTGTGGTGAGCTTGACCAAAGGCGTTTTGATGGGTAAGATGCTGACCATGCCCAAAGGAAAGCCCGGCCAAACGATCCTCACTCTTCTCTGCGATCAATGCCACGTCGAGTATTCCGTTACTCAGCGAGAGCGTCCGCGCGGTGTGAAGCACTTCTGCTCCATCAAGTGTCGAAACGACTTCTACAGGCCCATCTTCTCGCAAGAACGGCAAGGAAAAGGAAATCCCTGCTACCGCCACGGTAAGAGTCGAAAATCGCAGTTCTATTGGAACGACAAAACTGGACCGGCTTGGCTGGCCTCCAGAAAGCTAAAGAAGAAGCCCTGCTCGGTGTGCGGAGAGCCGTTGGCTCATGCCCATCACCCTGATTATGCAAAGCCTACAGAAGTCGTTTGGCTCTGTCCTTTGCACCATCGGCAGGAGCATAAGAGATTGAGAGAGGTATCCAAGAAATGACCAACACACAGAAGGCCATTTGGTGGTGGCTGACGGCTGCGGCGGCGATTGCCGAGGGCGTGATGGCGCTCGTTGGAACGGTGCCGTGGTATGGACAGGCGGTGGCCGTCGTAGTGGCGGTAGCGAGTGTTCTGCTTGGACGGCCCTGGACGCCGCCGGTGGGACCATGAGCACGGTACCAACGACAACGACCCCGCCTGTGGGGAAGAAGTGGTATCAGAGCAAGACCGTGTGGCTGAATATCTTGACCCTTGCCCTCGGTCTTGCGACTGTGATCGCGAAGATCCTTCCAGCGCCGACAGGATTCGCCATCACGGCGATCGTGATACCGGTCTTGAACTTGGTGCTTCGGATCTGGTTCACAGGACAGCCGATCACGTCGTAGGGAGGGCTTTATGGCTGCGCTGACGGGTACGAATGGGATGCTGACGATCGCCAACACGACGGACACCTTTGGGGTAGCCGCTCCGGGAACTCCGAGTGAATTTCTGCCTCGGAACTTGATTCTGACAGCATCGGGTGCAGGAAACGCGATCATAGTCGATGCGGATGGGGTGATACTGATGAATCTGTACGTACCATCAGGTCAGAGCCTTATCATCGACGAGCACTTTTTCATGGGGATGAGGCCATGGAAGTGTCCCATCAAGTGTTCGACGTTGACCAACAACGGAAGGGTCAGGATGGCGATGTAATGGCAAAGCGCTGGATTCAGAAGGCCACGAAAAGGATGAAGGCCAAGGGAACTCTCGGGAAGTTCGGAAAGGCCACGGCCAAGAAGATCAGGGCGGGAAAGAAGAAGGGCGGTCTTGCGGCAAAGCGTGCGGTCTTTGCCCAGAACATGAAGCGAATTGCCGCAAGACGCAAGAAGCGCGGACGGGGAAAGACCCGAGGAAGGAAGAGGCGATGATAGGGGCCAAGAAGTGCGAGTGCATGGGAATGAAGAAGGCGGGGATGGCGAGCAACAAGACGCCGAGGGGAAAGAGGACGATGGCGATGACGCCAAAGATGCGCCCTGCCCCGAAGGCGAAGGACATAAGGCGATAGATGCCACTCGCTAAGGGGCGAAGCAAGAAGGCCGTGAATGCTCGCTTCCACGAGTTTCGCCACGGAAAGACCTTTGCGCGGACGGCAAGGAAGTACGGGAAGAAGAAAGCGCTGAAGCAGCTTCAGGCCGTGGCGCTCGGGGGAAAGAGACGTAAGCGCAAGGGTAAGGGTCGAGGGAAAGCCAAGAGGAGATCGAGGAAGTGAGCTACAGCGTCGCGGACATGATCCAGGAGGTCTATGAGAACTTGGGAGAGTCTACGGACCTCTATCCCTACGGAGCGACGTATGGGCAAGTGGATCTTACGACGGCGGGCTCGCAGAGGCTTTTGAAATGGCTCAATCGGGCGTACCGGAAGGTCGCATCTACGCAGCTTCCCGATGGGACGTTCGTGAGGTTTCGCTCACTTGAAAGACGGCAGTTCTTTCCTGTCTCCAATATCCAAGCGACGGTGGTATCGGCCCCTGCCACCAATCAGGTAAGCCTATCGGGGCTGATACCGACAGCCAACAAGTATGTCAACTGGATCGTGGATATCGGGGCGGTGGACACGTCGAGCCAGGGGACCGAGCAGCATGTAGTGATCGGAAATACGGCGGCAACCAATCCCTTGATGACGATTGCCGACACGTGGGGAACGACACCGACTGTGGGTCAGTTGGTGAACGTCTACAAGAAGTTCTTCGCTTGCTCGCTGAATGCGATAACCAATCCCTCACTTTACCATCCGAATGAGTTCATACCTGTTGATCCGAAGGAGGACTTTGGGAGCGCCCTGTGGATCTACGACGTGCAGATGCAGAAGGACATCCGGCGCTATGACGAGCGAACTCCCCTCTACAAACAGGTGCTTACCAACCTCTGGCCCGCGATGTTCTGGGACCTTGAGACGCCCAGTGGAGGATGGTATGCAGCGGGGATTGGTGGTGGGATCGAGTTTGATGTGCCACCGGTCCATGGGGCGACCTACGAGCTACACTATTACGGTCTTTCCGAAGCGTTGGTGGCCTCGGCGCAGTTGATCCGAATACCCGATCAGTTTTCGGAGATGCTTGTCAAATGGGCCACGAAGACGGGTATGCTTCGAGACCGAGAGTGGGATGCCGCCTACGCTCTAAGGAAAGAGTTTGAGGCCGATATGCAGACGGCGGTGCAGGACGGGGCCTTTAGGTTCGAGTATGATTTCCCGTCGCTCTGGATCGAACAGGATTGAGCGATGTCGAATGCTGCCAACTTCCCTCCTCCTAATCCGATAAACAGGCCGAACCAGTTCCAAAAGAGTTTCTTTCCGTTTGGGGCTTTCTTGTTTGATGACCCCAACACGACTGCCTCACCTGCTGTGCGCATGGCTCCTGGGTGGACGTTTGTCGGCGGTGGAGCGAGTGGAGCGGTTCTGAGCGTCGATGGAAGAGTAGGAGCAGTAACGCTCTCTGATCTCTACGACGCGCTTGGGGCTGCTTCGACCGTCCAGGGAAATCTGACGACCCACATCGGGACGATAGGAAATGGGGCACACATGCCCGTTGCGGGGATCACAGATGGGAATGTAGCAGGTGGGGCGGCAATCGCTTGGGGTAAGATATCGAAGAGTGGAGCTACCGCAAGTGATGTTGGGGCTGAGGCGTCGAACGCGAACTTGGATGCGATTGCAGCGCTTACCTTCCTTGCAAATAACCTTTTGCTCCTCACAGGAGGAGGGACGACTGCTGTAGGGCAGCTTGTGGATGCTTACGTGTCGAACGCGGCAGCAATCGCATGGGCGAAAATATCCAAAATTGGAGCGGTCGCGAGCGACGTGGGAGCGGCATCGACGGCTGAAGTGGTAGCGAACGTGAGTGATGGGCTCATGATCGCAAGTGACAAGGGAAAGCTCGACAGATTGAACGTTCCCCTTCCGAGCTTTTTGACCATGACGAAGCGCGAGCGGTTTCTCGCTGCAATCAATAGGAATCCGTTCTCCAAAAGGAGGCTGTTTTCATGAGTGACGCTCAGATCCAGATCGTAGGTAAGGGTGCGAATATCAATAACTTTCTCGACGTTGACCCTTCCTTTCTCGCAACGCGGACATCGCTTAGGCCGTTGGAATATGCGCCGCTCGGCGGTGTTCAGGGAGGTCACTTTCGAGCGGCTTTCTCGTACTCCAACACGGCTGCGAAACCCGCAGCGGCTTCTCCCATCTTCAGCCTGAGAAACACGGACCCGACGAAGCTTCTCATCATCAAGAGGGTGATCCTGTGGCTTGCTTGTACGACGGCTTACACGACAGCAGGAGCGCAGGATGCGGCCCTGTGGATTGCGAGGAACTTCTCGGGAAGCGACTCAGGAGGAACGGCGCTCTCGGTGGCCGCTGGCGCAAGGCTCAGGACAAGCCTCATGGCCCCATCGAACCTCGGAAACACGATCTTGGGCCAGATCAGTTCGGGAGATACGCTCACAGCGGGGACGAGGACGCTGGACACCTATCCTGTGGGGTATGCCGCTTGGGTGAATCCTGCGGCGGCTGGCGCGGTGGCAGGGCCGTTCTACCTGTTTGACAAGGAGGCGGGAGATCACCCGATCATCCTCAGTTCCAACGAGGGTGTCGTCCTATCGACGCCACTCGGAAACGCTCAGGCTGCCGGGGTGAGCAAGTGGAGCGTCTTTGTCGATTGGCTTGAGTCCTCGGTGTTCTAAGGAAGAGTAATGGCAAGACAGGGGGCTCCCGCACCGTTCTTCTCGATGGGGTTGCCGACTCCTCAGCCGATGGTCACAAGGCCCTTGCTCGGGATCGACTGGATGGACTCGCCCCTAAATCTGAAGCCAGGGAGCCTTCTGGACGCTCAGGGAGTGATTGTAAGGCCCAAGGGGCTTTACCGAATCCCGGGGTATGTGGCGGCGTTGAGCGGATCGGCCTGGAGTCCTGCTGACACGCCGCTACTGCTCATGGGAGCGTGGGGCCAGAACGGATTTGAGTTTCCATATCTCTTCACGCAGAACTACATTTTTCTGGGCCTGACATCGGGGTATGTCCAGCAGACCTGGACCTATGCTGTGGGGACGGTGGACACGGCTGGGACCGCTGTGACGGGACACGGCACCCTGTGGCAGACCCTTGGCATTCAACAGGGCGATGTACTGACGATCGGGGCAAACTCGTACTCGATATCGGTCGTGGGGGGTGACACGTCGATCACTCTTGCGACGAGCGCGGGAAGCAACACGGGTGTGGCTTACAGCATCACGAGGTTCATGCATGCGGGAAACCCCTACATGGTGGATGCCTGTCAGGCGACGGACCTGACGCTTGGGCCGATGCTTGTAGTTGCGACATATCAGAACCAACTCATCAAGATAAACCCGACTACGGGAGTGGTGAGCAATCTGACAAGCTCATCGGCAGGCCAGCCCTTGTCAGGGGGCTTCACGGCAGAGTGTGTCGCATACTTCGTAGGAAGAATCTTCGCAGGACACTTGAACGACGGGACAAATGGAGAGCTACGGCAGTTCCTTCGATGGAGCAAGGCGACTGACCTTACGGACTTTAGCGACGCTACGGCGTACATCAACTTGCTCTCACAGGGGAGTACGTTCTCGGGAGCCATCAGAAGGCTTGTCCCGATGGGAGCAAATCTGATTGCGTATGCCGATGATGCGATCTTCGTCGGATCACCGTCGAACACGCCGAATCTGCCCCTTGCGTGGCAGCAGATACCGACTGGGGGGATTGGGCTTGCGGGACCGAGGGCTGTGGCGAGTGTCGTTCTTCCGCGAGAGGAGACGAACCTCTGGGGATTGAATATCTCGGGGCACTTCTTCGTGGGGCAGGACAATATCTACTTCTTGAGCGCATCGACCCTGACGCTTCAGCCCGTGGGAAGCAAGGTGGCGAGGAACTCGGTCATAGCGTGCCAGAACCCAAGGCGCATTCAGGCCGTCGTGGACTGGAACACAAGGCGGGTCAGGTTTGGATTTCCCACTGGCAGTACCGAGATCGCAAACATATTTGACTTCGACTGGGAAACGAAGGAGTGGAGCTACGAGCCTAGAACGACGTGGATGCTCGGAGACCCATTCTTGAGTTACTCACTTTCGTCGGTCTTGATGGAGACCGTTGTGGGCGATGTGATGGCCTTGAGTGACACTGTGACGCAGATGCTTGCCTACTGGACGCAACAGCCGCTTACTGCTCGTGCGGTCTACGCGGAGAATAACGGGACTCTGTGGGCGTACTTGGGGGCCGAGAATGCCACCAACCCTGATGGATCGGCAAATCCTGTAAGGATCGAGACGGCAGACTACGATGAGGGTGCCCCAGGGATGGTCAAGTTCTGGAGGATGCTCAGGGTCAAGATAGCTTGGGACACAGCCCCAAGTGATGACATCGTGTTCGCCGTGAGCGCTTCTCTCGACTTGGGGCAGACGTGGCGGGTGATTGGAAATCTCACGATTCGCCAAGGCGAGACCGAGGGTTGGATCAACTTCAGAGCCACGGGACCGCACATACGATTCCTTCTTACCTCGGATTCTGCGGTTACCCCATACTACATCGTGGAGATGACAAGGCTTGTGAGCGTTCGTGGAGTTCAGTCCTCCGCACGACAACAACATGCCTTACCTTAGCGCCGTCGATGTCGATGATTCCTTGGTCGATGATCTGTGGAATCGGGTCGAGTCGTGTGGTAGCTTCTACTCGATCGGGGATGGAGTAAGTAAGGAAGTCTTTCGCAAGGTCCTCTTTGCGAGCGCTCTTGTCCTTCGGGGCGAGAGCGTCGTCATACGGCTTGAGGCAAGTGAGGTCCTTGAGGCCCATCCGATCGTTTTGGGACATTCTTTCTTTCGACATGCAAAGGAAGCGCTCAGTGAGGTGGTGGCGATTCGCGACAGGCTCTTTGCATCGAGACCCGTGTGTTGTATCATTCCTGTCAAGATGAGAGGAACGAAAGCACTGGCACGGATCGCGGGCATGACGCAGACGGGAGCGGTGATGCGAAGCCTATCGGGTGTGGCAATTCCGTGCGCCGTTTTCACGTGGAGGTAGAAGGATGTCAAGCGGAACTCCTATAAACCCGATCACGACAGTAACGGGGCAGACTTCGGCGGGGCAGTATGGCTTCACCGATCCGTATGGAGTGACTCCACAGCTTCAAAGTACGCTTTGGGGATCGGGCGGATCTCTTGCGGGCGGCCCCATGGGCGTGTACAACCAGAATGCGAATGGCGTGATGGGCCAGATCGCGGGGCTGAATGGGCCGCTTCAGCAGACCCTTTCGGGAATTGCCCAGTATCAGGCCAATAACGCCCTTAACACCGTAGGGTCGAACTTCGCAAACCAAGGAGCCTTGGGAAGTGGCGCGGCGGCACAGGCATTCGGGCAGGCCATAGCGAATCCTTTCGCGCAGGCCCAGGGGCAGTTGCAGCAGTCGCAACTCGGAGCGGCCGGAGGGGCGCTTCAGTCGCTTCTGGGGACCAACGCCAATATCTACGGTCAGGGCTTGCAGGCGGGGTCGAACGTCATGGAGCATGCTTCGGGCTTGGTTGCTCCGACCATGTTCACCAATCCCGTGTGGACGGCGATGCAAGGGCAGCAGCAACAGCAGCAGGGCAAGGCGAATGCGGGAGGCCAGCAAATCTTGCAATACGGGCTTACGGCTTTGGGCAAGGGGAAGTAGATGATAACGAGGATTCCTCAGCCTCAGTTCGTGGGTCCTGCACCTTCGGAGGCGCTTTACCAGCAGCAAGACGTGGCACAGCGACAAGCTGCGATGCTTCAGCAGGGCATTCAGGAAGGGATGAAGAACTACCTGACGCAGAAGTCCCTTGAGATCGAGAAGCAGAAAGCCGAGGCGTCGGCCCAGTACAATCAGGAGATCGCGGCAAGCCGAGTGAGCGCAGAGGATCAGGCCAAGCAGCTTGCTCTCAGCAAGCAACTTGAAGAAGAGCTTGGAAAGGTCGGTCCTGAGAGCCAGTGGCAAGTGTGGCTTGAGCAGAAGCCTCTTGCCAAGCAGTATTTCATGGGTCTTGCGGGCAACGACAAGGACCTTGCGGAGTCGCTCTACCAATCAACACTCAAGACTGCCTTGAGCTATGCCTCACCGACCTCGATGCTTTCCGCCGGTGTGCTTGGGATGACGCAGCCCCAAGGAGTGACACCGGTAAACGGACAGGGAGTAACGGCTGCTGCCCCGGGGACGGTGCCTGCGGTGCCTCCAACAGCATCGCCGCCAGCAGCAGCATCTACTCCTGGGACTCCGCCTCCAGGGATGCCCCCAATCCCTACGCCTGCAACACCGCAGGCAACACCCGTAACGGCGACACCGCCTGCACAGCCCACAGACCCCGCTCAGGGCTTTTGGAACTACATGCAGCAGACCCATGCGGGGGATAACGCTCTCGGGGCTTGGAAAGGACAGCCCTTTGATCCTACAAAGGCGCAGACTCTTGCAGCCAACAATCCAGGGGCCTATCAGACGTTTCTGAAGACTCAAGGGCAGACGCAAGCGGCGGCATCGGCTACTCAGGCCGCGTCGATCACGCAGATCACCAAGGGCTTGCCTGACAACGCGGTGACGCAGACGGCGACGGGAGCGCTTAGTAAGCTTGCGGGCATCGCCATGGGAAACGTCGATGCCGACACGAGCATGACGCCCAAGGAGCAGGCGTCTATCAGGAACGTCCTGAAGCCCCATGTGGAGATCCTACGGAACTCTCCGATCCTTGAGGAGTTGACCGCTGACACGGGACCGGTGGCCGAACAGGCCGCGCAGAAGGCCGCTGACTGGCTCAATAACGCTCTTCAGGACCCCGACTTCTCCAAGTGGCTTCAGACCTCGCAGCCCTTGTCGAAGGCCGAGGCAGACGATCTTGCGAAGACCACCACCGATCAGGCCAAGATCGACCAGATCACAGCGGCCATCCAGAACCAAGCGGCGACTCAGAATCGCTTGAACCTTCAGGCCGCGACGACTGCGGCCTATGACCTCGCGCGGACTCAGAGCGCCTATGCGGCCCTGCAAGTGAGAGCGCAACAGACAAACGACAAGGAGGCTCAGATCAATCTACAGGAAATGACGCAGATGAGGATTGCGGGAGATACGTTCGCCCAGTTGGTCGATACGGCGATCAAGAACAACTTTCCGACTAAGCAAGGGCAATCACCCGATCCGGCAGCAGTAGACGCTTTCCTTGGAAAGCAATTCGCTGACCCGCGAAGTCCCATCTCTACGTCGCTCAATATCGCGGTGACGCTGTACGCTGCGGCCATGCACATCGACCCCTCTGACATGCCGACCGTCACGAAGGAGTGGGAAGCTCGATACCGGATGGGCTTGCCCCTTCCGTTCCTTCAGACGAGTCCTGCGGGCTCCTCGACGACACCTTACATTCCACCCGCTCCTCCTGGACCTACTCCAGGGCCTACTCCAAGTCCTTCCCCGGGGCCGCAACCCTCACCGGGGGCTACGCCTCCACCTCTGGGAAGGCTCACCGATGCACAGAAGAAGCGCGTAGCCATGGGACAGGCCCCAGGGGCTCCCTAAGCCATGGCAGATCCGTTCGCGCAGCAGAAGGGAAGGCCCGCCCCGTCGCCTTTCGCCGTTCAGATGCTCGATGACAAGTTCAGGGCGTTAAGTTATGAGGATCAGCAGAGCGCCCGAATCGACCTCTATCAGTCGAGGATGAAGAACGATCCGAATTGGCAGAATGCGACGGACGATCAGCAAATTGAAGCCCTGAAGACCGTCAAGGACCTCTATCCGCCAGCCTTCTCCAATCCTCAGTACGAGCTTCTGAGACAAAAGCTTGAGGACCCTTCGATCTCGGGTGCGGCTCGCTTCATCTACGACACATCGACTCAGATGGGATTAACGGGACTTCTCACCCGTGGGGTCATCAATACGGCAAGGGCGCTCGGAAACGTCACTGACCGTGTGGGTCAGTTCTTTGGGGCAAGGCCAAGTGCTCAGGAGCCAAACGCGGGTGACCTGATGCTCTCGGCCATGACGGGAGACCGAGACGGGGTGAAGCTCGCTCAGTATCTACAGAAGAAGTACGAAAGGCCCGTCAACCCTGCGATACCACTGATTGGAGGGCAGACTCCGACGCAGCTTCTTGGCTCGGCTCTCGGTTATGGCTTTGACATCGCATCGACAAAGGGTATCGGAGAGCCTGTAGAAGGGGCCGTAACGGGTGCTTCAGCCCTTGTGAAATTGGGTGCTCGGGCAGCCTTCACGGGAGCCCTCGGCGTTGCGCGTGGAGCGGTGGCCCAGGTCACCAATGCCCTTAAGCCAGGGGTAGCCGCTGTAGAGGGTGCAATCGACTCGACCCATGGGATTGTGCCTACGCTTCAGTCAGTAGGGACGCTCTGGGGTATGTGGGCCGCTCAGGACTTGGCTTTCGGTATGCTCGGACAGGGAGCGGCTGAAGGACTACGACGGGTCGGTGGGACTTGGGCAAGGTCTCTGACAGGCCAGGGCGGAAGGGCGCTTCCCCAGGCCGATATGTTCGAGAAGACCGAAGGCGGGGAGTACACCCCTGCGGCCCAAGACCTTCAGAGGCGATTTCTCGTAGGAAATCTCACTGACGAAGCGCGCTCTCAACTTGGGCCTGCCGCGAAGGACTATGCTCAGAGTAACGCCGAAGTCTTTGACTACTCGCGGGAGAGCCCAACGGCCTTGGCCGATAATCCTGTGGCCGCATGGCGCTTCTCGATGCAACGGATGATGGACGGCAAGAACACGCCGTTGGGAATTGCCACGGTCGAAGACGGCCCTGCAACGTGGAGACTGCGAACTGGGCTTGGCCGTGGAGGAGAGGTGCTTGGAGAACACCTGAGCTTCCCCGAGGCCGAGATGGTGACGCACGGTGAATGGGAAGATGCCATCAACACGGCCAGGGCTAACTACAGTGAGTGGGAAGGGAAGTTCGAGAAGACGGGAAGCGACGCGGCTCGACAGCAGATGCTTTCCTACGAGCTACGGATGAATGCGCTTCAAGACGCCTTCCCTCACGACAGGACGCTTCGAGACTCCCTTACCATCATCCAAGGAAACATGGACCGGCTCGCTCCCGAGGGCGCGGCCAAGGCCCCCAGTGAAGGACCGATGCTCACCTACGGTGAGGTGGGGCAGCTTCAGGGAATCGGCATGAAGGTAGCCAAGACCAACATACCGATGACTCAGGAGAGTCTTGCCGATCTTGCCAAGCGAGGTGAGTTCGTCAATAGCGACATGCCTACGAGATTTGCGGGAGCCTCGAATGGCGACTACAACGGAGCGATCGTGTACTCGAAAGCGGCTCCCGAAGCGGTCTATCAGGCAGCACTGGGAAAGGCCCAAGAGTACATCAAAGCAGGGGCGAATGCCACGCAGGAGCAACTGGCCTATTGGAAGCTTCGAGACATGGGCTTCGATGCCATTCAGCACGACAACGGCGATGTGACGGCCCTTTACCCTCGTCAACAGGTCAAGCACGTCAGTGACTTCGTGAACAAGAGTAACCGAGACTATACGCTTGAGCCGAAGCCCGTCGCACCTGTGGCGGCCCCTGAAGGTGTTGAACCGACTGGCACTCGGACGACCTACGTCGCACCCGACATGCTTGGGGGAGAACAGGCAAAGCTCAACTGGCTCATGGACGCGGCCAATCGGGAAGCAAACACTCGGATCGTTCCGATGGGTGGTGGGCAATACCAGCTTCACATGTTCGGCATGAATCCTGTCCAAGGGGATCTTGCAACCGTCACGGACGTTTTCCTTACGCAATCGACTTCGGCCTCTCACTTGAGGGCATCGCTTCAGTCCGAGGGAATGGACCTCAAGGTGACGAGTGAGAAGTCACCGATCGTCAACGCTCAGGGACAGTCCTTCGCACAGAAGCAGTACAGTATCATCGGACGCGACGGCAAGGTCATGGGTGTGGGACAGACGCTCTCTGAGGCGATGGTGAATGCCAAGTATCGCCCAAAGCTGATTGACGGCCGCTTCGGCCCCACGAGCGTAGAGATCCTTCCTGAGGGCTCACGACTTGAAGTGGGTCCCCAGAGCGTTCGTGGATCGCTCTCGGATGTCAGGAAGTACGTCAATCAGTTCATGGATGTGGCCGAGGAAGAGGGAAAGACTCCATTCCTTCACACCGATAGCGGCGGCGTGTTCTTGGGGCATGACGGGGCCTACACCGTGGAGATCCCTGCGTGGGGCATCAGGGAGAAGTTTGCAAGCGCGAGCGAGGCCAAGGACTATCTCAACGGCAAGTACAAGGACTACGGGAATGTCCAGAGGCTTGCGAACGAGCGCGGCTTCTCCTTCGACTACGACCCGAAGAGAGGCTTTGTCCTGTCGAATGCCACGGGGACTTTCAACGTTCACTCGATGAATGACGTGGGGAAGATCCTTGCGCGAGTACCGGATACTCGATGGGCTCCTGGCGGACAGTTCGATGCAGGGGTGACGCTCAAGGACAGCGCCGATGCGGTGAAGCTCACGAGGGACACGTTTCCCAACACTCGAAACACGGGAAAGACCTTCTACGACAGGTCCGCGATTGGAAAGGCTGTCAGTAACGCAAGATCGTTTGTCTCGACGGTGCTCGCACCGGCCCGCGCTACGATGGCTCGATTCGACAGGATCTATGGGCTTGAGGGCTTGTCGAAGGCGTTCAATCAGGTCCACGAGAACGTCAAGACCATGGCGAATCAGAACTTTCTTGACGTTCAGAAGGTCTTCTCGATCGAGCGGATGTACAACCTTACGGGTGAGGATGGCGTAGCCGTCAAGAAAGTGATGCAGGCCCTCAGTCCCGAAGAGAAAGATCAGGTCCTTGACGATCTCGGATATCGTGAAGGCTCACCAAAGCGACCTCAGATCATGGATGCGGCAAGTAGACTCTCGAAAGAGTTCTACGACCCGATCTATGAGCGCACGGGCCAGGACCCCAACATCATGCTCACGGAATACTCGCCCAAGGAGGCAGAGTTTCGGTCGAAGAATCCCGACCAATACCGCGAGATGGAGATGCAGGGGCCTTCAGGGATGACGAAGCTCATCCAGTCGGTCTACGGCGGCCGAGTGCCAGAGGACATGAAGTTTCAGGCCCTTCACGAGAGAGTGGCCGACATGGACCAAGTGCTCAAGGAGCACAACGCCTTTGCGGAGGCGGCTCTCTACGCGCAACACGCTAACCGATGGGCCTACGTTGCGGAGCCCATGAAGGCGTTTTGGGACCGTCTCCATGCGAAGGACATTCCTGATGCGGTGAAGGACGTTGGGACTCACTACATCAACGAGGTGATGAACGGACGCGAGGGGGATGCGGTTGAGCTTCTTCGAGCACTCGGAAAGGAAGGCGCTGAGTCCTCGCACCGAAGCCTTGTGTCATATCTACAGACCGCCGCAGGCATGGGAACGTACGGATTTCGACCGTCCAGCGCCATGACGATTCTCGAACACAATTACTTGATGGGAAGCGGCTTTCTCGGGACCGAGGCAGTCAACAATGGCTTTAGGACGAGCGCTCAAGGAGGGCTTG
>Ga0335069_10005190_pt1 | contig 19177 bp, 15 predicted proteins | sample Lox_Sample_11_FD_206714 | JGI IMG/M metagenome (GOLD analysis project Ga0335069, IMG submission 206714) | Soil microbial communities from Loxahatchee National Wildlife Refuge, Florida, United States - Lox_Sample_1.1 | ecosystem: Environmental > Terrestrial > Soil > Wetlands | place: USA... | reverse complement strand
GTCGATGCCGATAACGCCAGGTAGATCGCCTCCGCCAAATACGTCCAGCGTGATCGAGCCTCCACTGCCCCGGCCAGCGTTGCCTGATTGCGCCTGGGTACCTAACACGCCGTCTCGGGTGCCTCCCATCGTCGCCTCCTTCTCGGTCAGGTCATGGTGGCAAGCAGGCGCTGCTGTCGCCAGGCGGGGGCGCGCCACTCGAAGAGCGGGGTGCCGGGATTCAGTAGCGAGAGATAGTACGCTGCTGCGATGCGCTGGCGCTGATAGCCCTCTTTCAGCACACGCAGACAGTTCTCGCGGTTGAGCGGCTCGCCCATGAAGTAGCGGACGCCGCGCTGGAAGCGGTGGGAGTTTGCGTTCCACCAGGCTTGCACTCGTTCTTGGTCCGGCCACGGCAGGCCGTCGTCCTCGTCAATTTCCACGTTGCGATCGTTGGGATCGTCGTTAGGGCCGGACTCGAAGTTCTCGGGTCGCTTGCGTTCAAAGTCGGGCGAGTCAAGGTTGACGCCAGTCATGAAACTAAATGCTTCGCCGGAAAGACGCGCAAGTTTGTCATCCGACATGAGGCCTATGAGCCAGGGAGCGTAGCCGGGATCTCCGCCCAGCCCGGCACCACGAATGATAAAGCGCAAATCCCCAGGTTGTCGCGCGAGCGATTGCAGAAGAGCGTGGGCCGCCGGCACGCTCAGGGCTTGTATTGCAAGCTGGAAAGCGCGCGATCGGCACGGCCCAGGTATTGTGGCGATGTGTTTAACGACTTCGAGGCCGCCTTGCCGGTCACCGAGCAGAACAGCAGACCAGGCCGCCCAGGACTGACATTCCGGATCAGCGTCATTGATTGCTGCGCCAACACGCGAAACACGCTCTCGCTTGCCCAGTTCAGCTGCAGTGCGATAGGCGCGAGCCCGGACCACCGGTTCCGGGTCTTCAAAGGAGTGAACAGAGCTGAAATTCGGATCGACACGATGCACGGCACACGCGGCCAGCCCAACCAAGCGTGCGAATGCACGTCCGGATCCCAGCAAGTTTCTCACAATGCCCTGCAGCCGCTCCCTGTCGGTCCAGCCGAAGGCAGAAATGACTCCGCTACGATAATGGGGGACACATTCGCTAATTGCGAGAACCCGCTCCAGCCAGAACGAATCGCGACTATCGAGCGCGCGCATTGTCGCCACGAAGATGGCCCCGACGCTTGCAACTTCCAGAGCCGCCTCACACATCGGCCTCGCGGCATCGCCCGCCACGTGCAAGCCTTCGAGGTGCGCCGCTAGCCTCTCGTCGAATCCCTGCAATTGGCGCAGCCTCACGTGCGGCGCGCTGACGAGAGCCGACCTGGTGCAGTACAGGTTTGCTGCATCATCGACGTGCTGTTGCACGATGATCGGTACAATACGCCGAGATGGACGCATGGCTACATTCATAACACCGGCATGCGCAGCAGTTTCCAGCGCGCAAACACGAGGTCGTACCAGCCTTCGTAGCGCGACCTGTCCACTGCTCCGAAGTTGAGGTTCACAACTGACGAGTGGGGCCGCTGATGTACCCCGAGAACGAAGTCGTTCCCACCATAGAAGCGAAAATCGGGGTACACGATGGCATACGGGACCTCGAAGTGACGACAGGCCTCGTCCACCCGGCGCCACAGCTCCTGAACCCGCTCGTCCTCGCCTTCGAACGCGCACGCAAAATGAAACGGATGAGACGGAACCAGCGTCTTCTGCACGTAGGTGGTAGCGAGGAACGAAGCGAGGCTGACGTTTTCGGTCAGAGAGTCTTTGGTGGTTACTCCGTCGTAGTATTCACTCAGGCGTACTATCGCTCCGTCCGCTCGCCGAATGTGAACATCGAAAGAGCTGCCACTCGTGTCGATACCGATGAGAATGAATCCGTCGGGGATCGCGTCGTCCGGATCCTCGTATATCTCCATGAGGGCAGCCGGAGAATAGGACAGCTCCGCGCCGATGAGAAACGGACAGCGATTGCCCATCCAAGCCAGAAAGTCGCGATAACGTTCAGGCAAGGGTCCAGCAACTGCCTCCAGCCGCGCGATCTCATCTGCCGAAGCAGGCGCCACAACGTCGAGCATCGTCGGCGTGTAACGCTCGATGATTGCCCGCAGCTGATCCCGTATCATGGACGTGCTGCAGCTAAGCCTACGGGCACGGCTTCATTTCGCAAACGAGCGCCGGCAGGAATGTCTGGCATTTACCGCAGGAGGGTACGCTGCCGCCCGGCGGTATCGACTGTGCGGTTGCCCCCGGGATGCGATCGCTGACGGATGCCGGAATCGTCAAGCCTAGACCGCTCGGCAAAACTACGGGAAACAAGAATTCCTGCACGATGAACGTTTTTGGTAGGCCCTTCTTGCTTACCCATTTCTCCGAGAGCGCGAGTATTGTGTGTCCCGCCGCGTTCGAGAGGATCTTCAATGCCGCACAATTCCACGAGGGATTCTGTCCGACCGCACTGGACATGTACGAGTCCCCGGCAAGAGGGCCAATATCATTCAAGAAGCCCGGCGTTCCGACAAAGGGACTGCCCTCAGGAAGTGGCCGACCTGAAATCGCCTTCCACTTCGTGCCGCAGTCGCAGATGGCGAAAGCGACCATGCGCCCCGCACGCATTTTGACGGTCGACTGCTGCACCTCGGAGGCAAAATCGTCGGCTTCCATTGCCATGTCGTGAGTTTCCGGAATGCGGTGCTTTGCGATTACGCGTCCGAGCTTGCAGTCGTTGCGCGGGCACTCGGCATCATCACCGTAGCCCAGCCCGGTCTGCCCAAGATTCATTCCAGTGTCGTTGTAGGCATTGCCGTTGGTGAGACACGAATCCATCATCCTCACCACGCCCTTGCCTTCTGCCTGCACATCGACGCTTCCGACAGCCCAACCGAACGCACCCATGTTCTTGGACGACACGAGTCCCCCGGCTGTGCCGGCCTCATCCCCGTTGCTGCGACTCAACTTTGCATCGGTATTCGCAACCGGGTTGCCGTTGATGGTCACTGTAGCGGCCCCGTCAGTAAGATTACTGTCAGAGCTCATGTTGGGGTACGGAATCGGCACCGGCCCCCCTGGACTCGGGGTCTTGCACACATCGGGTGCCATAGCGAGCTGAGTCTGGCCATGTCCCTTGTGCAGGATGGATCTGCCGTTGGCAAAGACCGTCATGTTGTCGCCCCCTACTGGATGTGGATCGTCATCGCGGCGGAGCACCATCCATTGTCCGCGTGCCCGTAAACCAGAACGCGTGAACAACTTGCGCGGTCCTTGCGGTGCATCATCCAATCGGCGCGGAGGAGTGCCATGCCGGCCGATGCGGCGCCAGTGTCACCGAGATTGGCAGCAATCAGCTCGTGCCGCAGCGGCTCTGGCATCAACTTCGCGCTGCGCAGATAACCCGTTGCAAACGCCCTTGTGAAGAACAGCTCGCCAGTATCGAAGGAGATCACCGCGTCCGGACGGGTTGTCCCGGCGGTCGGATGCCCACGCAGAGAGTTGAAGGCACGACCCAAACCACGCGACGCTTGCGGAGAGCGCCGCAGGAGTTGGAATTCGTCTTCGGCGAATGCCGGGCTACACAGCAGGAATCGTGCGTGTTGCATTGCCAAACGTGAGGTTGGACGCGCCGCTAGTGCGACTACGGCAGCCTCGCCAGGGATGAGCCCATCGTCCTCTGAGTTCAACAGCCGCCGTTCGCGGTAAAGGGCATCCATGGCCTCCCAGGTGCATCGTGTATCCGCGGCAACGATCAGCGCGAGTTCCCCCTCCCCCTCATCAAACGAGCGAATAGCTAGAGCCATCGCCGACAGAAACGCAATACGCCCCCCAGGATGTCCGGCGAACGTCGTCGCCGACTCGGCATTCAGCAACCCTTCGGATCCGTCCCCTAGAGCTCGCCTTATGCCGGCCAAGTCCGGTTCCGCTGAATCGTGACCAACACCGACGAACACAGGCAGGCTGTGGGGGAGTTCCACCATGACGTTGTCACAGAAATCGGCGACCGCGCAGCGGGTGAGCACCGCAATCCGCTCAGCGCGCGAGACTGATTCGCTCAGATCGGGCATCCTCGATATGCGAGCGGGCTTGCCGTCGGGAGTCAACGTCACCGAGTCCTGGAAGTTGCGCAGCCCGCTGGCCATGGCTGCCTGGATCGGCCGCACTCCGTATCCCACTGGGCAGCTCGCGCCCATTCCGAGAATGGCCGCCGAGTTCATGCCACTACTTCCTCCCACTGCTGGATCTGGCGGATGACCGTCTCGCGATGTGCCGACATGGTAGGCGCTGCCGGCGCGGCTGCGCGATGAATCAGAGTAATGTGGCCCGTGTCGGGCTCGATGATCAATGCATCCATGATCATTGCTCTGCGAACGTCGTGGCCATTGAATCGGAAACGGACCACCAGTCGCGGAGCGGGCAAACGGAAATGCATGGCACCTTCGCGGTGTAGACCTTCGAGATGAACCCATTCTCCGCCACGAAGATGTGGCCGGGCCTGCAGTGGTGCGGGCGCCGCACAGAGAAAACGCTCGTCGAAGTCTTCCGGCCAGACCGGGAGACGCTCGCGCATCCATGCTTCGTCGTAAGTACCCGCATAGCTCGCTCGCGGCTCCCACCAGCGCGCGATCGGTCCGAAGCCCATCGGAGCGGGACGGTCCTCAGGTCCCAGTATGGGAGTGCGCGGATCCTCAACATTCGGTAAGAGCTGGCCGACTGCGGCCGTACCGTCTCGAAAAAAACCACGTCCGACTGGATTGCGAGGCTCGTTGGCAATCAGCTGTCCGGTGTCGTCGTAAATACTTCCGCCGAAGGCTCGTTCCCATACCAGCGGCATCGCAACGAACGGCTGGGGGGGCGACAGCGTCACTGCGTCGCCGGCTAAGCGGCTCTCCCAGATGCGATCACCCACGACGATGGCCCGTTGCGCACAAGCACCAACACTGACTGTCACCGTCAGCGAGGTGACGGGCTCGTCGCGCAAGGCGCGCGCGTGACCCGCGAGCAGGATGTCTGTGGCTGGCCGGCCGAACGCGGTCTGGCCCTCGATTCGCAGTCCGGAACGTCCGGGCGGACCGCAGTACACATCGCCCAGAGGCGGCTCTGGCTGATCGTCGTCCAAATCGAGCGGTTGCTCAGGCGGCGCTGCCGGATGGGGGAGCCGGTACCGGCCGGCGGTCACAGCCAACACCAAGTCATGCCCATCCTTCCCGATCGAAGGAAGAGTCGCCGCGCCATAGCCTGTCAGGTTGCACAATAAACTCATAAGCCTCAGTTAAGCTTTATCGAGCCGCCCTTGATGCTCATCACGCCCGAGGACCTGTTCGATACGTACGTCCCTTGAATCAGCACTTTGCCTTCCTTTGTCAGCGTGATGCTGGCATCCCCGCAACGCAGTACAAGCTGCTCCTTGGCAGTCACGACCAGGCGCTCGCCGTCCGCATCAATCTCCACTTGACCCGGTTGTTCTAGGAGAGGCCATGCCTGCCGATCACGTAGCAGACCCAGGATGACGGGACGTCGCCGATCGCCGTTCTCCAGCATCAACGTGATCTGTCGGCCGACATAGGCACCCTGCAGGTCAACTATGGTTGCAGCCGCAACCGCGCCGGAAGTGCATTGGCCGGCGAACAAAACGAGCGGGATGCTCCCATTCTCCTTGAATCCAACGAGCGTGCCCGTGATCGCGCCGAACAACGGCGGTGCCCGCGACTGCGATCTTTCATCCTGAGAGGGTTCCGTGCGGAACGCCTCAGCGTTCGATATCCCATCGGCGGGCGGTTCCTCCGCCGACGATCTCGTCCTTGCTGACGAATCGGTTTGGGTCGGCACTGTGGCCAGTGCATCAATCTCGACTGTACTCAAAGGTGCTCCCCTCTTTCATCTCAGTTCTGCGTGATCTTGCTTCCCTTCATGGTGACATCACCGTCAGCCTTGACTGTGATCTTCCCGCTGCCCTCGATCGTGATGTCCTTACCCTTGATACCTATGGTTCCATCCTTCTTCATTGTAATGCTCGCATCCCCCGTCTTGATCGTGACGGAGTCACCTGCGTTGATCATGAGGTTCTTGCCGAACGCTAAGGTGGCATCCTTGCCCACGGTGGTCTTGCTGTTACCGGTGATCGTGAGATCCTCGTCCGCTCCGACAGTCATTGTCGCGTTCTTTCCGACCGCTACTGACTGATTGCCACCCGCGGTCACGGAACGATTCTTGCCGACGTTGATGGATTGGTTCGCTCCGACGCTAACCAATTGCGCCCCTCCAACCGTGATGGCCTGAGCGGCTCCCACCGTGACCTCCTGCGCAGCGCCCACGTTGATCGTTTCGTTGACACCAACATTGTGAGTACGCTGCAGCGCCACCGAGGCGCTCTCGTTCTTTCCAACCGTGATCCTGCGGTTGGCAAGAATGGCTATGGTTTCGTTGTTATCGACGGTCTCGTTCCTGTCATGCTTGATATGCGTGGTCTCATCGTGGTCGACTGTCTTTGATCGATCGTGGCCCACCCAGTGCGACTCGTCATTCTCGACCTCGATGTCCTGGTTCTTCTCGGCATGGATCCACACCTGCTCCGAGCCTTTCTTATCCTCGAAACGGATCGCATTGGCATTGGCCGCGGTACCCCCCTTGCTCGACCGGGTGAGGATGCCGCTCTGGGTCATGTTGCCCGGCAGTGCCCACGGTGGCATCTGTTCGGCGTTGTAGACGCGCCCGGTGATGATGGGGCAGTCGGGGTCTCCCTCGAGGAAGTCGACGATCACTTCCTGACCGATGCGGGGGATGTGGATCATGCCCCAGTTCTTGCCCGCCCACGGGTGGCACACGCGCACCCAGCAGGAGCTGTTCTCGTTTTTTTTGTCGTGGCGATCCCAGTAGAAATGCACCTTCACGCGCCCATAATCGTCGGTATAGATCTCATCTCCCGACGGGCCCACGACCAGCGCGGATTGAACACCTTGCACCACCGGTTTCGCGGTAACGCGCCGCGGTCGAAACGCGACCTTGCTTGAAAGGGCGGTGAAGCTGCAATCGTAGCGGGAGGGGCGGCCGGCATCGAGCGACTCATAGTCGCTGAACTCGAGATGGTGACCGGCGGCCACTACGAGATACTCGCGGTTCTGCTCGCTGCGTGGATATCCAGTCAGCTTGAACAGTTCGCCCGTACCGAGTCCGCGCGCGTTGGTGACTCCGTGTGCGAGCTCATAGTCCGCATGCAACTCCTCGAGTCGGACTTGTACGTAGTGTTTGCCCTCGCCCGCGTTGGTGTATCGGCCGGGATAGTCATAGATTTCGCCTGTCGATCCTCCGTTCGGCAGCTTGTCGTTGCGCTTCTCGAGCAGATCCACGCTTGGCGTCTTGAAGTTGTAGTCATCGAGCGCATAAGCGCCCGACTGTATCTCACGGCTGAAGCTCCACGCGCTCACGTGGTCCACATCCTCGCGCACTGCCCGGTCAGGATCGACGTAAGGTAGAGATCCACACTGTGGTGAGGCCGAGTGGCCGCCGGGGGAGTCGGCCAGCACCACGACGTGCTTGCCCTTGGAGTGCTCGTAGTAGTAATAGATCCCTTCCTCCTCCATCAGGCGGCTGACGAAGTTGAAGTCGGTCTCGCGGTATTGCACGCAGTACTCGCGGCTCGAATAGGTTCCCGTGAGTCTCCACTTCACTTGTACGTCGGGATACTTGTTGAAGATCTCCTTGATGATGTCCGGTGCCGTTTTGCCCTGAAAAATCCGGCAGTCGCTGGTGCGCGTCAGGAACCATAGCCACGGTCGGGCGACGATGTTGTAGCGATAGTAGCGGCCGCGCTTGCCCGCCAGGGCGAAGCGGACGACCTGGGCGTCGAAGTAGCGCGGGCCGCCCTTCGGCAGTTCAAGCTTCACCGTGACGTGCTTGCCCAGCAGGTCGCCGGGATCGATGTCCCTTTTGTCCGACAGTACGCTGATGTTGTATTCCGCGAGACGGCCGAGCTCCTCGGTCACGTCAAGGGTGTGAAAGAGCAGCACGTCACCACCAAGGGGCGTCGTGATGCTCATCGCTCGATCCGGCATATCAGCTCCTCATATCCTCGGGCGGCTTGCGGCAGCTCACCACGAAGCCCTTTACCGGTCGGCCGGCTTCAATGCGTAGATGAGCCTCTTCGACTCGCAGATCCACGAAGCCGCGCGTGGCGAAAGTTGAATGGAGATAGCTTCGCGCGTGCGCGTAGCGACCGTGGCCTTCGAGCCGATGACCGGCCGAGGTCTGGCCCTCATCCAGTGCTTCGACCGTAAAGGCCAGGTAGCCGCCAGGCCTGAGGGCGTGGCAGGCTGCCGCGGCGACCTCAGTCAGCTCGCCGAAGTAGCACAGCGTATCCGCCGAGATAACCAGGTCGTATTCCTGCCGAGTGCTGGCGAGGAAGGCGGTGAGCTCCGCCTTGTGGAGCGCGTCATAGAGCGAGCGCCCCTGAGCACGTGCCAGCATCTCGCCGGAAAGATCGACGCCGACGAGGCGCCGTGCATAAGGCGCCATGAGCGGCCCGCACAGACCGGTTCCACAGCCCGCATCCAGCACGTCGAGTTGCTTCCGCGCCTCACCATGGATGGCGGCGACCTCGGCCGCGAGAAGCTGAGGTGCGCGGTAAAGAAGTCCCTCCAGCCGAGAGTCGAAACTCGCCGCGAACCGATCAAATGTGACTTCGACAAAAGCATCCGATGCACGCGCGGGAACATCGGTGCCGGTGCATGCGGTCAGGTAATGACGCGGCACCGGATTATCCGGCTCCTCTTCGAGCCAGGCGCGATAGATCTGCGCGGCTTTGTCGGTCTCACCCAGCCGTTGATAGGCGATCGCCAGCAACTTTCGCGTTTCCGGGTGCCGCGGGGCAACGGTGATCGCGCGCATATAGAGATCGACTGCTTCGGCGAGCCTGCCGCGCTCACGCAGGACGTTACCCAGGTTGTTATAGGCATCGACAAACTCCGGACGCAGCGCAATCGCCCGGCGCAGCGCCGCTTCCGCCGCATCGTCCCGCCCCTGGGCCCGGCGCAGAACCCCCAGGTTATTCAATGAGTCGGCGTCGTCCGGGGCAAGGCTGGCGCTGCGCTCGTAGGCTTCACCAGCCTCGTCGTGGCGATTCAGCGCAAGCAGGATATTGCCGAGGTTGTTCCACATGCCGGGGACGTCAGGCCGAAGCGCGATCGCCTGGCGCAGGCGCTCGAGGCCGCGTGCGCTGTCGCCTTTCTGGTGCAGCAGGACGCCACTGAAGTGCAATACGTCGGGATGATCGGGGGCGATTGCGAGAATCCTTCTATAGAGCTCCTCGGCGCCATCGAGCAAGCCGCGCTGCTGCAAAGCCATGGCAACCGCAATGGCCTCGCTCAATCCGAGCTCGGTGACAGCCTCGTCGGGCCGATCGGCGTGGACCAGTCTGCCCGAGGAAGGCTCTGCCGCTTCAGTGATAGCGTCGTCCGGCGTGCGCCGCGCATCGGTTGAGAGAGCGTGCCCCACGTCGCTGTGGGAGGAGCTCGTCTGGATGTCCGATGCCGAAGTCATATGGGTCAGGCTCTATTCAAATCCGTAGGCGAAATCGCTGCCCGACACTCCCACCCGAACGCGCGTGACCGGGCGCCCCTCGACCAGGCGTCTGAGGAATTCCTCGCTCACCCGCGGCAAGACGGTGTTGGTGAGAATGGCATCGATCATGCGCCCGCCGCTCTCGGTCTCGGTGCAGCGACTCACCACCAGCTTCACGACCTCCTCGTCGTAGTCGAAGGGGATCTTGTGGTTGTCGAGCACGCGGCGGCGGATGCGCTCGAGCTGCAACCGCACGATGCGCCCCAATATCGCATCGCTCAGAGGGTAGTAAGGGACGACGACCAGCCGTCCGAGCAGTGCCGCCGGGAAGACTTTCAGCAGGGGTTCGCGCAGAGCCTTCGTGAGTCCTTCCGGCTCGGGCATCAGCTCGGGGTCCTTGCATAGACTGCTGATCACGTCCGCGCCGGCGTTGGTAGTGAGCAGAATGATGGTGTTCTTGAAGTCGATGTCCCGCCCCTCACCGTCTTCCATCCAGCCTTTGTCGAACACCTGGAAGAAGATCTCGTGCACGTCCGGGTGTGCCTTCTCCACCTCATCGAGCAGCACCACGCTGTAGGGGCGGCGACGCACCGCTTCGGTGAGAACGCCGCCTTCGCCGTAGCCGACATAGCCCGGTGGAGCACCCTTCAGCGTCGACACCGTGTGCGCCTCCTGGAACTCGCTCATATTGATGGTGATGACGTTCTGCTCACCCCCGTAGAGTGCTTCCGCCAGCGCCAGCGCGGTCTCGGTTTTGCCCACGCCCGAGGTACCGGCCAGCATGAATACCCCGATCGGTTTGTTCGGATTGTCGAGGCGCGCCCGCGAGGTCTGGATGCGCTTGGCGATCATCTCGAGCCCGTGACGCTGTCCCACCACCCGGGCGTTCAGAGTCTCGGCGAGGTTGAGCACCGCTTCGGCCTCGTTCTTCACCATGCGGCCAACCGGAATGCCGGTCCAGTCGGCGACGACCGAGGAGACTGCCTGGGCATCGACGCTCGGCATGATGAGCGGCGTTTCGCCCTGGAAGCTCTGCAGCTTACGCTGGAGTCCGCGCAGCTCATCGAGCAGCGTCTCTCGTTCTGCTGCGCCGAGTCCCTCGCCACGCTCTGCAGTCGAGGCTGGCGCGTTTCCCCGCGTCGCCGGCGCGGCCGATGCGCCATCGACCGTGGCGCCGCCCTCGCGCAACCGCCGCCGCAGGTCGAGGATGCGATCGACCAGTTTCTTTTCGTCGCTCCAGCGGGCTTCGAGCTCGGTGAGCCGTGTGCGCTCGAGCCCGAGCAGCTCCTCGGCGTTGCTGCGGCGCGTGCCCACATCAAAGCCCACGGTCTCTTCGCGCCCGATGATGTCGAGCTCCACCTCGAGGGACTCGATGCGCCGGCGGCTGTCCTCGACCTCCGGCGGTACGGCGTGCTGGCTGATTGCCACCCGTGCGCAACTGGTATCGAGCAGGCTGACCGCCTTGTCGGGAAGCTGCCGAGCCGGGATATAGCGGTGCGACAACTTGACCGCAGCCTCAATGGCCTCGTCCAGCAGCTGCACACGATGGTGTCGCTCGAGCGTCGAGGCGACGCCCCGCAACATGAGAATCGCTTTGACCTCGTCGGGCTCGGCGACTTGCACGACCTGGAAGCGCCGCGTCAGTGCCGGATCCTTTTCGATGTACTTCTTGTATTCGGCCCAGGTGGTGGCGCCAATGGTGCGCAGCGTGCCGCGCGCGAGCGCCGGCTTCAGCAAGTTTGCCGCGTCACCGGTGCCTGCGGCGCCGCCAGCGCCGACCAGCGTGTGGACTTCATCGATGAACAGGATGATGGGCTTCGGGCTGGCTTGCACCTCATCGATCACCTGACGCAGCCGCTGCTCGAACTCGCCTTTCATGCTGGCGCCGGCCTGCAGCAGACCGATATCGAGAGTGAAGAGCGCGACCCCCTGCAGCGGCGGCGGGACATCCCCGCGAGCCAGGCGCAGCGCGAAGCCTTCGACGACCGCGGTCTTGCCGACACCCGCCTCACCGGCGAGCAACGGATTGTTCTGCCGGCGACGCATCAGGATGTCGACGATCTGACGGATCTCTTCGTCGCGGCCGGTGACGGGATCAATCTCGCCTTTGCGGGCCTTCTCTGTGAGATCGGTGGTGAAACGTTTGAGCGCCTCCTGCTTGCCGAGTTGCGCCGGAGCCATCGCGCCGCTCGACTCACCGGGGGCCGCTGCGTCGCCACTGCTGCCCCGCAGGTGCTCCTCCGGGGAGCCCGCGACGATCCTCGCGAGCTCTTCGGCGAGCACGTCGGGCTTGATGCGCTCGAACTGTCGCGAGATTCTGAACAAGGCGTTGCTGAGCGCGCGCGTCTTCAGCATGCCGACCAACAGGTGTCCGGTACGTATTTGCCCCTCGCCGTACTTCAACGATCCGTACACCCAGCCTCGCTCGGTCGCGTCCTCGAGGTGTTCCGACAGGTCAGAGATCGAGCTGGCCCCGCGTGGCAGCCGATCGAGCGCCTCGGTCAGATCCTTCGCCAGGCGTCCGTTATCGACGTCGAAGTGCCTGAGGATCCGATGCAGGTCGGAATCCTGGTTGGAGAGGATCTGCTGCAACCAGTGCTCGAGCTCGACATACGGGTTCCCGCGCAGCTTGCAGAATACTGTGGCGCCTTCGATGGCCTTGTAGGAAAGGCTGTTCAGCTTGCCGAACAGTGCGACCCGACTGATCTCTGCCATTTGGACCCACACTCCTCTTAATGCGTTGTCGAAGAGCCGCGCGCCGCCTGCGTATCCCCACTTGCCTCACACCCCGCCGTGCGCGGCCCTTCCAGCTGCAGCACGAGCTCGTCGGCATCCGACTCGGCGTCGCGATGCCCGAGCCAACTCGTCCAACCCAGCCGCGCGGAGCGTGCCGGGTGCGCTTCCAATAGAAGGGGCGGGACCTCGGTGCGCGCCAGCACGAGCCGCACATCCCAGGCGAACTCAAAACCGAAGTAGAACCGCAGCCAGCTCACCAGACGTTCGGCCGCAGCGCTGCCGGGCAGGAAATCCTCGTAATCGGCGCGCGAGAGTGGGCCAAGATGAATACGAATCTTGTGCTGGCGATCCCACACCGAGGAGCCGATGACAGCGTCGCGTCCAAGCTGAGCCCAGCGCACGCCGAGGCGCGTGCGCTCACTTTCAGGCAGTTGCATCCAATGCCCGACGAATGACTCGAGTCGCACGGGGACGCGGAAGTATGAGCCGAGGATCTGAGCGAGGCCGTCGGCATTGCGCACTTGACGCGCGAGCAAGCCGGCGAAGTGCAGCTTGGCGAAATCCCCGACGGAATCACGGTCGCGCGCGCCCGTCGCACCGAGGCCCACCAGCGCGCCCAGGTAGGTCTTGAAGCGATCCTCCCGCGGCCGATCGAAGCTGGCTGTGGGTTGGGCCTGGGCCCACGCGCGGTAGAACAGGAGCAGGAAGCGGTGATGGAAGATATCGAGAAAGCGTGCAAAGGTGCGATCGCGGTAGTGCAGGATGCGTTGCCGTGCGAACTCGGTCAGGTGCAGCGGCAGTGGACCGTTGGCTCCGAGCAGGCCGAAGAATCGCACCTGCAGCCGTGGTGGCCGGCCATCCGTGGCGGCCTCGAACGCGGCCAGCGTCGATATCGGAAAACTGAGTGAGGGCTCCTGGGCAAGGCGCACCGGCTCATCGACCGGGCGACGTGCACGGCCGAGGCGCGGCTTGCCCGAATGGAGCGCTTCGATGCGCCGCAGTGCCTGGAAGAAATCGAACGCCCACGGGCGCTCCTCGATGCGGCGAAAGAATTCCTCCGGGCTCATAACACGGCTCGCGTGCCGATGCGCGGCGCCCAGCGCATGATCTCGCCGCGTGCGCTGGAACGCAGCACGGTCTGAGTGAAGCTGTTCATCGAGACGTGTCGGGCGAAAAATCGCTCCATCACGGCGCCGAAGAGGAAGGCACTGTTCCCCTGGAACGCGAGCTCGTCGAGCTCGAGCAGAATCTCCAGGCCACGACCGAGCGCGATAGGACCCGGGAGCGGCAGGTGCCGTACCACCGGGTTCACTCCGACGCGTTGCAGCCCCTCGACCTGCGGTACCGCCGCACCGTCGCCGAGGGTGCCATAGAGCTGCAACATCTCCCGCAGTGCGGCCGCCGCCTCGCGACCGCCGGTGTTCAACAACGACAAATAGTTGAGCGACAAGTGGCTGATGAGCCGCCACGGAGTTTCCCCATCGAGGGGTGGCGACAGCGGTCGCGAGGGTCCCTTGATACACCGGATGGCCTCGAGCGGTGCAGCGGTGTACAGGACAAAATCCGTCGGGCCCGCCCCGAGCGGCATGAGCAGTGGCAGGTCGCGATTGGTACAGAGCGTCTCGACCGCGAGCTGCCGCAAACTCTCGGAATAGGGTGCCTCTTCCGCATCGACGATCGAGATGAACACCTCGCTGCCGATATAGCTGGTGCGTGTCCCGATCTGCTTCTGGGCGCTCGAGAGCAATCGCGGCAGGCGCTGCTGCGTGAAGTACGCCTGCTGGGGATGCTCTTGCGCATGCCACCCCTTGTAGAAGGGCAGGAAATCTCGCTGCGGTGTCTCGGTGCTGGCTCCGTGACCGCTCACCGCGCTCACTTCATATACCTCGAAGTCGAGTGGCCGCGTACGGTCCGGAACGACGTGATACTCGTGATCAGCATCGTTCACGTGGATGCGATCGGCGTGATGCGGGAAGAGATTGATGGCCGGCACGCAGTGCAAGGCGAAGTTGCTCGCGTCCACGATATTCTCGAGCTGCGGCTCGCTGCGCCCGAAGAAGATCACGACCTCGAGCTCGTCGCCGGTTGCGCGACGTACGAGCGGACCCAGCCCGCGCAGCTCTGTGAACAGAAAGCGTTGCGGGAACGCAAAGTACTCCTGCAGCAACCGGTAGCCCTGGAAGCCCGGGGCCGACACCGGCAACAGCGCCTGCTCGTCCTCGAAGCCAAACGGGCACACCTGGTCCGGCTGCAGGAACAGATGCCACGGCATGGGTTTCTCGGCAGGCCCGGCCAGGACCCCGACCGTGTGTCCAAGCAGCAGCTCGTGCAGCTTGTAGGCGATCTCATCGGCACCGGTGATGTGCAGCACGAGGCGCTCGAGAGCCAGCTGAGAGAATTTGAGCCCGGCCGTTGTCTTCAGGCGCACGCGCACGCCACCCTTCGCCGGCGCGCGTAGCGGCAGGCGCGAGATCGGCAGATCGGGTGCATACGAGAAGTATCGCGCTTCGACCAGCTCGAGTGGCCACAGGGTGACATCGTGTGCGCTGCGAAACTCACACGCCGTGCCCTCGCCCCGCAGCGCAAGCGTTTTGATGCCGCTGCCACGCGGGATCACAAAGCCACTCGCCAGGTTGGTTTCACTGGCGAGTGGCCGCAACTGCGCGATGAGCATGGAAGGGAGCGGTGCCAGGAAGTTCGGGTAAACGATCTCCAGCAACCGCCGAGTAAAGCGCGGAAACTCGGCATCGAGCTTCAGCTGTACTCGCGCGGCAAGAAACGCCACTCCTTCGAGAAGCCGCTCAACGTAAGGGTCGCTGACCTCCAGCCCGTCCATCGCCAGGCGGCCTGCGATCTTGGGAAACTCGCGTGCGAACTCCGCGCCGGTTTCGCGCAGATGCTGCAGCTCCTGGTTGTAGTAGCGCAGCAGCCGCGGATCCATGGTCAGGGCACTCCGGAGAGGTCTTTGAGCTCCATGTGTCCGGTCTCCAGGTCGACCTCGGTGCGCAGCAGCAGCTCGAGCGGGGTCGGCTGGGCCCACAGCAGGCCGCGGATCTGGATACCGATCACGTTGTGCTGATGCATCCACTCCTCCGCCAGGATCACCTCGACCTCCAGCGAGCTGCGATCGATGCGTGGCTCGAATTCAAGGATCGCATCCCGCACCGAGGTCTCGAGCGCCACGGGGTCGAGGGTCGAGGCCGTCTCGCCCGCGAGCACGGGCATCCCGAAGGTGAGCACCGAGTGCGCGGCCTGGGGAAAGGCGGCAAAGCCGTCGCGATCGCCGGGCCGGGTCGCGTTGAATAACCAGGCGAGATCGCGCAGAACCGCCTCGCGCAGTTGGCTCCGATTCAGGATCCTGTGGTCGCGTGACTCGACCGTCTTGTCGGGCTCATCGTCACAGAGCCGATCGAGAAGCGCCGGTTGCAGGCGTTCAAGTGGGGTGAGCTCCGCCATGACGATCGATATCGGCGCCCCGCTATGCGCCGAGCTCCGACACCTGAGTGGCGTGCTCCGAAGACGCGACGGTTTCCTCAGCGGCAGCTCTGTTTAGTAACACCTCGCGGATATCCATGATCGGACCCTCGCCGCAATCGGTGGTCAGCAGCCGCTGCCCCAACCCGTGATAGAGGCCGGGGCGGGGCTCGCTCCACTCCGTGCGGCGCGCAAGGAGGACAAGGCCATCGCCGGAAGTCTCGGAGCCGGGGTAGCGCGTGGGAATGAGCCCCACCGATTCGCCGCCGTTGGCGAAGGTGAAGTGCGCGGGCATCCAAACCGTATCGCGCAGGTCCGCTGGTTTCTCGATGTGCAGACACGCGAGGCAGTCGAACGGTATCCAGTAGTATCGGCCATTGATGACCCCCTCGATGACCGGGCCGAGCCGTGGATCGGCATCGGCAATCCATTGGAATGGTTGCTGGTCGAGTCGGCCAGGCGAGGCGGGCGCCTCTTCGAGAGCCCTGGCGCGTAACGCAGCACCCTCGGTGAAGTTTCCACGGCCCTCCTGGAGCAGCGCTTCCACGAGAAGCGCCAGCCATTGCTCGGGCTGACCGAACACCATCGGCGCGGTTTTTCCTGCAAAGACGCGGGCGCGCAGCACTTCACAACGGATGGCTTCGCGGTACATCTGCGCCATCGCGAGCGCGCCCGGGTCCAGGGTCGCCGCAACGTTGAGCTGGTTGAGAGCTCGTTCCCACTGTCCGAGCACCGCGAGCAGCTGAAACAGGAATACTCGCAGCCTTGCATCGGCGGGCCGCGCCTTCACCTGTTCCTGCAACAGGCGCAGCGCTGCAGCCGGATCCCCGTCACGCAGAGACTGCTCTGCCGTTGAAAGATCACTCATTGGCGAAGACTCCTACGCTGATGTAGCGGGACTCAGTCCAAAGCATCCTCGTACCCGATCTCAGGTCCCAGGCTCCCGTCGGGCAGCTGGATGTTGTAACCCATCTGGACCTTGCGAAACGCAAAGGCGATTTGATCGAACAGCTCGTGAGCCTCGTCGCCCTCGCCGGGACTGGTACTCAGCGAGGTGATCCTGGCGTCGCTGATCGTGAGAACGAAATAGGGCAGGTCTTCGAGGTCCGAGCCGGCCTTGAACACCATCAGCCGAGCGCTCTTCAGCTGCTCGTTCGCTTTCAGAATGTTGTAGAGGACGGGAGTCGAGGTATCTACCCGCTTGCGCACCCGCAGCTCGAGAAACTGTCGCCTCCCGGTCGCAGTTCCGTTGTAAGTGTCGGTGGGGCTTCGCGTGCCCCAAGACCACGACAGGATCTGGATATCACCCGTTTTGAGCGCGTTTGAATCCCTCTCCCACTCACCTTTTACTTTGCCGCTCTTGGTTCCCGTCACACGGATGAACATGTTCGACTGCAGTGCGGCGAGGCTCGTGGCGATAGTGCTCATCGCCGACCCCAACATGAACCCTTGGGGTGAATCTGGTGTACTGGCCATGGGCACGTACCTCTTGGTGAGCGTCGATGAAGGGGTCTTGCCCTCTAGGGGAGCAGGGGTGGTATCAGGCGCGCCACCCCCGCTCCACGGGTTCGCCTCACTCCTTCACGTTATGGGCAATGTTGAACGTCGCCTCGATGGCCGCACCACCCGAGCCATCCGCCTTCTGCGGCGTGTACACCTGGTTGACCTTCCCGAAGTTCAGCGTGACGCTCTCAGTAAGCCGATCGTCCGCACCGCTTCCGGCCCACTGGACGCTGCTGATAAGCACTTCGCTCATCTTGATCTTCAGATACTCGAGCGGCTTGTCGCCCGCCTTGCGAATGACGAGCGTCGCTTCGTCGTAGTGCTTACCGGTGCAGCAAGAGAGCATCAGATTCGGCGAGGCACTATCCGTGTACTTGGTGATGTGCAAGTCGCTAACGGCTACCTTGCCAGCGCCGCCGCCGCCACCCATATGTGTGGTGCTGGACTGGCTCATGCCCCAGGACCAGCTCAAGACATCGATCTCATCCTTGTGCTTGTCGTCGACCGACTCGCCCTTGATGTCGCCCAGCTTCAAAAACATGTCCACAGCCATTTTGGCGTTCTCCTCTACAGCAAGAAATAGTTAGTTTTCACGGGATTGACACGCTACCTGCTTGCGGCGGCGGACCCGGCGCCCGGTCCGCCGCCGCTGACTCTTCATGGGATCTCAATCGTTAAACGCGTCGAACCTTCGGAAATCAGCTCATCGGTCACAGCGTGTCCACGTTTCGGCAACCGCCACACCCCCTGGGGTGCGCAGCGGCTACTGAATCTTCTTCTTCCTAGGCAGTCTTCGCAGAAGGAAGCTTCGAAACCAGGCGTAACGACACGGTCAGCCCTTCCAGCTGGTAGTGCGGTCGCAGGAAGAACTTCGAGGCGTAGTAGCCGGGGTTACCCTCGACCTCCTCGACGACCACTTCGGCAGCCGCCAGGGGCTTGCGCGCCTTGGTCGCCTCCGAGGAGTGCGCGGGATCACCGTCTACGTAATTCATGATCCAGTTCTGCAGCCAGACCTGCATATCCTCGCGCTCCTTGAAGGAGCCGATCTTGTCCCGCACGATGCATTTCAAATAGTGCGCAAAGCGACAGCAGGCGAACAGATACGGCAGCCGCGCCGCGAGGTTGGCGTTCGCCGTAGCGTCGGCGTCGTCGTATTCGAAGGGCTTCTGCAGCGACTGCGCGCCGATGAAGGCGGCAAAATCGGAGTTCTTGCGATGGATGAGGGGCATCATGCCGTTTTTCGCGAGCTCCGCCTCGCGCCGGTCGCTGATCGCGATCTCAGTCGGACATTTCATGTCGACGCCGCCGTCGTCGGTCGGAAAGGTGTGCACCGGCAGGCTTTCCACCGCACCGCCCGATTCCACTCCCCGGATGCGCGAGCACCAGCCAAACATCTTGAACGAGCGCGTGATGTTCACCGCCATCGCGTAAGCCGCGTTCGCCCAGGTGTAGCGGCTGTGATCGGCAGCGCCGGTATCTTCCTCGAAGTCGAACTCCTCCACCGGGCTCGACTTCGCGCCATACGGCAGGCGCGCCAGATAGCGCGGCATGGCCAGCCCGAGATAGCGGGAATCCTCGGATTCACGCAGGCTGCGCCACGAGGCGTAATCGGGGGTGGTGAAGATCTTGGTGAGATCGCGCGGGTTTGCCAGCTCCTGCCAGGAATCCATCTGCATCAGCGTCGGTGAAGCGCCGCTGATGAAGGGCGCGTGACAGGCAGCGGATATCTTGGCCATCTCGCCCAGCAGCTCGACGTCGGACGGGCTGTGGTCGAAGTGATAGTCACCGACCAGGCAACCAAACGGCTCACCGCCGAACTGGCCATATTCCTGCTCGTACACCTTCTTGAACAGCGGACTCTGATCCCAGGCCGTGCCCTTGTAGCGCTTGAGTGTCTTGCCGAGCTCCTG
>Ga0335069_10005189_pt1 | contig 19177 bp, 14 predicted proteins | sample Lox_Sample_11_FD_206714 | JGI IMG/M metagenome (GOLD analysis project Ga0335069, IMG submission 206714) | Soil microbial communities from Loxahatchee National Wildlife Refuge, Florida, United States - Lox_Sample_1.1 | ecosystem: Environmental > Terrestrial > Soil > Wetlands | place: USA... | reverse complement strand
GAGGCAATGCTCATCCGCCTGCACGGCTACAGCGCCCTCCTGCTGCTGCTCGCGGCGGTTGCCGAAATCCACCTGACGTTTGTCTTCATGGCAAGAAAGGAGTAGACCACGTGAACCACCGTCTGACCATCGCGTGCGCGCTTCTCGCGGCGTGCGGTCTCATTGTCACCGATTGCCGTAAAACCCCGCCGCAGCAGACCGCGGAACAGAAGGTCCCCGGGTCCCCGCCTGCCGCCGCCCCTGCGGACACGCCGCATGCGGCCGTGCAGGGAGCCGCGCAGGCCGCAGCCCCGGTCCCGCAGAGCGGGACCCGCCTCGTGCCGATCGATCTCAGGCTCCCGAAGCCGGTCTTCGTGGGGACGCCGACAAACATCGCGGTGCCGAACCTGGAGGCGCCCCTGGGGCATCCCCGGCCTCCGTTCCTTGCGCCGGAGGGAACGACAAACGTCGCGCTGAAGAAGCCGGTCAGCGGCTCGGACGAGCAGCCCACGATCGGCGAGCTTTCCCAGATCACGGACGGCGACAAAGAGGCCGCCGAGGGAAGCTTCGTGGAGCTCGGGCCCGGCGTGCAGTATGTCACGATCGATCTCAAGGTGCCCTGCACGATCTACGCGATCGTCGTCTGGCATTATCACAAGCAGGCGGTGGTGTACCGCGGCGTCGTCGTCCAGGTGGCCGATGACCGGGACTTCATCACGAACGTGCGGACGGTCTTCAACAACGATATCGACAACTCTTCGGGGCGGGGCGTGGGCAAGGACATGGCCTACGTGGAGACCGCCGAGGGGAAACTGATCGACGCAAAGGGAATCCAGGGGCGCTATGTCCGCCTCTACAGCAAGGGGAACACCGCGAACGATCTGAACCACTACATCGAGGTTGAGGTGTACGGCAAGGCGGTCCGATGACGCGGGAGCGCGTGATCCTCCTCCTGGCACTTGCCGCGGGCGTCCTGCTGCGCGTTCCCGCGCTCGGGGTGCGCCCGATGCACACGGATGAAGCGGTCCACGCGATCAAGTTCGGAGAGCTCCTCGAGCACGGCACGTACCGGTACGACAGTCACGAGTACCACGGTCCCACGCTGAACTACCTCTCGCTCATTCCCGCCCGGCTCGCCTCCGCAAGGACGCTGGACCGGGTCACGGAGGCGACACTGCGGACCGTCCCGGTTTTTTTCGGGATCGTCCTGATCATCCTCCCCGTGTTCATCGCCCGGGGGGACAGCCTCTCCATCGCCATTGCCGCGCTCCTGACGGCCTGCTCGCCGGCAATGGTGTTCTACAGCCGGTACTACATACAGGAGATGCTCCTCGTCGCGTTCGCATTCGCCTGCATCGTCTCCGTGCACCGCTACGCCCTCACCAGGAACCCCGGGTGGTCCGCCGCGGCAGGCCTCTCGGCCGGGCTCATGTGCGCCACCAAGGAAACCTGGATCATCCTGGCCGCACTCATGGGGATTGCCGGCTTCCTGGTGCTTCTCGTCCGGCACAGGGAAGGCCGCCCCTTCCCGTCGCTGCCGGGCGCGCACGTGTACGTCGCGGCGCTCTGTTTTTTCGCAGTCACCGTGCTGTTCTACTCCTCGTTCTTCACCCACTGGAGGGGTGTGACCGATGCGGCGGGCGCGTACGCCGCATACTTCACGCGGGCCGGGGAATCCAGCCGGCACGGCCACCCGTTCTGGTACTATCTCGGCATCCTTGCCTTCTCACAGGGGGACCATGGTCCGCTCTGGACGGAAATCGCGATTCTCACGGCGGGCCTCGCCGGCATTGTCGCGGCGCTCAGGCGAAAGACGGATGCCGGCCGGGGAGACCGGGACTTCGTCCTGTTCATGGCGCTCTATGCGCTCCTGGTGTTCGTGGTCCTCTCCGCGCTCCCCTACAAGACACCGTGGCTCATGCTGGGGGCGCTCCAGCCCCTGATCGTGTGTGCGGGAGCCGCCTGTGCCGGCTTCCTGCGGCGGCTGAAGGGCCGGCGGCTCGCCCCGGCGGGCGTGCTCGTTACCGCCCTGGTCGTTCTGCACCTGGGCTGGCAGGCGTACATGGGGAGCTTCGTCTACGCGGATGACCCGGTCAATCCGTACGTCTATTCCCAGCCGCGTGACGATGTCCGCCAGATAGCGGAGCGCGTGACCCGGGCTGCCGCCGGGGAAGGCGTCCCCGTCCAGGTCGTCTGCAGCGGGAGCGACTACTGGCCGCTCCCATGGTACCTGAGGCTCCTTCCACGCGTCGGATGGTGGAGCGGCGTCGACTCGGCGTTCGTCCCCGCGCCTGTCATACTCGTCTCACCCGACCTCGAGAGCGCGCTTGTCGCACGCATTTATGACGTCCCGTCGCCGGGAAAGAGAGATCTCTACGTGCCGCTCTTTGACAGACCGATGTTCATACGACCCGGGAAGGAGATCCGGGGATACATCAGGCTGGATCTGCGGGCGGAGTCGGGGAGCATCGCTCCGCGCGCCGCATATGCAGGTGGACTGATTCCGCGGGACGGCGCGTATGACTGACAACCCGGCGACTGTCCGGCGGTACGAGCACCGTGCAATGGCCACGGTGTTCGAAATTCTGATCGCCGGGGAAGACGACTCGTTTGCAGCGGGCGCCGCCCTCGAGGCATTCGCCGAAATCGACCGCATCGAGCAGGAACTGAGCCGGTTCCTCCCCCACAGCGACGTCTCCCGGATCAACGGTCTTCCCCCCGGCGGCTGCGCGCGCGTCGGCACGCACGCGTTTGAGTGCATCCGCCAGTCGATGCTCTTCAGTGAAGAATCCGGCGGGGCGTTTGACATCACGCTGGGGGGGCTCCTCGACTGCTGGATCGGCCGCGACGGATCGCTCCTCCACCCTCCGGCCGAACGGCTCGGGGCCGCCCGTGCGCGCAAAGGCATGGACCGCCTTCACCTGTCCGGGTCATCGATGACCGTCGGCGTTCGCGGCGCCGCGCCGCTGATCGACCTGGGCGCGGTCGGGAAGGGTTACGCCGTGGACTGCGCGGCCGGCATGCTGAAGGAGTGGGGGTGCTCATCGGCGCTCGTGCACGGCGGACGGAGCTCCGCGTATGCCTTCGGGGATCACCCGTCGGGCTCAGGATGGCCTGTGACGCTGACGCACCCGCAGCGCGCGGGGGAGCTGATCGAGACGATTCCGCTGAAGGATCAGGGTCTGGGCGGCTCGGGGATCGTGCGGCGGAGGCACATCATCGACCCCCGCACGGATCTTCCCGTGCAGGAGCGGCAGGCCGCGTGGGTCCTCTCGGGATCGGCGGCACGGAGCGACGCACTCTCCACGGCCTGCATGGTCATGAGTGCGGAGGAGATCCGGGCGATGGCGGCGCGGCTCCCGGGGTTCCGCGCTGTGGTGGTCGAGGCGGAGACGGGGGGCGTGATGCACGCGGGTGTTCCCGTCCGGGCCTGACGAGCCTGCGCCGGATGCGGAAGAGATCCCCCATCATGGCAGGTGCGCTCCTGCGCATGACGAGACGGCTGTCGCGGTCGCACCGCCACTCGACAGGGAACTCGGCGATTCTGAGTCCGCGGGCGAGCGCCAGGAGTATGATCTCAATGTCGAACATGAATCCATCGGTCACGCACGCGCCGTACAGCTCGCGCGCCACGGCGCCCCTGTACACCTTGAACCCGCATTGTGTGTCCGTGAGCGACCCCGGCACCCCCATCCACCGGAGCATGACCGCGTGAAACAGGCGCGAGACAACCGTCCTGTCCCAGTCGCGGCGCTTCAGGATCCGGCTGCCGGGAAGCGCACGGGACCCGTGCGCGATATCGCACTCCCCCGTTTCGATCAGGCGGATGCCTGCCAGCGCGTCGGGGAAGGGGACGGTGAGCCCGCTGTCGGCGAACATCACGTATTCACCCCGGGACGCGAGCACCCCGCTCCTGAGGGCCGCTCCCTTCCCCCGGTGCACGGGATTTCTGACGACGAGCCGCTCCACGCCGGGCGGCACGGGCGTCTCCGCGGCCAGGGCGGCCGTCCTGTCGCGGCTCCCGTCGTCGGATACGATGATCTCCCCCGCGATGCGCCGGGCATCGAGAAACGCGCCCGCCGCCCCGACGTCCAGTGCGATCTTCCTCTCTTCGTCGAACGCGGGTATCACGATGCTGAGTGTGATCATGCTGCGCGCAATGATACATACCCTAATCGTTCAAAGCAAGCACATTACCGGAAAGGGACGCCATGAGCGACCATCTCCCCATCTCGCGCCGTAAATTCCTCGGCGCAGCAGCGACAGCGGCAGCGTTCACGATCGTCCCCCGTCACGTCCTGGGCGGACCCGGCTACACCCCGCCCAGCGACAAACTGAACATCGGTTGCGTCGGCGTGGGGGGGAAAGGGCAGTCGGACATCCAGGGAGTGAGCACCGAGAACATCGTCGCCCTGTGCGACGTGGACGACGACCAGATCGCCGCAACGCTGAAAGCCGACGGAGAGAAAACGCCGCAGCTCCTGAAGGCCCCGAAGTACCGCGATTTCCGCGTCATGCTCGAGAAGGAAAAGAGCATCGACGCCATCACCGTCAGTACGCCCGACCACACGCACGCGGTGATCGCGATGACGGCAATGCGCATGGGGAAGCATGTGTTCGTGCAGAAGCCGCTCACGCACACCGTGTACGAGGCCCGCATGCTGGCGAAGGCCGCCCGGGAAACGGGCGTGGTCACGCAGATGGGCAACCAGGGGCACGCCAGCGAAGGCGCCCGGCTGATCAACGAGTGGATCGCCGACGGGGCCATCGGGGCAGTGAGCGAGGTGTATGCGTGGACGAACCGCCCCGTGTGGCCGCAGGGCATCGAGCGCCCCGAGGCGATCCCCTCCGTTCCCCCAACGCTCGACTGGGACGTCTGGCTCGGCCCCTCCCCCTGGCGCCCCTATCACCCCGCGTACCATCCCTTTGCCTGGCGCGGCTGGTATGATTTCGGAACGGGGACGATCGGCGACATGGGGGCGCACCTGATCGACCAGCCGTTCTGGGCGCTGGGACTCGGCGCCCCGGCGGAGGTGGAGGCCTCCTCCACGGAGCTCCCGAAGGAAACGTATCCCCGCTCGTGCGTACTCCGGTACCTCTTCCCCGCCACCGGCGCGAGGCCTGCCGTGAGGCTGACCTGGTTTGACAGCGGGCTGAAGCCCCCGCGGCCCGAGGAGCTGGAGCCCGGACGGAAAATGGGGGACTGGAACGGCGGCGTGCTGTACTGCGGCACGAAAGGGAAGCTCATGCACGGGACGTACGCGGAGAATCCCCGCCTCATCCCGGAAACACGGATGCAGGAGTACAAGCGTCCCGCCAAAACCATCCCGCGCTCGCCGGGCATACACGAGGAGTGGATTGCGGCAATCAAGACCGGGAAGAAATCCACGACGGACTTCTCCTATGCGGGCGCGCTGACCGAGACGATGCTGCTCGGCAACGTGGCGCTCCGCGCGGCGGGAGAGAACGTCATTCTCCGCTGGGACTCCGCCGCGATGCGGTTCACCAACTGCGAGGCCGCGAACCAGTATCTCCGGATGCCCTACAGAGAAGGATGGTCGCTGTGAACGCACACAACCAGAAAGACATCACCATGGAAAACACCAGTACTGTCGGGGGAGCCATCGATCCGAAGAGGCTCTTCATCGGAAGCTGCACTGCGCTTATCGCGACCGCGGTGGCGTTCGCCGTCGTCGGCGCGATCATGGGACCCCTCAAGGAGCATTTCCTCCTGTCCAACGAGGAGGTGGGATGGATCGGGGGAGCCGCGCTCTGGGGATTCACGATCTCGATCATCATCTTCGGGCCGCTCGTGGACGCGTTCAGCATGCGCCTGCTCCTGCGCCTGGCATTCCTCGGTCACGTGGCCGGCGTCCTCATGATGATCTTCGCGGGCGGCTTCACGCTCCTCTTCGTCGGCGCGCTCACGATCGCCATGGGCAACGGTCTTGTGGAGGCCGCATGCAACCCGCTGGTCGCCACCATCTATCCCGACCGGAAGACACAGATGCTGAACCGCTTCCACGTCTGGTTCCCGGGCGGCATCGTGATCGGCGGGCTCTGTTCGTACCTGCTCGACAGCGTCGGCCTCCCGGACTGGCGCCTCAAGCTGGGACTGATCCTGCTCCCGGCGGTGGTATACGGGATCCTCTTCACCGGAAAGAAATTCCCCGCGACCGAGCGCGTCCAGTCGGGCGTCACGTTCCTGGAGATGGTCAAGGAGACGTTCCTGCGGCCGCTCTTCATCCTCCTCGCCGTCTGCATGCTGATGACCGCCTCGCTCGAGCTTGGACCAAACCGCTGGGTCCCGGCCGTGCTCGCCTCCGCCGGCATCCCGGGAATACTCGTCCTCGTCTGGATCAACCTCCTCATGGCGATCCTCCGCTTCTTCGCCGGCTCCGTCGTCCACCGGATCGCGCCGACGGGGGTGCTGTTCATCAGCGCGATCATCGCGGGCATCGGCCTCACCTGGCTCAGCTACGCGGACTCACTCGGGATGGCCATCGCGGCGGGAACGGTGTTCGCCCTCGGCGTGTGCTACTTCTGGCCGACAATGCTCGGCGTGACGTCCGAGCGCGTGCCGAAAGGCGGCGCGCTGGCGCTCGGGTTCATGGGCGGGATCGGCATGGCCATCGTGGGGCTGGTGACGTCCCCCATGATGGGGAAAGTGGCTGACGAGTACCTGCATGAGAAGCTGCCGCCGCAGCAGACCGTGCAGTGCCTCGCGCAGGTGGTCGCCACGTACCCCGCGCTGAAAGCCGAAACGCAGGGAACCACCGGCCAGGACCTGCAGGCGGCCGTGGCCGCCGCACAGGGAGTCCTCGAAGCACAGGCGAAGAGCGGCACGCTTCCGCCGCTCCAGACCGCCAATGCCCTCCGCAGCGCGATCGCCGCTGCGCCTTCGTCGCCGGCCGCGGCGTCCGCCCGGGAGATCCTGGGACCGGCGGAGAACTACGGCGGGAAGATATCGTTCCGCCACGTTGCGCCCCTCTCGATCATCCTGGCGGTGGTGTTCGGCATACTGTTCTTCAGCGAGAAGGCGCGTGGAGGGTACAAGGTGGTGCGGCTCACCTCGGCGTCAGGACAGCAGTCCAGCTGAGCCCGAGCCGCGGGCCGGGGAGGAGACGGAATCCGCAGTCTGCTGCGGTTGCCGTGGTGCGCGCAAACTCCGCGCGCGAGACGTGAAAGAGCTTCGGCTCGACGAGGAGGAGCGTCCCTGCGGGGTTCAGGATCCCCCTGAGCTGCCTGAACAGCGCGTTCCTGTCAGGGACCTCGTGAACCATGTAGAAGGCGAGTATGAAATCCACCTTCTCGCGGACGTTGATGTCTCCCTGATCGCACCGGAGGAGCGCGATTCTCTGCTCAAGCTCCGTGCCGCGCAGTTTCTCCCGGAGCTTCTGCAGCATCCCTTCCTGCAGGTCGGCCGCGATCACGCGGCCGGCCGGCCCGACCAGGCGGGCCATGGCCAGAGCAAAGAACCCCGGCCCGCAGCCGCAGTCGAGCGCCGTCATGCCTTCGCGGACGTACGGCGCGAGGATCCTGCGCGGGTTCTGGAGCCACCCCCTGAGACGGCTTTCGAGCCCGCCTGAGAGCTCGACGGGGCAGACGCGGTTGCGGTCACGGGTCATGAGATCCCTTGTGGGCCTACCGGAGACCCCGTTTCTTCTTTTCGATAAACACCTGCTCGTCAACGGGCGTTGCGCACAGGGGGCAGACATACCGGCGCGTCGTCTCGTTGAAGTCCGGCTCGCGCGTCTGCTTGCAGTTCGGGCACCGCACGGTGAGCGGCTGTTCTTCCTTCGGCCTGGGCATGTTATCTCCCCATCGTGCGGGCTTTTTCCAGGATCCCGGGGCGGGCCGCCTCCATCATTTCACGGAAGTCCTCGTACCGCATCGTCCGCTGTTCAAACGTCCGCCGCTCGAGCGCGCTCAGGAACCGGCCCTCGAATTCCCTGAAGTACGACCCGTAGATGTGGTAGCTGTCCGCGAGGTGGCAGTAACGGCCGAGGGCGACGTGCCTCCCGATCTTCACTGCGACCGATTCCGCAATGCGCTCCTGGAGCCGCACGAGCGCGAAGATGTTCATGAACGCGGCCTTGTAGGCGTCGTTGGAGCGGAAGCGGACGTTCATGCTGAGCACGGGAGTGTCCCCTTCCTCCGTGATCCTGCACCAGATGCTCTGCAGGCAGGGAGGGTCGTAGCAGTCGTTGTCTTCCCACACCTTCCACGTGACCGACTGCGCGCGGCGCGTGTAGGGCGCCTCCGCCAGCTTGCGGCACATCGTTGCGATCTGATCGACGGGAGGACCCGACGGGGGTGCGTAGCCGAACAGTCTCTGGTGGTAGGTGTATTCCCAGCGTGTGTCGCCCGGATCGGCGGCGTTGCGGACAAGATGATCCTTGATCCCCTCGCACACCTCCATCGTGTATTCCTGGAGCTCTTCGGGGCCGCCGGGAAAATCCCTGTGAATGACCGGCTCGCTGAGGGGATCGAGGACCGTGATCATCATGGTCGCATCGATGCTCGGCGGATCGTCCGGCTTGTCGTACTGGGTCTTGATCCTGCAGCCGTTGCGGTGCAGCTCGATCAGCGAATTCTCCCACGCCCTCGCGACGCAGTCCCCCTCCACGTGAAGCACGGGTATGCCGGACATTGCGGGTGTCCTTCTCAAGAAAACGGGGGCCTCCCGGAGCACGGGTGCACCGCGGCCGGAGGGGCCCCCGCGGTTCATCAGTCTGCCTTCTTCTGCATCTTTTCCATCTCCTTTTTCTCAGCCGCCTGCTGCTCAGCGGACCACGGCGGAACCACGCCGTTCATCCGCGCATAGGCGATCGACTGCCCAAGGTGCTCGTGAATGTGGCCGATCGCCGTCACAAGCACGTTGCGATAGGTCGACGGCATCCCGAACATTTTCGTGGTCTTGTCGAGATCCTTGTCGGAGAGATGCAGGACGACGCTGCGCAGGTGGTCAAACGAGGGCTTGAACAGCTTTGCGATCTCCGCCTTGTCCGTCACCTTCTTTTCCATGTCCGGATCCATCTTCATCGGGGGCTTGACGCCGAGAAACGTGCCGAAAAAGTAGTTCGAGCCGGCAATGTGCACGTAGACTTCGCCGACGGAGCGGACGCCCTCGGCGGGCCTCCATGAGTACTTGTCGGCCGGGACTGCTGCAGCGAGATCGGTGATCCGCTTCTCGGCGAACGCGAGCTGGCCCAGGACTTCCGCCCTGAAGCCGGCCTTGGGGGGCGCCGGTTCCTTCGTCGCAGTCGGGTCCTCCGCGCGGGCGGTCAACGCCCCGCCGAAGGCGATCAGGAGTGCGAAAAGGATGCAGCGTGTGAGACGATTCATGCTTCCCTCGTGTGTTGGTTATGGAAAAGAACGGTTGGTTGTGACTCCAGATAGACAATTATTGCTCAAAAATCAAGTGATCGGCGGACGCAATTGCGGTTTGGCGCAAATACTATTATCTTTTTTTTTCCACTGTGCACTCCGGAGGCTTGTTCATGGAAGTTGTCCTGATCCTCGTCGTCATCCTCATCGCCCTGGCGCTGTATGAGTACCGCCTGCGCACGCCGGACCAGATCGTCCTCGCAGAAACCCGCGGCGGCGTCCGTGTCCGCGGCGGGCGCCTCTACCCGAGACATTTCAGCTCGCCGATCACCAAGACGACGCACTCATTCGCCCAGTCGGTCGATGCGGCTGCGAAGGGGAACCTGGACATCCGCGTCAGGCTCGCCGTGACCGTGGCAGCCTCGCTGGACAACATCGGCACGCTCGTGAAAGTCGGCGGCTGGTCGACAGACGCCGTCGCCCGCGCCTCGAAGGAGCTGGAGACGCTCCTCCTCGGCTACGTCAAAGGCTATACGGAAGTGCACGGCGTGGAGGACCTTTCCTCCGAAGGGATCAGGAAATACCTCCTGGAGCACGTCGGGGAAAGCGGGCCCTTGCTCGGCATCGAGGTGGTCACGCTCACCATCGCCTCGTTCGATCCCGTCAACCCGCAGATCGCAGAAGCTATCCGGCAGCGCGAGCACGCCAGGATCCTCGAACAGACCGAAACGCTCAACCAGCAGGCCAGGATTGCCGCGACCAGGGCGCGGCTGAACGCCGACCAGGAGATCGCGGCGCTGGAGCACGCCCTCGAGCTGCGGAAATACGAGCTGAAACAGGAGGAGCTCGAGAAGGAGTCGGCGCTGGCCGGGACACGCGCGGAGCATGAGCTCCGGCTGAAGAAAATGCAGCTTGACTTCGAGAAAGACGAGCTCCGCCTCCTGAAGGACAGCCCGGAGCTCCTCCTGCTGACGCCGCAGGCAGCCCGCCTGGCGGAGGCGAGCCAGTCGATGAAGAATGCCCGCACGGTCGTCTCGCTCTCCCCTCCTGACGGGGTGCAGGGCACCGAGATCCTGTCGATGTTCAGCACGCTTGTCCAGAAGGCGCTCGAGGCCCTCACCGAACGGAAGAAGAAGTAGCGTCCCCGATGGACGTGCACGGGACGGGAGTGCCGCTCCCCGACTTTTTCGAGCTCCGGCCGACGCGGGCCGCCAAGGTGTCCGAGATCAGCGAGGCGACCGCGTCCTCCGCGATCGATCCGGCTGACCGCGTCAATTTTCACATCGGCAATCCGGTCCAGGAACGGAGGCTCACCTCTGCGTACCTGCGGGCCGTGTGCGGACTCCCGATCGCCGATGAGTCCCTCTCCGCGGACGATCCCGACGCCCTCCTGCGCGCGCTCGACCTGGAGCCGTCACACAAAGCCGCCCTCGAGTTCTTCGCCGCGCTCATCAGCCGGAGCGGGCCGTATCTTCCCCGCGGCGGCTTCTCGCGCACCGCCCCCCCGCCGCTCGCCAACGCGTTCGCCGACTGGCTGAGTCGCCAGCAGGACCCCCTGACGTATGACCTGGGCAAGACGTCCGGACGGAGGGAGATTGTGTTTGCTTCCGGCGGGCCGGCCGAGTGCATGCGCGTGTTCTTCCACGCCATCTCCATGTACCTGGCGCATCTCCCCGCACGCATCCTCCTGTACAGGACGTCGCTTCCTCCCCACGTGACGTCGTTCAAAGGCCTGGAGTGCGAACTCCTACCCCCGGGAGAGCAGGACGCACTGTCGCGGCTCAGGGCTGTCGCGGCGGCGCGGCCTGCCGGGCCCGTGTTCCTTGTGCTCGGGGAAATCATGACAGAGGAAGCACGGCGTTCGCTCAGAGGACTTGCGCTGAAGCAACCCCTCTTCTTCCTGGAGCTGAACGACGCGCCCAACCACCTGTCGCTCGCCAGGGAGTCACGGCTCACGGAGCGCGTGATCCGGTTCCTGAGTCCCGCGATATTCTCTCCCCGGTTCAGGAATCTCTCGATCGTATTTGCCGCGGGGAACGCGGACTATCTGGCGCTCCTGGAAACGCTCCACTTCCAGCTCAAGGGGACGCCGTCGGCATCCGAAGTCGAGCTGCTGACGTATCTCCTCAGCGCCCCGCCGGAGGAGCCGGGCCCGGCTCGTCCCGCGGACGTGCCCGTGGAACCGCCCCTGGAGACGCCCCTGTCCGGGTCGGGGGGAGGAGCCGCACTGGCGCGACTGGCCTCCCGCGTGGAGAACGCGATCGCATCGATCCTCGCGCCCCAGGCGGATCTCATCGACGCGCTCTCCGCCTCACTCGGGAAGCGGGCCGCGGGTCTCGTCGATCAGATGAGCGGCCGCGCATCACTGCAGTCCGTCGACAGGTTTGCCGGATTCGGCGCCACGGAGCTCCTCCGGGAGCTGAGCGGCAGCGTCCATGACGACGCATGGATCGCCGACATCCGCGAGAGCTTTCTCCGGTCGTTTGTCCGCCACCACCCGGAATATGATGCCCCGCGCTGCACGGTGGTCAGCGGGTCCGCGCGCACCGCTCTCAGCCTCCTGGGCAATCACTGCGGCATACGCGACGTCATCATCCCCGACCTGAGCTGGACGTACGAACACTGTTTTCCCGCCGTCCAGGCCGTCCCCCTGACACCCGAGTTCGCGCTGGACGCGGAGGCGATTCTCGCGGCCGTGCGGGAGAAGATGACCGCGGATCCCCGATGGACGTCATACGGCGCCGTGGTGCTGAACAACCCGCACAACGCCACGGGGCGCGTCTTCGCGATCGAGGACGTGCGTGCACTGCTGCAGCAGCTCCTTTCCCTCGGCGTGACTGTCATCGACGATCTCTCATACCAGAACGTCGCCCCGGCAGACAATCTCCCCGACATCCCGACGCTCCGCCAGATCGCGGACGGCCTGCAGGCGGGGGGCTGGATCAGCGCCGAGCAGGCGGACCACCTCATCACGGCCCATTCACTCTCGAAAACGGACTGCCTTGCGGGCGCAAGGCTATCCGTGGTGGAGATCAGGGAGGCGGGCCTCCGCGGGCGGTTCCGCGCGCTGACGTCGACCGTGCGTCCCAACACGGGAGCGATTCTCCTCGGATACCTCTTCTACAGGAACCCGGTCGAGACCGCGCGCGCCTACTGGCGGCTGCGGGATGCCATATTCCTTGAGCGGATGCAGGCCCTGGAAACCGCCCAGCGCAATCTCCCGCCGGACAGGAACCCGTTTGCCATCAGCATTCTCCCCCCCGCCGGGAGCATGTATCCGCTGATGATCATCGGCAAGCTTCCGCCCGGACTTTCGCTCGACTGGGTTGCCGCCGGCCTGGCCCGCGAAGGGATCGGCCTTGTCCCCCTTTCCACATTCGCGCGCACGGGGAAGGGGTTCGACGCGGGCAGGAAGGCATTCCGTCTGACACTCGGAGGCACCGACGGGGCGAGCGCGCTCCTGAACAAGACGCGCCGCGTGCTGATCGATCTCAACCGTGTCATCGGGGAGGAAGCCGCCCACTACCGGCGGCGAGAATTCACGCCGGCGCGCCGGCTGATCCCGGCCGAGGAAATCGCGGCGCGCTGGACGGCCGTCGAACAGCGCGTCGTGCGGACCGCCGCCGCCACGGCGCTTGAGGCCGTCCGCCCGCTGTACGGCGAAGCGGCCGCCGCGGGAGCGGTACAACGCTTTACCGGGGAATATGTCCCCGAACGGCTCGGCGTCTTCCGGACCAGGTACCAGGACAGGGCCGTCATCACGGCCGAGCTGATGGCCGCCGCGCGCGCCGACAACGGCAAAACGCTCGCGGCGACGCTCGAACGCGAACTCTACAGGGACGACATCGCCAGACGCGAGCAGGCGTTCCGCGCCCGGCTCTTCGACAGGACGGTGCACCCGACACAGATGTATTCGCTGGGGGCGGAATCGGCATTTGACGCGGTGATCGGCGAACTGCTGCGCGGCCGCCGGCCTGCCGTGCGCGCTCTCGATACGGCCGCGCGGGAGCTCGCCAGGGAGTTCCTCGGGCTCAACGTCGCCATCAGCGCCGGAGAGGAATCGCACGAGATCCTCCTCGATCTCGACGCCCACGTCAGCGCGGAACTGTACGGCACGCTCCAGGGGGCCGGGCTCCCGCAGACGTTCCTGTCGTTCTGGGGCGACTGGGACGGATCGAACCGCCCCTCCGGGCAGGGCCACCAGCTCGCCGCCGCCGTCCTGCTCCGCAACGTCGAGCGGCTGTCGCACCTGATCAGGACGCTCGCGTCCGGCGACACGGGCGCGCGGATCAACGCCGAGCTGCTCGTGGAGATCGAAAAGCTGCCGGGAAAGACGCGGGGCTTCGTCGACCTCCTGGATGACATCACGACGCTGACACACCAGCTCGAGCGCCGCTACCGCGGCATTCTTCCGTTCCAGGCCAACCCGGGGCGGCTGCGCCGCCTGGGCATGGCGCTCCACCTCGCGCGCGACCCGGTCACCTCGCTCTGGTACCACAACGACAGGCTGGAGCGGCGCATGATGGACCTGCGCAAACGGCGCCGTGACGGGCTGGAGTACTATTTTGCGCTCAACAAGCGCCTGCGGAAGGAGCTGCACGGTCTCATCCCCGCCGTCGTCAGGAACGGCACGCACGGGGACCTCCTCCGGGAGGCCGTGCTCTACCGCGACGTGCTCCAGCGCTTCGTGATCACGCCCAGAATTCACCAGAGCATGGTCACGGCGCAGGACCCGTTTGCGACGGACACGACGGTCTTCAACATCAACGAGATCAACGAAATCGGCGCGCGGTACGGCAACCCGGGGATGGTCCTGGCGCTCCAGGTGAGCATGTCCACGAAGCCCGAGGCGCTGATCGAACTGGACAGGAAGCTCCGCGCCAGGCGCGAGCATGTGCTGCGCGACCGGGATGAGATCGCCATGCCGACGGTGCACCTCATCCCCCTGTTCGAGGATGCGGACGCCGTGCGGGGGATGACCGGATACCTGAACAAGATCTGGGAGTATTCGCTGCAGAGCCGCCGGCTCTCACAGGAGACGTCGGACCGGTTTGCGGAAGTCGTCGAGGAGCTGTTCATCGCCGGTTCTGACTTGAGCCAGCAGGTGGGCCAGGCGGCCGGCGCGCAGCTCTACCGCCAGGCGAAGTACGAGCTGCTCCACTGGCTCGCCCGGCACGGCCTCGCCGAGCGCGTCCGGCTGAAGCTCGGCAGCGGCGAGCCGATGCAGCGCCAGGGAGGATACTACAACCCGGCAAGCGGGACGCCCGCATTCGTGCAGACGAAAGACTCCGCCAGGCGCTTCGCGGCCCACCTGCGCGAAGCCACACAGCGCAGCACGGTGTACGCCACGACCCCGATGCTGGGCGTGTTCGCCGGCGGGGACCTCCGGACGTTCCAGAGCGCCATCGCGGAGCGGATCCGCCACCTTCCCACCGGCGATTTTGCCCAGCTTCTCCACCATCTGGCGGTGGTACAGGAGACGCACCGGCGGGACCTCCGCCGCGCGAGCGAGGAGTTCGCCGAGAGCCGCCTGACGAGCACCGTCCGGAGCGAGCGGACGCTGGAGCGGCTCACGATCGGGAGCCGCGAACCCGCGCTGGAGGCATTCCTCGGCGTCCTCACCGACAATTTCCGGCAGATCCTCTACGGACGGGACGAGGACGTCGTGGGCATTCACATCATCTCCTACTTCATCGCCCGCACAACGCCGCCGCTCAGGGACCGTCCCACGGTGCGCCCGGGCCCCGCAGGGAAAGAACAGGGGAACCGGATCCTGCAGAGGATCGCCGAGACCATCCCCTTCTCGCGGTACGGAAGCCTGCTCAGGGCGATCGCCCACAACCAGGCACAGACCGCCGTGCTCGGCGTGAACCAGCTCACGACGGGGCTCTTCAGGGCGCTCGACACGTTTTCGCGGCTGGAACTGGTGGAAGGAAACCCGGAGACGTTCATCGCCGACCGCATACTCCCCCATCTCCCCGTCTACGAGATCCTGAAGAGCCTGCGCCTCTACCACGACGTTGAGGAGCGGCATCTCCAGGCTGTCGCGCTGGCGTTCCCCGCGGGCAACTCGGCCCTTCTCGCGCTCCGCGAGGATTTCGACGCAATGGGGAAATACCTGCCGCTGTTTCAGCAGGAACTGCTCAGGCGGCACGGGATCGACATCGGGGATTTCTTCGAAGGGGCGAAATTTATCCCCGACCTGCTCCCTGCGCTGCGCCCCGACATCGCGGTCCTGATGCAGCCGGATCTCTTCAACACGGACCCCGGGGTGTTCGGGGAGATGATCGGCCGGCCGATCGAGACACAGTGGCTCGATGCCGTCGCCCGGCTGCTTGCCGCACCGGAGGATATTCGGCGCTGGCGGAGAGAGGCGTGGGCGCTCCTGGAGAATCCCGTGTTCCAGCGGGTGGAGGCCTTCGTCGAGCTCGCACTCTCGCTTTACTCCCTCTCGGGAACGAAGCCGGTGCCGGAGGCCCCGCTGACCGGGAAGCCGGCGCGGCTCCCCTCCCGGCTGGACAGCTTCTTCAGGATGGCGCGGGCGGACGACGAGATGAGGCAATTCCTCGCGGCAGCGACGGAATACCTGGCCGTCGCGTCGGAGGGGATGGTGGAAGTCCCCGCCAACATCATCAGGGCGATGAAGGAAGTGGAGAGGATTGCCGCCATCGAGGAGCAGGCGCTGAGCGCGGCACAGCAGAGCCGGCTCCGGCTGTATCTCCTGCAGATCGCGCGGATCACGGGGGAAAACGGCTAGCCCCCCGCCCGTCCCCGGTTCACGGCCGCAGTGCGTTCCTGCGCAGGACCCACCGCACCCTCGCCACCAGCTCATGGGCCGACACCTGCTTCGTCAGGATGTCCGAAGGGTCGAGCTCCAGCACGCGCACGACTTCATCCACGTCCAGCACGGTGCCGGTCAGGAGGATCACGGGAAGGGCTTTCGTATCGGGTGAGTCGCGGAGCTGCCGCAGCACCTCGATGCCGTCCATGCCGGGGATCCGGATGTCCAGCACCACCAGGTCGGGCCGCTTCGAGCGGATGATGTCGAGGGCCTGGGGACCGTTCGTCGCCTCGAGCACGTCGAATTTCGCGCCCCGGAGCGAAAACTGCACGAACCCCCTTACCGTCGGCTCATCATCGACGACCAGGATGCACCGGGCCGCCACGGGACTCACCGGGACAGGGGTGTCACGGGAGGGACCCGGTCGTCCGCCGGTTCGATTTTCCCGTTCTGCGTCACGGAGAGGTGTCCTTCCTCCTGCTCCGGTCTCCCGCCGTCGGTCATCGTCACGCCGAGTCCGGACAGTGTCAGCGACCGGGTGCGCCGGCGCATCAGGACCTCCCGGATCAGCACGCGGATGACGAGAACGATGCAGCCGAGGACGAGGAGCCCGAGGAGGATATTGGTGATGATCAGGAAGACCGTCAGGGGCGGGTCAAACGCGGCAATCTGACGCCAGGGGAAAAACATCGCGGCTCCCGTTGCGGGACCAGGGCGCGGAGACGGTGAGGTACCCTCACCGGAATGACGCGGCGGGCAGTCGACGCTCCCGGCCTGTGTCTCGCTGCCTGAACGTACACACGGGGAGGACGAAAAGCAAGCGTCCTCCCCGTTCGATTGTTGCACATCGGCAACTGTTACTTGAGCACCACGAGCTTCTTCACCGCAATGAAGCTGCCGGCCTCCAGGCGGTAGAAGTACACGCCGCTGGCCACCGTGGAAGCATCCCAGACGACGCTGTAGCGTCCCGCTGCGCGCGGGCCGCCTGCAAGCACGGACACGACCTGTCCCATCGCGTTGTAGACCTTCAGCGAGACATTCCTCGCCTCCGCCAGGTCGAACCGGATCGTGGTAGAGGGATTGAAGGGGTTGGGATGGTTCTGCATCAATGCAAACGTGCCCGGCACGTCCCCCTGCGATCCCGCCGCGCTCACTTCGACGCGGGCGGGCGCGAGATAGTGCATCATGCCGTTCAGGTCGATCTGTTTCAACCGGTAGTACCAGGCGCCGGCCGGCGCGGATGCGTCCAGGAACGCGTACGACTGCGGGACGACCGTGGTCCCGTGTCCGTGCACGAACCCGTCCGGCAGCGTCGCGAACCCGTCGGCGGGCGAGGCGGACCGCTGCACCTCGAACCCGTAGTCGTTGATCTCGGACAGCGTCTGCCATGCCACCGTGACGCCCCTGCCCGAGACGGCGGACGCCGTGAACGTGGAAAGCTCGATGGGCAGCGATGAGCCGTAGTCGAACGTCCAGCATCCCCTCCCGTGCGTCGCCGCGAGGAGGATCTGCGTCGACTCCTTGTACTTCAGGTCGAACACCGCAAGCGTCGGCAGGCCGTTGTTGAACGACGTCCACGTCGTCCCGTCGTCCGTGGACTTGTACACACCCAGGTCCGTGCCGAGGAACAGCGTCCGGGGAGCGGCGGTGCGGAGCGCGACGCAGAGCGCCGGGATGTTGGGATATGAGCCCGTCACGTTGGTCCACGAGACGCCGCTGTTCGTGGTCCTGAAGACATGATTGCCGGTGAACGCACTGCAGGAGGCATAGCAGATGTTGTCGTTGGTGATGTCCACCGCGAGCCCCGTCACGTACGGGAAGCCGGTGTTCGTCGTCCACGTGCTCCCGTTATCCGTCGTCGACAGGAGCCTGCCGTTCGACGTGCCGGCATAGATTTTCGACGTGTTCGAAGCACTGATCCCGATGGCGGAGATGCTCCCGCCGGTGACGGTGGACGTCGCGATCTGAGTCCACCCGCTCGTGGTGGTCGCCGTTTGCGCCGCCGTCGTCTTCCAGAGGTCCCCGCCCCCGTACACGATCGTGTTGTGGTCGCCCGGCGCCATCGCATAGGGGTTGTAGAAGAGCGCGCCGGTCGAGCCGTTTGGCTTGATCTCGGTGTAGCTGGCACCGGAGTTGGCCGAGCGCTGGACCGAGCCGTTCACGTACTGCCCGTACACGTAGTTGGTATTCACGGGATCGACAACCGTGTAGCCCCCGTCCCCGGTCGTGACCTGGTTCCAGAGCGTCCCGCCGTTCGTCGTGTTTTCCTTGTTGTTGTCCTGCGTCCCCCCGTAGATCTTCAGGAGCGAGGTGGGATCGTAGTCCGCGCTCTGGAACTGGAGCGTCGAGAGCGTGGCGTTCAGGTCGGTCCATGTCGTCCCGTCGTTCGTCGATTTGAACACCCCGCCGTCGGAGCCGCAGTAGAGCACGGAGCCGTTGTACCCGAGGAAGTGGATGTCGGCGTGCGTGAAGTTCGACGAGCTGCCCGTCGCCCAGTTGGATTTCTGCGAAAGCGTGACTCCGCTGTTCGTCGAGATGTAGACGTCGAGTCCCCCGACGATCACCGTGGACGAGCTGGTCGGGCTCACCGTCAGGGCATTGTCGTACCAGCCCTGCCCCCCGAGGTAGTTCGTCGTGGTATTTTCCGACGTCCAGCTCCCGCCCCCGTTGGTCGACTTGTACAGACCCAGGAGCCCGTAGCCCGAGGGGTTGGCAATGCTGGCGTACAGGACGGTGGTATCGGTCGGGGCGAGCGCCAGCTGCGTTCGCGAGGTGCTTCCCGGGAGCCCGCTGTTGATGGCCACCCAGGTCGTGCCGCCGTCGTTGGACTTCTCGACGGTGTTGGAGGCGTACCCTCCCGTGGTCGCGTAGACTTCCAGGGGGTTCTGGGGGTTCACAATCACGCAGTTTGCGTTGGTGCTGTTGAGGCTGAGCGTCCAGCTGGTCCCGCCGTTGGTCGAAACCATCACCCCGCGGGTCCCCGACACAAAAATGTTGCTCGTATTCAGGGGATTGATGGAGATCTGCGACACATGGGAGCCGATCGTGGCGCTTGTCGCGATCCTGGCCCAGGTGGCACCCGCATCG
>Ga0335069_10005188_pt1 | contig 19179 bp, 18 predicted proteins | sample Lox_Sample_11_FD_206714 | JGI IMG/M metagenome (GOLD analysis project Ga0335069, IMG submission 206714) | Soil microbial communities from Loxahatchee National Wildlife Refuge, Florida, United States - Lox_Sample_1.1 | ecosystem: Environmental > Terrestrial > Soil > Wetlands | place: USA... | reverse complement strand
CTGGATGAATCCATGCTAGAAGAGTTCAAACAGCAAGTCATGATCGCCCAGGTGCAGAACCCCGTTTAGCCGGTGTGTTTTACAAAGACTCGCAGAATATCTACCGGGTTCGCCCACTCGAGGCATTGGACTGGCTGGTGCATGGTTTCGGTACACGCTGGTCGAACAGTTTCGGCAGTTGCCACAATCTGGCCACGCTGCACCAGATTCACTCAGATATCGTAATTGCGGGCGGCGGGAGATCCGGCTGCCTGGGCGACGGTGACGCGCTTTTAGAGAACACGCCGGGGAGCCTGGTTGCCGTCAAGACAGCCGATTGCATCCCGCTGCTGATGGTAGATCCCGTACATCGTGCCGTCGCCGCGGTTCACGCCGGATGGCGTGGTACGGCGAGTCACATTGCAGCACGCGCCATAGGGGAGATGTCGGAGAGATTCGACACCCGGCCGCAAGATTTGCACGTCGCGATCGGCCCGGGAATCGGCAAATGCTGCTATGAGGTGGGGCCCGAGGTGGCGTCGAAGTTTGCGGAGTACGATCCGGAACTGTGCGATTCCACGCAGCCAGTGCATTTGGACCTGGGGGACATTAACCGGCGCCAAGTGGCGGGTTGCGGAGTGCACGAAGGCCAGATCTATCTAGCAGGGATTTGCACGATGTGCGACCCGGATTTTCATTCGTTCCGCCGCGACAAGGAACGCGCCGGGCGAATGCTGTCGGTAGTGGGGATCGCCTGACCCGCAAAAACAACAAGGGCGCGAGACTAGCCCGCGCCCTTGGCTCCGACGTTGTCGAATTTTCGTCAGGCCGCGTCTGCCAGTAGTTCGTTCAGGCTCTCGGAGGGCTGGAATTCGTGACGATCCGCGGCTTCCTGGCAGCGAATGCAGTAAGGAGCCCAGGGAACGGCGTTGAGCCGTTTGGGGCTGATCTCTTCCTCGCAATGCTGGCAAGTGCCAAAGCTTCCGTCTTCAATGCGGGCAAGCGCGCCGCGGACGTTTCGCAGGAGAATGGATTCCCGGTCCAGGTTCCGGATGGCCAGTTCGCGTTCGCCGGCAAGTTGAACCTCATCAATGGCGTCCGCTGTCTTCTCGATGGCAATTTCATCGCGGTTCCTGAGGCTGGCATCGATCTCCGCCTTCTTTGCTTCCAGAACCATCTTGTATTTTTCCAACTCGTTCTTGCTCATGGCCCGTTCTCCTTCTCTGACCGTCTGCCAACAATAGACGCCAGATGATAACGAAAGTTTCAAAAAATCTTAGTGCGCAACGCTAACATCCTGTACTTCAGATCGTCGCCTGTCGCTCCATCGCGTCGCATGCGGAGACAACATAGCAGTTTTTGTGCCAACAGCAGAGTGCCCGTCGAAGGTGATATATCGCCAAAATCCGGCGGAAACTTTAGCGTCTAACGAATCTCGATAACGCCCACATTGAGACCCAGTTCACGGGTATCGGCGCCGAAGTGGAAAGTGCGATCAACGGTGAAAGCAACAAGCAGCTCTTTGCTGCCAACCAACTCATTTGGAAGGGGATATGAAACTTCGAACCGAGGCCTTCCGAAGTCAACTTCGGCTTCCGGCAGCCGCATCCCGTCAACCGTAACTAAAAGATAAACAGGGGGTTGTGAGGATTGTGCCGACGCTACGAACCCTTCCACGGACAACCGCTCACCCGGAAAACGTGGACCGGCGATCCGTAGTGTGGCGCGCCGGGGCATCCAGTGTGAACTCTCATCAGGAGGATACCATTCGGGACCAAACAGATAGTCGGTGAGGGGATTCAGTGCGTCGATGCGTCGAGGCAACTCGGGAGCCAAGTGGCTGATGGCGGTTTCTTCAAACACCGAAGTGATGGCTTTGAGCCGGTCGCGCCCCACCGAATACACTACGATACGGTCGGTCTTAGCAGCCTGCAGCGCTGTGCCGGTGGGCAATACAAAATCAGCCACTTGGCCCGTGGCATCATGCGCTTCGATTCGATCCTGAGACCCTGGAGTCAAATAGACGTTGGGGACTCCAAACAGGCGAAAAGGATGGTGGAAGATGCCGGCCCAGAACAAGGCGCTGTCGACGCCATCTAACACAATGGTTTTATTGGGGTGCAACTGGTGGCCACGCTCGACTCCCAGAACCAGGCGCTCGACGGCCCAGCTTCGTTGGTTCCACCAACGCGTCGCAATCCGGTCAAACCGCACCATTGTGGCCAAGTAGGCGGCAGCCACCGCCACCGCGAGCCACTTCCAGGCGCCGGGTTGTGACCAGGCGTGCCTGAGTGCGTAGGCGCCGAGGATCGCCAAACCGATGCTGGGAATCGTCAAATAGTAGTCGGAGATGTGATCGCGCAGAGGAAGAACCGGCGCGAGGACGATGACGAACCAGGCCAGGCAAAATAAGGGTAACAGGTCGTGATGGCGAGCCCGGATGATAACGAAAAGGAGCAGGAACAGGGTCAGGAACGCATAGAGTGCGATTTCCATCTTTCCGTAGAGGCCAGCCGGGAGGTATTCGGAGATGAGAGCCCACTGCCAGTAGGTGGCGAACGTCGCCGGCAAAGCGCGATCAACATGCAAAGCGTAGGCACCAGCGGCATGTGGAGCAGCCCAGATGCGATCCACCACGGTGAAGAGGACTGATGGGATAAACAACGGCAGAGTGGAGGAGAAACGCTCACGGCAGAGAAAGAGCGTATACGCGGCAGCTAACGCCGGATAGACCACATTCAATTCCAGAGCGCCAAACCCAAGCACAAACACTATCCACTGCCATATGTAATCGGAGGTACGGCCCGACTGAACGTAGCGCAACAAAAACCAGAAGGCGCCGAGCAGGAATAGACCGCACTGTACCTGGTTGTAAGCGGAGCTCCAGGCCATGGCAGTGACCAGGCTGCTGTTCACGATCCACAAAACGGCTGCCCAGAAGCCGGCGGCGGCGGAGCCGGTGAGACGGCGTGTGATGACTGCGAGCAGTGTCAAACTGGCACATTGCGTCAAAAAGACGCAGATGCGGTAGGGCAACGCGTTCAAGCCAAAGAGGGCTTCGAAGACCAGAAAGAAGACCCGTTCACTCCAGGGGCGAATTGTCCCTTGAGCCATGGGGGCAAATAGCGCACGCATCAAGCTATGCCAATCGTGAACATCGAGGCGGAGAGCGAGCCAAGCGAAGTCATCGGCCTGGAACCAGGCGGTCAGTCCGCGCCAGTAGATAGCAAAACACAGGAGAGGGGGAATGAGCCAATAGGCAGCACGCGTGAAAGACTGCCAGCGGCCGTGTCCCCAGCCCGCGGATGCCGTTTCAGGCGGTTGCGCATCGAGCGTGTTCATTTGGTTTGAAGGCTGAGACTGTGGGCAATTACGCCGAGTTCGCGCCCGTCGGCTTGACCTGGGGCCATGGCTTTGTCTAATGCAAAATCCACCCGGACGGATTCACCGGCGAGAATACCCGGGGGAATGTCGCGCGCATAAACGGCATCGCATCGCTGGAGAAAGGTCTCAGGTGACGGGCGAAAATTGCCGATTGCCGCTGCGATGGTTACGGAGTGGAGATGTTGAACGATGACATCCGGCACTGTGAGGCGCAACCGCAAAATGGCGCCAAGAGCCGCGGATCCCGGCGGCGGACGCAGGACGGCTGCGAAATTCCGGGCGGTCCAGCGCCAGGCGTTCTGCTCCACCTGGTACCACCCGGAAAGCAACTGGGCCGCGACGCGCGGATCGGCCATGAGGATCTGCGACGACAGGTGCGCGGGCTCTTCTTCAGTGAATCTGGAAAGATCGGGCTCCGTTTTTCGGCACGCAGCGGCGCAGAGTGCGAGGGTTGGGATCAGGAGCCGGCGGCGCGTGGTTTCAATCGCCACTCTTCTCCACCTGCACGAGGCAACTGTAGAAGGTTGGCCCGCCGCCTTTGTCGGTGAGGCGCTCAGAGGTAACCGCGTTGATATTGCGGGACGTGAGAGACTGCTTGGGCCAGCGCGATGAAGGAGAGCAGACCACGCCCGGCGCCACCGATGCGTCCACCTTTGCCACCAGCAGGCACGAACCACGCCCGTTGAAAACCCGGACTTGATCTCCGGTGACGATAGCGCGTGCGGCGGCGTCCAACGCGTTGATTTTCAGTTGCGAGGTTTGACGGTCGACTTCCTCACGATAGCCGAACGTGGAATTCATGCTGTCGTCGTTCTTAGGCGAGATCAACTCGAGCGGGTATCTGACACGCAGACTACCGTCACCGTGCCGGGACTCGACAGGCGGAACATATTCCAGGGTCTCAGCGCGGAATTCGCATTTCCCCGAAGGCGTACCAAACCCGCCCTGCGCAAAGGGCAGGAACGGATCGCCGTTAGAGGCAACGCGAAGACGCACAAAGTGCTCTCGATCCAGTTCCTCAATCGTGATTCCGTTGACGAAGGAATGGTCGGAATCGAGCAAGGCGCGGATCATGTCATCTTCGGAGTCGCGAAAACAGGGCTCGTTGAATCCCATGCGCGCTGCGAGAAGGCGAAAGACGTCGACGTTGGATTTGGTCTCGCCGGGTGCCGGGAGCACGGGCCGCGCCAGTTGCAGATAGTAGTGGCCGTAGGCAAAGTAAGCGTCGGTGTGCTCGAGGAACGTGGTTGCGGGGAGCAGAATATCCGCGTGGTCGGCAGTGTCGGTTTGAAACTGCTCGAGCACGACGGTGAACAGATCGCTGCGGCGCAATCCTTTCAGTACAGCGTTCTGGTCGGGAGCCACCGCAGCGGGGTTCGAATTGTAGACGACCAGCGCTTTGACCGGTGGATCGCTCAAATCGTTCAATGCGCTCCCGAGCAATGACATATTGACGATGCGCGCTTGGCGGCGGAGCGGGGACTGGAGTTGCAAATCAGCGCGATCGAGAGCCGTACGATTGATCTGAAAGGCGCCGGAGGTGGAAAGCACGGCACCGCCGCCCACTTCCTTCCACGAGCCAACCAGGGCCGGCAAGAGCGAAATGGCGCGCACAGCCATGGCGCCGCGCTCGCTGCGCTGCAAACCGTAATTCAGGCGAATGGCCGCGGGCCGAACGGTGGCATATTCGCGAGCCAGCTGGATGATATCGTTCTGCGCGATGCCGGTGAGAGCGGCGACACGCTGCGGCGGATATGCCTTAACACGTTCTCGGAGATCTTCAAAGCCCGAAGTGTACCGGCTCACATAATCGGCATCTTCGAGACCCTCCGCAATGATGACGTGCATCATGCCGAGGGCCAGCGCGGTGTCGCTGCCCGGATTGATGAACAGATGCTTGTCCGAGAGCTCGCCGGTGCGGTTGCAATGCGGATCGATGGTGTAGAACCTGGCCCCGTTGCGGCGCGCTTCGACGATAAAGGGCCACAAATGCACATTGGTGCCGAGAATATTGGCGCCCCAGGCAAGGATCAGCTTGGCATGACGAAACTGCTCGGGCTCGGTGCCGTATTTGAAACCTGTCGACTCGATGAGGCCCACGCCGCCGGCGGCCGAACAGATCGTCCGATCGAGCCGTGACGCGCCGAGACGATGAAAGAAGCGGCGGTCCATACTGCCGCCTTGCAGATAGCCCATGGCGCCGCCGTAACTGTAAGGCAAGACGGATTCGGGGCCGAACTCGTCGGCGACGGCGTGCAATCGCGCGGCGATTTCGTCAAGGGCTTCATCCCAGGTGATGCGTGCAAAGCGGCCTTCGCCTTTGGCGCCCACGCGGCGTTGCGGATAGAGCAAACGGTTGGGAGAATACTCGCGCTCGAGATAGCGCGCAACCTTTGCGCATAAAAATCCGCGCGTGACCGGGTGCTCGGGATTCCCGCGCAGACGGCTGCCGACCCCGTTTTCGATGTTGATGAGCAGGCCACAAGCGTCCGGGCAATCCAATGCACAGACGGAATGGAATGTTTGGGACGGCAACAGGGAGATTATAGCAGCGGGAGGGATTTTGGATCTGGGATTCGGCCAAGCGGCCGGTCTATGTGGGACAATGTGTCACATGAGGCAATTGAACGTTCGGGAACTACACCATCGAACGGGAGCTATTATCGACCAGGTAGCCGGCGGCGACGTCGTACTGATTGTAAAGCGCGGCGTTCCGGTTGCCGAACTCCGGCCGGCGAGTCCGGTCGCGAAAGGATTTCCTCCCGGTCATTGGGAACGTCTGAAAAAGTTCCCAAAGCTCAAGGGCGACAGCGGACGATTCATCTCGCGTGACCGGAACCGTTGAGGCATGTACTATCTGGATTCGGCGTACGTGGCGAAATGCTATCTGAACGATTCGGACTCGGAACGAGTGCGCCAAATGGTCAAGGAACCGGTGGAGTTGGTCTCGTCGGCGATCTGTATTACGGAAGTTTCTTGCGCCATTCACCGGCGGATACGGAAAGGAGAGCTCACGCGCCGGCAGGGCCAAGAGCTGTGCGATGTGTTCCGAGGTCACGTAGATGGGGGTATCTGGACGTTGGTGCCATTGAGCGACCGCCTGCTTTGGGATCTCAGTCAAGTGCTCATGGGCATGCCTCCGGGCGTCTTTGTGCGGGCTGGTGACGCGATACATTTGATCTCCGCGCGCCAACATGGTTTCCGCGACGTTTGGACCAACGATCGCCACATGCTCTCTGCGGCAGGCCAGTTTGGGCTGAGAGGCCGCAGCGTTTAGGCGCCAGCCGGACTTCGCTCTGAGATGGAATATTTCTGGCAATATTAACCCCGGGAAACTTGCACTTTGCGGCGCGCGTCCCTATGGTGGGAGGAGCGTGATGCGATTTTTGTCAGCCAAATTAGGTATGTGCGCTTCTCTGGCGGGACTCGCGTGTGCGTCGTTGTGCGCACAGACACCTGACGCGAAGGTACCGGACGATGCACCGAACTTCACGTTTCGCACAGACACGCGATTGGTGGACTTGCATGCCACGGTGGTCGACCAGCAAGGCCACCTGGTGCTGGATCTTCCCGAGAATGCGTTCCGGGTTTACGAAGACGGTGTGCAGCAGGTGATTGCCTCATTCCGGCGGGAGGATGTGCCGGTATCGTTGGGACTGGTGATCGACAACAGCGCCAGCATGCACGACAAGCGAGCCAAGGTAGGTTCCGCGGCGCTTGCGCTGGTGGCCGCATCGAATCCTGACGACGAAGTCTTCATCCTGAACTTCAACGACGAGGCGTCGCTCGAACAGGATTATACGAACAACATCCAGTCGCTCGAGAATGCGCTTAAGAAGATTAATTCCAAGGGCGAAACGGCCATGCGAGACGCGCTGCGCATGGGCGTGGAGCACCTGCGGCACGGGGGGAAGAAAGAGAAGAAGATTCTGCTGGTTGTGACGGACGGCGAGGACAACTCGAGCGTCGAGACATTGGATCACGTGATTCAGTCGGCCCAGCAGAACGACGTGATCATCTACGGCATCGGATTGCTGAGCGACAACGAGCCACGCGAGGCCGAGCGCGCCAAGCGAGCACTCGACGCCCTCACCTTCGCCACGGGCGGCCAGGCGTGGTATCCGCAGGAACTGGCGGAAGTAGACGGCATCGCGCGCGAAGTGGCGCACGAGATTCGCAATCAATACATTCTGGGCTATACACCATCGAACCAGGCACTCAACGGAAAGTTCCGCAAGATCCGCGTGACGGTCAGCGCCGCGGGCAATCCGACGGTACGGACGCGCGCAGGATACTACGCGGGCGGAGACCGGTAACTTCAGGATTTCTTCTTTTTTGTGGTGGGCTTCGGTTTGAGCGAGGCTACGTACTCGTAGCTGCGGTCGAAGAACTTCTTCAGTTCGCGCGTGGAAGCGAGCAGAGCGTCGGGAACCTCAACGTACTCGGGCTGCACAACTCCATACGCCTGGCACAAGCGGGTTTTGTATTTTTTGAGAAACGCCTCGCGCTCGCGCTCCGGCAGCCTCAGCGCCAGCTTGCCTTCTTTGCTGAGATAGCTGAACATGTGACCGTTGAGCGATGTGTAAGGCACCGTGGCGCCCTTCCGTTCGACGCTGGGATTGGTAGCTACAAGCTTTTCGTACAACGCGAGCTTGTCTGAAGGTACGGTGGCGGCGGGCTTAGCCATGGGACACGGTCTCCACGGTTAGCGCAATGACGGCAAGGCTGGCCTCGCCCCTACAATTGGCTGCGCGATAGTCAAAGGCAGGGCAATCCCGATCCATCCAGCCATGCTAACGCATTTCCCAGATGCCTCCCGGAAAACCGGCTCCCAAAAAAGTTCGCGCAAAGATGGATCAGACCGCGGTTGGCAAGGGCGCGAGGGCTGAGGCACGGTCCTCTCTTTCCATGCGCTCGAGAAATGCCTGAGCTTCCCTGTAGCCGGGGCGGAGGCGGAGAGCTTCCGAGAAATCAGCGTGGGCGCGGGCGCGATCGAACGTGTAAAGCAAGTGATACACACCGGCATGCAGATGGGCTTGCGGATCGCGAGGGCGCAGGGCGACGATGCGCTCGGCGATCTCCGCCGCCTGCTGGAACATTCCCAATTGATGATATTCGGCGGCTAGAAAAACCAGGCGCGAGTAGTTGTTGGGATCGGCCGCGATCTCCTCATTCAGAATCTCGATATACCAGAGGTTTCTGCGCCGGCGTGTTTCGGCGTCGCAGGCAAAATCGTGATCGATGCGGATCTCCGTACGAAGAAGCCGCCCGCCAGCAGCAAGAATCGAGTCGTCGACGGTTTCATGCACGCGGCCACGGTAGCGATATGACGGACGATTGGGGAAAAGACGGATGGCGTGGTCGGCGGTTGCCTCCTGCCCATCTCCGTGATGATTGAAGCGCTGAACATAGTAGCCGGCGTTCTCGTCGCGAACCATGAGTTGCTGAATCAACGGCACACTCGCCGGATCGAGCGTTTCATCGGCATCGAGGGCGAGGATCCAGCGGCCACGGGCCTGCGACAAGGCGTGATTGCGGGCGCGGGCGAAGTCGACAAAGGAGAAATCGAAGACGAATATTTTCGCGCCGTATCGGGCGGCGATCGCCCTTGTATCGTCTGTCGACCCGGTATCGACAATGATGATTTCGGGCGCGAGGGTCACGACGGAATCGAGGCATCGCGCTAAGACGCGTTGCTCGTTTTTCACGATCATGCACAGGCTGAGATCGGGGCATCGCATCGCGTACGGTTGCATCATACTGCGCACAGCGATTTTCAAGCTACGGTATCGAAAGTTAGCATGGAACCGATTGCGCGATGTTAATCTAGGCGCATGCGTCTTCTGTTGGTCGCCGTCTCGGTCGTGCTGATTTCGTGCTCGTCCTCGTCCTCGTCCTCATCGTCGTCAACGCCGGCGGCCGAGGAGTCCGGAGGTTCTCAAGCTTATCTGGACAAAGCGGCGGAGATGCCGGGCGCGATACGAACTCCGAGCGGCCTGGTCTATCGGGAACTGACTCCCGGCACCGGCGCGTCTCCCAAGGCCACCGACGAGGTGAAAGTGCACTACCGAGGGACGCTAGTGAATGGGACGGAGTTTGACAGCTCTTACAAGCGCAATGAGCCGGCAACATTTCCGCTAAACCAAGTGATTCCGTGCTGGACCGAAGGCGTGCAGAAGATGAAAGTTGGTGGGAAGTCGCAACTGGTGTGTCCGGCTAGTATCGGGTACGGCGATCGCGGAGCCCCTCCCGATATTCCGGGCGGCGCCACGCTGATTTTTGAGATTGAGTTACTGAGCATCGGCGGCGCGTAAGGCGGACGCTCCCAGGTTGATCGGGTTCGGTGCGCCATGCATTAATTAAGTTGTGGACTCTTTCTTTGCATTGCTTCTGATTTTCGGCCTGGGACACCCCTCGCGAGAACCTGTGGACCAAGCCAAGAGCATCCAGTTGCATAGCCGCATCCCGTGTGATGGCCAAACTGCGCCGAACGACAATGTCTCGGTGCAGGCGACCTTCGCATCCGGCGATTGGGCGCGCGAGTTCGTGGTAAGCCGCTTCCAAAAAGACGCGTGTGAGATTGATTTGAAGGTTAAGTGCCTGCACCACGAAAAAGAGGGATGGCGCGATGTGTGGTCGGCGGCAAGCGAGCAGCCCTCAGCTAGGGGAATGGTGCCCCTGGGATCGTGTTACGCGTGGGGATCGAACGAACCCGCCCAGTACATTGTGAGCGGCTGGTATAAAGAGGGCGCGATCGGATCGAAAATCGAGTGGCAGCAAGCGCCCATCAAGCAAGTTTCGTCCCAACCGGAGGTGTTCGAGTTTGCCGATCCGAAAGGTGGAACCGCGCGATTGGAAATCGAGCGCCGTTAGCGCGCCTCTGAATCCCCCGACGGCGTCCCGAAGGTTGAGTTCCTAGCCGGATTTTTTTCTGACCAGGCTGCTTAAGATAGACTGTCATTGACCGATGACACGACGACAGCTTCTCGCCTTACCGGGAGCGGCGGCGTTACTGGGCCGGCCTGCTCTTGCGCAGAAACCATATCCGGGCACGGCCTATCGCGATTACTCGCGATGCCTGCCGAATTATCTGCGCGCGCTCGCGACAGAGGCATACGAAAGGCGCAATCGGGAGATCGCGCGGCTCACCACACTGGAGGCCGTGCAGGCGCGCCAGCACTGGGCGCGCGACACTTTCTGGAAATTGGCGGGCGGCGAGCCCGAGCGCACGCCGCTTGATGCGCGGACGGTGGGCTCGTTCGAACGCGACGGCTATCGCGTGGAGAAAGTTGTCTACCAGAGCCGGCCGCGATTCTACATTTCCGCAAATCTCTATGTTCCGGCACGTGGCGTGCCACCATATCCGGCGGTTCTGTTTCAATTGGGACATTCGCGTAACGGCAAGGCGTATCTCCCCTATCAGCGGTGTTGCCAGGGCCTGGTGCGCCTTGGATACGTGGTGCTGGCGTTCGATCCGATGGGCCAAGGCGAGCGCGTCTACTATCCCGGCGAGAACGGAGTCGATTCGCGTTTGTCGTCGCCAGACAACGAGCACACGGTTCCGGGCAAACAGATGCTCCTCTATGGCGACACCAGCACGCGCATGCAAGTGTGGGATGCCATGCGGAGCCTGGACTACCTGGTGTCGTTGCGCACCGTAGATGCCAAGCGCATCGGGACCACAGGCCAATCCGGCGGCGGCACAGTCAGCATGCTTCTGATGGCGGCGGACGACCGGCTGGCCGCGGCCGTCGTGTGCAGTGGAAACACCGAGAACTTCGCCTGCGCGAACTTCAATCCGCCGGGATCCACGGACGACGCCGAGCAGGATTTCGTCGGCTCCGGGCCAGTAAGTTTCGATCGCTGGGACACGATGTATCCGTTTGCGCCGAAGCCTCTGCTGGTCACGGTGAGTGACAAGGATTTCTTTGGTACGTATTCGCCCGAATACATCACGAGCGGTTGGGAGGAGTTCCAAAAGCTAGAGAAGATTTACGAAGTGCTCGGCCATGGAGATCACCTGGCATGGGCGGATTCCCCATTGCCGCACGAGCTGGCGTACGACACCAGGATCAAAGTCTATAACTGGTTCGAGCGCTGGCTCAAGGGAAACACGCAGCCGATCGAGCAGGAACCGCCGGTGGGTCCCGAAGACGACCGCACGCTTTGGGTGGCGGAATCGGGCAGCGTGGTGCGTACCTTCGGCAGCGTTACACCGTTCGCCATGAACCGAGCGCGCGCAGTGGAAGAGACGCCGGCTGATTTGCGGAGGCTGATTGGAGTTGCGGAGCCAAGCGGTGGGCCGTTGACCACGTTGCGGCGCGTTCCGTCGCGTGAGGTGGATGTGGAAGCGGTAGAGGTGCAATCGGCCCCACAGGTGTGGGTTCCCGGCTGGCTGTTCCTTCCGCGCGGACGGAGCAACGACAAACCTGTTGTGCTGGCGCTCGACCCTGGGGGGCGCAACCGCGAATGGTCTGAAGGCCACCTGTACCAATCGCTCGCGGTGCGCGGCTTTCCGGTGTGCGTAGCGGACCTTCGAGGCATCGGCGACTTGAGTCCGGAGTTTCCCCGTGGAAATCCCGCGCAGGCGGAAGAGCATGAGCACGAAGACGAATATGCCTGGGCGGGATTGATTCTGGGACGGCCGCTGGTGGGTCAGCGTGTCAGCGATATCCTGGCACTAGCCGCCGGCTGCAGAAAACATGCCTCGTTGGAGGGCAGGCGTTTGGTAGTGGCGGCGCGCGCCAGGCTTACCGTGCCGGCGCTATTCGCCGCGGCGCTGGACAGCAACATCAGCGAATTGTACCTTGCCGGCGGTCTGGTTTCGTTTCGCAACGTTGTAGACACAGAAACCTACGACTGCTCCTTTGCGAATTTCGTGCCGAATCTGCTGCGCCATACGGATCTTCCGGAGATAGCGGCTACGCTGGCGCCGCGGCGCATCACCCTGGCAGGTAGCGTTGATGCGGCTGGGAAGACGATGGAGAACAGCGCTATAGGAGGGATCTACGCTGGCAGCCACGTGACCCTTCGCGACAAAGCGGACTGGGACATCGACGCACTCTCCGCCTGGACAGCATCGAAAGATACCTGAGACACCTAAGGGGTTTCGGGGTTTAGCCGGGCGGAGGGTACGCTCATGACCAAGTATCGGATCAAGACGCCGGTGCCGGCGGTAGTCCATCGGCCGGGAGGGCAAAAAGAGCCCACCTCGCTTCCAGCCGGCGTCGAAGTGGACGAGTCGTGCCGGCACTCATCAACGCTGGAAGGCAAGGTCGGCGTCTACTGGCAGGGCCTGCACTATTCGATCTCGCTGCGGGACTTACTTACGAACGCAGAGGTTTTGTAGGATTCGGCAAACTGTTACCGGCGCGGCCTTTACCGGCTATCGATCTTCGTCCTGATATTCTCCGGGGACGTCGTCCTCGGGCACCTCGTGCGTATGGACTTCCCGCTCCGAATCGTCCTCCGCTTCTTCGACGCCTGCGACGATGCCGGCTTCGAACGCATTCCCTTCCTCGATCAACTCCTCGACACTTTCCGAATCCGCACGCTCCAGGCCGGACAATCCTTGCAGGTCTCCGGACTCTGCGATAGAACCCGATTCAAGCGCGTCCCGATCAAAGACAGCTAATACTTGGGCTTTCTTGCGCGACGGCTTCCTGACTGCCGCTTTCTTCGCCACTTTCATTGCCGTCTTCTTGGGCGAATTGGTTGCGGCCTTCTTCTTGGCAGTTATCTTCTTCCCCGTTGCCTTCTTCGCCGCCTTCCTCTTGGGTGCGGATTTCGCGGCCTTCTTCGGCGAGGTCGATTTCGGCTTCGTCACTTTTTTGCTCTTTTTCTTAGCAGCCATTCACGCAGTCTAACACCGCTCGTGACGGCTGCTCCCGAGCGTTCCGTACGTGTTTTAACAGGAGGTAGAATTCCCCGTCGGCCTGCGGCACGATAGACTGTCATCTCGGCTGTCGCTGTTCATCGAGAGGTCAAATATGATTTTCGCCTCGCGTTCGAAACAGATTGTGTCTCGCTCCGCTGCATGGAGCGTTTTGGCACTCCTCGCTTCTCAGATGGCAGCCGCGCCGCAAGCGCAAAGCGCAACGGGGGGCGAGGCGTCCGTTTCAAACGGCTGCGCGCCGATGAATTGGACGGCGCAACAGGACCATCAGAACATGATGGACCAACTGGGCATCAGGGCAGTCCGTCCGGGGCCGAACGGGAATGAGAACGCCCCGGATCACGCCAACTTTGACGAGTCGAAGGCGAATCCATTTCCGGGCCTTCCCGATGCGCTCATTTTGAGGAGCGGGCAAAGAGTTGGGTCACCGGATCAATGGTGGCACGAGCGGCGCCCCGAGATCGTCGAGGACTTCGAGCGCGAGGTGCTCGGCCGTGTCGCGCCCAACGCGCCCAAAGTGACCTGGACAGTGACGAGTACCGCAAATTCAAAGGCAGGAAGCTTTCCTGTCATTACAAAGCAGCTCGTCGGACACGCGGATAACTCGGCGTGCCCCTCGATCAACGTCGATATCGATATGACGCTGGTGACGCCGGCCAACGCGAAAAGCCCCGTACCGGTGATGATGATGTTCGGCAGCGCGGCATTTCTCAAGCGGATGGCCGAGATGATCGCCAGCCAGCCCGATTGGAAAGCGATGATCGGCAACGATCCGCCTTCGATGGAGCAACTGATTGCCGCGGGGTGGGGTTATGCGCTGATCGATCCCGGCAGCATCCAGCCGGATAACGGAGCGGGTCTGACGCGCGGAATCATCGGTCTCGCCAACAAGGGTCAGCCTCGGCAGCCGGATGCCTGGGGCGCGCTGCGGGCGTGGGCGTGGGGCGCCTCGCGTGGCCTCGACTATCTGGAGACGGACAAGGCCGTCGACGCCAGGCGCGCCGGTATCGAGGGCGTCTCTCGCTTTGGGAAGGCCGCGCTGGTGACCATGGCGTTCGACAGCCGCTTCGCAGTCGTGCTGGTAGGTTCCTCGGGCGAGGGGGGCGCAAAACCGCACCGGCGCAATTTCGGCGAAGCCGTTGAGAATTTGACGGGCTCCGGCGAGTACCACTGGATGGCCGGCAACTTCCTGAAATACGGCGCCGCCGAGGCTTCATTCAGAACGAAGAACGCGGGAGATCTGCCGGTCGACTCCAACGAATTGATTGCCCTTTGCGCACCGCGGCTGACGTTTATCAGTTACGGGGTCCCGGAGAAAGGTGACGCGAAATGGCTCGACCAGCAGGGCAGCTTTATGGCAACCGTGGCCGCGGGTCCTGTCTTCCGGCTCCTGGGTGCGAAGGATCTGGGAGTAACGGAGGACTATCGCACCGCGAAAATACCGCCGGTCAATACAGGGCTTCTGGGTGGCCAACTCGCCTGGCGCCAGCATGACGCCGGACACACCGATGCTCCGAACTGGAAGTATTTCATACCCTGGGCGGACAAATTCCTCGGGTATCGCGGTACGCCGTGGGAACTTCCGGCCGATCAGCCAGTCTTCCGAACCGACCCGAACTCACTAGTCGCTCATTCGCAGTTGCTAGCGAAGGCGAAGCAAGGCGGAATCGACGTCTACTTCGAAGGAGACTCGATCACGCGCCGGTGGGACGCCCTCGATTACCCCGAACTGCTCGCCAATTGGAAGCAGAATTTCTTCGGCTGGAACGCGGCCGATTTTGGATGGGGCGGCGATCAGACGCAGAACATCCTCTGGCGTTTGGAGAATGGCGAGTTGGACGGAGTCAACCCCAAAGTCGTCGTTCTACTTGCCGGCACAAATAACCTGGGCAATCCATTGGCCCGAGGGGACGCTGACGTGGAAGTAGACGATGTCACGCGTGGCGTTCAGGCGATTGTGCGCGCAATCCAAACGAAGGCGCCCGCAGCAGCGATCGTTGTCATGGGAATCTTTCCAAGAAACGACAGCATGGCTTTGATGCCCACCATCGACAAGATCAACGGCAGTCTCTCCAGGTTGGCTGACGGCAAGAGGGTGCGTTATCTGAACATCAATAGCCAACTCGCCGACGGCGATGGCCGGCTGTTCGACGGGATGATGGACGCGAAAGACAGGCTGCATCCAATAGCGAAGGCGTATCAATTATGGGCGGACGCGCTGAAGCCGGTCCTCACAGAGTTGCTGGGGCCTCCGGCTGCCGTCGATCATGCGCCCCCGCCTACCGGCGATCCCGCGGCAAAGCGCTGACTTGGGGCGCAGAAGCTGCGCGACAAGTTAGTGCTATTCTGCCCGCAGGAGATCTCAGGTGAAAATGCCAAACTGGAAGTGGACGCGGCCATCACTGACGATGATTGTCCTGATGGCTTTGCTATTACTTGCCGCAGCGATGGTCACGGGCCGATTGTGCAAAGCTCAACCGGGCGGGCAACCGCCAGTCGATCTCGCGAGCTTTGCCGCTTTGGCGCCCATTGATGCGCACGTGCACCTCTACAAAGACGACCCGGCGTTCGACGCGCTGATGCAACACCTGAAATTGCGCATTTTAGACATTTGCGTGATTGACGATCGCGACCCCTACGCCAAGGGGTTGGAGCCACAGCGCACGGACGTCCTTAAGGTCGCCCATCGCACGCGAGGCCGTGCCGCTCTATGCACTACTTTCAGCCCTTACGAATTCGAAGAACCGGGATTTGCGGAGCGCACCATCCACCAGCTCGATGCTGATTTTGAGCAAGGAGCCATCGCGGTGAAGATATACAAGGTGATGGGCCTGGAGATGAAATCCAAAACCGGGAAATATGTGATGCCCGACGACCCTGCCTTCGAGCCGATCTATAAGGACATCGCAGCCCACCATCGGACGGTGGTTGCGCACCTTGCAGAGCCCGATTCTTGCTGGCAGGCGCCGAACCCGGCAAGCCCTGACTACGAATATTATCAGCAGAACCCGCAGGAGTACGCTTATGCGCATCCGGAGTGGCCTTCCAAAGCCGCGATCCTGGCCGCTCGCGATCATCTAGTCGCGGAGAATCCCAAGCTGCGCGTGGTCGGCGCGCACCTGGGCAGTATGGAAGCCGATGTGAGTGAGATAGCCGCGCGTTTGGACCGCTATCCCAATTTCGCAGTCGACACCGCCGCACGCGTTCCGTACTTCATGCTCCAGCCGCGAGACAAAGTGCGGGCTTTCCTGATCAAATACCAGGACCGCGTCCTCTACGCGACCGATTTGGTTGTCATGCCGAAAGACGAGACCGATAAGGCGCTCGCTGAGTGGAATAGCAGTTACGAACGCGATTGGAAATTCTTCGCCACAGGCCAGATGGTTGAATACAAAGGACAACGCTACGAGGGGTTGGCGCTCCCCGACGCGGTTCTGCGTAAAATCTTCCATGACAACGCCGTCCACTGGCTACCAGGAATTACGGGAAAACCATAGGACGTGCGGGCACTTCGTAGAGCCCATCCAATGCTGCCGATGCGGTGCAGCTATGCAACTACCGGCCTGATTCGGCCGAAGAATTGAGCGCGGGGCGGTTCCATTCCTCGGCGAGCATCGCGTACAGCAAGCTGCTCTTCCACACCCCATGGATCTTGAGGTTGTTGACGAGGAACCCCTCCTTCCGCATGCCCACCTTCTCCAGGACCCGGGCCGATGCAGGGTTCTCTGGAAGACAAGTTGCCCAAATCCGGTGCAGTCCGAGTTCCCCGAATCCAAATTCGAGCAGATGTTTGACGGCTGCGGTCGCGATTCCCTTGCCCCAGGATTTGGGCTCAACCAGGTACCAGATCTCGCCTTGTTCCGCGCCTCTCAGGATCACTACGCCGCAGAGTCCCGCCAAGTGACCACTCGGGCCCTTGCAGATTCCCCGGACGATGGATCTCCAAGGATCCGAGGGCGATTCAAGAAGCGCATCACGAAGGAATTTCTCGCTCTCCGTTCGTAAGCATACCGGCAACAGCATATAGCGCACCACATCTATGCTCGAAATCAACGCATGAACAGCATCAACGTCACCCGGCTCCAAAGGGCGCATGCTGATCATTGCGGACTTCTCCTCGAAGAGTATAGGCGCAACGACAGGTCAAAGTCGCGCATGGCCGCCGAGATTGACCTCCGGACCCTCGTTGATGCCGAATTGGACTAAACAGAACAAAAGATCTTAAAATATATATTTACTTTTGAGCGGAGGACCTCGGAGAACTAGTCCAACGTGAAACGGTTGTCCGGCCACGGAAGGAGCACAGAGAATGAATCGGCGGCAGTTCATCATGGCTTCGACGGCTGGCGCTTTTGCGGCATCCGCGGTGCGATCGACAACTGCGCAGACGGCGGAGGCAGCCAAGCGCGCGCGCATCGCCGTGTCCTCCTACTGCTTCTACAATTTCTTTCCCAGCACTCGGGATCGCGATGCGGCACCCTTGGAAGGCAAGCCTTTCGAGCTTCTTGATTTTCCGGAAATGGTGGCCGACCGCTACCACATTCACAACCTGGAAATCGTGAAGGGGCACTTCGCCTCGCGCGAGCCCTCGTATCTCCGGGAAGTGAACGCGCGGCTGAAAAAGGCACATTCGCTAATTGTGAACATTCCGGTCGACGTCGGGGAGTTGTGGAACCAGCCCGGGTTGTCCGCGGCCGACACAAAGACGCGCGAGCGAGCGATCTCTCTTTATAAGCCGTGGTTCGATGTGGCGCAGGCAGTCGGCGCACGCTCCGTACGTTGCGATCCGGGCAAGATCAACACGGCGGATCTCGCGCCCACCATCGCGTCGTACCAGGCGCTCGGCGCCTACGCGCAATCTAAGAACCTTTACGTGATTATCGAGAACCATTTCGGCGTCGGCTCCGAGCACCCTGAGGAACTGGTACGAATCTTGAAGGCCGCCGGCGGGCAAGTGGCCGCGCTTCCGGACTTCGGCAACTTCCCCGACCAGCCGACGCGCGAGCGTGGCCTGAAGCTGCTATTTCCACTGGCCCGCACCATCTGTCACGCCAGAGACACCGAGGGAGACGGCGCAGGAGGGTTGGTTCATTTCGATCTCGGGCAATGCGTGCGTATCTCGAAAGAAGCCGGTTACCAGGGCATATATTCAGTGGAAGCGGAAGCCAAAGGCGACGTCTACGCCAACGTGCAGCACGTCTACGACGAGCTGATGAAGCACATTTAGGAGAATACCGATGCAATCTTCCGACAAAGGTTTGATGACGCGGCGAAACTTTGCGGCGATTGGGGCCGCTGCATTTACTATCGTTCCCAGGCACGTGCTGGGCGGGCAGGGTTACACGGCGCCCAGCGATAAGGTGACCGTCGCCTCCATCGGACTGGGCCGCCAGGGGCTGGCGATCACGATGGAATTGCTCTCCAGGCCGGATGTGCAGATTGTTGCGGTGTGCGATTGCAATCGATTGAGCAAGGACTACATCGAATACGGCCCCAACGCTCTGCTGAACGCGGAGCGGAAACTGCTTGGCCCCGGTTATGAGGGTTGGGGAGAAGATCTGGCGTCTTCCGGCGAGAAGCAGTTTTCCGGTAAAACTCGCTTCAGCATGGGGGCAGGCGGTCGCGAACCCGGGCAGCGGCTGGTAGAGGCGTTTTACGCGTCGCGCAAGAACGGAGCTTACAAAGACTGCTCCGCCTACCGCGATTACCGGGAACTTCTAGACAAAGAGAAGGACCTCGACGGCGTGTACATTGCCACTCCCGACCACTGGCATGCGCCAATTTCCATGGCGGCAATGCGCAAGCGGAAAAACGTGCTGTGCCAGAAGCCGATGACGCATTCGATCGCCGAGGCGCACCGCGTGGCGGCGATGGCCCGCGAAATGAAAGTGGTGGCTAGCATTACGGTGAATAACCCGTCG
>Ga0335069_10005187_pt1 | contig 19179 bp, 22 predicted proteins | sample Lox_Sample_11_FD_206714 | JGI IMG/M metagenome (GOLD analysis project Ga0335069, IMG submission 206714) | Soil microbial communities from Loxahatchee National Wildlife Refuge, Florida, United States - Lox_Sample_1.1 | ecosystem: Environmental > Terrestrial > Soil > Wetlands | place: USA... | reverse complement strand
GATCTCCAGCCTGCGCGGATCGAGTGAGGCGTCTCACTACCACTTTTCCGTTGTCCGCGCGACCGCGACGCGGGAACGACTCAGACGAGTTGCTCAGCCGTGCTGGGCTTCGAGCCAGCGCTCGGCGTCGATCGCGGCCATGCAGCCGCTGCCGGCGGCCGTGACGGCTTGGCGGTATACCTTGTCTTGCACGTCGCCGCAGGCGAACACGCCGGGGACGCTGGTGTATGATGATGCGTTCTTGGTGACGATGTAGCCGGTCTCGTCGAGGTCGAGTTTCCCGACGAACAGGTGCGTGTTGGGCTGATGGCCGATCGCCATGAAAACGCCGTCGCAGGTGAAGTCGGTCGCTGCGCCAGTTTTCAGGTTCTTCAGCCGGGCGCCCTTCACCCCGTCGGCGTCGGCTGTTCCGTAAATCTCGTCGACGACCGAATCCCACACGAACGCGATCTTCTCGTTCCGTTGCGCGCGCTCCTGCATGATCTTCGAAGCGCGCAGTTGATCGCGGCGATGAACGATCGTGACCTTGCCGGCGAACTTCGTCAGGAACGTCGCTTCCTCCATCGCGGTGTCGCCGCCGCCGACCACGATGACTTCCTTGCCCTTGAAGAAGAAGCCGTCGCAGGTAGCGCACGCCGACACGCCGTGACCCATCAGTCGCTTCTCCGATTCGATCCCGAGCAACTTGGCCGACGCGCCGGTCGCGACGATCAACGCATCGCAGGTGTACTCCTGCTTCCCCGCGGCCAAGCGAAACGGCCGACGCGACAGATCGACTGAAGTGACGTCCTCGAAGCGGCAGACCGCGCCGAAGCGCTCCGCCTGCTTTTTGAACAGCTCCATCATCTCGGGCCCCATGATGCCTTTGGGGAAGCCGGGATAGTTTTCAACCTCGGTCGTGATAGTAAGCTGACCGCCGGGCTGGGAGCCCTCGAAGACGAGCGGCGCGAGATTCGCGCGCGCGGTGTAGAGCGCCGCCGTGAAGCCGGCGGGGCCCGATCCGATGATGATGACTTTGGCGTGACTCATGACGGAGGACTTATAGTGACGCTCCGACGGACTGGCAAGGCAACCGCGCCGGCGCGGCGACTCTCGCACGTCGATGCGCGCGGACAGGTGCAAATGGTCGACGTCGGCGCCAAGCCGGTGACCGAGCGCATCGCCGTCGCGCGCGCGACGGTGCGCATGCGACCGGAGACCTTGCGCCTGATCACCAGCCGGCGGGTCGCCAAGGGCGATGCGCTCGCCGCCGCGCGCGTGGCCGGCATCATGGCCGCCAAACGCACCGCCGAACTGATCCCGCTGTGCCATCCGCTGCCGGTCGAGGTCGTCGGCATCGACTTCGCCCCGCGTGGCGCGGCGGCGCTGGAGATTACCGCGCGAGTCAAGATGTCCGGCAAGACCGGCGTTGAGATGGAAGCGCTGACCGCCGTCAGCATCGCCGCGCTCACGATCTACGACATGTGCAAAGCCGTCGACCGCGGCCTGACCATCACCGACGTGCAGTTGATCGAAAAAAGCGGCGGCCGTAGCGGGATGTATCGGCGTGAGTCGTGACACGTGACGTGATGTCAAGAGGCGTCAGTGAATGGGGTGAAGTCACGGCTCCCCCGTCGCCACTCACGACTCACGACTCACCACTCACCACCCTCCGCCTTCGCTCCGGGAAAGACCGGCCGGTGCGGCTCGGGCACCCGTGGGTATTTGCGGGTGCGATTGCCAATCTCGATCCGACGTTGCCGGCGGGCGCGATCGTGCGGGTGGAGGCGGTTGATGGCGCGTTGCTCGGCATCGGCAGCGTGAATCCGCGCTGCGCCATTGCCGTGCGCCTGCTAACGCGGCGCGAGGAGCGGATTGACTCGGCGTTCGTTCGGCAGCGCGTATCGGCAGCCCTGGCGCTGCGGTCCCAAATCGTTCCGACCGAGACCGACGCCTACCGCTGCATCAACGGCGAAGGCGACTTCCTTCCCGGCGTCGTGGTCGATCGCTACGGCGACACGCTTGTGCTCCAGTGTTTAACCGCGGGCGCCGCAGCGATGCAGGCGGAAATCGTCGCGGCACTGGTTGCGGCGATCGCGACACGGACGATTTTCGAGCGCAGTGCCGGTAGCGTGCGCCGGGAAGAAGGTCTCGCCGATGTTGAGCGCGTCCTCTACGGCGAACCGCTGCCGGACCGTCTGATCATCCGGGAACATGGCCACCGCTTCATCGTCGACGTGCGGCATGGCCAGAAGACCGGCCTGTTTCTCGATCAGCGCGACAACCGCCACCTCGCGAAGACATGCGCGGCCGGACGGCGCGTCCTCAACGCCTTTGCCTACACCGGCGGCTTCGCCGTCTACGCTGCGGCCGGCGGGGCCCGCGAGGTGGTCTCGGTCGAAAGCTCGCCACGCGCGCTCGCTCTCGCGCGCGAAAATTGGCAGGTCAACGCGCTCCCGGCCGATCGAGGCCAGTTCGTCGACGCGGATGTCTTTCGCTACCTGCGGGAGTCGGGCGAGCCGTTCGATCTCCTCATCCTCGACCCCCCAGCGCTGGTGAAGCATCGCACGGAAGTGGCGCGCGGCGCCCGCGCGTACAAGGACCTTCATCTCCAGGCGCTGCGACGTGCCGCGCCCGGCGCGTTGATGCTGACGTTCAGTTGTTCGACCCACGTCGACGCGGTCCTGTTTCGCCAGATCGTCACCGGTGCCGCGGCCGATGCCCGCCGCGAGGTGCGCGTCCTCCGCCACCTCGGCCCCGGACCCGATCACCCGACCAACGTTGCGCAGATCGAAGGCGAGTACCTGACCGGGTTGCTGGTGTGTGTCTCGTGAGGCGGGAGTGGTGAGTCGCGAGTGGTAGGGCTTCGCGACCCGTGTCCACTGGTTGTGGTGCTTGTCCACTGCCAGTGCGGCTCGACGCTGCGAACGTCGCGGCGCTATACGCCCCCACATGGCCGCCACCACGATCAAGCAATGGCCGCGCAGCGACCGGCCGCGCGAGAAGCTCCTTGAACGCGGCGCGAGTGCGCTGTCGAACGCCGAATTGCTGGCGATCCTCTTGCGGACGGGCACGCCAGGACGCAGCGCGCTGGATCAAGCGCGCGCGCTGCTGGAACGCTGCGGAGACGATTGGCGGCAGGTCGCCGCGCTCGGCGTCGGCGATCTCCGGCAAACCCATGGCTTGGGCACGGCGAAGACTGCGGAAATCCTCGCCGTCATCGAAATTGCCAAGCGCTTCGGCGAGCACGAATTCAAACCCGGCGACGCGCTGCGCGGCAGTCACGACGTCTACGCGCATTTCCGCGAACGCTTGGCGAGCGAGCGGCGCGAGCACTTCTACGCCGTGCTGCTCGACAACAAGCATCGCAAGATCAAAGACGTGCCGGTCTCCCAAGGCTCGCTAACGGCGAGCATCGTGCATCCGCGCGATGTCTTCGCCCCGGTAGTGCGTGAATCGGCGGCGGCGGTGATCTTCGTCCACAATCATCCCAGCGGCGATCCGACGCCGAGCAAGGAAGACATCGACATCACCCGCCGACTCCGCGAAGTCGGCGACCTCGTCGGCGTCCGCGTCCTCGATCACATCGTCATCGGCCAGGGCCGGTACGTGAGCTTCGTTGATGACGGGTATTGGTGACGGGGTGAGTGGTGAGTCGTCAGCCGTGAGTGGTCGGAAAGGAACGACCAGCGGCGTTATGAAGCACGAGGATCTCGACGTCTTCAAGTGCGCGCCTCGCCCCGCTCTTCGCGTTTACCAAGTGACCCGGACGTTCCCGCGCGAGGCGACGATGGGACTCAGGTCGCAATTGCGCCGGGCGGCGGTCTCCGTCGTTGCAAACATCGCCGAGGGCGCGGGACGATTCCCGTCCGCCGAGTATCGCCGCTTCGTCGGAATCGCGCACGGCTCGGCGGTCGAAGCGAGCTACTACCTCTTGCTCGGCTACGATTTGAGTTACATCTCGAAAGACGACTATGAAGATCTACACAACGAGTACGAGAATGTTTGCAAGATGCTCACGCGCCTGGGCCAAGCCCTGATGCGGTAACATCCCACTCACGACTCACCATCAGAACGGAATATCATCGTCCTCCGGCCCGGCAGGGCCGGCGTCTTCGCCCGCGGGGGCGCTGAACGTCGGCTCGGGCGCACCGCGGCCGGCGCCACCGCCGCCGCCGAGGAAGCGCACGTCGCGCGCGGTGATCTCGGTGATGTAGCGCTTGTTGCCGTCCTTGTCGTCGTAGCTCCGCGTGCGGATCGAGCCTTCGACGTAGACTTGCCGGCCCTTCGCGAGATACTGGCCGCAGCTTTCCGCTTGCTTGCCCCACACCACGATGTTGTGCCACTCGGTGCGTTCTTGCTTCTGGCCCTGTTGATCGGTCCAGCGCTCCGAGGTCGCAACCGGAAATTTGCACACCGCGCGACCGTTCGCGGTGAAGCGCATCTCGGGATCCTTCCCGAGGTTGCCGACGATGATGACCTTGTTGACCACAGCGTTCGGACCGTAACAGCGCCGCCGCGGCGATGTCAAGGTCGATCGGGGACGTGACAACGCCGGCATTCAGTGATTGATCTGACGCACCATTCGGAGTGGCACCATGAGTGATCCGGGACCGTTGCAAGGGATTCGTGTCGTCGAGTTGGGCATGTGGGCCGCCGGGCCGGCGTGCGGCGCGGTGTTGGGCGATTGGGGTGCCGATGTCATCAAGATCGAAGATCCGCGCGCCGGCGATCCGATGCGCGGGTTCCAAGTGCGACGCAAGGACGATCCCGATCTGCGCGTCTCGCCGAGCTTTGCGCTCAACAATCGTAACAAGCGCAGTGTCACCCTCAATCTCCAGAACGAAGGCGGGATGGCGGTGGCACTGGACCTTGTTGACCAGGCGGACGTGTTCGTTTCCAACTTTCGCCCCGCCGCGCTCGAACGCCTCGGGCTCGATCCCGACACGCTGACGGCGAAGTTCCCGCGGCTGATCTACGGGCAAATGACCGGCTATGGTCACCGCGGTCCCGAGCGCGATCGCGCCGCCTTCGACTACGGCGCGGGATGGGCGCGCGCCGGGATCATGGCGAGCATCGGCGAACCCAGCGGTCCGCCGCCGGGGCAGCGCCCGGCGATGATCGATCACCCCGCCGGTCTGAGTCTCGCCGGGGGCATCGCCGCCGCACTGTTCGAGCGCACGCGCACCGGCAAAGGACAGATCGTACGCACCTCGCTGTTTCAGATGGGCATGTGGATGAAGGGCGTCGATCTGCAAGCGGCGATGGTCGGTGGCCCGCTCCCGTTGCCCGAGAGTCGCTTCGCCGCAGTGAATCCGTTGTTCAACTCGTACCGAACCAAGGACGGACGCTGGATCTATCTGATCATGATGCAGGGCGATCGACACTGGCGCGACTTCTGCCGCGCCATCGGGCGGCACGATTGGGCCGAGGAGGCGTCGCTGCAAACGATGCGTGGTCGCTTCGAGCGCAGCCGCGAGATCGTCGCGCAGCTCGATGACCTGTTCGCCGGCCGCACGTTGGAGGAATGGACGGCGGTGCTCGACGCGGACAACATCTTTTGGGCCAAAGTGCAGAATGACGCCGATGTGCTCGCCGATCCGCAGGCGGCGGCGCTCGAGGCATGGGGCGACGTAGCCGACGCGGCGGGCGCGACGATGTCGGTGCTCAAGAGCCCGATCGGCTTCTCGCGCACGCATACCTCGCTGCGGCTCGCGGCGCCCGAGGTCGGACAGCACACCGAAGAGGTTTTGCTCGAACACGGCTACACCTGGGAACAGATCGCGGCGTTGAAGGAGCGCGGCGCGATCGGCTGACGCGCACCGCGCTGCATCCGGCTTTGCAGCCGCGCGCGCCGTCTTGTAGGAGTCGACTGTGTCCACCCTTCCGCTTGCCGGTGTGCGCATCCTCGATCTCGGGACGCGCATCGCCGCGCCGTTTGCGGCGACGCTCCTCGGCGACTTCGGCGCCGAGGTGATCAAAGTCGAATTGCCCGGCAGCGGCGACTTCATGCGCACCATCGGCCCCTTCGTCGACGACTACTCGCTGTGGTGGGCGGTCGAAGGACGCAACAAGAAGTCGATCACGCTCGATTTGCGCACGCCGCGCGGCCAAGCGCTGCTGAAGCAACTGGTGGCGGTGACGGACGTCGTCGTCGAGAATTTTCAACCCGGCACGCTCGAACAGTGGGGGCTGGGCTTCAACGCGTTGCGCAGCGTGAATCCGAAACTCATCCTGACGCGCGCGTCGGTCTACGGGCAGAGCGGACCGTATCGCGATCGCCCCGGGCTTGACCGCAACGGCATCGGCTTCGGCGGCTTGCTGTACCTCACCGGCTACAAGGACCACCCGCCGGTGCGTCCGGGGATCATCATCTCCGACTATCTGACCGGTGTGTTCAACGCGTTCGCCATCATGCTCGCGCTCTATCACCGCGACGTGCATGACGGCGGCGGGCAGTGGGTCGATCTCGCGCTGTATGAATCGATCTTTCGGGTCCTCGAACACACCGTCGCGACCTACGATCGCCTCGGGATCGTACGCGAGCGCGAGGGCAATCGGCTGCGCAACTCCGCGCCGCTCGACAATTGGCGGACGAAGGACGGCGAATTCGTCTGCATCGTGGCGGCTGGTGACGGATTGTTCCCGCGCCTGGCGCAGGCGATGGGGCGGGCGGACCTGCTCGACGATCCGCGTTTCAATTCGCTCAGCGCGCGCGTTGCGCATGGCGATGCGATCAACGAGATCGTCGCGGCGTGGGTGGCGCAACACACCGCCGACGAAATCGAGGCACTGCTGATTCCCGCGCAAGTGCCGATGACGCGCGCCTACTCCATCGCCGACATCGCCGCCGACCCGCACTACGCCGCGCGCGCGGACATCGTGACGGTCGACGACCCGACGATCGGACCGGTGCGCATGCAGGCGGTGTATCCGCGGCTGTCGGAAACGCCCGGACGGATTCAACGCGGCGCCCCGAAATTGGGCGAGCACAATCGCGAGATCTACGGCGCGCTTCTCAGGCTCAGCGACGCAGAGATCGCCCAACTCGAACACGACCGGATCATCTGACGCGGCGATGAGCGGAGACAGACCATGAGCGATGATCCAGTACTGCATGCCGTCGCCCACCGCGCGTTGGAGTTCGTGCGCGACGACATGATCGTTGGTCTCGGCACCGGCCGTGCCGCGACCGCGTTTGTCGAGGCGCTCGGCGAACGCGTGCAGCAGCATCACCTTCGCGTCACCGGCGTCCCGACCTCGAAGGCCACGGCGGAGGTAGCCCGACGGTACGGCATCCCGCTCGTCGGCTTCGACGATATCGAGGCGATCGACGTGACCTGCGACGGGGCGGACGAAGTCGACCCGCATCTGAACCTCATCAAGGGCTACGGCGGGGCTTTGGTGCCGGAAAAGATCGTCGCCGCCGCGTCGCGAATGGAAATCATCTTGGTGGGCAGCGACAAGCTGGTGCCGGTGCTCGGGCGACGCGGCGTGTTGCCGGTCGAAGTCATTCCGTTCGCGGCTCCGTTCTGCGCGCGACGATTGGCGAAACTCGGGTGTCGGCCGCGGGTGCGCCTGAACAGCGGCACTCCGTTCGTCAGCGACAGCGGCAATCACATTCTCGACTGCGGCATCGATCCGTTGCCGGATCCGCACCAACTCGACCACGATATCCGCGGCATTCCCGGCGTCGTCGGCACCGGGCTGTTTCTCGACCTGGCCGATCTCGTGCTGGTCGGCGACCCGAGCGGCGTTCGCGAGCTGCGGCGTGATCGATGAGCCGTCGCCCGATCATCGCTGCAGCCGTCGCCGGCGGCTTGTTCGCGCCGCTTGCAGTGAGCTATGCCGACGCGGGAGCGGGTCACGCCGGTGCCGCGGCGCCGGTGCTGATCGGACTCATCGTCCTCTTGCTCGCCGCGAAGTTGGGCGGCGATCTCTTCGAGCGACTCGGTCAGCCCGCCGTGCTGGGCGAGCTGCTGTTCGGTGTCATCCTCGGCAATCTTCCCCTCGTCGGCATCGTGGGGTTGGATCATTTGAAGTCGGATCATGCTCTCGAGCTGCTGGGCGAGCTCGGGGTGATTCTGTTGTTGTTCGAAGTCGGCTTGGAATCCAACGTGCGTGAGATGGTGGGGGTAGGTGCTTCGGCGTTGGCGGTGGCGGTGCTCGGAGTCGTCGCGCCGATGCTGCTCGGTGTGGGCGTCAGTCGCTGGTTTCATCCCGCCGACTCATTCCATCTGCATCTGTTCGTCGGCGCGACGCTGTGTGCGACCAGCGTCGGCATCACTGCCCGGGTGTTGCAGGATCTCGGTCGCAGCCGTGGGCCGGAGGCGCGCATCATCTTGGGCGCCGCGGTGATCGACGACGTGCTGGGGTTGATCATCCTGGCGACGGTCACCGGACTGATCGCCGCGGATGTCGGCAGCGGCCCGGGGGTATCGGTCGGCCTCATCGCGGGGATCGTGGCGAAGGCGTTCACGTTCATCGCTGGGTCGGTAACCGTCGGCTACTATTGCTCGCCGCCCGTACTCCGGCTGGCGGCGCGCGCGCGCGTGCAGGGCATGTTGCTGACGACGGCGTTGCTGATGTGCTTCGCCTTCGCGTACGCCGCGCAGCTCGTTGGCCTCGCACCGATCGTCGGCGCGTTCGCCGCCGGCTTGATCATCGAGGAAGATCATCTCGCCGGGTTTCGCAGTGCGACAAAGCTCGACGATCTCTTGCATCCGCTGGTGACGTTTTTGGTGCCGGTGTTCTTCGTGCGCATGGGCATGCTCGTCGAGCTGCGGCAGTTTGGCGATCTAACCGTCATCGGATTCGCCGCCGTGATCACCCTGGCGGCCTTGATTGGGAAGCAGGTCTGCGCGCTGGGCGTGACCCAACGCGGCCTCAATCGCATCGCGGTCGGCTTCGGCATGATCCCGCGCGGCGAGGTCGGCCTGATCTTCGCCAACATCGGCGCCGAGATGACCCTCGGCGGCCGGCCGGTGATCGGGCCGGAGGAATTCTCCGCCACGGTCATCATGGTCATGGCAACGACGCTGGTGACGCCGCCGCTGTTGCGGTGGTCGTTTACACGCAGGAGCTGATCACGGCTCAGCCCTCGCTATGACAAACGTCATCGACATCGCCGTCGCAGATCCGCATTCGCAATAGCGATCTGCGGTCGCTCGCGTCGGAACTGAGAAGCCCCGTCCCGGCGACCGCGCGTGCGCGCAACGGGGCCGGTGGCCCCGTCATTGCTCGCGAGGCCCGGAGAAGCACAGTCACATGGCGAAGATCCGCGAGCTGATGGTAACCGAGACGATCACCGCGACCTCCAACGAAAGCGTGGCGGAGGCGGCGCAACGGATGAGCAGCAATCGGGTGGGCGCCGTCCTGGTGGTCGATCGCGGCGTGCTGCGGGGCTTACTGTCCGAGCGCGACGTGCTGACCCGCGTGGTCGCCGAGGGACGCGACCCGCGCGAGACGCGCGTCGGCGACGTGGCAACGCGCGTGGTCGTAACCATCGACGTCAACGCGCCCCTGCGATCGGTCCTCGGTCTGTTTCGTGAAAAGAAGTTTCGCCACTTGCCCGTGCTCGAAGCGGGCAAGCCGGTCGGCATTCTCTCCACCCGCGATTTCCTCGACTATCTGGTTGACGGCCTCGAACGATTCATCGACGACGCCACGTACCGCCGCGAGCTCGCGCAGGGGGTGGATCCCTACGATCACTTCGGCGGGTCGTACGGCAAATGAGGCGCGACGCTCACTCGGCGATGAAGTCGCGAATCCGCTGAGCCAAGTCGTCGCGCGCGCGACGAAATACCGGTAGACGCTCCGCGTCGCTTTCCACGGCACGTGCCGGATCCTCCACCGGCCAGTGCAAGCGGTGCACCGTTCCGGGAAAGATCGGACAACGCTCATTGGCGCTGCTGCAGACGGTGATCACGTAGGTGAAGTAGTCTCCGAGAAACTGCCGCACCGACTTCGAGCGCTGCCCGGAAATGTCGATGCCGATTTCGCGCATGGTGTCGACGGCGAGTGGGTTGACGCTGGTCGGCTCGGTACCGGCGCTGACCACCTCGAAGCGGTCGCCGGCGAGATGCCGCAGCAGCCCTTCCGCCATCTGACTGCGGCACGAATTGCCGGTGCACAGAAACAGAACCTTGGGTTTCGCCATCGGGCGCACTCCTTCACGCAGAAACGACCGGAGGCGCTATGGCTTGGAAGTACTGGCGTTGGAACCCGCGCGCCACGTTCACCAAGCCGATCATCACCGGAACTTCGACGAGCGGTCCGATCACCGCCGCGAACGCCGCGCCGTGATGAATCCCGAAGGTCGCCACCGCGACCGCGATCGCCAGCTCGAAGTTATTGGATGCGGCGGTGAACGACAGCGTTGCTGATTGCGGATAGCTCGCGCCGGCTGCCTTGCTCAGCACGAACGCCGCGACAAACATCGCCACGAAGTAGATCAGCAGCGGTACCGCAATGCGCACCACATCCAACGGGAGCTGCACGATCGCTTCGCCCTTCAGCGAAAACATCACCACGATCGTGAACAGCAGGGCCACCAGCGTCAGCGGGGAGATCGCGGGAATGAACTGGCGCTCGTACCAGTCGCGCCCCCGAATCCGAATGAGAGCAACGCGCGTGAGCAGTCCCGCGACGAACGGAATGCCCAGGTAGACAAGCACACTTCCGGCAATGTCGGCCATGCTAACGTGGACGGCCATCCCGCGCAGGCCGAACCACCCGGGGATCACGGTGATGAACAGGTACGCGTAGAGCGAGTAGAAGAGGATCTGGAAAATGGAGTTGAACGCGACCAACCCAGCGCAATAGTCGGGATCGCCGCTCGCCAAATCGTTCCACACCAGCACCATCGCAATGCAGCGTGCCAGGCCGATCAGAATGAGGCCAACCATGTACTCCGGTTTGTCGGGGAGCAGACAGATGGCGAGCGCGAACATCAGCATCGGGCCGACGATCCAGTTCTGCAGCAACGACAATCCGAGAATCCGCACGTCGCGGAAGACACTGCCCAACGCTTCGTAGCGTACCTTCGCCAGCGGCGGATACATCATGAGGATGAGCCCGATCGCGATTGGGATCGAGGTGGTCCCGACGCTGAAACGATCGAGAAAGGCCTCGGTGCCCGGCAGGGAGTAGCCGCAGCCGATCCCGAGCGCCATCGCGAGGAAGATCCACACCGTCAAGAAGCGATCGACGATTCCCAACCGCTTCGCCGGTACGCGGTCGGTGGCGAGCGCCGCGACGGTTGCCATCAGCGGGCTCCGGGCTTTGCCCGCGGCGGGGCCGCCAGCGCTGCGCGCAGCGCAGCGAGGCGTTCGGGCACGATGCGGTAGTACACCCAGGTCCCGCGGCGCTCGCGATCGAGGACTCCGGCCTCGTACATCACTCGCAGATGGTGACTGACCGTCGGCTGCGTCAGCCCGAGCGGCTTGGTCAAATGGCAGACGCAGGCCTCGCCGGACGGTTGCGCCGCGATGAAGCTGAGCAACTGCAAGCGCGCGGGATCGGCGATGGCCTTGAAGGCATCGGCGAGTTGGTGTGCGTCGCCTTTCGCCAGCCGTTGTTGCAAGACCGCCGGACAGCACACGTCGCGCGCGACTCCGAAATGGTTCATCAACGCCTATATTGATAAACGTCGATTCAATGTCAATATCGATGCGCATCGATATAGCGATATGAAACACGGGTTCGCCGCCGCGCACGTTGCTGACCTCGTCTGGTCGTTGGCGATGCGTGCGCGCCACCCTACCGCGCGCCCAGTGCTTCACAACTTCGCGCGCTGAATCTTGCCGCTGTCGGTACGCGGAAAGTCGGCGACCACCTCGAGCTGCTCCGGCCACTTCTGCTTCGCGAGTCCCTTCGCGGCAAGGAATGCCGTGAGCGCCGGGAGATCGAGCGTCGCCGACGGGCGGAGCCGCACCATCGCGCACGCACGTTCGCCGGTCACCGGATCGGCCCGCGGAATCACCGCGACCTCCGCCACTGCGGGATGCTCGGCGATGAGATCTTCGATTTCCTTGACGCTGATCTTCTCGCCCTTGCGGATGATGATGTCTTTCAAGCGGCCGGTGATGCGCAGGTACCCTGCCTCGTCGAGCACGCCGAGATCGCCGGTGCGAAACCAGCCGTCGGCTGTGAACGCATCGGCGTTGAACGCCGCATCAAGATAGCCGACGAAGCACTCTGGCCCGCGCCCCTGCACTTCGCCTTCCCGACCAGCCGGCACGGACGCACCCGACGGGTCGACGATGCGGATTTCCGCCGGCGCGATCGCGCGGCCCTCCGTTTCGATTCCGCGGCTCAACGCGTCGTCGGCGTCGGTGGTCGTCAACGTCGGAAGCTCCGTCGAACCGTACACCCGCTTGGCGATGCAGCGCGGCAATCGTTCACGCGCCCGCCGCATCAACTCGGGCGACACGCCAGCGCCGCCGCACGAGAACAGGCGCAGCGAACAGAGATCGCTCGGGCTATCGGCCTGCGCCAACAGATCTTGCAGGAACGTCGGCGCGCCGACCATGTAGGTGACCTGCTCCCGCCCGATCAGTTCGATTGCGCGCGCCGGCTCCCATCGGTCCATCAGGACGACGCTGGTGCCGAGCAGCGCAGGCGTGAGGATGCCGTGGATCACGCCCGAGACATGGGTGAGCGACGACGGCATCAGCGTGCGATCGTTGGGCGTGAGCTGATGCACCCCTTCAAGTGAACGCACTTCGGCGATCAGCGTGTTGTGGGTGTGCAGCACGCCTTTGGGCTCGGACGTGGTGCCCGACGTGTACATCACCATGAGGATCGCATCGGGATCGCGCGCCTCGATCGGCTCGGGGTGCGGGGCGCGCTCCAACGGCGGGTCGAGCAACTCCATCACCGATCGCACGCCCGGTCCGGCGTCCCCGCGCGCGACCAGGAGATGCTCGACGGGCGGCAACGCGCGCCACACCTCGCGATAGTTCACGCCGCGATACGTGGCGGGAATGATCACCGCGCGCGGCTGCGTTTGCTTCACGGTCACGTGCAGCTCGCGCTCGCGGAAGATCGGCAATAGGGGATTGATCGTGGCGCCGAGCCGCGCGGCGGCGAGAAAGATCACGACCGCTTCCCACCAATTCGGCAACTGGTACGCCACCACGTCGCCGGGATGAAGACCGAGCTGTTGCAAGCCGAGGGCGGCGCGGCGCACCAGTTGATCGAGTTCGAGAAACGTGAGGCGGCGCTCGCCGTCGATGACCGCCACGCGCGCCGCCTGAGCGGCAACCGTGCGGTCGATTCGTCGATGCAGGGGCTCGTCGCGCCAGCAGCCCATCGCCCGGTAGTCCGGTTGATTGCCGGCCGGAACATAGGTGCGCGTGAGCGACATGCGTCGTCGATAGTCGAAGTCACCGGCACAAAGCAAAGACCGCCGCGATCCTTGCGACCACGCGGTGTGCCCGATATGTCTGCGGCGATGTCGACGCTGTGCCTGCTGCTCTTTGCGGTCGCCGCCGTTGCCGATTGGGTCGCGGTCAGCCAGAACCGCATCACGGTCGAATACGTCGCCAAACCGGCCGCACTGGCAGCGCTGATCGGTTACGCCGCAACCGCGGCTCATCCGTCGGCCGGCCTGCTGATCGCGCTCGCGCTGTCGCTGTTGGGCGATGTGTACCTCATGGTGCCGGGAGATTTGTTCGTCGCCGGGCTGAGCGCCTTCCTTTTCGCTCACGTCGCCTACATCGCCACCTTCAACGCCGCGTGGCTCACGCGTCTGCTGTGGTGGCTGGTTGTCCTCGCCGCGACGTTTCCGGTTGCGCAGCGCGTCCTGCGGTCGGTCGAAGATGCGACGCTCCGTCCGGCGATCGCGGGCTACCTGGCGATCATCGCGTTCATGGTGGCATCGGCGATCGGTTCGGGTTCGATCGTTGCGGCCATCGGCGCCGTGCTGTTCTTCGCCTCCGACTCGGTCATCGCCTGGGACCGCTTCGTCCAGCGACTCACGTGGGCGCGGCCGGCGATTATGATCACCTACCACCTCGGCCAACTCACCCTGGCCGCAGCGCTGCGTTAGCTACGCCCGCAGCGCCGGCATGACGCGCTCGGCGAACAAGCGGGCGGGCTCGCGCGTGTCGCGGCCGAAGAATTCGATGATGAACATCGTGCAGCCCAGCGCAAGGTGCGCGCGGATTTTTTCGATGCACTGCTCGGCGGTGCCGGTGATACCGGCGCCGAGGTGTCCACCATAGATCTGCTGCGCCTTGTCGACCTTGGCGGCGGCGTCCGTCTCATCGGCGCCGATCACCACCATGCATTGTTGCGAGACGGTGATCGATGCCGGGTCGCGATCGATTGCCTGACAATGCTGGCGCAGGCGCGCGACCTTCGCGCCCAGTTCGCTCTGATGCACCGCGAGATTGTTCCAGATGTCCGCGTGCCGTGCGGCCAAGCGCAGCAGTACCTTTTCCCCGCCGCCACCGATCAGAATCGGCGGCCGCCGAACCGGTTTGGGTTCGCAGTAGACCGAGTCGATGGTGAAGTGGCGGCCGCGAAAACTCGGTTGACTCTCGCTCCACATCTCCTTCATCAAGGTCGCCGCTTCGTCCAGTTGCTGCAGGCGTGCTCGCAGCGAGGGGAACTCGAAGCCATAGCCGGCAAATTCCATCTGAAACCAGCCGGCGCCGAGACCGACGATCACGCGCCCGCCGGTGATTTGATCCAGCGTGGCGGCCATCTTCGCGAGCAATGCCGGATTGCGGAAACCCACCGGCGTCACCAGCGTGCCCAGTTGGACGCGTGCAGTGATCGCGCCGACGGCGGACAACGTCGTCCACGCTTCCATGATCGGAATCTGCGGCCCCGGAATGCCGTAGAGGTGGTCGTTCAGCCACACCGAATCGAAGCCGAGCCGCTCGAACTCGACCGCCGCCGCGCGGGTCTCCTCCCAGCTCCGCTTGATCTGCGGCAAGGTGACGCCGAAATGAATGCCCATGATTTCTCCTCCAGGCAACCGTGGGAACGCTACCATTGCTTCAACAGAGGGCCAAGCCGCGCCGCCGGCTTGTTCGAGCGCGGGGCGCCGGTATAACAACAATCAACGATGTCGTCTCGTCTGCTCTCCCGACGCTTTGTTCGTGTCACCCTGGCGAACTTTTTCTTCTTTCTGAATTTCGCATCGTTCTTTCTGCTCCCGCTGCACATCAAAGCCCTCGGCGGGAGCGAGGCGATGGTGGGCGCGGTGATGGGCTGTTCCGGCCTCGCCGCATTGCTCGTACTGCCGATCATCGGCGTCGCGATCGACCGCTTCGGTCGTCGGCGATTTCTGATCGGCGGCGCGACGTCGATGACGCTCGCGGCAGTCGGATATGCATTCGTCGACCACGTCGGCCCCGCCCTGTTCGGTCTGCGGCTGTTGCAAGGGTTGAGTTTCGCCGCCGCGTTCACCGGTGCGACGACGCTCGCGGCCGAGATCGCGCCGCGCGATCGGCGGGCACAGGCGCTCGGGGTGTTCGGTCTGTCGACCATCCTCACGCATGCGATCGCCCCGGGGCTGGGCGAGGAGATCATTCAGCGCGGCGGGTTTCATGCGCTGTTTCTGACCGCCGCCGCGTGCTCGGCGGTGTCGGTGCTGCTCGCGAGCGGGTTGCCGGCCGGGCGCGTGGCGCATGTCGGACCTGTCGAAGATCATACGCGATGGCGGGTGAGCCGCTTGCAGTGGGTGCTGATTGCGACGATGACGTTGGCCGGGATGGGCTTCGGCACGGTCATGACGTTCATTCCAACTTTCGTGCACGGCGAGGGACTCGGGCGGGTCGGATTTTTCTTCGGTGCCTACACCTCGGCCGCGATCTTGACCCGCGTGGTCGGCGCCGGATTGTCGGATTCGCTCGGACGGCGAACGGTGATCCTGCCGACGTTGATCGCGCTGTCCGCGTCGATCCTCGCGCTCGCGTTCGTTCACGGCCTGCTCGCCTTGGTGTGCACGGGATTCCTGTTCGGTTCTGCGCAGGGCGTGAGCTACCCGACGCTGCATGCGTTCGTCGTCGATCTCACCGCCGATGCGCATCTTGGACGGGTGCAGGCGCTGTTCAACGGCGCGTTCAATCTCGGCGTTACCAGCAGCGCGTTCATCTTCGGCATGGTGGTCGAGCACGCCGGCCACCGGGCTGCGTTTGAATGTGCCGCGCTCACGCCGGTGCTGGCGTGGCTGCTGCTCTATCGCTTCGGTCGACCACGGTCGGGAAACGTCGCGGCGCATCCACTCGCAGCCGTACGGTAGGGAAGGTGGTTCCATGCTCGTTCGCTATCGCATGTCGTCGAAGGTTGTGACCGTCGGTCCGCAACGCCCGCTCGAAGAGGTGCGCCGTCTGCTGAAGCAACATCGCATCCGCCAATTGCCGGTGGTGCGCGAGCACCGGCTGGTCGGGATCGTGACCGATCGTGACCTGCGCGGTGCGCCGGCTCGTGCACGGGTGGCGGGCGACGTGATGACCCGGAAACCGTTGGCGACGACACCCGATACGCCGGTCGACGATGTCGCGCGCGTGCTGCGCACCCACAAGATCAACGCCTTGCCGGTGGTCGAAAAGGGCAAAGTGGTGGGCATCCTGACTGCCGGAGACGTGTTGAGCGCCTTCGTGGAGTTGTCGGGCGCGGCGGAGCCGACCTATCGGTTGACCCTCGAAGGGTGCAGCGGCGCGCGCGCGCCGCTGCTCATTCGTGACGTGATCGAGCGTACGCGCGGCGAGCTGAAATGGCTGCATCGCGATCAGCGACGGGCGACGGTGATGCACGTGCGGTTGAAGACCAAGCGGGTTGAAGACGTCGTCGACGCGCTCGAAGCCGCCGGCCTCGAAGTGGCGGCGCTGGTCGCTCCGCCGCGAACGCGGCCATGAAAGGTGATGCTTCAGTGCCGGGCGATCCGTTCGTTCCGGCGGTGAGCGACGAGGCAATCCGTCGCGAGCGAGCGAAGGCGCGTGAGCTGCGGCAATCGCCGTGGTGGCGCCGGCGAATCGCCGCCGGTCGTTGTCACTACTGCGGTCGCCAGGTGCCGCCGCGCGAGTTGACGATGGACCACTTGGTTCCACTCATTCGCGGTGGTCGCTCGAGCAAGGGCAATCTCGTCCCCGCTTGCAAAGACTGCAACAACCGCAAGAAACACCATCTCGCCTTCGAATGGGAGCCGCCGGCACGCGAAGACACGTAGCGGGTTCGATTCGTCTTCGCTGCATCAAGTCTGGCTTGACCGACTCGCCGAGGGTCCGTATGAAGCCCGCATGTCGGTCGCGACGTCACTTGCGCTCGCACTCGTGCGGGTCCCGCCGGATGCCGCACGTCCGAGCCCCGAACAGTTTCGGCGCGCGCTCGATGATGATCGCCGCGCCCTCGGCTTGCCGCCCGGCGATCCAGACAATGAGTTGATCGTCACCGGACCCGAACGCGTGATGATCGGCGCGCACCGCTTCGACGAGTACACCGTGTGGGAACGTTAAGCTCCGCGTGACGGCGCGCCGCCCGGTTTGACATCGAACTCCGAAGCGACTGCGGCCGACGCCGCCGGCAGGGACGGCAGCAATACGGTGAAGCGGGTGCCGCGGCCGAGTTGACTGATCACGTTCACCGAGCCCCCGAGCAACTCGGTGAATCGCTTGACGATGAACAGCCCCAGGCCGAAGCCGTCGTGGCGACGGCCCGGCGGTGCGCGATAGAAGCGGTTGAACACCTGCGGCAGATCGTCGGGCGCAATGCCCGGCCCGGTGTCTTCGACCTCGATCCGATGCGCGGCCATCTCGGCATCAAACCCAAAACGGGCCGTCACGCTTCCCCGCGGGGTGAACTTGATCGCGTTGCCGACCAAGTTGCGGACGATCGAGGTGAGCTTGGCGCGGTCCGTTTGCAGCGCCGGGGTGTGCGGATCGATCTCCCATGTCACGGCCACCGGTCGGCCGTGGATGGAACCATCGAACTCGGTGCGCAGCTCCACGATCAACTCTTCGGGCTCGAAGCGGCTGGTTTGCAGGGCGATGATGTGATCGCTCTGCCCGGCGGCAAGCATGTCGCCGATCAAGCGGTCGAGGTGGCTGGCATTGACGAGGATGCGATCGAGCTGGTCGGCTACCTTCGGTGCGAGCGGACCGAAGACGCCCTCGCGCAACATGTCGGCGTAACCGATGATCGCCGCCAACGGCGCGCGTAGATCGTGCGAGAACGCCGCCACCACATCGGCGCGCATGCGCGCCAGTTCCTGTTGCGACTCGACATATCGTTCACGCGCTCGCGCGGCGGCCCCAACGACCCCCGCCATCACGACCACCGCCAGGTTGCTGAGCAAGCGCGTCCAAAACACCACCAGCGCGGCGTCCACGGGGACACCTGAGGTAACCGCATCGCTCAACCAGATCAGCGCAATGGCCACCGCCGCAACCGTTCCAGCCACGAGACCGACGCCGAACGTACACACTGCGAGCGGCCCCGCGAAGGTGATGCCCAGCGGCACGTCCGGCGCCAGTTGCGCGGGTACGAGCGCCACGATGGCAAAGAAGACGACCGTCGCGATCGCGACGACCACCGGGTGCGTTCGCAGGTAACGCTCGGTCACCAGCAGCGTGTCCTGCACCCGATGCGTCATGGCGCGGGTGAGCGGTTCGCGTGGCGTGGTCAACTCGTGAAGTATACGAGCGCAAAATCGCCCACACAAACCGGAACCAGCCTCGCGGCGTCAGGTTGACCTAGCTTCTGCAGCTCCGCTAAATGGCAGCCGCTTCGACAGGAGGTGACCGATGGCGCAGAGAGCTTCAGGTGCCGCGCGCTGGACGCGCCGGTTCGGCGTCGCCGCGCTGGTGGCGTTTGTCAGCGGGCCGATGCTCGCACACCTTGGCCTCGTGCGGTCCCTGGTCGGCTTCGTGATCTTCGACCTGGGGGGACTGCTCGGCCTGATCGCGACCATCACCGGCCTCGTGGCTCTCGTGCGTGGCGCCGGCGGGGCCGCGCTGGCCGGGCTCATTCCCGCCGCCCTCGTCGCCATTGTGTTCATCAAAGCGGCCACGGGCGCCGGCGGCGTTCCGCGCATCAACGACATCACCACCAACACCGCGCAGCCGCCGGAGTTTGTTCAAGCCGGGTCGCAACCCGCCAACGTCGGCCGCGACATGAAGTACCCGGGCGAGGGCTTCGCGCGACAGCAGCGCGCCGGGTATCCGACGCTTGCCGGACTGCCGCTGC
>Ga0335069_10005186_pt1 | contig 19180 bp, 15 predicted proteins | sample Lox_Sample_11_FD_206714 | JGI IMG/M metagenome (GOLD analysis project Ga0335069, IMG submission 206714) | Soil microbial communities from Loxahatchee National Wildlife Refuge, Florida, United States - Lox_Sample_1.1 | ecosystem: Environmental > Terrestrial > Soil > Wetlands | place: USA... | reverse complement strand
CTAACTCATTGAAAACAAAGAACTGGCGGAGAGAGTGGGATTCGAACCCACGTTAGAGTTTCCCCTAAACACGCTTTCCAAGCGTGCGCCTTCAGCCACTCGGCCATCTCTCCGGCTGCTTCCGGGAAGCGCTGGCTTCGGTTCACTCGCGTACGAGGGAAGCTCAGAGCGGAAGCCTTCAAAGAACCTGCAGGTAGATTGCAGGAACCGGGCCTGGAACCAGCCCAGCAACCGATTTTATCAGTCGAAGGCCCATGCGTCAGCACCGCAGTGGCAGGCAGGCTCGGTCGCGGAATCTGTCAGAGACAAATTGGAGGGTGCCAACCAAACCAATCCGACTATCAGGTGCTCGTCTGCCTCCGCATGCCGTCGCGGGAACGAGGGTATCAGTCACCCTCTTCGTCGTGCCCGTGCAGATGCTGCGCCAGGTAATTCTCGATGCCCATCTCGCTGATGGCGTGCAGTTGGGCCTCGAGCCAGTCGATGTGGTGTTCTTCGTCGACCAGGATTTTCTCCAGCAGTTCGCGCGAGCCGTTGTCTCCGACAGCCACACAACTCTTGATGCCGTCGTTCAGCCGCTTCACGGCGTTGTACTCCAGGTCGAGATCGTTTTTGAGCTGCGCCTTCACGTCCTGGCCGATATTGATCTTGAAGTAGTCGCTCATGTTGGGCGTGCCGTCGAGGTACAGGATGCGCTCCATCAATTTTTCCGCGTGCGTCATTTCCTCGATAGACTCTTTACGCGTGTGCTTGGCGAGCCGCTCGTAACCCCAGTTCTCGAGCATCTCGGCATGCAGAAAATATTGATTGATGGCCGTCAATTCGGCCTTGAGCACCTCGTTCAGGATGGCAATGACCTTGGAGTCGCCTTTCATCGATCAACCTCGCAATTTGGATTGGCACGCAAAAGAGGTGCCGTGCGCGCGGCGGGTTAGCAGGCCTCCCGAATCGCGATTGCGGCAATCCTCGCCGGCGCAACCGACGAATATAGCATCCGCTTGCATGAAACGGTGTGACGGCAAACCCAGGAAGCGAGGCCAGAGGCGCTGGACAGGGCAGGGAACTACTGCGACTCGTGTTTAGGGAACTGTGGAAAACCCGTTCAGGAAGGATTTTCGGGCGATTTTCCGGCCGATCCAACGGCAGCTGCGGCGGCATGCCCGTTGACTGGCGGCGTAGCCTCGGCAACCGGTGGGGTCTTCTGATTCTCGACGACCCGATTGTGTAAGCAGAAAAGCGCGAGTTCGAGACGATCGGCAACGCCCAGCTTGTCGTAGACCTTGCGCAGGTAATTCTTCACCACCTGCTCGGTCGTCCCGACACGAACGGCGATCTCCTTATTCTTCATGCCCTGCGTGACGCAGGAAACGATCAATGATTCCTTCGGCGTGAGTTGGACCTTCGGGCGTCCGCCGGCCGGGCGGTTGCCCTGCGTGCGGAAGGCGCTCAAGACCCAGTTGACGCCCTGGCTATCGAGCCAGGGTTCGCCGTGCGATACCTTGCGCAGGCAATCGACCAGTGTTTCGGGTTCCACTTCGCGCGAGACGATGCCGTGTGCGCCACGGCGGAAAAGCTCCAGGGTGAGTTCTTCGTTCGCTTCGTGCAGAACCACGACCAGCTTGACTTGCGGCGCCTGGCGGAGAAGATCGGCGACCGCGTCGACTGGGTTGGAACTCAGAGCAGCTTCGAAAATGAGAATATCAGCCGCGAATTTCTTGGCGGCGGCAAGCGTCTGGGCGAGAGTTTCAGCCTGGCCTACGACGCGAATGTCATCTTCGAGCGCGAAGATCTTGCGCAGCCCGGCGCGGAAGATGGCTTGGGTGTCGGCCACGATTACGCGAATGTACTGGCCGTTGCTATCCCCCTCGTGGGGACGATCGACGTTGTCGTCAACGCTCACCGGAATGCTCGCCATCGGTTCCCTTGCGCGCCCTACCTGCGCTCGAATCGATACTCATCGATGACCACGCCCACACCGCGACGGCCACCGTCTGCAAAACTCCGAACCACTCGCCCGCGGCAATCGACTCGGACGTCCGCGTCCGACCCGACCACATCCGCAGGCAGTGAGATCGTGAAATCCACCGGCGATCCAACCGGCATATCCGCATCTACTTCGAAGAGCACGCCGTTGGCGGAAACGTTCTGGGTTTCGGCGCTGCAAACCCCGGTCTCCGACTTCAACGCGATGGGCAATTTCACGGGAAAGCGCGCCGCACTCTGCACGTCCGTGTAGGGCTTGCGACCAGAGTTCGCAGTCTTCACGTCCTTGCTCGAATCGGTTTCCATCCGGCTCTTGCGAACCTTCTTTCCCGATCCCGCCCGCGCTACGGCGCCACGAGACCTAAGTTGGTATTCGAGGCGAGCTTACACCCCGGTATCCGGAGTGCAAAGTTACCGAAGTCATGGAACTAGCAGGTGTAACGCCTTGTGGGGCAATGGATTAGGGGAGAATGGCGACTGCCAGCCCCAGCCGTCAATTATCGCGGAGACCAAGATGAAGAGGGTGCCCCACTCTTCGCGTTTTGTGCGAAGGGTGGGTACAGTGATGCGCGGGTGCCCCACGTCTCGTGCTTTTCGAGACGTGGGGCATTCGCAGTCGCTCAGAGTCGGCGGTTCTCCTGTGCTGGAATGGCGAGTCGACAGGTGCCCCATACAACCGTCTCTTACTGTGTGGGGATTTACCTCCGCATCAACAACCAACCCCACTCAAGCGCACCAAACGCGCTTGAATGGGCCACCGTCGGGAGTCGAGATAAGGACTAGGCGCTGAGAGGGAGATCGAGTAACTTAGTCGCAATAACTCGCCAGTGTGATGCGAGTCACTGCCGCTCGGGCGGTGGTCACAATAGAATTCGAACGACTGTTAAGAGGGGCACGGTTGACCGTACATTTTTAGCTGATTTGGGGAAAACGGGGAATATCCCGTCTGTCCCCGCATTTCTAAGTCTTTTGTTTTCTGGATTCGAGGGGGGGGTACCCCGAGGTTCGGTGGAAGCTCCGGGGCAAGAGAAGGGCGGCAAATGCCAACCGCTGCTCTCGACTGGCTGAATGCCGACGGCTGGGTGCTGACTGCTGACAGCTGCCTCTAAAACTTCGTCACTTCCGTGAAGTTAAACTCCCGAACCTTCATCGCGGGCACGACCATGTCGAACGATTCTTCGCCGGTCGAGCGCACGGGTTCGCTCATGGCTTCGACGTTCGAGAGCATGTGAATCAGGCTTTCGTTGAAGCGAAAGTTGCGCAGCCCCGCGCTGACCTTGCCGTTCTCGATCAGGAACGTCCCGTCGCGCGTCATGCCGGTCATGAGCTTTTCGTACGGATCGACTTCGCGGATGTACCACAACCGCGTGACCAGAATGCCGCGTTCAGTCGAGGCGATCATCTCTTTTGTGGTTTGCGCTTTTTCGGGACCGCCAAAAACGATGTTCAGTGGCGCTTCTCCCATTTCGTTCGGCAGCGCGAAGCCGTGGCCGGTGGCCTCGACCGGGCCGACGCCTGCCGCCATCGCGGAGCGTTTCATCTTTTCTGCGGTCGCACGCGCGTAGACAACCCGCTTCACTACGCCATTCTCGACTAGATGCACGCGCTGCCGGCACATGCCTTCGCCATCGTACGGCGAATTCGTCTGCAAAGGATGGCTGACGTCGTCCCAGATATTGATGTTCTCGCCGAAAAGCTTTGTGCCGATGCGATTGTTCAGAAACGAGCGCTCATCGAGCAGCGACTGCCCGGAAAAATCCCAGAACATGAAGCCGACAATGTCGAGCACGGCGGCCGGTTCGAGAATCACGGTGTACTTTCCTGGAGCCAGTTCGCGCGGGTGCGCCGAACGAATCGCCTTGCTGGCGGCGGTTTCGGCGAGTTTGGCCGGATTCAATTGGGCGACATCGGGCGAGTTGGCTTTGGCCCAGCCGGAAGAATCGGGCGCGAGCATGGTGATGGAAATCTCGGCCGAGGTTTGCTCGTGCCAATCGCTCAAGCCGCGCGAATTAAAGATGCCTTCGACGGATTCCGCACTCGAAGAGACTCCCGCGGTGGTGAGCTTGTTCTGCTTCGCGACGGCCACGATGCGACGCACATGCTCGGCACGATCTTCGGCAGTGATGGCAGCGGTGGAAGGGAAGTGACGGCTGGGAACCTGCCCGCGAAGCGCAGCACCCGCACCGCACGAAGTAGGCATGGGCAGGAGATCGGGATCGGGTTGCTGCACACGCGCCAACGCTTCGGATGCTTCGACGGCACGCTTCAGGCTTTCGTCGTCGAGCTTGTTCGTCGACGCTCGTGCAGTGCGGCCTCCAAACACTGTGCGAATCGAAACTCCAGAATTTTCCTCGCTGACATTTTGATGGATGACATTGTTGGCGAAGCGGGTGAGGGAGAAGCGGCCGCCGTAGAACAGGGCTTCGATCTCGTCAGCGGACGACAGCTCCCAGATGCGCTCGAAGATGTGTTCAGAGTCTTGCCTGTTTAGCATTCAGCACTCAGCAATCAGCATTCAGCCAGCATCCGTTCCGAATCGACCTTACGGAGAAGCGAAGCGAGCATCCGTTTCACCTCGATGACTGCTTGTTCCAGCGATCGATAGTCCATCTCAGTGAGGAACTCTAAGTCACGCGCCAATAAAAAGTGATACTCCAGTTCGCTGGCCGAGCCGGCTGCAATCGCCAAAAACCGACCGAACTCACCATTGCTCCGCTTGCCGCAGCCCTCAGCGATGTTGGCGCTGATCGAAGCCGAACATCGTCGAATCTGGCTGGTCAGTCCGTATAGCTCTTGGCGAGGAAACGATTGCGTTGTCTTATAAGAGTTTAGTGTAAGAGTGTGTGCTTTCTGCCAAACTACCAGATCTCGAAAACTCTTCACGACACGTCTCCTGCCGAGGGGCTGAATGCTGAGTGCTGACTGCTGAATGCTAGCGCTCAACGTTGCCGGCAGCTGTGACATCTAACCACCCGCCCCCTTGTACGCGCTCCCCACCCGAACTTTCCGAAAGCGCGCGGGGCTCGCGCCGTGACCAGTGCCCATGACCTGTTGCGGCTGTCCCTTACCGCAGTTCGGTGTTCCCCACAGCGTCCACTGGTCACGCGAGCAGATTGCATCCATCGAGTTCCAGAAGTCGGTTGTAATTCCCGAGTAAGACGGATTCTTTAACATGCGCGCTCGCTTGCCACTTTTGATCTCCCAACCCATTTCGCAACTGAATTGGAAGTTATAGCGCTTGTCATCGATCGACCACGACTTATTCGTCTCCATATAAATGCCATGGTCAGTATCGGCAATGAGTTGCTCGAGAGTTAGCGGTTTGTCACCCGGCAGAATGCTGATGTTGGTCATGCGAATCATCGGCAGCCGGTTCCAGCCCTCGGCGCGCAGTGTGCCGCCTGAGCGAGTCTCGCCGATCGTGTGCGCCGTCTCGCGCGAACTCAGATAGCCGGTGAACAGGCCATTCGAGATGATCGGCGTGCATTGCGCTGGAACGCCTTCGTCGTCAAAGCCGAATGTCCCGAGCCCCGGGCCGTGCTCCAGTCGCGCGTCCGCAACCACGTTTACAAGATTGCTGCCATAGCGAAGCGAGCCGAGCTTATCCAAGGTCAAAAAAGACGTTCCGGCGAAATTGGCTTCCATGCCAAGCACGCGATCTAACTCGATCGGATGGCCCACTGATTCATGAATCTGTAAGCCAAGCTGCGAGCTGTCGAGAATAATAGTGAAATCGCCTTCGGGGCATTGATCCGCCTTGTGCAAGGCCACAGCCTCTTCGGCCACGCGGCGCGCGTTCTCGAGCAGCTTCAATTCGTGAACGAGTTCGTAGCCTTTGCTTTGCCACTGGCCGCCAAACGAGTTGGGATAGGAGCGTTTCTGTAGCTCGTTGCCCGCGAAGACATAAGCAGCGTATCCGGTTCCGGTCCAATATTTCGTCTGATGAATGTCCGCTCCTTCGAAAGAGGCAAACCAGGACTCTTCGCGGCGGAAGTTCATGTTGGTCTCGGCCAGCGTGATGCCGGTGACCGACATCAGCTCACGATCGATCTTCAGAAGTAGCTCGAGATTTTGTTCTACGGAAATGCTGAAAGGGTCGATCAAAATCGGGGTTGCCCACTCCGCCACGACCGGTTTTTCGGGCGCCAGCCGGATATTTTCTTGCTTCACCCGCGCCGACGCTTTGGCAATTGCTAAGGCTCGCGCGGCGGTCGCTTCGACTGCTTCGCGGCTCAAATCGTCGGAGGCGGCAAAGCCCCACGCGCCATCGGCGATCACCCGCATGCCGAGCCCAAGCGACTCCGAGTCGGAAACCTGCCCGACCCGCCCATTCTTCGTGGCCAGCGCGCGGCTGCGGTCGTCGACTATGCGCGCATCCGCAAAGGTTGCGCCGCGCTGCGCCGCCATATCGAGGGCCCACCCAAGAATCTGCTTCATGACAGAAAGTTCAATCTATCACGGCAAGGCGGCGCGAACCCGGGCCGCCATCGTTTGCCGAGACCCAGTATTTAAAGAGGAGGGAGCACGACGCCTAGTTCGGCTTCGGGGCCAGCACCAGGAAATAGTCCATGCCGTCTTTCACGAAGTCATACTGGCCGACGACCTCGTAGCCCGCTTGCGCCGCTTCTTTCACGACCACTGCTTTGTCGACGCCATGATTGTCAGCCTTGCCGTTGCGGTCGATGATGCCCACCAGCCCGCCCGGTTGCAACGATGGGCGCAGGTTCTTCAAAAGCGCGACCGGCTTCGCAATCTCGTGGTAGGCCTTCAACATCAGCACGGCATCCACCTGGCGCGAGGGCAGGTTGGGGTTGTCTTCGTGCCCAAGTATGGTCTTGATGTTGTCGAGGTGTTCCTTTTGCGCCCGGCGCGTGATGTACTCGATGGCCTTTGGATTGATATCTACGGCGAAAACGGTGCCTGTATTGGTGACGCGGCGTGCGGCGCGCACCGTAAACCACCCGGAACCCGCGCCGATATCGGCGACGTTCTTGCCCGGCGCGATGTGAAGAATGTCCATGACCCGCTCGATCTGCAAGCGGTCCTCGCGCCCGGGGTTATCAAAAATGGCCAGGTCGCCGGTATACGGGGTGCTGGTCTTACGGGTGTCGGTCGCCTGCGGAAGAGCATCGGACCATGCACAACCTTGCGTTGCGAAAGCAAGAATGAGGACAGCCCTCCACATGCGCGGGTACATGGTTTTCACGACCGTCCTCCAAATTTGGTTTGCGGTTCAATAGTTAGACGCACGGAAAGGGATTCGGAGTGCAAACTCGTGCAGTTTCCGGCCGAGCCGGAGTTCTCCCACGCTGCCACTAGAAAAATTCCTGCGCGGCGCCTTGACCGCGCATCCAACTTCGGCGAGACTCTGAAGCACTTCATTCAGATCCGCCCAGGCCCTGCCGCGCCGCCTCGTCCCGTCGGGCTCAACTGACCAGATTCCATGGGGATGCCGCATGCTTAAAGGATTGGGAATTGCCTGCCATCAGCACTTACGAAAGATCTCTTTTTCGCCTTTCTCGCGATCAGCGTTTGCCGGAATCGTGGCGATGGTCGCGCTTACTTTGGCCTCGCACTTTGCCGCCTCGCAAGTGAGCGTCCTCACCCAGCACAACGATCGCCTGCGCAGCGGAGCCAATCTCTCCGAGAGCATCCTGACCCCGGCCAACGTCAATCAGAAAACCTTCGGGAAGGTCTTCTCGCAGGCGGTGGATGGATATGTCTATGCCCAGCCGCTCTACTTGCCCCAGGTAAGTATTCCGAATCTCGGGACGCACAATGTCGTGTACGTGGTCACCGAGCACGACAGCGTCTACGCGTTTGACGCCGATAACAATACGGGCCCCAACAGCGCGCCACTCTGGATGAGGAGTCTGATCGACACGGCTCACGGCATCACCCCCGTCTCAACCAGCGATGTGGCCTGCGGAGATACTACGCCCGAGATCGGCATTACAGGCACGCCCGTGATTGACCCGGTCGCCAAGACGATCTACCTGGTTGCGAAGACGAAAGAGAACGGTGTCTTCGTGCAGCGCTTGCACGCGCTCGACGCCACCACTGGGGCAGAGCGTCCGAACAGCCCGGTTGTAATTCAGGCCACGGTCACCGGCAGTGGCGATGGCACCAGCAAAGGCCAGGTGAGCTTCGATGGGCTCAGGGAGGGCCAGCGCGCCGGCTTGCTGCTGATGAACAACATCGTCTATATCGCCTGGTCATCGCACTGCGATAACGGTCCCTATCACGGCTGGATCATTGGCTACAACAAGCGCACTCTGAAACAGCAGAGCGTCTTCAATGCAACGCCGAACGGCGGCTTAGGCGGCTTTTGGGCGAGCGGGGCGGGCATTGCCGCCGATTCCGCGGCCAATACGATCTACCCGGTGACCGGCAACGGGACATTCGATGCGAATACCAGTGGCCTGGATTATGGGGAAACCATCCTGCGCTTGACTCCTTCGGGTACCAGCTTCAACGTCGTTGATTACTTCACTCCAAACAACCAGCAAGCCCTCAACAACGGCGACACTGATCTTGGATCGGGCGGCGTCTTGCTCTTGCCGAACGGACCGAAAGGGTCGGCGCACCAGCAATTACTGATCGAAAGCGGAAAGCAAGGCTCGCTTTACGTCGTCGACCGCAACGGTATGGGCCATTACAACTCGAAAAATAACTCGCAAATCGTCCAGTTCCTGCCGTTCGCCGTGGGCAGCATGTTCGCGACCCCGGCCTGGTGGAACAACCGCGTCTACTTCGGCGGTTCCGGCGACTCTCTGAAGGTGTTTCCATTCGACACGAGCGCGCGGAAACTGGCCGGCACCGCCAGTTCGCAGGCGCCCACCCCATTCGCGTTTCCAGGAGCGACTCCATCGATCTCAGCAAAAGGAAATAAAAACGCGATCGTGTGGGCTCTGCAGACCGATGGTTATGCCAACAACGACCCGGCGGTGCTGCATGCGTATGACGCGCTCGATCTCTCAAGCGAGCTTTACAACAGCAGCCAGAAGGCCGGCCGGGACGGCCTGACGGCAGCCACAAAATTCGCCGTTCCGACCATTGCCAATGGCAAGGTCTATGTGGGCAGCAAGAAGCAGCTCACCGTCTTTGGGCTGCTGCCATAACCGCTTGCAGAAAGCTGCACCTGCGAAGGCTTCTGCATGCATGGCCAGCCTGGAATTGCATCTTTTGCGGCCGGGGCTTCGATGTTATGCTGATGGCCATCGGAGCCGGAATCTCATTCCGGTCAAGTGGGGCGTTTCCGATTGTGTACGGGACAAATCTTTCGGGGTGATGATCAATGGAATGGACCAAGCCAAGCTTTGAAGAAGTTTGCCTGAACTGCGAAATCAACTCGTACGCCAGCGCAAAACTGTAGCCTTACCGAATGTTCGTTAGAACCCTCGGCTCCGCCGCCGGGGGTGGTTTTCCTCAGTGGAATTGCGGCTGCTGCAACTGCAATGGCGTCCGCAGTGGCACCCTTCCGGCGAAATCTCGCTCGCAAGCTCAATTGGCCGTAAGCGCCGAGGGTGCGGTCTGGTATTTGTTCGGCGCATCTCCCGACTTGCGCTCGCAGATCGAAGCGGCTCCTCCATTGCACCCCCGAGATGGAATCCGCCAGTCGCCGATTGCCGGGGTGGTGCTGGCGAGCGCAGATCTCGACCACGTTCTCGGTCTTCTTCTCTTGCGGGAGTTGCAGCCATTACGCGTCTACACCACGCGTTCGATCCGCCGAATTCTCCGGGAGGACAATTCGATCTTCGGGATGCTGAACCGCGTGGAGAAGCAGGTCGAGTGGAACGACGTTCGGCCTGGCGAGCCCTTCGTTCTCTCTGGCGTAGATGGGGAAAACTCTCATATTCAGGTAGAGGCGGTGGCGCTGGCCGAACGCTATCCCGCCTACGTTTCTGCGGCGCGCGCCGCGGAACTCATCCCTGGCGAAGCTTCCCTGGGGCTGATCGTCTCGCATCGAAACAAAACTTTCGGCTATTTTCCGGCAGTGGCGAAAATCGAGCAGGATCTATTACAGAAAATAGACTCCGTCGATGTGCTTTTTTGGGATGGGACCTTCTGGTCCGACGAAGAATTGATCCGCGCGCAGGGAGGTGGGCAAACCGCGCTCCAGATGGGCCATGTGCCCGTCGGTTCTCAGGGCGGCAGCCTGGAACGGCTTGCCGGCTTGCGCAAGCCGCGTAAAATATTTGTGCACGTCAACAACACAAATCCCATGCTCGATGAATCCAGCGCCGAACACCGCCGTGTGCGCGAGGCGGGATGGGAGGTCGCCGAGGACGGATGGCAGTTCCAGCTATAGATACCGAAGAGGCGTCGCGGCGGTTGTCTCCGGACGAACTGCGGGCCAAGCTCCGTGCCGTGGGCGAGGAGCGTTATCATCACAAGCATCCCTTTCATCTGCGCATGCATGCGGGCCAGCTCAGTCGCGGGCAGCTCCAGGCGTGGGCCTTAAACCGTTATTACTACCAGAGCCGGATTCCGATTAAAGATGCGATCATTCTGTCGCGCAGCGAGAGTCTTGAATTCCGCCGCGGCTGGCGCAAGCGAGTCATGGACCACGATGGTGATGCGACCCCCGACGGCGGCATCAAGCGCTGGCTGAAACTGGCCGAAGCGACCGGGCTCGAGCAGGCGCGCGTGGAAAATGGGCTGGAGGTTCTGCCGGCGACCCGGTATGCGGTGAATGAATATCTGAATCTGGTGCGCAACCGGTCTTTGCTCGAGGCGGTGGCCTCTTCGCTGACCGAGCTTTTCTCGCGCGACCTGATCTCGCTGCGGATGGAAAAGATGCGCCAACACTATCCCTGGCTCGCCGGCGGGCTTGCCTATTTCGAGGCGCGATTAACCCAGGCTCCCGAAGACGCGAATTTCGCGATTCAATACGTATTCGAGCATGCGCGCACTCGTGCGCTACAGGAATTGGCGGTGCAGGCATTGCGTGACAAGTGCGACATCCTTTGGGCGCAGCTCGATGCGCTTTACTTTGCCTACGTCGAGCCAGGATGGCCGCCGCCGGGCGCGTTTCGGATGGAGGCCAGCTAGCGTGGCGCCTCCCGTCGATTCGAGTCAACCGCGTTTTGCTCCGGGCTGCCGCTGGGGAGGCAGCGATTCTGAGCGCGTGGTGCTGTTCCCCGAAGGAGCGGTCAAAGTCGAAGGCACCGGAAGAATGATTTTGGAAGCCTGCGATGGCGAACGCAGTTTTCTTGAGATCGTGCAGCAAATGCAAGCTGCTTTCAGCGTCGGCGATCCGGCGCGTATTCGTGCGGATATCAGCAGTTTTCTCGAGTCGTTGCAGCAAAAGCGCATCATCGATTACTAGCTGAGATTACTAGCGTCGGTTCGCGTCGCTAGCTGAGCGTGGCAATGTCGACACATCCACTCGCACTGATTGCCGAAATCACGCATCGCTGCCCGCTGCATTGCGTGTATTGCTCGAACCCTCTTGAGATGGCTCACTCGAATTCCGAGCTCTCAACGGCGGAATGGGTTCGCGTCGTCCACGAAGCCGCCAAGTTTGGCGTGTTGCATTTGCACCTGACCGGGGGCGAACCCCTCGCCCGGCATGATCTTGTCCAACTGGTGCATGCCGCCCAGCATGCGGGTCTCTACTGCAATCTCATCACTTCCGGCATCGGTCTTGGCGAAGATCGCCTGCAGGCACTCGTGTCGGCGGGCCTCGAACATCTGCAGCTCAGCTTCCAGGATTCGCGTGAGGACTCGGCAAACTGGATCGCCGGCGCAAAAGTGCAGGCCCACAAGGTTGCCCTGGCCCGCTCCATCCGCAAATATCCGCTGGCGTTTACAGTCAATCTCGTCGTGCACCGCCAGAACCTCGATCATCTCGACGAGATGATTCGATTCATCGAAGGCATGGCTCCAGATCGCATCGAGATCGCCAATGCGCAGTACTACGGCTGGGCCTTCGCCAATCGAAGTGCACTTCTACCTACCCGCGAACAAGTGGAACGAGCTCTCGAGGTGATTGCCCGTGCGGAAACGCGGCTGGCAGGACGGATTCGCATCGATTCGGTTGTCCCCGATTATTATGCGCAATATCCAAAAGCCTGTATGGGCGGTTGGGGCCGCCGCTTGATGCTCATTGATCCGGCGGGGCGGGCGATGCCTTGCCACGCGGCACACGTGATCCCGGGAATGGAATTCGACAACGTTCAGCACCATTCCCTGCGCTGGCTTTGGGAAGAATCGCTGGCCTTTCGCCGTTTTCGCGGGGAAGCATGGATGCCCGAACCTTGCCGCAGTTGCGATCGTCGGGCAGAGGATTTCGGCGGCTGCCGCTGCCAGGCGATGTTGCTCACCGGCAATCCGAACGTCACCGACCCGACTTGCTTGAAGGCGCCAGCGCATGCCCTGGTCGAAGACATCATCCGAACTCAACAACGGGACCCGGTTCCCATTTTTCCGCCTCTTTCCGCCGGTTCATTCGTCCAGTTGGAAGAGAAGTCGCGGCCTCTCTGGACGTACCGCCCGAATCCAAGTTGAGTAAAGAATTGAACACGCACCCTCGCGCTTTCTACCTGGCCGATTGACATTCCAGGCGGCCTGACTACACTGTCGAATCGAATCAAGAACCGCTGCCGAGGCTTATGCGCAAACTTCTGCCGTTGTCGCTCTCGTCCATGTCGCTGCTTCTTGCTGTCGCCTGTTCGAAGAAGCCGGTCGATATCGAGAAAACCTTTCAGGAACAACTCATCAGTGCCAAGCCCGGGGCGGTGATCGAGTTGCCTGAAGGCAAGTTTCACTTCGACCGGACCTTGTCGCTCACTGTCGACAATGTGACATTGCGCGGCAAGGGAATGGACAAGACGATCTTGTCGTTCGCCGGACAAAAAGAAGGTGCCCAGGGACTGCTGGTGAAAGCCAATGGGTTCACCATCGAAGATATTGGCATTGAAGACTCGGCGGGCGACGCCTTGACCATCCAGGGTGGCGCCAACATCATTGTTCGTCGCGTACGGGCCGAGTGGACCCGCGGCCCGAATGAAAACAACGGGCCTTATGCCATCTACCCGGTTGAATGCAAGAACCTGCTGGTCGAAGATTCGGTCGCGCGCGGGGCTGCCGATGCCGGCATTTATGTCGGCCAGTCAGAAAATGTGGTGCTTCGGCGCAATCGTTCGGAAAGAAACGTGGACGGTTTTGAGGTGGAGAACACCGAGAACGCCGATGTCTACGACAACGTGATGACGCACAATACCGGCGGCATCGGTGTTTTCAATCTTCCGAATCTCCCCCGGCAAGGTGGAAAGCACGTTCGCGTCTTCAACAACCAGATCGTCGACAACAACACGCCCAACTTTGCACCGAAAAGCCTGGGACCCATCCACGACTTGCCCACCGGAACCGGCATCTACGTGATGGCCATTCAGGACGTCGAAGCCTTTCACAACAAGATCCAGGGCAATAACACGGTGAACGTTTTCATCATCAACTACAAAACCGGAGTGGGCGATAGCCTGGAAGAAACCGCATCGTCCCCCATCACGCAACAGATTTTTGCCCCAGCCGATAGCCGCTATTACCCGTTTCCGCAAAAAATATATTTCCACGACAACGATATTTCGGGAGGCGGGACCTCGGCAGATGGCCGGATCGCCGTGATGAAGCAGATGGCCGATGCCATGGGCGGCCAGTTGCCGGACATTCTTTATGACGGTTGGCTCGATCCGGCGTGGGGCAACAAGACCAAAAATCCAGGGAACATCTGCCTCGAAAATAATGGTTCGGCAAGCTTTCTGAATTTCGACGTGGCCAACAACATGAAGCGGCCGGTGAAAGACCTTAAGCAGTACGCTTGCTCGCTTCCGGCGCTGGCCGCGGTTTCCATTCCCCAGGCAGCGGCTCCTTCGGGTCCAGGAGGCAGTGGTCAGTAAATGCAGCCGGGCCTCGTGATTCGGCGACATCGCAGCCTGCTTCCCAGGCTCATCGCGATCTCCCTGTTGTTCACCATGCTTTCAGGGTGCGATTGGTTTCGCCGCGAGGTGCGTGTTTACCTGGATGAGCCTTATCCAAAAAAGCTTTCGGCCTGGCATCTGTTCCGGGACGCGCGCCACGGGCTCAAGCCAAACGATCGAGTGCTGCCGTATGACCTGAACACGCCTCTCTTTTCCGATTACGCCAGCAAGTATCGTTTCGTCTGGATGCCGGCCGGGACCTCCTCACAATACCGCGACGAGGGTGTCTTCGAATTTCCCGTCGGCACAGTTCTGGCCAAGAGCTTTGCTTTTCCCGTAGATGGCCATCCAGGTGCCGAGCACCTGGTGGAAACCCGTCTTCTCGTGCACGCGAAGGCGGGGTGGGTCGCGTTGCCCTATATCTGGAATGAAGACCAGACCGACGCGACGCTACGCCTCGTGCCCGATCCTGTGCCAATTCATTACCACGATCAGGCGGGCACGGTGCACGATTTCACCTATCAGATTCCAAACGCGAACGAGTGCCGCCAGTGCCACGAAAACAATAAGCAGCTTCTTCCAATCGGGCCGAAGGCGCGCAACCTTAATAAGGATTTCGACTACGCCGACGGCAAAGCCAATCAACTGCTTCGCTGGCAGGCATCCGGATATCTTGCCGGGGCGCCCGCTCCCTCGGGAGCGCCGCATGCAGCACGATGGAATGACGCGTCGACCGGAACTCTTGCCCAGCGGGCAACCGCGTACCTCGACAACAATTGTGCCCACTGCCATCAGCCGGGCGGATCGGCGGCCTACACCGGAGTCGATTTTCGCGCCGGACACTTCGATCCCTTGCACGCCGGCTTCTGCAAGCATCCGAACTCGGCGGGGAACATGCACGATTTGCAATTCGACGTCGTGCCGGGAGATCCGGACCAATCGATCCTGATCTACCGGCTCACCTCGACGGCGCCCAAGGTGATGATGCCGCAAATCGGGCGCGCGGTCGTTCACGAGGAAGGCCTCGCCCTGCTGCGGGAGTGGATTGCGGCCCTTCCGGCAGAAACCTGTGCGCCGGGCGCAAAGCGCTAGCCGCTCGCAGCGAACCAGCTCATTTCCGTTTTGTGATTGGGGTGCCTGGAGGGATTCGAACCCTCGTCATCCGGAGCCACAGTCCGGCGTTCCACCGCTGAACTACAGGCACCATGCGGAGGCATACTGCAGCCTTTGATTATAGCAATTGGGAGATGAACTGTCAGAGCCTTGCCGGCGACGCGAATCAGCTTCGCGAAACGCGACAGCCACGCCGCAGCGGCCAAAAAGCTTATCGATTCGGCAGCGAGAACCAGAGAGTGATGACCAGCGCCAGCCCGATCCCGATCATAAGCGCGCGCTCCGGGCGCGTCATCGGAGAGCCGGTACCTTTGCTATGCAAGGAAAAAGGAGACAGAAAGAACACGACCCAGAGAATTGCGAATGCACTCAGGAAGATTTCTTTAAACGTAATGCCAGCCAGCACAGCTACACCCATCCGGGCGATGTGTTTTCATGATTTGGGACCCGGTTACCCGCGCCCCACGCCCACGTACTGAAATCCCATCGAACGCAGCCGCGACGAATCAAGCAGATTTTTCGTATCTAGAATCACCGGCCGCTTCAAGAGGTGCTTAATCTTGCCAAAATCCAGAGTACGGAACTCAGGCCAGCCGGTCGCCACCAGCAGGGCGTCTGCGCCCTCCGCAGCAGCGTACGCCGTTTCGCAATACCGCACCGTCCCATTCAACTGAGCACGAGCATCCCCCAGCGCAGCAGGATCGTAGGCGCGCACTTTTGCGCCGCGGGCCACCAGAGTGCGCGCCAGTTGGAGTGAGGAAGATCCAGCGACGGAATTCGTGTTTGGCTTGAAGGCCAGGCCGAGAATTCCAACTTCCTTGTTCTCGACCGACTGCACCATGCCCGAGAGCTTTTCCAGCACGCGCTCGGCAAGCGCCTGGTTCACCTCGCGCGCCGCGCTTAACACCTTCAGCGTGATGCCTTTTGCATTCGCCAGTTCGGCCAGCGAATTCATATCGGATTCGGCAAATGAGCCGCCCATGCCGGCACCCGGCTGCAGGCACCGTGGCGCAATCTTCTTATCCAGTCCCAGAGCCAGCGACAAGCTCACCGCGTCTGCATTCACACGCTCGCACAATCCCGCCAGTTCATTGATGAACGACATTTTGGTCGCAACAAAGGCGGTTGCCGCTTCACGTACAAGCTCGGCAGTTTCGTGGTTAGTGACGATCACGGGTACGCCGCGCATCACCAGTGGGTGGAAGATCTGTTTCAGATTTGCCACCGCCTCGGGCGAATTCGTGCCGAGGATAATCCGGTCGGGCCAGTTGAAATCCTCCACCGCGCAGCCGTCGGTGAAGAACACCGGCTGCGAGACGACAGCGGCTTTCAATTTCGCCTCTGCCAGCGCTTTCTCGAGTTTCCCGGCCGTTCCCACCGGGACGGGGGTTGTTACCGAAAAAATGACGGGCCGCGTCGCGCTGCGTGCGATCCGCAGCGCCATCTCGGTGAGATGTTCCGGCGTGTCCTCGGAGAGGAAGATGACTTGCGCCTTGCGCGAAAACGATTCGACGTCGGTGGAATACACCAGGCGCCCGCAGCGTACGTTGCGCCGCACAATTTCTTTCAGATTCTTTTCGAAGAAGGGAACATTGCCCTGCGCCATCTCGACCATGCGCGAGCTATCGACGTCGCAGCAACTGACCGGAGTTCCAAAATCGGCGAGGCAGGCGGAAATGATGGTTCCCAGATACCCCGCTCCGTAGACTCCGACGTGCATGCAGGCCGTCTCCCTGAGGCAGGGCGAAGCTTAATGGGGGGAGGGTTCCGACCTTTGTGCAACGCCCTATTCCCTTATGTAACTACCGGTAGAAGGATGTGGCAACGCACGGAGGGCCCTCGCATTCAACCCTGAAGGGACATGTCCATGAGGTTGATTACTCGAGGTTACTTCTTGGAACGTGATACCAGGCTCTGCCCCAGCCGTACCGGCGCTAGATCAACCCAGCTGTTGGCCTCCACTTCGCGCACAAATGTCAACTCTTCCAGCGCGATCCGGCGCGTGCCTTTGTACTCGAGCCAGCGCCGCCGCGAGACCTCGGCCGCTTTCCACGCCTGCTCCTCGGTGGTCATTTTGGCGATCGTCAAATGAGGCGTGTACGGCCACTGCTCCGGGCAGGTTAACGGTCCGCAATTCAGGTGATCGTGCAACTCCTGCATCCGGGTTGCCCCATGCGCTACCCGGATAAACACTGTCGGCGTGACCGGGATGAAGGTTTCCACTTCGCCGAGCGTCACCTCAAACGCGTCCACATGGCTGCACGCATCCTCAAGACCATGAATCGCCGTGGCTTCGGTGTCGGTCAGCGGGCGCGGCGGTAGAATCGTCACGTGGGCGTCAAACTGGGGCAAGTCCGGGTGGAGTTCCCGGCGGAGCTTTTCGAGGAAGTCTCCAATTGGATTGCGAACGTAGGCGACCAGGGCGTAACGGGGCGGCTGCATCTTCGATCGACGATTATACCGTGCCTTGGTGTTGGATTCGGATCAAACGCAGCGGGGTGGTTTCTTTTCGTCGTACCGGCTGGAGAATCTTTGTGCCTCTCGTTCGAAAACTGTGCAGGAGAGGAAAAATCTGTCTCCTGCGCAACCAGACGAAACTGAAACGCGGTGGATCCGTCTTCCAGTTGCAGAAAGTGCTCGCGCACTCAAGCCTTGACATCACGCGGCGCTACGCGAACCTGATGCTCCTATCCGCCATCGTGGAAGTGCCCTTGCGCGGGCCATCATAGCGAGAAGTTTGCGCCGATGTTGACATTGAATCTTGACTTGATCCACTGAGAGGGGCATTGACGAAGCCCTTGCAAAGTCGGAGAAAACAAGGTCTGACAGTCGGCACCGCGATAAACCCGCAACCCTGATGCAGATGCAACGCAAGGAAGAAGGAGCATGAACGCCGTTGGATAGAACCGAAACCAGAGTGAGTCTTCCCTTGAAGCGGAAGGCGGGACTACGTCACAACTCCTAGACCGCTTCATCATGGGTGTGACCAACCGAAAGATTGACGTTGACCACGCGCATCACAACGGTTTGAGCTGTCAGCGGCACAACCTTCATCGATGCGTTCGCGGCGAGAATACCGCTTACGGTAGGAGAACACGTGGAAGTTCTCAGTACCGTGGGTGTCTCATGGAACAAAAGCAAAAAAAATGGAGGGCGGCCTGCATTCGAATTGAGAAGACCGCGCATCTTGGCTGCTTTGGTGGCGACGCCAAGGCAGGACGTGCATATGACTCCGCAGCACGGATTCGCTACGGGGTCTTCGCAAAGTGTAACTTCCCCTTGCAGGAATAGCGGACCTGCCTTAGACTTTTCGTACGGGCCGAACGTGGCCTAAGTCATTGAAAAGTCGGGGCGTAGCGCAGCCTGGTAGCGCACCTGCCTTGGGCGCAGGGGGTCGTAGGTTCAAATCCTATCGCCCCGACCAATTTTCTCTGGTTCGAGTCTGCCGGAACGCTCTTCGAACGCCCCGCTGTGACATCTGACCTTTCGCCATCCCACTTACTAAGCCAAACTAACTCGTCAGGCGTGTCATCGGAGAGCCGACGGCCCTCACTCCGAAAGCCTGAAAGAGGATGCTAAGTGCTTTTTCTGGAAGATTTAACGTATAAGCTCTTTCAAATTCTAGATCTACACCCTACCTGCAAGGTAAGTCGTTTCTTTTCTGGATTCGAGGGGGAGGGGGGGCCCCCCAACTAAATCAAAATTCATCCCTCAGCCACACAGCCCAACGCGCCTCCGCCCACCCCTCCAACCAAAAATCTTTGCCGACGATACAATCTCTGCATGACCACCTTCCCGCGCTCGCCGGCTCGTTCTCCATTTCCAGGCAAGCTGCTCGCACTCGCGATGCTTCTCCCGCTTCTTGCTTCGCTCGCGCTCGCCCAGCACGCCGACCAGATTCCTGCAGCGCGCCTGATGCAGCCCGACGCGCTCAACCAGATCTTCTCGGCGAAGGATGGCGAGAAACCACTCATCATTCACGTGGGCTTTCACAAGCTTTACTCGCAGGCGCACATCCCCGGGTCGGAGTACCTTGGTCCCGGCTCGAGCGATGAAGGCTTGCAGGCTCTGCGCAAGCGCGTCGAGAAATTGCCGCGCGACAAGTTCATCGTTCTGTATTGTGGTTGCTGCCCCTGGGGCCACTGCCCAAACGTGCAGCC
>Ga0335069_10005185_pt1 | contig 19181 bp, 17 predicted proteins | sample Lox_Sample_11_FD_206714 | JGI IMG/M metagenome (GOLD analysis project Ga0335069, IMG submission 206714) | Soil microbial communities from Loxahatchee National Wildlife Refuge, Florida, United States - Lox_Sample_1.1 | ecosystem: Environmental > Terrestrial > Soil > Wetlands | place: USA... | reverse complement strand
GAAATCCATCAGCCCGAGGCTCTCCTGCTCCGGGCTATGCACGTGAGTGGCCAACAGAATGGCCCCCGCGCAGGTACCGAAAACCGGCTTGCGGCGTCCGAATTCCGACACGGCGTCAAAAAGGTCGTCGTAGCGCAGCAGCTTGAGCATGGTGCTGCTTTCGCCGCCAGGGAGAATGAGGCCGTCCAAGTCCGCCAGTTGCGCCGCTTCCCGCACGTAGACCGGGCGCGCACCAGCGCGATCCAGCGCCGCACCGTGCGCCGCGAAGTCCCCCTGCAGGGAGAGCACCCCTACTGTTTTCATTTACCAGCCCCGGGTCTGGAGCAACTCCGACTCGGGCAGTTTGGCGACGTCGAGGCCGGGCATGGCTTCGCCCAGGGCGCGGCTGGCCTGGAGCAGCATGTCCGGGTTGTTGAAGTTCTTGGCGGCCTGCACAATGGCGGTGGCGCGCGCGGCGGGATCGGACGACTTGAAGATCCCCGAGCCCACGAAGACGGCCTCCGCGCCAAGCTGCATCACCAGCGCCGCGTCCGCGGGCGTGGCGATGCCGCCGGCCGAGAAGTTCGGCGTGGGCAGCTTGCCGTTTTCGGCAACCCATTCCACCAGTTCGAGCGGCGATTGCAAATTCTTCGCGTGGGCCACCAGTTCTTCCTTGCCGAGCACCGTGAGCTGCTTCATTTCCTTCACGATGGTGCGGATGTGACGCACCGCTTCCACGATGTTGCCCGACCCGGCCTCGCCCTTGGTGCGGATCATGGCCGCACCCTCGGCGATGCGGCGCAAGGCCTCGCCCAGGTTGCGCGCGCCGCACACGAACGGCACCTTGAACCCGTTCTTATCAATATGATGCTCTTCGTCTGCGGGTGTGAGCACTTCGCTCTCGTCGATGTAATCCACGCCGAGAGCCTCCAGGATGCGGGCTTCCATGAAGTGGCCGATGCGCGCCTTGGCCATGACCGGAATACTCACGGTCTTCATGATCTCCTCGATTTTGGAGATCGAGGCCATACGGGCCACGCCGCCCTCCTTGCGGATATCCGCCGGCACGCGCTCCAGCGCCATCACGGCCGAAGCCCCGGCATCCTCCGCAATCTTGGCCTGCTGCGCGTTGGTGACGTCCATAATGACGCCGCCCTTCAGCATCTCGGCCAATCCGACCTTCAAACGAAACTGCTCACTGGTGAACTGGAACATTGCTATCTTCTCCAAAAATAGCATGTCCGCGGGCTCACCGCGCGGCCAAGCCCCGCCGCCGCGCCCGCGCGCCTACTTCGCTTCGTCCTTCGCCAACTGGTCCCGGTACGCCTTTTCCAGCCGCGCCACGGAGGCCTGGAATCCCTGCGGGTCCACGAAGCGGTCCGGGTTGTAGGCATCGCCTGGCTGATACTTCCGGTGCATCCCGAACTGGCCGGCGTGCGAGGCCAGCCACACGTCGAATTTCATGTCCTTTTGGTCCTGAAACGTCTTCGCGTAGACCTGCGAAATGTTCGGAAAGCCCGGCATCCCGCGCAGATTGACGCCCGGATTGATGCTCGCCATATTGATGATGCCCACGCGGTAGACCCGGTTGTTCTCCGGCACATCGAAGGTGAAGCTCGTGGCGCCTGGCGTGTGGCCGCCCTGGATGTGCACGGTGACCGCCACGCCGCCCAGTTCGACCTTGTCTCCGTCCTTCAGCCTGCGGTCCACGTGCACGGGCACGAACCACGCACCGGGATCCTTGCCGAAGCGGAAATCCGACTTTCCGCCGGACTCCAGTAGCCCGGCATCCGGCTCCGACATCATGACGCGCGCTCCGGTGAGCCGCTTCATTTCGGCCAGCCCCGCGGCGTGGTCGAAGTGCGCATGAGTCGCCGTGAGAATTTTGACGTCGGAGAGCTTGAACCCGAGCTTCTCAATGCCCGTCTGGATCTGCGGAACGCTATCCGCCAGACCGGTATTGATCAGGATGTCTCCCGCCGGCGTGGTAATCAGGTAGCTCGATAAATCATAGGTGCCGACCCAATAGACATTTCCGATCATCCGGAAGGGGGGAAAAGGCTTCGTCCATTCCGGACTGCTCAGCGACTGCGCGGGTTGGCCGAAGGCGCCGGCAAAAGCAAGAAGAGCCACGAGAAATCGCATAGCGCAAGTGTACACCGGCGCAAGCAACCTCGCGGGCGCCGCGGCGCCCGCCCAGCCGGCTTCCGGGCCGGAAAGCGGTGAAACCCGCCCGTGCCCGGCGCGGAACCGAATGTCCATCTTGCGGCGAACTGGGCGCCCGCGTACCTCCCGCGCCCGCACCTCTCGCTTTTTCATGATAGAATTTCGATGCCTCAATCTGGGTAACTCAAATCTGCACACAAAGGAGAGGACTATGCTCAAAGGTCCGGCATTTCGGCGCGCGGCCCTGGCCGCCTCAGCCGTTCTCGCGGTCGCCATCGTCGCCATAGCCGACGCTCCCGCCAGCCTCACCGGCAGCCTTAAGGCCGGCCGGCTCCAGCTCAAGTCCGCCGGCGCGCTGGCCTTCGGTCCCGACGGCGTCCTGTTCGTCGGCGACTCCATGGGCGGCTCCGTCGCCGCCATCGACACCAACGACCGCACCGCCCCCAAGGCGCCCGTCTCCATCGCCGTCGATGGTCTCGACGCCAAAATCGCCGCCATGGCCGGCGTCCCCGCCGACCAGATTGTCGTCAACGACATGAAGGTCAATCCGCTCTCGAAGAACGTCTACCTCTCGGTCTCGCGCGGGAAGGGACCCGACGCGCAACCGCTGATCGTCAAGGTGGATGTCGCCGGCGCCGTCTCGAATCTGTCGCTCGATAACGTCAAGTTCGCCCAGGTGAGCCTGGTGGACGCGCCCGACTCGAACCCCTCCGCCCGCCAGGACCCCCGCACCACCACCATTACCGACATGAACTACGTGGGCGGCAATCTGCTGGTGGCCGGCATGTCCAACGAAGAGTGGAACTCCGCGCTGCGCTCCATCCCCGTGCCCTTCAAGAGCGCCGCGCCCGGCGCCACGCTCCAGATCTGGCACGATTCGCACGGGCGCTATGAGACCCAGTCCCCCGTCCGCACCTTCGTGCCGTATATGATCGGCGGACAGCCCTACGTGCTCGCCGCCTACACCTGCACCCCGCTCGTTCGCATTCCTGTGGGCGATCTAAAGGCCGGCGCCAAAGTGAAGGGGCAGACCATCGCCGACCTCGGCGCGGGCAACCAGCCGCTCGACATGGTGCCCTATAAGAAGGACGGCAAGGATTACATCCTGGTAGCCAACACCGCCTTCGGGCTCCTCAAGGTGCAGGCCGACCACATCGAAACCTACCCGGTGATCGATTCGCCCACCAGGAACCCCGGCACGGCCGGCATGCCCTTCGAGAAGATCACCAGCGTGACCAACGTGAAGCAACTCGCCCAAGTGGATTCATCGAGCGCGGTGGTGCTGATCGCCGCCTCCGGCGCGGGACCGGCCTACGCTCCCGGACCGCCGGTCGGCCCGATGACCCTGAAGACCATCGCCCTGCCGTAGTGAATCGAGCCGCCATCGCGGCGGCGGCCATCCTCCTCGCGGGGGTGGCCGCCGCCGCACAATCCGCCTTACAATCCAAGGCCCGCGCCCTCGGCATCGAACTGCGTGACGGCGCCTTCCGGGTGAACGGCTGGGCGCCGCCGCGCGCGAAGCCCTCCGGCGGATGGGGCACGGTCTTTCTGGTCTACGCCGGCGCCGGCAAAGTGCCGCCGCTGCTGGGGGCTTACGCCGTCGAATCGGGCGCGCTCGTCTTTCACCCGCGCTACCCCATCGCCGCCGGCGTGCACTACCACGCCGTTTTCCGCGCGCCGGCCGGCGCCATGGTCACCGCCGATTTCGACGGCCCCCCGCGCCCCACCAACCCGATCGCGCGCGTGGAGCAGGTCTACCCCACCGCCGATGCGCTGCCCTCCAATCTGCTCCGCCTGTACATTGTTTTCTCCGCGCCGATGAGCCAGGGCGAAGCGCCCGCGCGCATCCACATCGAGGACGAGAAGGGCAAGATTCTCCCCGACGAGCTGCTGCCAGGCGAGGAGCTGTGGGACACGTCCTTCCGGCGGCTCACCATGACGTTCGACCCCGGCCGCATCAAGCGCGGCCTAACTTCGAATCGAACCATAGGCCCGCCCATCCAGGAAGGCAAGCGCTACAAGCTGGTGATCGACCGCTCCTGGCCCGACGCGCGAGGGGTCCCCATGCTGCAAGGTTTCGCGAGGAGCTTCGTAGGAGGCCCGCCCCTCCGTACGCCCCCCGACCCCCAGCAGTGGCGAGTGACCGCGCCGGCCCAGGGGACGAAGAACGCGCTGGCGATCGACTTCCCGGTAGCGATGAACTACGCCCTGTTGCAAAGGATGATCCAGGTGGCGCGGGCGCAAGCCCTGGTTCAAGGGGCCATAGCGCTAGGCAATCACGAAGCCGAATGGCGCTTTACTCCCGCCGCGCCGTGGGCGCCGGGAGACTACCAGCTACTGATCGACACCGGCCTGGAAGACCTGGCCGGAAACCACATAGGCGCGCTGTTCGATATCGACATGTTCGAGAAGGTGACGAAAACCGTGGAACGCCAGTCAGTCACGCTACCGTTCAGGATCCGCTAAGCGGGGCAAGTGGGCCCAAAGGGCAACCTGCGGCGGTTTGCCCTGCCAAAGTTCGACGAGAGACCTGACGGAACGAAGCCATTTGAGGGAGAAGCCGGCGCCATGCGGGCGATTTGGCGGAACGAACCCATTTCGACGGCTGAGGGTCCACCTCGGGCCCGTTTTCCGCCACGGCTATTACGCCCCTGCCGGGGCTTCCGGATTTGCTTCGGGTTCCCACGGCTTGCGCCGTGGGCTAATTTCTTGCGCCCTCCGGGCTAAAGGCCGGCCAACGGCCGGCTCGGCAGGCGGAACCGCCTGCCCCACCACCGTCCACCTCCCCTGCCCCGCTGCCTGATTGACCCAATTGCCGCAATCCGGTGGCGAAAACCAAGACCGCGATCTCGTCGACGCCGTTGTGGTGACCACGGCCATCCGCCAGAGAGCCACCATTCTCACGAGCGATCCTGACGATATCGAACGGCTCGCGCAGGCTTCCGGCCGCCGTCAATATCGCCGGCCCGGCAGCAGCCAAAACATCGTCCCGCGCCCTATCGAATCATCACCGGAATCGAGGTGATCGTGAACCCGCCGGGAATCGTCGCCGCCCGCAATCCCAGCGGCGCGATGCGCCCCCCGCTGGGCGTCAGAAATTCCACGGTCCCCCGTATGCCCTTTGTTACCGCCCAGCCACCGGAGGATGGGTCCGTCAGCATAAATGACGTGTGCCCCATCGCCGGTAGATAAATGGACCCGATGCCGACCTCGGCGCCCGCATCGTTGCGGATGGTCACGCCGACGCTCGTGGCCTTGGGCGCCAGGTTCGCGATCGCCAAGCCTGTGCCGATGGCGCCCGTGTCGTCGAATGCCAGGACGTAGGAGGAGGCGTTCGCCGTCTGCATCGGCGACACCGCCTCTTGCCCCGTCGGGTTGTAGCGGAATATGGCGAATCCGCCCACGTTGCCGGTGGTGCTCAGCAGAGCCGAGCCGGACGTGCTCACCGCCCCTCCCGTGTCTTGCAGCTCGACAATCAGCGACCCTCCCGCCGGAATGTCGCTGGTTACGCTGCTCTCCGTGGTCGCGGTGGAGGTTTGCGGGAAGTCCAGCGGCAGAGCCACGGCCGTGCCGGTATCGTCAGTGAAACTCAAAGTGATGGTGGCCGTCGCGGCCCCGGTATTCACAAGCGTGAACGTGGTTTGCCATCCCGCACCCGCGGCGAAGTGCGGCATGGTTCCGCCGCCGCCGCCAACGCCGACCAGCGTCGGCAGCGAGGTGAGCGCGAAGCCGGAGCTGTTCGGAATCGCGTTTGCCCGCAGTCCCAGCACGCTGATCCGGCCTTGCGCGGGCGTGTCGAATTCCACGGTTCCGCGCTGCCCCGCCGTCACCGGAAATCCGGACGCCGGATCCGTGAGCATGAATGAGGTATGCCCCTGCGGCGGAATCTGTATGGCGCCGGCGCCAATCTGGGCGCCGGCGTCGTTCCGGATGACCACGTTGACGCTCGCGGCGCTGTTCACAAGGTTGGCGATGGCCAGCCCGGTCGATACCTGCCCCGTGTTGTCGAATGCCAGCAGATACGACGACGCATTGCGCGTCTCCAGCGGCGCCACCGCCGCCTGCCCGGTGGGCTGGTAGCTGAAAATGGCGAATCCATTCATATCGCCGTTGGTCAGCAATTGCGCCGCTCCCTCCGCGGTCTGCGCGCCGGGCCCGGTCGTGTCCAGAATCAGCAAGGCGTTGGTATTCAGAGTCTGGTCGAAGCCTTGCGCCAGGACGGTCCCTTGCGCCGGCTGTTGCGGCGCCGTAAACGGAAGAAACGGCGTGGCCCCTGCGTCATTGAACAGATTCAAGCGGGCCTCGGCGGCCGCGGCGCCCAGGTTGACCAACGTGAGCTGGGTGTCCCATCCTCCGGCCGATGCGACTTGCGTCATCGCGCCCGCCAGCTTCAGCCCCACGCTCGACGCGCCTTCCTGCTCCACCGTGAACACCTCTCCCGCGATGGTAACCGTACCGTACCGCGCCGCTCCCGCATTCGATGCCACCGAAATCGACACGGACCCGCCGCCGGAGCCGTACGCGGGGGTGACCGTAATCCACGAAGCGTTGCTCGCCGCGGTCCACGGGACCCCCGGCGCGACGCTTACCTGGATGTCGCCGGCGTAACCGGACGATGTCACCGAGGTCCCCTGGCTGGGCAGCGAAACCGCATACGGCGTGAGGACGCGAATCCGGTAGTTCACCTCGTCCGCGATGTAGACGTTGCCGGAGTTGTCCAACGCCACCTTGGAGTTCTCATTCAACTCCGCGGCGCCGGCGGCCATGTTATCGCCATTGTAGCCGCCGCCCGGATAAACGGCGCCGGTTCCCGCAATGGTGATGAGTACGCCGTTCACCGTCTTGCGAACGCGGTTGTTCCCGGCATCCGAGATGTAGAGGTTTCCCGCGGAATCGACGGCCACTCCGGACGGATAGTAAAGCTCCGCGGCGGTTGGCGGCCCGCCCTCCCCGGACAGGCCCTGCTTCCCATTGCCCGCCACCGTGGTGATCATCCCGTGGGAAACCTCGCGCACGCTGTTGTTCAGAGTGTCCGCAATGTAAAGGTTGCCGGCGCCATCCAGGGCCAGGCCTTGCGGCAGGTACAGTTCCGAGGTGGTGGCGGCCAGATTGTCCCCCGTATTTCCGGGCGTACCGTTCCCGGCCACGGTGGTGATAGTCCCGTTGCTCACCTTGCGGATTCGGTGGCTGTAGGTGTCGGCGATGTAGAGATTCCCGGTGGAATCCACGGCTACTGCGAATGGATAGAACAACTGCGCGCTGGTGGCGGGACCGTTATCGCCGCCGTACCCGCCGGGGTAGCCGCATGCCCCGTACTGGCTGCCCGCCACGGTGGTGATGACCCCGTTGGCCACCCGGCGGACGCGGTTGTTGGAGGTGTCGGCAATGTAGACGCTGCCGTCCGGAGCTACGGCTACGTCGCGCGGATAGCACAGGGACGCCGCAGTGGCCGGACCATTGTCGCCGCCGTCGCCGCAGGTCCCGTCGCCGGCCACGGTAGTGATCGTTCCGTTCGCGATCTTGCGGATGCGGCAGTTGTCCATATCCGCGATATAGACGACTCCGGCCGCATTCACGGCGACGCCTTCGGCCAGGTTCACCTTTGCGGACGCGGCAGGGCCGCCGTCTCCCGCGAAGCCCGAGGCGCCAGTGCCCGCGAACGTCTGAATCACATAAGCCTGCCCGAACACGGCAGCCGGGAAAGGCAAGAGGATGAGAACCGCCAAGAATCGTCGCACCGTGCGTTCTCCTGGATTTGAATGAACGCAGGATTATAACTCCGTTGAGAAAATATCTAAAGATTTTAATTTGGACTTCGGGGATGGCTCCGGTCTCCGGTCCCAGCGCCGGCGCGCCGGGCTTGTTTCTTCCGCCCTTGCCAGGCTCGCCGCCACGCTTGTCGCGGAACATTGCTCTTGCCCGGTGATATACTGCTTCACACCGTTGGTGGACAGGGAGTAGAAGCTCCGGAATGACGGGTCCGGAACTGGCGCGGGGTCTCCGGCGCCAGGGCCAGCAGCGGCTCCGGCTATTGGCCGCCTTGCGGCGGCGGAACGGGGAGGTTTGGACAAATGGGAAACGAGCTTTCGCGAAGGCATTTCTTTTATGGCGCCCTCCTGGCCGGCGCCGTACCGGCGGGCGGCTTCGGCAGCGTTCCCTCGCTGCTCAAGGTGGGCTACAAGTCGCCCAATGAGCGGCTGAACCTGGCCACCATTGGCGCGGGCGGCCGCGCGGCCGACGATATCCACGGCTGCGTCAACGAAAGCGACAAGGGCCTCACCCCGAACTACGTGGCGTTCACCGATGTGGACGATGTCTCCGCCGCCGCCATCTTCAACCAGTTCCCGTCCAGCGCGCGCTACAAGGATTTCCGCAAGATGCTCGATAGGGAGGAGAAGAACATCGACGCGGTGATCATCGCCATCCCGGATTTCATGCACGCCACGGCCGCCATGTGGTGCATGGAGCGCGGCAAGCACGTGTACGTGGAGAAGCCGCTCACGCACACGGTGTGGGAAGCGCGGCAGTTGGCCGCCGCCGCCGCGAAATTCGGCGTGGCCACGCAGATGGGCAACCAGGGGTATTCGAACAACGGCGCGCGGGTGGCCTCGGAGATCATCTGGTCCGGCGAGATTGGCGACGTCACCGAGGTGCACGCCTTCACCACCCGGCCCATTTGGCCGCAGGGGATGACGCAGATTCCGCCGGCGGGGCCGATCCCGCTGACGCTCGATTGGGACCTGTGGCTGGGCATCTCGGCGTGGCGGGAATACCCCGGGCCGGTGACTACCGAAGCCGAGGGCGCGCCCGCACCGCGTCCGGCGGCTGGAGGACAGGCCGGACGAGGCGGCGGGCGCGGCCTGGGCGGCGGGAGCCGCAACGGCTTCTATCAGCCCTTCAACTGGCGCGGTTTCTTCGACTGGGGCTGCGGCCCGCTGGGCGACATGGCCTGCCACATTCTAGGCGCGGTGAATATGTCGCTGATGCTGGGAGCGCCCAAGAGCGTGCAGGTGATTCAGCAGGACGGCAAGAGCCCATTCGCCTTCCCCAAGCACTCCATCACGATCTTCGAATTCCCGGCCCGTCACAACATGGCGCCGGTGAAGGTCTATTGGTATGACGCGCTAGGGCAGTATCCGAAGCCTTACTGGCCGCAGGGCATTTCCGAGGAGGAACCCATCTTCGGCGGTCCGGGCGCGTTCGGCCCCGCTCCGCAGGCAACCGCCGGACGGGCGGGCGCGGCCAACATCGCGGGCGGCGGACGGGCACCGGCCGTGACCGCGCCGGGGCGCGGCGGCGGCGGGCGCGGCATCAGCGAAGGCGCGATCTTCGCCGGCTCGAAGGGCTTCCTGACCACCGATACCTACGGCGCCAGCGTTCGCCTTCTGCCGCAGGAACGCCACAACGCCTACAAGGTTCCGCCCGAGTTGCTGACACGCTCTCCGGGCCATTACGCGGATTGGATGCGCGCCTGCAAGGGCGGCGCTCCGGCTTGCTCTAACTTCAGCGTCTCCGGCCCGTTCTCCGAGTGGATTGTCATGGGAGTGACGGCGCTCCACTTCGACGGCAAGCTGGAATGGGACAGCGAGAAGATGGAGTTTACCAACAACGCGGAAGCCAACAAGTACGTGAAGCCGCTATTCCGCCGCGGCTGGAGCTTCACGTAGGCGGAGGCTACAGCCTGATGATGCCGCGCTTCAGGGCAGCGGTGACCGCGTGGGTGCGGTCCGAGGCATGGAGCTTTTCCAGGATGTGCTTCACGTGGGCCTGCACGGTGGATTCGCTGATGTCCATCTGGAAGGCGATTTCCTTGTTCTTCATGCCCACGGCGATCAGTTGCAGCACCTCGATTTCGCGCTCGCTGATGTCGGAACGAGGCAAGTTCTCCGCAATGCGGGCGCCCACCTGCGCTGGAATGTAGCGCTTGCCGCCATGCACGGCGCGCACCGCCTGCACCAGCTCCTTGCGGGCCATGTCCTTGAACAGGTAGCCGCGCGCGCCGGCTTCGAGCGCGCGGTAGATCTCCTCGTCTCCGGCCACGCTGGTGAGCACCACGAAGCCGGTATCGGAAGACTTGGCGCAAACCTGGCGGATTACCTCCGCCCCGCCGATATCCGGCAGGAGCAGGTCCATGACCACCACGGACGGCCGCAGCGCCAGCACCGTGGCCAGCGCGTCCTTTCCGTTGCCCGCGTCGCCCACCAGCTCGATGTCCGGCTCGGTGGCGAGCATGGCGCTGAGGCCCTCTCGGACTACCGGGTGGTCATCCACAATCACGACGCGAATCCGCTCGGTCTCGCTCATGAAACGCCCGCCTCGCGGATTTGCCGGACGTGCGCCGCGATGGCGCGCACCGCGCCGGCCACGCCGTCCCACCGCGGCAGTTCGGCCTCGGGAAGCCAGCCGCCGTCAATGGCCGCCCGCATCCGCCGCGCCAGCTCCTCCGGGTTCACCGCGCCGGCGCGCAGTGAGGCGTTGGTCCGGACGTGCGCATTGGCCACATCGTCCGGCCAGTTGACGCCGGCGGAAACGGTGATGCTGGGGATTCCGAACGACGCCGCCTCAAATACGGTGGTGCGGTTGCCCTTGGTAATCACCAGGTCGCTGGCCACCATCAGGCGGTCGATGGCCATGTCTTCCTCCATGACGCGCACGTCCGGGCGTGCGCCGAAGCGCGCTTGGATTGAATCGTAATCGCGCGCCGCAATCCAGATCAGCAGCTTGGAGGGATACGCCAATCGATCCCACGCCGCCACGGCCAGGTCCGCCAAGGGGACCACAGCCTCGCGATACCCGCCGGGCTGCAGCAGCACCACGGCGGCATCGGCCGGAATGTTGAGTTCCCGGCGGGCCCGTGCGCGCCCTCCGCGCCCGTATGCGAAGCGGCGCACGGCCGGCCCCAAATAGCGTACCGCATCGCCCAGAAAGGGCGGCTCGGTGAAAATGCCGCGCTCGGCGATGAACAGGATCTCGCGTGCGCATTGCATGGCACCCATGAGGAAGGGATTCGGATCTTGAAAGAAATCCGTGATGAAGAGGCTGGGCACGTCAAAAATACGCGATGCCGGTAGCGCCGCCAGCTCCTCGTGCGAAATCACCAGGCGCGGCCTGAGCCGCCGGATGGTTTGGCTTTCCTTAACAATGGCTTGCAGGATAGGCGGCTCGTCCGGCATTTGCAAATCCACCACCTCGTATCCGCCGCGCCGAAAGGCTTCCGCGCCGCCGGAATAGGACACAAAACGAAGATCCAAATCGGGTAATTCCCTTAGCAACTCCTCGGCAATCGCCATGTCCGGCATGGCGTGGCCCCGGCCCCGCCCGCGCGAGAAAAATGCGACGCCGAAGCGGCCGTCTTCAAACGGCTTCTCCTGCATCGGCGGTGCTGTCGCGGGCATCGGGATGGCGGATTCCATTATTATCATAACGGCAAGTACGAAATACCACCAACGAAACGCGCGCGACAAAGGCGAACCGGAAAAAGGCCCCAGGCACCGATTCTTGATAAAATGCATGAGACGGAAATGTTGAAGCGCTTCATTCTGTGGGATTACCCGCGCGGAAGCTGGCAGTATGACGTGATTGTGGGCATCATTCTGGCCTTCCTGTTTCTGACGCCGCGTGCGTGGTACCGCGACCAACCCAGAGTGCCGAAAGGCGTCGCCGTGCTGCCGGCGGACAAGGGCAGCTCACCCTTCTGGATCGATAAGGAACTGCTGGCCGGAGCGCCCGAGAGCCAGCGCGCGGCCCACCTTACCGAGGTGATGCGCGCCCAGACCGGGGATCAGCGACTGGTAGTCACCCGTGTGGAGGAAGTCCGCAATTCGGAAGACGAATTGCTTGGATACATGGCATTTGCCACACGCTGATCAGCCGGGCGGAGTAACCAGCAGCCGAGCGCGCCCCGTCTTCTATAGTGAGCGACTCCTGATGCGATTGTTGCGCCTTGCTCTGCTTCCCGCGCTGCTCGTTACGGCATCCCAGGCGGCGGACCCCCTGCAGCAGACTTTGGCGAAGATGCAGGATGCGTCCGCGGCCTTCCACGGGTTGACCGCCGATTTCCAGAGAACCGTTTATACCGCCGTGATTGAGGAAAAGGACGAATCCTCCGGCTCAATTGCGGTGCGCCGTTCCGGTCCCGCCTCGATGGAGATGTTGATGGTTGTGAAGACCCCCGATCCGCAGCAGATCTCGTTTTCCGGCAATACCGCGCAAATCTACAATCCCAAGACCAACATCTGTGACGTCTACGAGAAGATCGACAAGAAGTACACCTCGGTGCTGAACCAATACATGATGCTGGGCTTCGGATCGAGCCCAAAGGACCTGGTCAAGCTTTATAAGATCGCGTACCTGGCGGCGGAGAATGCCGGGGGGCGGGCCGCAGCAAAGATCGAACTGACGCCTCTGCAACCGGACACGGTGACGCACCTGGTGAGCGCGGATCTGTGGATCGCCGGCGATACCGGCCTGGCCATCCAGCAGCAGTTGAATTATCAGGGCGGGAATTACACCCTGGCGGTTTATTCGAAGATGCGGATCAATCCGGGCATTCCGGACTCCGCGTTGAAGATGAAGCTGCCGGGCAACGTCAAAATGGAGCCCCACAGGTAGAACCCGGGAAGCCATGAAGACCAAGACCAGCTCGTACCGTCTTCAATATATCGACTGGGTCCGCGGCCTTGGCGCGGTCATCATGTTGCAGGGGCATGTCTTTGACTCCTTCCTGAAAAACGACCTGCGCGGCGGCGGCCCCTACGTGCTTTCGCAATTCGTGGGCGGCATGCCACCGGCCATCTTCCTTTTCTTGACCGGGATGACGCTGGCGTTCCTGATGGACAGCACGGAAAAGAAAGGCATGCAGCCCAGCGACCGCGTGAAGACGGCTTTCCGCCGCTCGGGCTACCTCTTCTTCCTGGCGTTCGCCTTCCGCCTGCAACTTTGGATTTTCGGCCTACCCGCGCCGTGGACGGACCTTTTCCGCGTGGATATTTTGAACTGCATGGGCTTCGCCATCGCCGCGCTGAGCGCCATGGCGGCCTTCCGCACCATTGAGCGGGTGCGGCTGTGCGGCGTGCTGGGGCTGGCCATCGCTTTAGCCTCTCCGCTGGTCACGCAGATGAACTGGTCCGGCGCGCCGTGGCTGGTGCGCGCCTACATCATTCCGGACTTCCGTTCCTTCGGCTTCTTCCCCTGGGGCGCATACCTGGCCTTCGGCGTAAGCGCCGGCAGCATTATCCGGATCGTCCCGCAGGAAGCCACCGAGCGCGTCATGCAGTGGGCTGCCCTGCTGGGCGGCGGCCTGATTCTGGCCTGCCATTATTTCGCCAACCAGCCGTACACCGTGTACGCCAAGTCCGATTTCTGGCTGAATAGCCCGGCGCAGGTGCTTACCAAGCTCGGCGTTATCCTGCTGATGCTGGCGTTCGCATTCGTGTGGACGCGCTACGGCGCCAAGGAAGGCTGGAGCTGGGTGCGGCAGTTCGGCACCACCTCGCTGCTGGTGTACTGGGTGCACATTGAACTGGTTTACGGCCGGGGATTGTGGTTCCTGAAGGGCAACCTCACGGAGTTGCAGACCGCCTTCGCGGCGGTGCTGATCATCCTCCTGATGCTGGCGCTTTCCACGGCGAAGACGTACCGCAACCGCATTGCGGTGGTACTGGCCGACTACGGGTGGACGTTCGGCCCGCGGCCGAACCGCGTGCCGGGCGACTGATCCGCTAACGGCGCCGCGAGCAAATAGGGCAGCGGTTGCGGAACGGGAGTTCCATCGCGCGCTCACCGCGGCCGGTTGCGCGCTTTACGCCTTCCGCAAGGCCAGCACGGCGTTCAGTCCCCCGAACGCGAATGAGTTCGAAAGGGCGTATTCCACCTGGGCTTGGCGCGCCACGTTGGGGATCACGTCCAGGTTGCACTCCGGGTCCGGCTCATTGAAGTTCGCGGTGGGCGGCAGGATGCCGTCTCTGAGCGCCGTAACCGCAGCCAGGCATTCAATGGCTCCGGCCGCGCCCAGCGCATGCCCGTGCATGGACTTGGTGGAGCTGACCGGCAGCTTCCCCGCGTGCGCGCCGAATACCAGGCGAATGGCGGCGCACTCGGCGATGTCGTTGGCGGCAGTGGCCGTGCCGTGGGCGTTGATGTAGCCGACCTGCTCCGGAGCGATCCCGGCGTCGCGAAGCGCCGCGCGCATCGCGCGCGCCGCGCCTTCCGAAGACGGCTGGGTGATGTGGCACGCGTCCGACGACATGCCGACGCCCACGATCTCGGCGTGGATTTTCGCACCGCGGGCGCGCGCGGCCTCCAGAGGCTCAATCACGAACATGGCCGCGCCTTCACCCAGCACCATGCCGCGCCGGTCCTTCGAGAACGGCCGGCAAGTATCCGGAGAAACCACGCGCATGGCCTCCCAAGCCTTCAGGATTCCGAAGCTGAACGGCGCCTCGCTGCCGCCCGTGATGGCCAGGTCCGCCGCGCCCGAGCGCACCATCCAGAAGGCCTGCCCGATGGCGTGCCCCGCCGAAGAGCAGGCGGTGGAAATGGTAAACGCGGGCCCGGTGATGCCGAACTCCATAGAGATGTGGCTGGCGCCGGCGTTGTGCATGGTGCGCGGGATGGTGAGCGGGTGCACGCGGTTGTGCCCAAGCTTGTAGACCTCCTGGAAGCCCACGTCCTGCGCCATCTGCCCGCCCACGCAGGAGCCCGTCACGATGGCGGCGGTATCGCGCTGCTCTTGCGTCCACTCGATGCCGGCGTCCGCCGCCGCTTCCCGCGCCGCAATCACGGCGAACTGGGCGAAGCGGTCCATGAAGTCGGCCTTGCGGTCTTCGAAGTAGGGCGTGTGGGAGTAGCCGGTGATCTCCGCGCCGTTCTGGAAGCGCAGCGTGGAAACGTCCACGGTGCGGATGGGGACAATGCCGCAGCGGCCCGCCCGCAAGGAGCCGGCGACCTCGGCGGCGTCCCGGCCGAGGGCGCAAATCGCCCCCACCCCTGTGATGGCCACTCGCCGCATGGTTCTACTGCGCGGCCTCGGGCTGCGCGGGCTCGGACTTCGCCGGTTCGGCCTTCGCGGCATCCGGCTGGGGCGCGGACGCGCCGGCCTTCGCGGCAAGGAGCCGTTCCACGCCTTCGCACATCTGGCGGATGTTGCGAACGTTGCGGACCTCTTCGTCCGGAATACTGATATCGAATTCGTTCTCCATGGCGAAGAGGATTTCGACGGCATCCATGGAATCGATTCCCAACTGCAGGAAATCGCTATCGATGGTCACGGTTTCCAGAGGGATTCTCTTGGACGTGGCAATGGTCTTGAGCACCCGTTGAATCAGTTCGTCGGACATAGTAGTCGGCTTACCGTCTCGAATCGATAGCCCCGGTCCAACAGCATGGGAACCAGGCGGCCCACGGCCTGCAGCGTCGCTCCGATATCCGGCCCGGCGCGCAGCCCCCGGCCATCGTGGAGGCAAAGAATGGAACCGTTGGCTGCTCCATATGCCAAACGGCCCACAATCGCCTCCCCGTTCAACTTCCAATCATATCCGATTGCAGTCCACATGACGCCCCGCAAACCCACGGCGGCGAGGGTGCGGCCCATGCCGAACCACCGGGCTCCGTAAGGCGGCCGGAACCAAACAGGCGCGGCGCCCGAATGCTCCGCGATGGCTTGTTGCGCGCGGCGCAGCTCGTCTTCCATAAAGCGCGACGAGTGGAAGCAGAAGAGCGGATGCGAGTAGCTGTGATTGCCGATCTCGTGGCCCGCCTGTGCCACCGCGCGCGCGATGTGAGGCAGCCGCTCCACGTTCGCCCCGCACTGGAAAAAGGTGGCGCTCACGTTGTGCCGCGCCAGGACATCGAGCAGCGCGGGCGTGCCTTCGCTGGGGCCATCGTCAAAGGTGAGAGCGATGGCCGCGCGGTCGCGCGGGCCGCGCCAGAAGGAGGGACCGAAGACGGCGGCGGAGCGTCCGCGCACGGCCCAGGCGAGGAACGCCGAGGCCGATACCGCCGCCCCGGAGAACGCCGCCGCGCCTTCGGTGGAAAACATAGAACTCTATTGTAGATGGAAAGGAATCGTGGGCCCCGGAGTTGCGCGGATGAGGAGCGCGCCGGCCGCGGCCGGGGTCCGCGCGGCGGATTGCAGGGCGGCTCTTGGCGGCCGCGGCCGCAGAGCGTTCCTTATCCGAGCGTCATGCCGCCGTCCACACAGAGGATTTGGCCAGTGACGTAATTGTCGGGTTCCAGAAGGAAACGGATGGCCCGGGCTACGTCTTCGGCGCGGCCGTAGCGGGCGATGACGTTCTCCTTGATGTAGCGTTCGTACTTGCCGGCCGCGATGCTGGCTTCCGCCATGCCCGCCGCCGTAATGCCCGGGCTCACCACGTTGACGCGGATGTTCGAGGCGCCGCGGCGCTCCTTGGCCAGGATGAGCGCGGCGGTTTGCAGGGCGGCTTTCTGCGCCGCATAGGCCGTCGATCCGGGGAACAGCGCGTTGGCCTGCATGGTGGAGGTGAGTACGATGGCGCCGGGCGTGGAGGACGCCGCCATGCGCTCCGCCGCCTGGCGGGCTAGCAGGATGGGCCCAAGATAGTTCACTTCATGCGAGCGATGCATGGCGGCTTCCATCTCGCCGGGACTTGCCACGCGCGAAGGATCGCCCGCCAGCACAACCAGCCCGTAGAGAGACGGCGCCGCATCCAGCAGCCGCGCCCGGTCCGCGGCCGCGGCAAGATCCGCTTGAACCACGGCGGCGCTGGCGCTCCAGCGCGCGGCGCGCTCCTGATTGGCGCGATAGCTCAGAATCACCCGCGCTCCTTCCGCCAGCAGCATTGCGGTGACCGCCGCGCCGATGCCGCCCGACCCTCCCGCCACCACGATTTCCCGGCCATGCAGAGTGGACACGTTTTCAGGCATCGGCAAGGTCTCCTTCAAGAGCCAGATAGCCGCAGCCCGTCGCCACCAGAAACATGGCAAGCACTTCGCTGTCCCCCAGGTTGTATTCCACGAAGCCTTCCACCATCACCGCCAGCACCACCGCCGCGGCGCCGTGCAGCAGGAAGCGCCGCAAGCTCCGCCCGGGCGGCAGCGCGCGCAAGCCGCGCCAGAAATCGATGGGGATGCGAATCAGCAGGATCAGCATGACAAGCGCCGTGGGCAGGCCGCGGTCCGCAGCCCATTGCAGGTACACGTTGTGAACGTGCTGGTAGAATCCCGCCGGCCGGCTGCGCCACACCTCCGGCGGCACGTATTCCTCCATGTGGAACTTGGGGCCGTCCGGGCCGAGGCCGAGCCAGGGGTGCTTTTCCACCATCGCGACGCCCGCGCGCCACACGATGAGGCGAAACTCGTTCGAATCCACGCCGGTGGGATGCACAATGGAGTTGGCGCGTTCCTTCAACGGCGCGGGCGCCGCCAGGTAGGCGGCCACGAGGGCCACTGGAACCAGCGCGCACAGCCACCGCCGCCAGAAGAACACCAGGTAGACCGCCGCCACCGCTGACGCGATCCACACGCCGCGCGTATCGGACAGCACGACAGCCGCGGCCGTGAGAGCGGCGCAGGCGATCCACGGCCATCGCCGCTTCCCGAGCGGCGCAAAGAACAGAAAGGCGGCCGTCATGATGAGCGCGAACATCTCTTCGGATGAGTAAGTGTTCCAGTGGCTGGCGAAGCCGGTGATCCGCTGCACGGTGTAGTACTGATAAAAGTTCGCGCCGATCTCATGCGCTTCCCGCACCTTGCCGGCAAACTGGGCGAAGCCCACGAGCGCGGTGGCCGCGCCGATGCCGGCCCAGGACGCGAAGAGCCGGCGCAGCGTCCCGGCATCGCGCAGGCAGGAGAATATGACGAGCCACTCGGCGAAGACGTAGCACTTGCGCACCTGCGGCCAGCCATGCGTCAGCGGGTCGCCCGAGCAGAACCAGGCGATGAGCGTGCCGAGAATGAAGAGCGCCAGCAGCCACTGGATGCGCGGCATGCGCGGCTTGCCTCGCGAGGCCGCCAGGGCCACCAGCGCCGCGCCCAGGAAGATCTGCGAAATCGCGATCGAAAACAGGATAGAGGCGGCCGAGCAGAACGTGAGCCATCGGGCCGCGCGCGTGAGCATGGGTTCCGGCGCGTTCATTCGGAAATCTCAGTATGACATCAAGAAGATGCTCCTCGCGGAGCGGCACGCGACCGGGCGCTCTCAGGTCGCGTACACCGCCACACGGGTCACCGTGCGGTACCCCATCCGCTCGTACATCTTGTACCCGGCGGGCGTGGATTGCAGGATGCTTCTCTCGATGCCGTGCTCCCGCCGCGCCTCGGCCAGGGCGTAGCGCATGACCGCCTCGCCGTAGCCGCGCCGCTGGCGGTCCGGCAGCGTAGCCACGTTGTATACGCCGATGGCGTCATAACCCATGACCGTGGCCGCCGTGCAGACGGCTTCGCCATCCACATAGCCCACGTAGCCGGCAAAGCGCCGCCAGACGGATTCGGCGTCGAAGACTTCCTGGAACCACGGGAACGGCACGTGGAAGCAGGCCGAGCCGATGCCGCAGAAAGCGTCCCGTCCACTCGGACCGCAGACGCGCCGCACTTCGATCTCCGGGAGCGGCTTTAACGGGGGCACCACGCGATCGGCCACCATGCCCGGGAGGTTCACGGAGTGCCGCAGTCCGTAACGCTCAAAGATCTGGCGCGAGCGGCTGAGAGCCTTCCCCTCCAGCCAATTCTCGCCGGCCCAGTAGGCCCACTCCTGCCCGCGCGAACTGAAATGCAGGGACGCCAGCAGAATGCGCTGCCCTAGCTCGGCTTCCGTGGAGACCGGCGAGGAAAGGAACGCCGCGTTGAACATCTGGAACTGCACCCCGGCCGAGGCGATGCTGACTCCGGCCAGCTCACGCACCTCGCCGCCGGCGCGGCTGGAGGCGATCGCGCGGAAGGATTCCCGCAGATTCCCGGCGACGTCGGAGGCGCTCACAGACTACAGTATCGCGCGCGGGGAGAGCATTATACTTGCGTCATGCGCTGGTTTCTGCTGCTTTTCGCGGCGCGGCTTTGGG
>Ga0335069_10005184_pt1 | contig 19185 bp, 18 predicted proteins | sample Lox_Sample_11_FD_206714 | JGI IMG/M metagenome (GOLD analysis project Ga0335069, IMG submission 206714) | Soil microbial communities from Loxahatchee National Wildlife Refuge, Florida, United States - Lox_Sample_1.1 | ecosystem: Environmental > Terrestrial > Soil > Wetlands | place: USA... | reverse complement strand
TGTAAATTCCAAGGGCCGTGTTTCCCTTGTTCTGGTAGTCCTGTACCAGCTCGAAGGCCGTCGATTGAAGCATGTGATTCACGTGTTCGTCGATGTCGGACGCCTCCCAATCGATGGACTGATGAAGCTCCTCAATGGAGGTCGCAGGCATTTGAATCCTGCAGTCACCAGGGTTGCAATTCTTCAGGTCCTCTATTTCCTCGCTGTCGAACGTGAAGCCGCGGAGATCAGGGAGCTGAGGGGGGTTGGTGAACACCCCTAGTGCCAGGAAGCCCGGCACGGCGCGAAGCCGGTCAAAGTTGCGTGCTACTTGGAAATACGCCTCCGGTGCGGCATGGATATAGATCGCGCCAAACAGCAAGACTTCGGCGGGAGTTCGGGGCGGCAGGGCCTTTACGATGGGCTGTCCGCTGCGAATGGCAGCGACCTGATCACCACTCAAGCCAATGTTTTGCCGAAAGAACTTCTCCAGTTCAAGGTTCGACCGCGGGGGAACGGCCGCCGAAAGCAGGCGAGCCGAGGCCAGGCAGGCTACGATACTGATTCCGATCCGCACCGCTGCTCTAAGTCGTCGAAGGGTAGGACAATTCAACTCGCGCATAAGACTCCCGCTGTCACTGATGGGCACTAGGCTGCGGTCGGGAGCGCACGCTCAGTGCCCGCCGCACTGACGGGTGCCGCCGCCCGGAGAAGACGCCGCTTGGCAGCTTCCACCAACGACAGATACGCTCCCGTCGCCAGTGCAAGAAATAGGAAATATCCCTTCGGCAGTGCCGTAAACCCCAGCACACCGGTAAGCGGACTGTACGGCAACAGCATTCCGATCGCGACCACCGCCAAACATGTCGCTACCAGGGGATTGCTCGGACGACAACGAAGTGGGCTTTTCGACGTCCGAATTACAAATAGCACCAGCGTCTGGGTTGCCAACGACTCGACAAACCATCCGGTGTGAAATTGCGCCTCGGTGGTATGGAAGAAATGCAGCAAGACATAGAACGTCAGAAAGTCGAACACGGAGCTGATCGGCCCGATATGCACCATGAACTTGCGAATCAGACCAATATCCCAGCGCTGGGGCTTGTCGAGATAAGTCTCGTCAACATTGTCGGTGGGGATGGTGAGCTGGCCCACGTCGTAAAGAAGGTTATTGAGCAGGATTTGGGTGGGCAGCATCGGTAAGAACGGCAGGAAGATGGATGCCGCCGCCATACTCAGTACATTACCAAAGTTCGAGCTCGTACCCATCAGCAGGTACTTCATCACGTTACCAAAGGCTCTGCGCCCTTCGATGATGCCATCGTGCAACACTCGGAGTCCGGGCTCGACGAGAATAACATCGGCAGCTTCGCGCGCCACATCCACGGCGCTCGACACCGAAATGCCTACATCGGCCGCATGCAGCGAGGGCGCATCGTTAATGCCATCGCCCATGAATCCCACCGCGTGACCCCGGTGTTTGAGAGACAAAAGAATCCGGTTTTTCTGAGCGGGAGAAATTCGCGCGAATACATGCGTTTCCTCGGAAACGTGTGCGAGCGCCGGGTCGGTCATCTGATCCAGTTGTTCCCCATTGACGACCTGCCCGGAAGGGATTCCCACCTGTGCGCAAACTTGGCCGCAGACGCGGTCGTTGTCGCCGGAGATGACCTTGACTTCCACCCCATCCTGTCGCAAAGAAGCCAGGACCCCGGCCGCGTCCGGCAACGGCTCGTCGGAGAAACTCAAAAATCCGGCCAGGGTCAAGTTCCGCTCGTCTTCAACCGAATAGTTTGCGCGCGGCGGCACCTCCGCGTACGCCACCGCGAGCAGGCGAAAGCCCCGGCTATTGAGTTGGTCGGTGATCCGCTTGCTGCGCTCGGCAGCATCGTGGTCGAAAGGCTTGGTTTCGCCTGCCACCTCGTACGCCGTGAGGAGCGGAAATATCCCCTCAGGAGCGCCTTTGGTGATGAGTAGACGCTGATCCTGCAGCTCTACCACGACCGAAAGTCGCCGGCGGACGAAGTCAAACGGGATTTCGTCACATTTGCTGTAGTCGTCGATCTTGGCGGGAGGCTGACCGAGGATGACCTCGTCCAGCGGGCTCCGGATGCCCGTTTCGTACTTACTGCTGAGGTAGGCAAGTTCCAAGGCGCAGGGGGATGGTTCCCCAAAGGGATCGAGAGAACGATCCAACGACATGGTTCCCGCAGTGAGCGTGCCCGTTTTATCGCTGCAAAGCACGTCCAGGCTGCCAAGGTTCTGAATCGAGGATAGATGCTTGACGATGACTTTCTTGCGGGCCATGGCGACGGCGCCCTTCGAAAGGGTAACGGACGTGATCATGGGCAGGAACTCGGGCGTCAAACCGACTGCCAGCGCCACCGCAAACATCAACGATTGCAGCGGGTCCCGGTGGCGTCCAATGCTGACGACAATGAGAAACAGAACCAGAAAGACGACCGTTCGCGCAATAAGCTGGCTGAAATTCCGCAAGCCCTTGTCAAAGGTGGTCTCCTCCGGTCGGGCGGCCAGCCGGGTGGAAATATCGCCAAATGCCGTCCGCGGCCCCGTCTCGACGGTCTCCGCGGTTGCCGTTCCACTCACGACAGAGGTGCCCAAAAAGACCATGTTGGGCGCATCTGCCTTGGTCGAGGCCGGCGCTCCGGTCGCGGCCTTTTCGGTGGGGAGGGATTCGCCCGTAAGCGCCGCTTGCTGGACGTAAAGGTCACGCGCCGTCACCAGGCGCCCGTCGGCGGGAACCAGGTCGCCGGCGGAAAGCCGGAATATGTCTCCCGGCACAACCTCGCGGCGAGGAATGTCCTTCCACTCCCCGCCGCGCAGCACGCTCGCCGTAGGCGCCACCTGGTCGCGCAACTGTTCAATGGCGCGCTCGGAGCGGTACGTTTGGATGAAATCAATCACCCCGCTCAGGAGCACGATGACGGCGATGATGGCCGCATCTGCGACGTCTCCCAGGAAGGCGGAGGCGACGGCCGCGATCACCAGTATCAGCACCAGCGGACTCATGAACGCATGGGCGAACTCGGCGATTAAAGAATGGTGCTTTGTGGCGGCGGGCTCATTCGGCCCGAACCGTTCCAGCCGGGCCGCGGCTTCCTCGCGTGTCAATCCCGCCATGGGGACTGCGGCTTTAGCAGTATCGGGCATCATAGTTAGCTGTACCATTCCGGCTCGGACCGTGAACTCTCAAACAGTCGTGCGGTCGCCGCTCCAAAAATGAATCCGCCTACGTGCGCAGCATAAGCGACGCCTCCCCCCTGGACGTTGGCGACCGCGCCGACCTGATCGAAAATCTGGATCACAAACCAGAGCCCAATTAACAGCGCTGCGGGAATAAAGGTAATACGGGAGAACCAGCCTAAAAGCAGCACGGTGCGAATCTCGTCCCGAGGACAGGTGATCAAAAATGCGCCCATGACACCCGCAATAGCGCCGCTCGCGCCCAGGTTGGGAACCGTGGAATGCGGCATAATCGCCGTCTGCGCCACCGAAGCCGCCAATCCGCTGAGCAGGTAAAAACTAAGGTATTTCAGTGGCCCCATCGCATCTTCGATTTGCGGGCCAAACGCCCACAGGAACACCATGTTGCCGATGATGTGCAACCAGCCTCCGTGCATGAACATCGCGGTGAGGATGGTGATCCAGTGGTGGCCGGCCATGACGGTGGCGGGAATCTCCGACCAGCGCAGCACGAATTCATCGCCGCCCGCGAGTTCCATGCCGAAGACGATGACATTGGTGAGGATGAGGGCCGTGGTCACGATGGGGAAATTCCTGGGCTTTCGAGATGCGTCTGACAAGGGGATCATGCCGCCCATATGACTGCCCTCCGCTTGAACTCGCCAAGTCTGTCGGAATTCTCCTGTGGAGTTTTGGGTCTCAGCTTACATCCTGTGCAGACCCAGCGCCAAGACGACCCAAGTCCAACCAAACAGGATCAGGTCGATCCCTACGAACAGGCCGACGGCATAAAGTCCCGAGACGGGCCACTGCGCCAGGAGCAGAGCGCCTAGCGCCGTAGTGATGATCCCGTTGAGCGCGTGCCAACCGTACCCCGGGAGGTGACTCCAAAGCGCGGAGATCAATTGAAACACGCCCGTGAGCAGAAACAGCACGGACATCATCAGGGTCGCTGCTTCCGCGCTGACGACCGGGTTTCCGATGAAGATCGCGCCGGTTATCCCGAGCAAAACCGCGACCAGCAGATGCAGGAAGAATCCCGCCCATTTCCCCACCATGAACGCCGTGACAAATTCAATGACGCCGGAGACTATCAACACCCACCCGAAGAACAGCATCGACGCGACGGAGGCGCCCACTGACCGCACAACCGCGGCAACGCCCAGCAACACCAACGCGATGCCAAACGCCAGAAACCATCCCCAATTGCGAATCATCTCCTGAGTAACTTGCACCACGAAGACGTTCAACTGATCTGCCATTGTGCACCCTTCCTTCGTCTGGCTTTGACCGCACAATGCGTACCGATGCAATGGAAAGGCCACACGTAATGCTTTGAAAACACGTGAGTAAACAGAGCTTTAGGCGGGGCGACTTCACGAATTCGCGAAGTTCGCGAGGGATATGAACTGAGCAGCAGTTCGAGGGTTGCGATCATCTTCCGTCATCGCCCACTATTACTCGCTTTTGCCGTTCGTGCTCTTTCGGTGGTTCACATGCACAGGTGATCTGTTGCATACAGGGCGGGAACACTATCGGGAGGTACTAAAAAATGGCCGGTACGGGCGAAGATCGGGAGATCAAGACGCGACTCGAGTCAAACGAGAAGGAAAGATTCAGGGAGGCCCGGCAACTCGCGACTAAGACCAAGGAAGCCAATCGGCGCCGTGCGCCGAAACTCAGAGCAGTGGTCGACCCGCACTTATATCCTCCGGGAACCATTCCCACGCCGCCGGGGCGCTCATGAGTATGATCCTGGTCGGCAACCCCGGCCTCTTTTTCCTGAGATGCAGCCCTTCAAGGACACCTGCCGGAATTTCGCGCGGGGGCAAGTCGGACCGGATTTGCACATCAGTCCTACGCACCGAAACTGGACCGTGGTTGTGAAGATCAAATCACAGCAGAGTGCACGCCTCGTTGAATTCCAGGCGCGGATTGCGAGGCCGAAGCTTCGAGCGATCGCCGTAACCGAGGTTGCACAGGAAGTTGGACTTAACGTGGCCGCCGGGAAAGAGCCCCGGCCCGCGACCCTCGGATTTGTTCGCGCCGAAAAACTCCTCGTCCACCTTCGAGTTATCAAAGCCTGACATCGGACCACAGTCGAGTCCCAGGGCGCGGGCGGCCAGCATCAGGTAGGCTCCTTGCAGAGACGAATTGCGCAGCGCGGTGATCTCAGCCAGTTGCGCGTTGCTGGCGAAAGCATCGCGCGCCCCGGGATTGTGCGGAAACAGTTTGGGGAGCTTTTCATAGAATTTGAGATCGTAGGCAACGATCACCGTGACGGGCGCCGCCATGGTCTTCTCCACGTTGCCGGCCGCTAGCGCCGGTTTTAGCCTTTCCTTCGATTCACGGGACCGAAGAAACACGAAGCGGGCGGGACCGGAATTGGCGCTGGTGGGTCCCCATTTCGCCAGCTCATATATTCTTCGAAGGGCCTCGTCCGCCACGGGTTGATTCGTCCAGGCACTGAACGTGCGTGCCTCACGGAAAACGACGTTCAAAGCCTCATTGCTCAGTTCAAGCATAAATGTCTCCCTGTTATCCTCATCGAAGGGATTTAGAAGGCGCCCTCAGTCAGGGCGTCTGTCCGACTTGTCAGTTACCAGCTTATGATGGATTGCTTCTGCCTCTGCCTTTACCCTGCAAGATTCGCAAATGCTCTGGTTTGATGGTTTGCCGCACATCATGCAAACTGGGCTGTTTCGAATTCCCGATCGTTTCATACTGCCTCCTTTTTGCGCATGAACCATGGACCCCGATGTACCTTGGTCTGAACATGATCTTCACTCTCCGGCAGTCCCGGTTGCGAGATCGGTCGTGACGGTTGAGGCATCGTTGCGGCCCGCTGCTTTCAGTTGATTGGGTGAAGGAAGCTCTGCGCTATTCCAGCCACCGCCGAGCGCCTTGATCAACTGAACGCTCGCGACCATCTGTTGCATGCGGGAGTTCACAGCCGCTTGCTGATTGCTCAACAGGATGGTCTGAGCGCCGATCACATTGAGATATGGATCGAGCCCCGCTTTGTATCTCACCGTAGCCTCTTGCAAGCTTCTACCGGCAGCGTCGACCGCGGCGTCCTGTTGCTCGATGTCCTGGGATAGAATTCGCAAAGCCGCGAGGTTATCCTCGACCTGTTGAAATGCGGCCAAGGCGGTTTGGCGGTAACTGGCGACCGTTGCGTCGTAGGACGCGCGGAACTGTTCCATGGTCGCTCGCCTTGATCCGGCCTCAAAAATGGTCTCTGCCAGGCTGGGTCCTACCGACCAAAAGCGGCTGGGCCAGGTGAACCAGTTTGCGGCCGAGGAATTACCAAATCCCCCGGCGGCGCTCAGCAAAAGAGCTGGGAAATAGGCCGTCTTGGCGATGCCGATTTGTGCATTCGCCCGAGCCATGGAGCGTTCTGCCGCCGCAATATCCGGGCGCCTCTCGAGCAGTTCCGAGGGCACGCCGGCTGGGATACTCGGAGGATGGGTGGGGCGGGACTGTGCTGGAAGCGAAAAACTGGAAGCGGGCTCACCCACCAGCAGCGCAATCGCGTGTTCATATTCCGCCCGCAAAATGCCGAGGTTGGTGTCCTGCGCCTGTGTCGCCTTCAACTGTGTTTCAGCCTGCGCCACCGCCTCGTCAGTGCCGAGCCCGGCCGTGTACTGTGCGCGAACGAGATTGAGAGTGTCCTGGTAGGCGCTGACCGTGGAATCCAGCAGTTCCTTGAGGGAGTCCTGAGCGCGAAGCTCATAGTAATCGGCGGCCAGTTCCGCCTGTACACTCAGCCGGACGTTTTCCAGATCGGCGGCGCTGGCCTGGGCGGCATATGTGTTGGCGCGCACGCCGCTCCGTATGCGTCCCCAGAAATCGGGTTCCCAGGCAGCATCAAAAGGCAGTGAGTAGTTGGTGTACGATTTGACGTTTAAGCTCACGCCAGTGGTGCTACCCGCCCGCAGCCCTCCGAATTGTCCTGGCGATGGGCGCGAATTGAGGATGCTGGGGCTTGTGCTCACGATCGGGAAATACTGCGCGCGGGCTTCGCGAACCAGAGCCCGCGCGGCCAGAAAGTTATCCGCCGCCGCTATGATTTGCTGATTGGATGAACTGGCTTTTTCTTCCAGTTCGTCCAATTGCGGATCGCCAAAAACAATCCACCATTTTCCACGGCCTGCCGCGTCCTTCGGCTGGCTCGTCCGCCAAGACTCCGATGTGGGCGCGGTGGGCTGTGAAGTCTCCTTGTAGGCAGAAGGGGTTTGAACCGCTGGCCGTACGTACTTGGGTCCCACGACACACCCCATTGCCAGCAGCATGCTCATTAATAGCGCAGTTAAGGGACCGATCTGCCCCATCCTAATGGGATCTTCCAACTGCCGTTTCCGTCCGTAAGGATCAGTCGCTGATGTACACATCGACCAGTTCACCGGGATATAGATTTGTCTCCGAAGGTTGCGCGATCTTGAAAATGATGGGCAGAACGCGGACGTCCACGCGTTCCTGACGTTGATTCGAGAGCTCGATTTTGGGAGAAACGTAAGGCTGCACACGAACGAATTCCAGGGGGATCTTGATGTCCGAGCCCCGAATCGACATTTGCGCTTTCATGTTGTCGCCGCAATGCAACCGCGGAACCAGTATCTCATCGAGGTAACAGCGAACGTGCAGCGAGGATGAAAGACTGCCCAAAATAATGACGGGGTCTGCCCCCTGCGTGTAGGCGTCATAAGCCCCCTGCGGCGAGACATAGCTGCCCACCATGGTGTTGATCGAGAGCACCACGCCGTCCCGCGAGGCGCGCAGAGTGTATTTGCCAAGCAGCGCACGGGAAGCCGCCGCGGCCTTCGCCAAGGAATGCTGCTGCCGTTCCTGGTTCTGAATGTCGTAGATCCAGGCCCCTGCCTTGCACAAATCGTCTTGCCTTTTCGCCACCGTCAGATTGGCTTTGGCAAGGGCCGCGGCATTCAGTGCACTGTCCAACGCATCTTTGCTCACCGAGCGCGGATCGATCTCGTAAGCCGCCTGCTCTTTTTGCAACGTGTCCTGGGCGGTCTTCAAGGCTGCTTCGGCAGCGGCACCTTGTGCGTCAGCGACATCCAGGTTCTCTTTTCGCGGCTGTGCTTTCAACTCGCGCAAAAGCGCCGCCGCGGCTTCAGCCTGTGAACTGAGCTGCTCCGCGGTCGCCCTCTGGATGGAATCGTCTATTTGAAGCAGGGGCTGGCCGGCCTTGACTTGCTGCCCTTCCGACACCGGGATTTCCTTCACGGTGCCCGCCACTTCCGGATAGATATTGATGTTCTCGCCGGTGCTTTGCGCACTCTCGACAATGCCCTCCGCGTAGATCGCGCTTCGATAGGGACTGGCCGCCGGGTTGAAGGCCGGCGGCAACGACGGTTTATTAATGCCGAAAAGGATCGCCGCGGCGATGCCGCTGAGGATCCCAAGCGATGAAATAACGAACACCATCTTTTTCTTCATGTGCCACTCTTCTCTGTCACCTTGAGCTTTCCGTCTTCCATCTGCAAGATGCGGGTTGCGAATTGATAAATCCGGTCATCATGCGTTACTACCAGAATGCAGCGATTTTGGTTGAGGACGTTCTTGCGGACGAAACTCAAAATCGCCACGCCCGTATCTCCGTCCAGCGAGGCAGTCGGTTCGTCCATAATTAAAATGTCCGGTTGGCTGCTCATGGCCCGCGCGATGGCTACCCGCTGCTGCTCTCCGCCGCTCAACTTCACGGGCGGCAATTCGGCGCGGCTTTGCAGTCCCACCACATCGAGGTACTTCTTCGCTTCCTGAACGGCCTCATCCCATGGTGTTTTCCTGAGGATCAGCGGAATAGCGGCGTTCTCCGCGGTCGTTAGACGCGGAAAGAGGTGGTAGTCCTGAAATACGAAGCCGATTTTCCTTAACCGGAAGTCAGCAAGCTGGTCGGAATTGAGTTCCCAAATGTTGACATCTTCGAGCAAGACATTCCCCGCATTCGGTTTGAGGATGCCGGTGAGAACACTGAGCAAGGTGGTTTTTCCACTGCCGGAGGGGCCCACGATGTAGACCATCTCCCCAAATTGCGCCGTCAGGCTGACTTCCCGGAGCGCCGTGGTTTTGGTCTCCCCTTCTCCGAACCACTTCGTCAGTCCCATCGCTTGAATGGCTATTCTTGACATCTCACCCTCGGAAGATTTCGAACGGCTCAATCTTCAGAACCCGCCGGATCCCGAAATAGCTGGAGACTCCGGCAATCACAAGGACCATGCCAAAAGAAATCCCTAAATTGCCGAAGGTAATCATGGCAGCGTAGCTGGGAAGCCGGAACCTGGCGAGGAGGATCAACATCACGCACAGCGCGATCCCCAGGCCGAAGCCTGTGAATGCCGTCAACGTGGCCTGGAACAGGATCATGAAGACCAGGTCGCGGTTCTTGGCCCCAATCGCTTTCAGAGCTCCGAACCGTTCCAGGTTCTCGAGAATGAACGTGTAAAACGTCTGACCCGAGAGCGACAGCCCCACCGTGAAGCTGATCAGCATCATGATGAGCAGGTTGGTGCCGCCGCCGGTTTTGTACAAGAAGAAGTCCTCGGTATTTCGCATGAACTCTTCCTTCGTGCGGGCGCGGTAACCAAGTGCCGCAACTTGCCGTTTGATCAGGGGGACATCGCTGGGGCTCTTCGGTTCAACCAGTACGTAGGAGATCGTGAACCGGGGATTGGGAATATATTGGATGGCTCGCTCGTACGTGGTGTAGAGGGTCGGGATGCCGTACAAGCCGGAAGTCGCCACCTGGGCGATTCCCACGATGACCCCGCGATGATCGTTCAGCTCGAAATCCGAGCCGACACGCGGGTTTTCGAGCTTCGAAAACTCCGCATCTTTGACCACGATGAAGCCATTCTCGGCATAAATATCCTGGATCTTTCCCTCCAGGAGTTCGGGCCGTCCATACAGGCTCGTGTCGTCCAAGCCGACCACCGTGACCGTTTGATAGTTTCCGTCGCGCAGTTTGACTAGCGCCCCCCCTGAATAGAGAGGCACCGCGTACTTCACACCTTCCATGCTTCGGACCGCGTCCAAGACGTAGGCGGGCATGCCCACCGAGTTGGATACTGTCTCAACGTACGGATCCATCACCCACAACGGTGCCCCAATGTTAATGATGTTCGCGGAGGCGTGCTTCATCACCCCGCTGAACATCGACGTCACAAACATCATCAGATAAACGGCAAATGTTATGCCCACCAGCAGCGCTGAAAACTTCGACCTGTCATTGACAAGTAATCTGTAGGCGAGTTTGAGGATTCCCTTCATCGGGCACTTCCGTTATGGCGGTGGCGGCACTCGCAGTCGCGTCAGGGAAACCGTAACGGCTTCCCTGACGCTAGCGCTCGAGAGGCAGTCCTACGCAACCGCCGGCTCGGATTGGGGCTCTGGCTGAGACTTCGATAACAGCCGATCCAAATCGCTGGGGTACAGCGTTTCCTTCCGAATTAGCTCGGCAGCGATGTGTTTCAAATCTGCTTCCCGCTCGGTCAGAATCCCTTTCGCTCGGGTGTAAATTTCCCCGGTAATGCGCCGTGCCTCCTGGTCGATCATCTGGGCAGTCTGCTCGCTGTAATTGCGCTGCTCACCGCCAAACGGCGTTTGCAGGAAGCGGGCTGAGTTGGGGATACCCCACGTCAAAGGGCCCAACTCAGCACTCATGCCGAAGCGCGTTACCACCTGCCGCACCAGTTCGGACGCCCGCTCAAGGTCATTGGAAGCACCGGTAGAAACCACTCCCTGATAAATGATCTCCTCCGCGGCGCGCCCGCCCAGCATGACGGCGATCTGGTCCTCGATCTCGGGCTGGGTCATGAGGTATTTTTCGTGTAGCGGCAGTTGCAGCGTGTAGCCCAAAGCCCCGACTGTGCGTGGGATAATTGATACTCGATGCACGGGGTCCGCGTGTTTCACCGAGAGCGCTACGAGCGTATGGCCACTTTCGTGATGGGCCACCCGCACCTTCTCCTCCTCGGTCATGACCTGTTTCTTTTTTTCTAGTCCGAGCATCACGCGGTCGATCGCCTCCTCAAAGTCACGCATTTCAACTTCGGCGGCTCCGCGTCGCGCCGCCAACAAAGCTGCTTCGTTGACGATCGTCGCCATGTCCGAACCGACCATGCCCGGCGTCCGCGCCGCGATCACGCCCAGGTTCACGTTGGTTGCGAGCTTGACGTGGCGGGCATGCACGAGCAGGATGGCCTCGCGTCCCGCCAGGTCCGGCCGATCCAACGTTACCTGGCGATCGAACCTTCCGCCGCGCAACAAGGCCGGATCCAAAACCTCCGGCTCGTTGGTCGCGGCCATCATGATCACACCTTCCGAACTGTCGAACCCATCCATCTCGACCAGCAATTGATTCAGTGTCTGCTCCCGTTCGTCATTGGTGAACACCCCTCCGACCGAACGAGATTTCCCGATAGCATCCAGCTCGTCGATGAAAATGATGCACGGCGCCTTGGCCTTGGCCTGTTCAAAGAGGTCGCGCACGCGCGCCGCGCCCACTCCCACGAACATTTCTACAAACTCCGAGCCGGAAATGGAGAAGAAGGCAACGCCCGCTTCGCCCGCGACGGCCCGGGCGAGAAGTGTCTTGCCGGTTCCGGGCGGCCCGACCAGCAGCACGCCCTTCGGAATCCGCCCGCCCAGGGTTTGGTACTTCTTGGGGTGCTTGAGGAAGTCGACAACTTCCACCAATTCGCCCTTCGCTTCGTCCACACCTGCCACATCGTTAAAGGTGACCTTGACCTGCTCCGACTGGTCGTGAATCTTGGCGCGGTTCTTGCCGAACGTCAGCGGACCGCCGCCCTTGCTCATCTGCCGCATGCCCACGCTATAAATCCCCGCCATGATAAGCACCGGCAAAAGCCACGAGGCCAGTGCGTAGAGCCATCCCGAGTTCGAAATGTGCCCCGAGAATTTCACCCCGTGCGTGTCGAGTTCCTTCAGGAGCGTCGTTTCATCCATGCTCGGCAGGCGCATGGCTTTCACCATGTGAATCGGGGTCGCCGGACCGGAGGCCGCTTTCTCGTCTTTGAGGATCCCCATCAACTGTTTTTCGGTGATCTGAACTTCCGCCATGTGCCCGGCGCGTACCTCTGAGAGGAACTCGCTGTAGGAAATCTCCTTCGGACCCATGCCGGCGAACATCTGGTTGAACAGGTAAATCAAGGCCACGGCAGTGAGCACATTGGCCACCGTAAACGCCCAACTCTTCTTTTGCCTCTTCTCCATGTTTCAGCCTCCTTATCGGTGATGAAATGCGCTCCACTGCTTCGTGAACGGAAAGCCAGCCTGGGTGGTACGCGCGTCGCCCCAGAGGGGTGCAAACCAGGGGCCGCTGTAACCGTATGAAAACACGTGGACTCACGCGCTGAAACGTCGCGATTTTCGCGAATTTGCGATCTTGTGGTGAGTTCTATCAGAAGAGAGAAAGGGAACTACTTGAATACTTCTTGTCAAATCTCGCACCGCCAGCCAGGGGCCGGGAGGCAACAGAGGCAGAGGGTCGGCGGGGAATATACGTCTCCAACAGGGCCACGATCTCGGCCGCGCTCAAATGTCCTTCGAGATACTCCAACGCCCCTGAACGCATCGCTTCCAGGCAGCAAGACTCGTCATGGGACCGCGCCAGAACCAGCACGCGCAACTCGGGGTCGATCTCCAGGGCCTTCGCGAGTACGTTCCGTCCCTCGAATCCACTGTTGCCCTGGTCCAGGAAAATCAGGTCGTACGGCTCGCGCTCAACACGCTGCGCTCCTTCGACGAACGACAGACTGGCTTGCACCCGGCACCCCGCTCTTTGCAAGAGGGCCTGGTAGTAAGACAAATCCCGTGGATCTTTGTTCACCAGCAGGATCCGGGTTCCGTCTCCAGGGGGCCGCCGTTTTGCCGAAGCTCGATCAATAGCTCGTGTCGCCATACCTGATCTCGCCCAGAAGCTCTTGCGGGCTACCGGAGCGGGCTGAAACAGCCACGCCTTTCTGCCCAGTTCATCAAAAGTGCCGGAGGGCGGCTGTGCAGCCGCCCAGCGGCCGACCTTTACCTACGCAGCTTTCTCTTTGACATTGATCTTGATGGCCTTGGGCTTGGCTTCTTCCCGTTTCGGCATCGTCAGAATCAGTTGGCCACCCTTGTACTCTGCTGTGACGTGATCGGCGTCGATGGAATTGGGCAAGGCGAAGCTGCGCGTGAAAGCACCGTATGAACGCTCAATCCGGTGGTAATTCTCCTTCTTTTCTTCCTTTTCGAACTTGCGCTCGCCCTTAAGGTACAGGACCCCATTCTCAATCCGGATCTCGACGTCCTTGGGGTCCACGCCAGGCAGATCCGCCTTTAACACCAGCGAATTGTCAGTCTCGTAAATGTCAACAGGCGGAGCCCAGATCCGCGTGGTTGGTTCCTGCTCGCTAAGAATTGCAGGAAGGTGTTGAGTCAACAAATCCTTCTGAGCCGTCAGAAGGTCCCGAAAAGGTTCCCATCGAACAATTGCCACTGCTGTATACCTCCTAACTGGTTGGTCTGTACTGCCAAAACTGCACAATCACTACTGTGTGACAGATCTTCGGCACGCGGCGTCACATCGGTGGACTCACCGCCACCTTGACCATGGACGGCCGCAGCAGCCGGTGCTTGAACTTGTATCCCCGGACCAACTCTTCCACGATTTCCTGGTCGCGATGCTGCTCATCTTCGACGCATTCCACCGCGTGGTGCACATTGGGATCGAAGGTCTGACCCAATGCTTCGATGGGCGTAAGGCCCTCGCGCTTCAGGACGTCCAACAGGCCGTCATACACAAATCGCATCCCCCTGCTGAACTCATCGGGAGCACCCGTTTCGCAGTGCTTTAGCGCGCGCTCAAACCCATCGAGAGTCGGCAGGAGAGCCCGAATCAGATCGGCGTTAGCGAATTCGCGGAATTCTGCCTTGTCGCGTTCGGTTCGCTTGCGCAGGTTGTCCAGCTCAGCCTGCTGCCGCAACAATCGGTCGAACAAGTTCTGCTTCTCCGCCCGTAGCTGTCGAACCTCGGCGGTGAGTTCGTCAACGGCCTCAGGCGCCACGAAAGTCGACCCAGCTTCCGCTCCGAGGTTCGACAGGGGTTCGGGAGTTTCCGGATTCTTGCCCGACTCACTGACGCGCTGGACGTTCGTTCGGTTTAGGAATTGCTCCCAGTTATCCATATTCAATCACCTGCCTGACCGCGAGGACAAGTTCGTGCAATCGGTCAGCGCCGAGCCTTGGAGCTTCCATTCGAAACCGTGATGTCATTGTTAACCTGGCAAACCCCAGCAGCAGCCCAGGCGGTTCTCTCGGCGGTCTCTCGCGCCGCCCAAGAGCTGACACGGCCTTTCAGCGTCACCTTCCCTTCGTCGATCCGCACGGTGATCTGGGTCTTGGCGAGCAGGGCGTTGCGCTTGAATGCGGCTTCGATCTTCTCCCTGACTTCGGCGGGTGCCATGCTGGGCTTGACGGTTATGTCGTTGATCACTCCCGTCACACCGGTCAGGTTGCGCACCGCCCGCTCAGCGGACGAGCGCTGGAATTCCCAGTCGACCTCGCCTTCCAAAGTAAGGAAATGGTTGTTAGCAATAACCTTGATTCGGTCCCGGGGTACCGAGGAATTCCATTCCAGAGCATTCTCGGCCGCGCGCGCAATGTCGGCATCACTCCGCTCGGCGGAGCCTGGGAGCTCAACCACGACGTCCATGGCGAGGGCCCTAACGCCCGGCAGTCGTTTCACGGCCTCTTCGGCAGCCCACTTTTCGGCCAAGCTATCCACAGTACCCTCGAGGGTCACGACGCCATCCTTCACGGTAACCCCGATGTCCCTGGCGTCAACGCCCGGCGCCCACCCCAGTTCATCCAAAACATCGATCTGCAGTTTTCTGTCGCTCTTCATAAATGGTCTCCTCCTTCTAGTTGGGCCACCGCTGCCGCCTTCACGCTTGACGGACTGTTCGGCCAAGGCCCCAATCATTATTTCTCCGCCTCCCTTTCCTGACGGCGGACATGAAAAGGCGAAATCCCATCACGCCTGCCACAATGAAGCCCATGACGCCGATGATCGGGATGCCGCGCCACTTGGGCGGGATATTGGAAAGCGTGACGATAGACGCGCCGACAATCAGCGACGCCAGCACGATCGCAGATACGAGTCGATCGCTTATTTGCCCCAGGCTGAGGATTGCCTTGTCCAGGCTGCGATACTCAAGCTGTATGGCCAGCTTGCCTTCTTTGGCATTCCTCAGGATCTCACCGAGGTCGCCGGGGACCGCCTTCAAAAGATGGAACAGCTCCTTTCCTGAATCGAGCAGGTCCCTGCCAATCCTTTCGGGGCTGTGGCGGCTGGCCTGGATATCGCGGATGAACGGTTCGGCGTGCTCGGCAATTTGAAACTCTGGATCTAAAGATCTGCCCAGGCCCTCCACGGTACTGAGCGCTTTGACCATGAGAAAAAGGCCGGGCTTCAGGCTCATGCCATGCCCGGTGAGAATTTCCAGGACGCGCTGAAGCATTTTCCCGACTTCAAGTTCCTTCAGAGGAAGGTACAGAAACTGGTCAAAGAACCCAGCCATGTCGCGTTCCAGTTCTGCTTTGTCCGGGTCAACGGTGAAACTGGACAGTTTCAGCAAGGCGTCCACACTTCTTCTTTCGTCTTTTTGAACTATTACGCCGACCAGATCCGTAAAATCTTCTCGCTCCTGCTTGCTGATGCGTCCCATCAGGCCGAAATCCAGGAAACATATGATCGCGTCAGGAAGAATCATGATGTTTCCGGGATGGGGGTCCGCGTGGTAGAAGCCGTACACGAAGATCTGTTGCATAAACAGGTTCGCGCCACGGCTCGCAATCTCCTTGAGATCGCATTCTTGCTGCTTGAGCTTGTCGAGGTCAGACGCTTTTGTGCCCTCGATGTATTCCATGACGAGGATGCGTTTGGTGGTGAGCTCGCGGAAGACTTTCGGAACGTGTATGGTCCGCTCGTCGGCGAACTGGCGGGCAAAGTGCTCGATGTGTGATGCCTCGATCGTGTAGTCCGTCTCCTCTTCGATGTTGCGGGCAAATTGCTCGACAATCCTGGTGGGGTGAAGAACTACGGCTTCCTCAACGTTGTGCTCCATCAACGAAGCCAAATTGAGCATTATCTCGAGGTCGATCTCCACGGTCTTTTGAATCCCCGGACGCTGGACTTTAACGGCCACTTCTTCGCCCGTGTCTTCCAATTTCGCTTTGTGGACTTGCCCCAAAGACGCAGCGGCAATGGGTGTTTTGTCGAAGGAGGCAAAGATATCCTCCGGGGACCTGCCCGTCTCCGACTTGACCATTGCCTGCACACCTTCATACGGAAACGGAGGCACGTTGTCCTGGAGATTCGAAAGTTCCTCGGCATATTTCAGTGGAATCAAGTCCGGCCGGGTGGAAAGGAGCTGCCCAAGCTTGACAAAGGTTGGCCCGAGATCTTCCAAGGCCATCCTTACTCTCTCCGGCCGGGTCAGTTTCTCGAGATGGGCGGCGCGCTTTCCTGAAATCTTGTGCCAGCCGGTCTCGATGTGCTCCCGGATGTTCAGGGCGTCGACCACGTCACCGAAGCCGTATTTGATGAGAACGCTGAGTATTTCCTGATAGCGATTGAGGTGCCGGTGCGTGCGGCTAATGGTATCGATCTTTCGAATGCTCAGCATCGCCAGAGACCTTTGCCTTCTTTCATCACTACGCTGGGCGCGTAAAAAGCCCGAGCCGCTGACCGGGCACATCGCGGCGTGGAGGACGGCGCTCATCGGGCGCTTGCTGTGAGGGCCTTCTCCACCTTGGCCTGCTGCTCCTTACTTAGCGTCGCACTGAGAATTGTGCCGCCGTAGCCGCGGAACCTGGCAATCACCGGCTCGGGGTCACCCACGCACAGAAGGGCGTAAATCGCGGAAGCGCCGGGTTGGATCATGGCCCCGACTCGCCGCACGAACTCACTGGAAATGCCATACTCTTCTTTCCAGGTTCCCGCGTCGGCGGCGCCCATAGCTGTTCCGATCCCGGTGCCGCCCAGGGCCCCGATCGCCAGTGCGGTTTCCGCGACTGCCGCACTCACGCCCTTCGTAAACGGAAGTGCCAGCGTGGTCCCGAGCAGTAAACCCCAGAAAGCGCCGCGTGCGGCGCCTTCGCCGGTGGTCATCTGATAGCTTTCATCCACCCGCAACTTGCCTTTCTTGTCCCTGTAGACAGCCACAGCGTCGCGTAGATCGACCACTGACTCGTCTTTCAGCTCCAACAGGCTTCCAAGTACCTCGGCGGCGCGGTGGATATCGTTCTCAAATCTCACGACTATTAAGTCCGCCATCGGGAACTCCATTCGCTGTTGCCCAAGTCAACTGCAGCTTGAGCTGCCTGTGCAGCAATGCCTCGCCTCATGAGCAGTCGCCATTCATTTGGGCAATGCAACAGCCAAAGCTAAGCGTTTGAAAACTGGGAAAAAGGCGGAAGGGAGATGCGCCATCGGTTCGCGAATTCACGAAACTCGCTAAACCGGTGTCGCTGCAGGCTGGCGAACCAGTTGGATGAAACTCGATTTCAACTCTGCCACGCCCAGACAGCAGCAGGGATTGACTCCCGCGAGCAGAGGCGGTAGGGTTTGGCGCGCAGACGAGGTTGCAGTTGGCAATTCCACACTACCTGTGTGTAGCGGGTGCGCACCGCCCGGCGGGACCAGTTGTCCTGCCGGCCGCAGGCCATTGGGGGACGGCAAATGTACAACTATCGGACTTCATTCGCCTCCTTTTTCTTCTCGCCTTGACTGCCTCTGCGCCTGATGCATCAGCGGCGGGGGAACACGAGCTTCAGCTGCGCGAAAATTGGGCGATCCAGTCGTCGGGCGAAGTGCCCGAGACCGGCGCAGCCGTTTCGACGCCGGGATTCAAGGCGCGCGAGTGGTATCGAGCCACGGTCCCGACCACGGTGTTTAGTGCTTTAGTGCAGGAGCGCTGCTGCCCGGACCCGTATGTGGGAATGAACTTGCGCGCGGCTCCCGGCGCCACTTATCCGATCTATGAGAACTTCACCGATTATCCCATGCCGCCGGGCAGCCCGTTCCGCCACCCGTGGTGGTATCGCACGGAATTCCGGCTCCCTGGCGAGTTTCGGGGCAAAACGTTGTGGCTGGGTTTTGACGGCGTCACGTATCGCGCAACGTGTGGATGAATGGGCGCCAAATCGCGTCCGCCGATAAGCTCGCCGGCACTTGGCGGCACTTCGAGTTCGACGTCACGGCGGCAGCACGGCTCGGAGAAATCAACTCACTTGCCGTCGAGGTTTTTCCGCCGCAGCCGCGCGACCTGGCCATTACCCTGGTGGACTGGGCTCCCATGCCACCCCACAAGGAGATGGGACTATGGGGAGACGTGCACATCACCGCCACTGGGGCCGTGGCTCTGCGCTATCCCGCTGTCTTGACGAAGCTCAACCTGCCTGCGACCGATCAGGCTCAACTCACGGTCCGGGCAGAGTTGAAGAACGCCAGCCTGCAGGCTGTCGACGGTTCGCTGAAAGGAAAGATCGAGAATATCGAGTTTTCGCAACCGGTCCGGCTCGGCCCCGGTGAAACGCAGGTTGTGCATTTCCCGCCGGAGAAATTTCCGCAACTTAAGTTTGCGAACCCGCGCCTCTGGTGGCCGGCCCAACTTGGGCCCCAAAATCTTTATCCACTCGACCTGCAGTTCGAAGTTGCGGGACAAGTCTCGGATTCCAGCCAGATCAGCTTCGCCATCCGGCAGGTGACTTCGGAGATTGATACCCAGGGCCACCGGCTGTTTCACATCAATGGCCGGAACATTCTCATACGCGGGGCCGGGTACAGCATGGATATCCTGATGCGCTCATCGCCAGAACGGCAGGAAGCGCAGTTCAATTACGTCCGCGACATGAATCTGAACACTGTGCGTCTGGAGGGCAAGCTGGAGGATGACCATTTCTTCGACCTCAGCGACCAGTAGG
>Ga0335069_10005183_pt1 | contig 19187 bp, 17 predicted proteins | sample Lox_Sample_11_FD_206714 | JGI IMG/M metagenome (GOLD analysis project Ga0335069, IMG submission 206714) | Soil microbial communities from Loxahatchee National Wildlife Refuge, Florida, United States - Lox_Sample_1.1 | ecosystem: Environmental > Terrestrial > Soil > Wetlands | place: USA... | reverse complement strand
CGTGCTCGTCGGCTGGGAGAACGAGGCCTTCCTGGTGAAGTCGCAGCCGGACGGCGCGGACTTCGAGATGGTGGTCCCGTCCGCGAGCGTCCTGGCCGAGCCGTCGGTCGCGTGGGTCGACACCGTGAACCGCCGCCGGGGCACGGGCAAGGTCGCGCAGGCCTATCTCGAGTACCTCTACACGAGTGAAGGTCAAGAGCTGGCGGCGAAGCACTACTTCCGACCGCGCAACCCGGAGGTGCTCGCGCGCTACGCGGATCGCTTCCCGCAGCTCCGGCTCTTCACCGTCGACGAGAAGTTCGGCAGCTGGAAGGCCGCCAACGCGACGCACTTCGCGGACGGCGGGATCTTCGACCAGATCTACGTGAAGTAGCGCGATGGCGACCTCGAGACGGCGCTCTCCGCTCCCGGGCTTCGCACCCGCGCTCGGGCTCTCGCTCGTCTACCTCGCCCTCGTGGTGCTGATCCCGCTGGCGGCGCTCTTCTGGAAGACCGCGAGCCTCGGCTGGGGCGAGCTCTTCGCGACGGTGACCTCGCCGCGCGTGCTCGCCTCCTACCGCCTCTCGTTCGGCGCCGCTCTCGCCGCCGCGAGCGTGAACGTCTGCCTCGGGCTGCTCGTCGCGTGGGTGCTCGTCCGCTATCGCTTCCCCGGCCGCGCGCTGGCCGACGCGCTCGTCGATCTTCCCTTCGCCCTGCCGACGGCCGTCGCCGGCATCACCTTGACGACCTTGCTCGCGAGGAATGGCCAGGTCGGGCGCTTCCTCGCGCCGCTCGGCATCGAGGTCGCCTTCACACCGCTCGGGATCACGGTCGCGCTCGTCTTCATCGGGCTGCCCTTCGTGGTCCGGCAGGTGCAGCCGGTGCTCCAGGATCTCGACGCCGAGCTCGAGGAGGCGGCGGCGAGCCTCGGCGCCTCGCGCCTCCAGACCTTCCACCTCGTGCTGCTGCCGGCGCTGACCCCCGCGCTGGTCACCGGCTTCGCACTGGCCTTTGCGCGCGGCGTCGGCGAGTACGGCTCGGTGGTCTTCATCTCGGGCAACATGCCGATGAAGACCGAGATCGCGCCGCTGCTCATCATCACGAAGCTCGAGCAGTACGACTACGCCGGCGCGACCGCGATCGCGCTGGTCATGCTCTGCGTCTCGTTGGCGCTCCTCTTCGCGATCAACGGCCTGCAGCGCTGGGGCCGCGGCCGCGAGCGCGCGGCATAACATGGCTCACTCCGCCGTCTCCGCGCTTCCGCGCCCGCACGCCGGCGCCGCCTTCGCTCCGGCGAGCACCGAGCCGCGCCTCGTGCGCGCGCTCCTGATCGCCGCGGCCCTCGGCGTGGTCGGCCTGCTCCTCGTGCTGCCGCTGTGCGCGGTCTTTGGCTACGCGCTCTCGCAGGGCTGGCGCGTCTACGCCGCGACCGTCGTCGATCACGACGCGCTCGCGGCGGTGCGGCTCACCCTGCTCGTCGCCGCGATCTGCGTGCCGGCCAACACCGCCTTCGGCGTGGCGGCGGCCTGGGCCATCGCGAAGTTCGACTTCCGCGGCAAGCAGCTGCTGATCAGCTTGATCGATCTGCCCTTCGCGGTCTCTCCCGTGGTCGCGGGGCTGATCTACGTGCTGCTCTTCGGCATGCAGGGCCTGCTCGGCCCGTGGCTCATCGATCACGACGTCCGCATCATCTTCGCGGTGCCGGGCATCGTGCTCGCCACCGCCTTCGTCACCTTCCCCTTCGTCGCGCGCGAACTGATCCCGCTGATGCAGGAGCAGGGCGACGAGGAAGAGCAGGCGGCGATCTCGCTCGGCGCCTCGCCCTGGCAGATCTTCCGCCGCGTCACCTTGCCGAACATCCGCTTCGGGCTGCTCTACGGCGTGGTGCTGGTGAACGCGCGCGCGATGGGCGAGTTCGGCGCCGTCTCGGTCGTGTCGGGGCACGTGCGCGGCCTGACCAACACCATGCCGCTGCACGTCGAGATCCTCTACAACGAGTACCAGACGGCGGCGGCCTTCACGGTCGCGTCGCTGCTCGCGCTGCTCGCGATCGTGACCCTGGTCGCCAAGAGCGTGCTCGAGTGGCGCATCGCGCAGCAGCGGCGCGCGCACGACGACGAGGCGCCGCCGGGCGCTGGAGGAGAGCTGCGATGAGCATCGAGGTGCGCGAGGTCTGCCGGAACTTCGGCCGCTTCCCGGCCCTGCGCGACGTGGATCTCGAGGTGCGCGAGGGCGAGCTGGTGGCGCTGCTCGGTCCGTCGGGCTCGGGCAAGACCACCCTGCTCCGCATCATCGCGGGCCTCGACTTCGCCGACCACGGGACAGTCTGGCTCGACGGCGTCGATGCGACGCGCCTCGGCGCGCGCGACCGCCGCGTCGGCTTCGTGTTCCAGCACTACGCGCTCTTCCGCCACATGTCGGTGTTCGACAACGTGGCCTTCGGCCTGAAGGTGCGGCCGCGCCGCGCGCGGAAGCCCTCGGCCGCGATCGCGGAGCGAGTGCACGAGCTCTTGCACCTCGTGCAGCTCGACGGCTTCGGCGCGCGCATGCCCTCGCAGCTCTCGGGCGGCCAGCGCCAGCGAGTCGCGCTCGCGCGCGCGCTCGCGGTCGAGCCGCGCGTGCTGCTGCTCGACGAGCCCTTCGGCGCGCTCGACGCGCGCGTGCGCCGCGACCTGCGTCGCTGGCTGCGCCGCCTGCACGACGAGCTGCACGTGACGACGGTCTTCGTGACGCACGACCAGGAGGAGGCGATGGAGGTCGCCGACCGCATCGTCGTGATGGACCGCGGGCGCGTCGCGCAGGTCGGCACGGTCGACTCGGTCTACGAGAATCCGGCCACGCCCTTCGTGTTCGAGTTCCTCGGCAACGCGAACGTGATCCCGGTGGAGGTGCGCGGGCGCGAGGTCTTCCTGCCCGGGAGCCGCGCGCCGCTCGTGACCGACAGCATCCACGAGAGCGGAGCGGCGGTGCTCTACGTGCGCCCGGCGGACCTGCGCGTGGCGCAGCCGGACCAGCCGGCGCTCGAGGTGATCGTCGATCAGGTGCTCCGGACGGGTCCGCTCGTGCGCGCCGAGGCGCGGGTGGTGGCGACGGGCGCGCCGCTCCAGATCGAGATGCCGCACCTCCACCACGACACGCGCGACGTCGTGCCGGGCGCACGGTTGCACCTGCGCCTGCTCCACTGGAGCGTCTATCCCTCGGCGGCGCCGGCGCAGCCCGAGACCGGCCACGACGCGATCGGCGTTGCCGCCACGCGCCGTCGCACGACGGCGTAGCCCTCGGCCGCGGGGCTCGTAGAGTCGGCGCAGCCACGGGTGCTCCGCCAGCGCGCGCTCGAGGCGATCGCGCCGCGCGCTCGCCGGGTTCCGGCCAGTCTCGATCCCCGGGTCGCTACCATGAACCGATCGCCGCCCCCCGGGTTCGGAACATGTCGCCGCGTCACAGGGGGGCCGGAAGGTGAAGGAAACGAGAAGGCAGGCAGGCGCAGACCATCCGGATGAGGAGTTCGTCATGAACCGTGCGCCGAGGCGTGGCGCGGCTCACCGTGGCGCCCACCTATGAAGATCCTTCTACTCGAAGACGACCGCGAAACCGCCGCCGCCCTGGAGAAGGGGCTCGCCCGCGAGGGCCACTTCGTCGCCGTGGCGAACGATCTCGACACCGGCATGCGTCTGGCCGACGAAGAGAGCTTCGAGGCTGCCGTTCTCGACGTCGTGCTGCCGGGCGGCGGCTCGGGCTTCGAGGTGCTCGAGCGCCTCCGCACCGCGCAGCAGCCGCCCTACGTGCTGATGCTGACCGCGCGCGGCTCGATCGAGGACCGCGTGGAGGGGCTCGATCGCGGCGCGGACGACTACCTGGTCAAGCCCTTCTCGTTCCTCGAGCTCGCGGCGCGCCTGCGCGCGCTGGAGCGCCGTCACTACGCGCCGACCACCCGGCTCGTGCGCGGCGGACTCGAGCTCGATCTGGTGGCGCGCATCGCGACGGCCGGCACGCAGCGGCTCCCGCTGACACCGACCGAGTTCTCGCTCGTGGTCGCGTTGCTCCAGGCGCAGGGCGCGCCGGTGACGCGCCGCCAGCTCCTGCGCGAGGTGTGGGGCTACGACTTCGACCCGGGCACCAACGTGGTCGACGTGTGCGTGAACCGCGTGCGCCGCAAGCTCGAGGACGCCGGCATCTCCGAAGGCGTCCGCACGATTCGCGGCCAAGGTTATGCCGCCGGCTGAAGGCATCCGGCGCAGTCTCGCGCGGACCGACGTCCGCGCGGCGCTGACGATCGCGAGCCTGGTGCTCGCGGCGCTGATCGTGCAGGGATTCGCGCTCTACACCTATGCCGCGAACGAGAACCTCAAGGAGGCCGATCGCTGGATGGTGCACGCGCTGCACGCGATCGCGCTGCGCGCGGACCGCGGCGACCCGCTCGACGTCGCGGTGTCGGATCTCGCGGAGTCGTGGCCGGGTCGCGCGATCGCGGTGCGCATGCGCGATGCCGGCGGCGCGCTGACAGGCTCCTGGGGCGCGTGGCCGCCTCCGGACGCGGAGGTCGAGATGGGCCGCTCGAGCGCGCGCGCCGCCTTCCGCGGCTGGCACGTGCGCGAGCACCTGGTCGGGAGCACGGCGCTGCGCGACGGCCGGAGCGTCGAGCTCGCGCTCCCGCTCTCCCACTTCCACGCCGAGGCCGCCGAAATGGCGCGCCACGTCGCGGTCACCGGCACGCTGTCGGTGCTGGTCGCGCTGCTCACGGCCTGGATCGCGACCTTGCGCGCGTTCTCGCCGCTGCGCCGCGCGACCCACGCGCTGCGCGACCTCGACGCCGGAGAGCTCGACCGGCGCCTGCCGACGCGCGGCACCGGCGACCCGGTCGATCAGCACGCCGAGACCTTGAACCGCGTGCTCGCGCGCATCGACGCCGGCTTCGCGCGCCTGCGCGACTTCAGCAGCGACGTCGCGCACGAGCTGCGCACGCCGCTGAACCGCATCGCCGCCGTGGCCGACGTCGCGATGCACGGCGACGAGCCGCGCGAGCAGCGCGTCGCGCTGGAGACGATCCAGGAGACGACCGACGAGCTCGCGCGCATGGTGCAGTCGCTGCTGCTGCTCGCCGAACTCGGCGACCGGCGCGCCGCGCTCCACGGGCCGCCGCTCGACGTCGACGCCTGGATCGCGCACACGGCGGATCTCTACGCGCCGTCGTTCGAGGAGCAGGGCGTGAAGCTCGCCTATCACAGCGACGCGGGAGCGATCGAGGGCGACCGCATGCTGCTCGACCGCATCCTGGCGAACCTGCTCGACAACGCGCTGGCCCAGGTGGGGACGGGCGGCGCCGTGGAGATCGACGCGCGGCGCACACCGCAAGGCGTCACGCTCTGCGTCGACGACTCGGGGCCCGGCGTTCCCGTCTGGGAGCGCGAGCGCATCTTCGAGCGCTTCGCCCATGGCAGCACGAACATGCGCCGCTCCGGCCACGGACTCGGTCTCGCGATCGCGCGGGCGGTGGCGCGGCTCCACGGCGGAGACATCGCGGTCGAGACGTCGGGCCTCGGCGGCGCGCGCTTCCGCGTCGAGCTGCCCGTGCGCGCGCCGGCGCCCTTCAGCGCTCGCGTGCCAGCTCGTTGATCCGGCGCGCGAGCTCGAGATCGAGCTGCGTGACGCCGCCCGCGTCGTGCGTGACGAGATCGATCGCGACGCGCGCGTAGACGTTGCTCCACTCGGGATGGTGGTCCATCCGCTCGGCCACCAGCGCGACGCTCGACAGGAAGCCGAACGCCTCCACGAAGTCGCGGAAGCGGAGCTCGCGGTGGAGCTTGCCGCCGGCGAGGCTCCAACCGGGCAGCCCCGTGAGCGCCTCGCGGATGGCGGTGTCTTCGAGCTTCTGCGGTCGCGCCATCACCTCTCCTCCGGGGCCCGGTCGTCCGACGGCGCCGGCCCGATCGCTCCTTGCGCGCGCAGGCTCGCGAGCTCCGCGTCGCCGAGGCCGAGCGCTTCGCGCAGCACCGCGGCGGTGTGCTCGCCGAGGCGCGGCGACGCCGACACGGGGCCCTCGCTGACCCGCGAAAGTTTCACGGGATTGCCCGCCACGAGCATCGGCCGCGCGCCGTCGGGACGCGGCACCTCGATCAGCATGTCTCGGTTCTGCACGTGCGGATCGTCGATCAGGTCCGCCGCCTCGTTGGAGGGGCCGGCCGGAACGCCCTCCGCGCAGAGCGCCGCCGCCGCCTCCTGCTTGGTCCGCTCCCGCGCCCAGCGCTCGAGCGCCGGGCGCACCACGTCGTCGCGGTGCAGCGCCCAGCCCTCGCGCGTCGCGAAGCGCGGATCGCCGACCCACTCGGGATGGCCGACGAGCGCCGCCAGCCGTGCGAACTGGTGGTCGCGGAAGACCGCCACCACGAAGTGTCCGTCGCGCGCCGCGAACGCGGCGACGAGACCGGTGCGGCCCGCGGTGGCCGCGCTCGGCGGCTCGCCGAGCGACCACATGAAGGGGACGAGGTCCGTCATTGCGATCATCGAGTCGAACATCGCGACGTCGACGTGCTGGCCGATGCCGGTGCGATCGCGCTGGCGCAGCGCCGCCAGGGTGCCGATCACCGCGTAGAGCGCGCTCGCGTTGTCGCCGAGCGCGCCGGCCACGACTACGGGCGGCGGCTCGCCCGGCTTGCGCAGCGGCTCGTAGAGCCCGGCCATCGCCTCCGCGACGGGCGCGTAGGCCGGGCGTGTCGCGTAGGGCGTCTCCGCCAGGTGTCCGAAGCCGGAGATCGAGACGTAGACGAGGCGCGGCCAGCGCGGCGAGAGCGACGCGTAATCGAGTCCCGCGCGCGCGAGCGCTCCCGGCCGGAAGTTCTCGGCCACGACGTCGAAGTGCGGCACCAGGCGGAGCAGCAGGTCGCGTCCGGCCGGGTGCTTCCAGTCGAGCGCGAGGCTCCGCTTCGAGAGGTTGTTGCGGAGATAGGTGGCGCCGACGGCGCGGCCGTCCGCGTCGCGGATCTGCGGCCGCGAGGCGCGGCCGGATTCGCCGTCGCGCGGGTGCTCGACCTTGACCACGTCCGCGCCGAGATGCGCGAAGAGCTGCGTCGCGAACGGCAGCGCCTGCATCTGCTCGAGCGCGAGCACGCGCACGCCGTCGAGCGGCTTGCCGAAGCGCGCGCGCTCCGGGTGACGCACCTCCCCCGCGCGCATCGGGTGCCGGTCAGTCGGCGGCGCCGCCCTGCGCGGCGGCCCGGGTCTCGAGACGCGCGCGCCGCGCCTCCGCGTTCTCCGCGGCGAACGCGGAGAGCTCGGTGAAGGAGTCCTGGAGCGCCGCGACGAACTCGGGCAGGTCGGGCACGAGGTCGTAGTCGGCGCTGATGCCCCAGTGCAGGCGTCCCTCGCACGAGAGCAGGGCGATGGCGAGGCCCATCTGATCGACGAGCGGCACGTGCGGATAGGCCTCGCGCAGGCGCGCGCCGAGCAGGTACATCGGCATGCGCGGGCCCGGCACATTGGTGATCACGCTGTTGAAGGGCAGCAGTCGGCTCGAGTTGCGCGCGCCGAGCGAGAGCAGGGTGGTGGGCGTCCACTCCGCGACGCGCGTCAGCACCTCCGCGCCGACGGCGCGCTTCGATTCCTTCAAGGTCGCGGTGCGGCTGCTGATCGCGGCGAGCTGCGCGCGCGGGTCGCGCACCTCGAGCGGCAGCGGGATCACCCACGCCGACACGCGGTTGCCGAGCGCGCCGCGCTGGCTCTCGCTCCGCACGCTGACGGGGGCGAGCACGCGGAAGTCGAGCCGCGAGACGTCGACGCCGCGCTCGTGGAAGAAGCGCCGGAAGGCGCCGGTCGCGATCGTCAGCACGACGTCGTTGAGGCTCCCGCCGAGCGCCGCGCGGATGCGGGCCACCTCGGCGATCTCGATCGCGAACCAGTCGAAGCGCCGGTGCGGGCCGATGCGCTCGTTGATCGGCGTCTCCGAGGCGCGCCGCAGCGTCTCGCCGAGCGTCTCGCGCACCGCGCGCGCACGCACGCGGAGCTCGCGCCGCACGTCGTCGGCGTCGCGCAGGAAGGCGCGGAAGTCGCGCGCCGCTTCGAAGGGCAGACGCAGTCGGCGCGATATCTCGTCGCGCAGCAGCTGGAGCCCCGACGGCACCGGGCGCGGGATCCAGGTCGGCGGCGGCTCGAGCTTCGCCTGCGGATCGGTCGAGAGCAGGATCTGGAGCAGATCGACGCCGGAGACGCCGTCGATCATGCAGTGATGGACCTTCGTGATCAAGGCGAAGCGGTCGCCCTCGAGACCCTCGACGACCCAGGTCTCCCACAGCGGGCGATCGCGGTCGAGGTGCTGCTGCATGATGCGCGCGGAGAGGCGCTTGAGCTGCGCGTCGGTGCCCGGCCGCGGCAGGCTCGTGTGTCGCAGGTGGTAGTCGAGGTCGAAGTGGTGGTCGTCGACCCAGACCGGATGGCTCTCGAAGGGCACGAAGCGCAGCACCTGGCGGTAGCGAGGGATCCGGTGGAGCACGGCGGCGTGCGCCTTGCGGATCGCCTCGAAGTCGATCCCGCCGTCCTCGGTGCGCAGCGGGCCCGCCTCGAAGATCTGCGTCGACGCGACGTGCATGTAGCTGTTCGGCCTCTCGAGCACGAGGAAGGAGGTGTCGAGCGCCGTGAGCCGGTCGTAGCTGTAGTGGGCCATGGGGGGATCGCTCGCCGCGCGCGGCCTCTGGCCGTTCGCAATGCTCTGATCTTCGCTCGCCTTCGGCTCGCTGCGCGCGGCCTTTGGCCGCTTGCAGGTTACACTACGCGCCCTCTTTCCAACCCGAGACAGGAGGGCCCCCCATGGCGATCAAGGTCGGCGACAAGATTCCCAGCGTGAAGCTCAAGACGATGAAGGACGGCAAGATGTCCGACATCACCACCGACGAGATCTTCCGCGGCAAGAAGGTGGTGCTCTTCGCGGTGCCGGGCGCCTTCACGCCGACCTGCTCGATGCAGCACCTGCCGGGCTTCGTCGAGAAGGCGTCCCAGATCCGCGCGAAGGGCGTCGACACCATCGCCTGCATCTCCGTCAACGACGCCTTCGTGATGGGCGCGTGGGGCAAGGACAAGGGCGCGGACGGCAAGGTTCTGATGCTCGCCGACGGCAACGGGGAGTTCGCGAAGGCGGTCGGCCTCGACTTCGACGGCTCGGGCATCGGCTTCGGGCTGCGCTCGCAGCGCTACGCGCTCGTGGCGCAGGACGGCGTCGTGAAGCAGGTCGCCGTCGAGCAGCCGATGAAGTTCGAGGTCAGCAGCGCGGACGCGATCCTCGCGAAGCTCTGAACCGCGATGAGTCGTCTCGCCGGCCGCGTCGCGTTCGTCACGGGAGCCGCGTCGGGCATAGGGCTCGCCTGCGCGCTGCGCTTCGCGCGCGAGGGCGCGGCGGTGGTCGGACTCGACCTGCGCGAGCCGCTCGAATGGAAGGAGGTGGAGGCGGCCGCGCGCGCGTCGCTCTTCTGCGTCGCCGACGTCCGCGACGAGGCGGCGCAAGGCGACGCCGCGGCCGAGGCGCGCGCGCGCTGCGGCCCGATCGACGTGCTCGTGACCGCGGCGGGCATCGCGTCGGGCGGCCCGGTCCACCTGCTGCCGCTGGAGGAATGGCAGCGCGTCCAGGATGTGAACCTGAAGGGGACGTTCCTCTCCGCCAAGGCGGTGCTGCCGCAGATGATCGAGCGGCGCGGCGGCAGCATCGTGACGGTCGCGAGCGTCGAGGGGCTCGAGGGCGCGGAGGGCGGCAGCACCTACAACGCCTCGAAGGGCGGCGTGATCCTGCTGACCAAGAACCTCGCGATGGACTACGGGCGCCTCGGCATCCGCGCCAACTGCATCTGCCCGGGTTTCATCGATACGCCGCTCTTCCGCTCCGTGATCGGCGCCGACTTCTTCCCGGCCGACTGCCGCGAGCGCATCCGCGAGCAGCACGAGCTCGGCCGCTTCGGCCGCCCCGAGGAGGTGGCCGCCGCCGCGCTCTTCCTCGCCTCGGACGACGCGTCCTTCGTCTCGGGTGTCGCGCTGCCGGTCGACGGCGGCTTCACCGCGGGCCACCACGTCGGGCTCGTGGAGAAGATGGGGATCGTGTAGCGAGCGCCCGCGCGCACCGAGCCCTGGCGTCCCGGGCCCTGCCCTCTGAACTTCGCTCGGCTGCGCCTCGCTGCGCGGCCGGCGCTATGCGCCGGCCTTGCCCGGTCCCGTCGATCAGATCTCCGCCAACACCCGCTCGATCGCCGCGACCACGCCGGACTCCGCGTTGCTCGCGACCACGCACCGTGCGGCCGCGCGCGCCTCGGGCACCGCGTTGCCCATCGCGATGCCGAGCCCCGCGCGCGCGAGCATCTCGACGTCGTTCGTATCGTCGCCGACCGCCGCGATCTCCGCGGGCTCGATGCCGGCCGACGCGGCGAGCCGCGCGAGCGCGCTCCACTTGCCGGACTCCGGCGACAGGAACTCGAGGATCTGGCCGCGGTAGTTCTTGTTGATCAGGCGATGTGTGCGCACGCAGGCGCCGAGCTCGCGCCCCGAGCGCTCGCAGAGCGCGCCGAGCGACGCCTCGTCGCCCATCGTGCTCAGCATGATCACCTCGGAGGGGCGCGCGGCGGCGAGATCCTCGACCTCGCGCACGTGCTCCTCGTGGTCGTCGAGGTACTCGCGCTGGTACGGGTGCGCGCGCGCGATCGCCTCGGTCAGGATGTCCGTGCCCTCGTGGTAGCTGTCGACGTACACGAGCGGCGGTCCCTGCGCGCGCACGAGCGCGAGCACGTCCGGGTAGAGCGGAGCGGGGAGATAGGCGTGCTGGAGCGTCTTGCCGCTCGCGATGTCCTTCACCAGCGCGCCGTTGTGGACCACGATGGCGCCGCGAAGCCCGAGGCGCTCCACCACGGGGAGCGCGGTGCGGAAGCGGCGTCCGGTGCAGACGACCACGCGCAGACCCGCGCGCGAGAGCGCCGACACCGCGTCGCGCACGTCGTCGGCCAGGAGTCCGTGCGGATCGAGCAGGGTGCCATCGAGGTCCAGCGCCACCATCCGGATCCGCATCGATGCGCAGTGTGGCGTGCGCGCGAAGCGGCGGCCACTTGCCGGCGCGGTGCCGGTCCTCAGGCGTCGCGCATGCGCGCCTCGAGCTCTTCCAAAGTGCGCGGCCAGTCCTTCTTGAGAAGCTGCGAGAGCGCGCGGTCCGCGAGCAGGCGCCCGCCGGTCTGACACGTCGGACAGTAGTTGCTCTCGTTCTCCGCGTGGACGATGCGCTGGATCGGAGATCCGCACACCGGACACGGCTCGCGGTAGCGGCCGTGCGCGGCCATGTCGGGGCGAAAGGCCGTCACCTTCTCGGGGAAGCCTTCGGCGACCTCCCGTCGGACCCGATCGGTGAAGCGCGCGAGCGTCTCGCGCGACGCGGCGAAGAGGCGCGCGATCTCCGCTTCATCGAGCCGGTGCGTCAGCTTCACGGGCGAGAGCTTCGCCGCGTGCAGGATCTCGTCCGAGTACGCGTTGCCGATGCCCGACAGGATGCGCGGATCGGTCAGCGCGCGCTTCAAGGTGCGGTTCTCGAGGCGAAGCCGCGCGGAGAAGGCGGCGAGGTCGGCGTCGAAGATCTCGAGGCCGCCCGGATCGTGCGCCGCGAGCGCGTCCTCTCCGCGCACGACGTGAAGCGTCGCGCGCTTCTTCGAGCTGGCCTCGGTCAGCAGCAAGGTGCCGCTCTCGAAGTCGAAGGCCGCGTGGCCCACCTTGCGCGGGATCGGCGCGCCGCGGGCCCGCCAGCGGAAGCGCCCGGCGATCATCAGGTGGAAGACCAGGAAGAGCTCGTCGTCGAACGCGAAGACGATGCGCTTGCCGAGGCGTCGCACGCCGCGGATCGCGCGTCCTTCGGCGGCCTGGAGCGGCGGGTCGACGGTGCGCAGCAGCACCGGACCTCCGATCCGCGCGCGCAGCAGCCGTCGCCCGGTGCAGAGCGCGGACAGGCGCTCCACGTAGACGGTGACGTCCGGCAGCTCGGGCACGTTCCGAGCATCGTCCATCACGGCGCGCTGTGCCTCCGCGCGTGGCCCCCGTATGCTGCGGCCCGCGTGCGCAACGGCTTCTGGAAGGGACACGGGCTCGGCAACGACTACGTCGTGGTCGACCCGCGCGAGCTCGACTTCCGGCTGTCGCGGCGCGCGGTGCGCGCGCTCTGCGACCGCCACCGTGGAGTCGGCGCCGACGGCGTGCTGGCGCTCTTGGGTTCGCGGCGCGCGGACTTCGGCGTCCGCATCTACAACCCGGACGGCAGCGAGGCGGAGAAGTCAGGCAACGGCCTCCGCATCTTCGCGCGCTTCCTCCACGACACCGGCCACACGCGCCGGCTGCGCTTCCGGGTCGAGACGCGCGGGGGTGTCGTCGAGGTCGCGCTGACGCGAGACCGCCGGGGCGAGGCGTCGCGCGCGCGAGTCGAGATGGGGCGCGCGAGCTTCCGCGCCTCCGCGCTGCACTTCACCTTGCGAGGAGGCGAGCTCGTCGACCGCCCGATCCGAGTCGGTACGCGGCGCCTCCGCTTCACGGGCGTCTCGGTCGGAAATCCGCACTGCGTGCTCTTCCGCGCCGGGCGACCCTGGACTCTTCGCGAGCTGCGCGAGATCGGACCGCGCCTCGAGTCGCACGCGAAGTTCCCGAGGCGCACGAACGTGCAGCTCGCGCGCGCTCTCGGGCCGCATCATGTCGAGCTCCTCGTCTGGGAGCGCGGCGCGGGCGAGACGCAGGCGTCGGGCTCGTCCGCCTGCGCGGTGGTCGCTGCCGGCGTGAGGCTCGGCCTGCTGCGAAGCCCCGTGCGGGCGCGAATGCCCGGCGGCTCGCTCGTCGTCGAGCTGAGCGATGACTACGACGTCACGCTCGAGGGCCCCGTCGATGCGATCGCGGAGGGCCGGCTCGCACGTGCGTTCGTACGGCAATTGTCCGCCGCTCGCTGACGGTCTTGTAAAGAGCACTCGTCCTTCTCGGAATTTCCAGACGCTCGTGAAGATTTCGCCGCGCGAGCGCGCAACGTTCGCGCGAGACGCCACGAGCGCACGCCGCAACCCCTGGCATGCGCATTGCTGCAAGGGCGACGACTCGTAAGGGAAAGCGGACGTGGAGGGAGACGCGATGCACGAGGCAAGCCGATCCGCCCCGGCGGATGTTCGACCTGGCGCGAAGAAGACGAAGCCCGGTGGCCACCCTCACGCGGGGCTCCACTTCTACGTCTGGGACGAAGATCGCCGCACGGCGGCCGCATGGGCCGAGCAGCTCGCGGACGTCGAGCGCTCGATCGAGGAGCGGCACGCGCCGCAGCCGACGGTCTAGCTCTGAACTTCGCTCGCCTACGGCTCGCTGCGCGCCGCTTCGCGGGTGGCTAGCTCCAGGCAAAGACCGGCTGCTCGTAGTGCGCGACCCGCGTGGGCTGGCCGCGCAGCGCCACCTCGCGAAGCTGGTAGAGGATGGCGGCGGTCGGCGCGTGGATGTGCGTGCCGAGCAGCGGGATCGAGATCACGGGTCGATCGCTCTCCGGGATCTGGCGGAGATGCGGCACGTCTTCGCGCAGGAGCTCCGAGAGGGGCACGCGGTAGGCCGCAGCCACCTCGTCCGGATCCGGCGCGAGCGAGGCGTCGGCGCCGGCCCACACGACGACCGGCGTGACGACGTAGCCGGAGCGCGTCGGGTAGTCGTCGAGCAGGCCGAGCGCGGCGTCGCCACCGAGTGACAGGCCCACCTCTTCGGACAGCTCGCGGAGCGCCGCGTCGGCCGGCGTCTCGCCCGGGTCGAGGCGTCCGCCGGGCAACGCCCACTGACCGGCGTGCGCGCGCAGGCGCGGCGCGCGGCGGGTCAGCACGAACGACGCCGCGCCGTGCTCGTCGGGCAGCAGCGCGAGCGCGACGGCGGCCGGACGCAAACCATGGGCGGCGTGGCTCGTGCGCTCGAAGACGTCGAGGTTGGCGCAGATGCGCGCGCGCAGATCGTCGTCGTAGCCGAGTCGCACGCGCACACGGTAGCGGCGATCGCGCTGGCAGTCGGTGCGCGCCGCCGTCAGACTCCGCGCCCCATGCTTTCGGACGTCTCGCGGCGCAAGCTGACGCTCGCATCGGGGATCGAGATCGCGCTGCTCGACTGGGGCGGCAGCGGTCCGCTCGTGCTGCTGCACCACGCGAACGGTTTCTGCGCCGGGCTCTGGGGGCTCGTGGCCGAGAGGCTGCGCGACCGCTTCCGGCTCGTCGCGATGGACGCGCGCGGGCACGGGGGCTCGTCGAAGCCGGACCCATCGCAGCCGGGAAGCTACGACTGGAGCCGCTTCGGCGAGGACGCGGGAGAGGTCGCGCACCGGCTCGCGTCGGAGCACGGTGCGACGCTCTACGGTGTCGGGCACTCGTTCGGCGGGACGGCGCTGATGAACGCCGCGGCCGACGACCCGTCGCTCTTCCGCCGGCTCCTGCTCGTCGACCCCGTGCTGCCGTCGCCGACCTTCTTCGCCGGCGCGGCGCCGCGCGGCGAGAACCGCGACCTCGCGTCCTCCGCGCGCAAGCGCCGTCAGGTCTTCGCGAGCCGCGCCGAGGCGCGCGAGACGTGGGCGGGTCGAGCGGTCTTCGCCGCGTGGCAGCCCGGCGCGCTCGATCTCTACGCCGAGTTCGGATTGGCCCCGCGCCGCGAGGGCGGGTTCGAGCTCGCGTGCCCGGGCGAGATCGAGGCGACGATCTTCGATCACGCCCGCAGGTTCGACGCGTGGGCGCTCGCGGCGCGCGTGGCGACCCCGTCGCGGATCCTGTGCGCGGAGCGCGGCACCTTCGGCCGCGCGGTCTACGAGCAGGTCGCCGCGCGCATGCCGGACGCGCGCATCGTCGACGTGCCGACCGGCCATCTCGTGCCGATGGAGCGCCCCGATCTCGTCGCGGAGAACGCGCTCGAGTTCTTCGAGCAAGTAGCCGAAGGCCGCGCGCAGCGAGCCGTAGGCGAGCGAAGTTCAGAGGTGTAGACCCGGTCCGCGAAATTACCGAGCGCGCCGGCGTTCGTGCTACCGCTCGACCGGATAATTTCGCTCCGTCCACGCCGTCCAGCCGCCGGCCAGCGAGAGCACGTCGCGAAAGCCCATCTCCTGGAGCGCCTTCGCCGCGAGCGCGCTGCGGTGTCCGCCGCCGCAATAGAGGAGCAGCTTGCGGCCGCGATCCTCGAACCAGGGATCGCGCTTGCGATGCAGGAGGTCGGCCTTCACCTCGAGGAAGCCGCGCGGCGAGCTCTTCGCCCCGGGCACGTGGCCCGCGGCGTACTCGTCGGGCTCGCGTACGTCGACGAAGTGCCAGCCCTCCTGATCCGGGACGTCGAGCAGGCGGCGCGCCTCCTCCGGCGAGATCTCGCGCACGACGCGCTTCGCCTCGTCGACGAAGTCGTGGAGCGCGCGCGGCCGCGCTTCTCGAGGGACGTCGGCGCGGCCGCCCGCGGAGATGAAGCGCAGGATCGCGTCCGCGATGCGCGGGCCCGCGTCGCCGCGTCCGAAGGGGTTCGGGATGCGCGACACGCCGCGGATCCAGGCGTCGTTCGCGTGGAGCGACTCGAGCTCGCGCTCGAAGCGCGCGGGGTCGCCGCCGACCAGTCTGGCGACACCAGCTTGGATCGCCTCCGGTCGCTCGGTGTTGGCGCGCAGGACCAGCAGCGCCTTGCCGAGCGTCGGCGCCTCCTCCTGCACGCCGCCCGAATCCGACACGACGAGCCAGGCGCACGACAGGAGATGGACGAAGTCGCGGTAGCCGAGCGGCTCGAGCAGCAGCGTGCGCGGCGCGCCCGCGAGCACCGCCTCCGCCGGCCGGCGCACCTCCGGGTTCGGGTGCACCGGGAAGGCAAGCGACACGTCGGCGTGGCGCTCGACGAAACGCCGCAGCACGCGCAGGTTCTCCTGCATCAACGCGCCGAAGCTCTCGCGCCGGTGAGCAGTCAGCGCGACGAGCCGCGTGCCGGAGAGCGCGCGCAGCGCCGCTGCGATCTCCTCCCCCGGCTTTCGGCTCTCGAGGATCTCGTGCAGCGCGTCCACCACCGGGTTGCCGGTGACCTCGATGCGCGACTCGGCGACGCCTTCGGCGTGCAAGGTGCGCGCGTTGTGCTCGGTCGGCGCGAAGTGGAGCGACGCGAGCCGCGTGATCAGCCGCCGGTTCATCTCCTCGGGAAACGGACTCGAAGCGTCGCCGGTGCGAAGCCCCGCCTCGACGTGGCCGACCGGGATGCCGCGGAAGAAGGCGGCGAGCGCGCCGGCCATCGCGGTCGTGGTGTCGCCCTGCACGAGCACGAGGTCGGGCCGCTCCGCGGCCAGCAGCGGGTCCATCCCTGCGAGCACGCGCGCGGCGACCTCGGCCGGAGATTGCCCCGCCTGCATCACGCGCAGGTCGCGGTCGATCCGGACTCCGAGCTCGGCCGCGAAGGGATGCAGCAGCTCGACGTGCTGAGACGACGCGACGTGCAAGATCGCGAGTTCGTCGCGCGCGGCGAGCGCGCGCAGCACCGGAGCGAGCTTAATGATCTCGGGTCGCGTCCCGAACAAGCACAGAACCCGTCGCATGGGCGGCAAGGATGCACCATCGCGACGGCACGCGGCGAAGTCGCGTGATAGGCTGTGACGGCGCTCTTGCACCCGACCTGCCGGTCGCTTTGGTGTTGAGCGCGCCGCGGCGCCTGCCGATCGAACTGTCCGCGCGGCCTGGGCCGACCGCTGCAGAGGTCTTCGATCCATGGCAGGTGAGCCGAGCCGTACGAGTTCCGAAGGCGACCCGTCGCAGCGCCTCGAGGAGACGCTCTCGGGCTTCGGCGTGAACGCGGCGCTCGTCGAGGAGATCCGCCAGCGCTACGAGGTGGATCCGAGCTCCGTCCACGAGCGCTGGACCGAGCTCTTCGGACGCGGCGCGGCGGCGGAGCCTGTCGTCGCCATGGAGGCCTCGCCGGCCGGCGCGGCCGACGAGACCGCCGCGCTGCTCGATCTCGAGAAGCACGCGCGCGTGCTGCGCATGATCCACGCGTATCGCGCGCGCGGGCATCGCAGCGCGGACGTCGACCCGCTGAGCCCGGGCGCGACCTATTTCCCCGAGCTCGATCCAGCCCACTACGGCTTCGGCAACGACGACCTCGACCGCCCGTTCCTCGCCGGCGACCTGCCGGGCGGCCACGTGCAGACCTTGCGCCAGATCCTCGCCCGCCTCCGCGCGACCTACTGCCGCACGGTCGGCGTCGAGTTCACGCACATCCAGGATCCCGGGCGCAAGAGCTGGCTCCAGCGCCGCATCGAGGACTCGCAGAACCAGACGCCGCTCGCGCCGGACGACCGCCTGCGCATCCTGCAGAAGCTCTCCGCCGCCGAGCTTTTCGAGCGCTTCCTCCACACGAAGTTCCTCGGGCAGAAGCGCTTCTCGCTCGAGGGCGCCGAGACCTTGATCCCGCTGCTCGACACGATCGTCGAGGACGCGCCGGCGCAGCGGATCCGCGAGCTCGTGATCGGCATGGCGCACCGCGGGCGCCTCAACGTGCTGTCGAACATCGTCGGCAAGTCGCTCGAGTCGATCTTCTCGGAGTTCGAGGACAGCCCGCTGATCGACAGCCCCTTCGGCTCCGGCGACGTGAAGTACCACAAGGGCTTCTCCAGCGATCGCGTCACGCGCTCGGGCGCGACGGTGCACCTCTCGCTCACGGCGAACCCCTCGCATCTCGAGGCGGTCGACCCGGTGGTCGAGGGGCGCGCGCGCGGCAAGCAGACCCATGCCGGCGACGTCGACGGCGAGACGATCGTGCCCGTGCTGATCCACGGCGACGCCGCCTTCGCCGGGCAGGGCATCGTCGCCGAGACGCTCGAGCTCTCGAAGCTCGCCGGCTACTCGACCGGCGGCACCTTGCACGTCGTGGTGAACAATCAGATCGGCTTCACCACGTCGCCTTCCGAGGCGCGCTCGACCCTGTATTGCACCGACGTCGCGAAGATGATCCAGGCCCCGATCTTCCACGTGAACGGCGACGATCCGGAGGCGGCCGTCCACTGCGTGAAGCTCGCGATGGAGTACCGCCAGCGCTTCCACGGCGACGTCGTGATCGACCTCGTCTGCTACCGCCGCCACGGCCACAACGAGGGCGACGAGCCGAGCTTCACGCAGCCGCTGCTCTACGAGCGCATCCGGCAGAAGGAGTCGGTGCGCAAGCTCTACACCGAGCGGTTGCTGCAGAGCGGGATGCTGCGTCCCGAGGATCCGCCGCGCATCGAGCAGGATCTCTCGGCGCAGCTCGAGCGCGCGCTCGCGCAGATCGAGACGCGTCCGCCCGCTCCCGACGAGCCCTACGACGCGAGCGGCCCGTGGGCCGGCTTCGCGCGCACGGCGCCCGAGGAGGAGCCCGACACCGGTGTGCCGCAGGCGGAGCTCGCGGCGCTCGCGGAGAAGATCGGCAGCGTGCCGCCGGGCTTCCAGGTGCACCGCAAGCTCGCCGCGCTGCTCGAGAAGCGCAGCAAGGCCATCGCCGACGGCGCGATCGACTGGGGCATGGCCGAGGCGCTGGCCTTCGGCTCGCTGCTGCTCGAGGGCTTCGGCGTGCGCCTCTCGGGACAGGACAGCACGCGCGGCACCTTCAGCCACCGACACGCCGCGCTCGTCGACCAGCAGACCGGTGTCGAGTACGCGCCGCTCGACCACCTGGCTCCGAGCCAGGGACGCTTCCAGGTGTACGACAGCCTGCTCTCGGAGAACGCGGTGCTCGGCTTCGAGTACGGCTACAGCATCGTGGATCCGCAGACCCTGACGCTCTGGGAGGCTCAGTTCGGCGACTTCGCCAACGGCGCGCAGGTGATCATCGACCAGTTCATCACGTCGGCGCACGCGAAGTGGCAGCGCATGAGTGGCCTCGTGATGCTGCTGCCGCACGGCTACGAAGGGCAGGGTCCGGAGCACTCGAGCGCGCGCATCGAGCGCTACCTGCAGGCGTGCGCCGAGGACAACATCCAGGTGGTGAACTGCAGCACGCCCGCGCAGTACTTCCACGTGCTGCGCCGGCAGATGGCGCGGCGCTTCCGCGCGCCGCTCGTAGTCTTCACGCCGAAGAGCCTGCTGCGGCTGCCGCGCGCGATGTCGCGCCCCGACGATCTGTCGAGCGGCCGCTTCCGCACCGTGCTCGACGATCCGGGCGCAGCTGCACGCGCACAGGGCGTGAAGACCGCGATCCTCTGCAGCGGCAAGGTCTACTACGACCTGCTGGAGGAG
>Ga0335069_10005182_pt1 | contig 19188 bp, 17 predicted proteins | sample Lox_Sample_11_FD_206714 | JGI IMG/M metagenome (GOLD analysis project Ga0335069, IMG submission 206714) | Soil microbial communities from Loxahatchee National Wildlife Refuge, Florida, United States - Lox_Sample_1.1 | ecosystem: Environmental > Terrestrial > Soil > Wetlands | place: USA... | reverse complement strand
GTCTGGGCCGTGATCTCTACTGGTGCACGTTCTCGACGCTCGCGCGGCTCGAGGTCGCGTGAGCGAGCGGCGGCCGCACAGAAGGCTCGGCCGCGGGATCTGAGTCGCGGCCCAAACAGGAGGGCTCTGGGATCTCCGTAACGGTCTGCGTTACGGAGATCCCAGAGCCCTCGGGTCAGGTCGCGGCCAGCGCGCGCAGGCGGGCCTTCGCGCGGAGCAGTTGGCGCTCGACCGTTCGCACCGTGCAGCCGGTCGACGACGCCATCTCGGCGTAGCTGAGGCCGAACGCGTGCAGCCACACGAGCCGCTGCTGGCGCTCGGGCAGCGATGCGATCAGGCCGAGCCGCTCCCGGCGCGCGGCGAGCTCGTCCGGGCCTGGAGCCGCGGTCCTGCAGAGGTCCGCTTCGGCCTCGAGCGACAGCTCTCGACGCTCGCGGCGGTTCAGCCTCCTCGCCTCGCGGACGGCTGTCGTCGCGAGCCACGCGAGTGCGGTGTCGGGGCGGACCTGCCCCGCGTGGCGCAGCAAGCGACTCCAGGCGACCTGGCATGCGTCCTGCACGACCGGCTCGGGAGCGCGGACATCCAGACGCACGATCTGCTCGAGGCGGGTGGATTGCGCGCGGTACAGCTCAGCGACGTCAAGCGCGAGTGGGGCGAGAGCGGGGGTCGTTGGCACGATTGAATCTAATTGAGACTAATTTGATGCATTTGAACCTAGCACACGTCCGCCGCTTCTGCTAGTTTCAATTCATCTCAATTAGTCTCAATTAGTAACAAAGGAGCAACCGATGCCACCAGCGGCAGTCACTGCCCATCCCAACCCTGCAGGGCTCCCGGGCAGCAATGTCCTCCAGCAACTCGTCAACGGCGCCGAGGCGTGGGCGCTGGCGATCGCGCTCCTCGGAGCGTTCATCGGTGCGGCGCTGTGGGCTGTCGCGTCGCACACCCACAACCACCACTACGCCGCCCGCGGGCGGATGGCGGCACTGATCTCAGGCGCCTCGGCGCTGGTCGTCGGTGCAGCGCCGGGGCTCGTCAACTTCTTCGAGCAGCTCGGGACGAAGGCGAAGTGATGCGGGCGGTCCGTCCCCTCGTGACAGCGGTGGTGCTGTCGGGCGCCATCGTCGCGTGCACTCCCGCGGCTGCCTCGGCGGACATCTGCGGCGTGTTCAGCTGGGTGAGCGGCGTCGCGGGCAAGGCGTGCACGGTCATCAAGCGCGGTGACCGGCTGATCAAGGCCGGCAAGAAGATCGTCACCGGCCATCCGGGCGCGGCGGTGAAGACCGTGTTCGGTGGTGGTGGTGGTGGTGGTGGTGGCGGCGGCGGTTCGGGCGCGAGCAGCCCGAGCGTCACGACGAAGGTCGCGCTCGCGGCGATCCTCGCCTGGACGGTGGTGGGCGCGAAGTTCGCGCTGCATGAAACCGCGAAGGTCATCGAGAAGACGACGAGTCCACAGCTGACGACGACGTGGTTCTCCTCGACGTACTGGCGGATCGCGGGGATCTCGGCGCTGCTGACGGTCCCGTTTCTGTGCGCGGCTGCTGTCCAGGCGTTGATGCGCTCCGACCTGGCACTGCTCGCGCGCGCGGCGCTTGGCTATCTGCCGCTCTCGCTGCTCGCGGTGAGCATCGCGGCGCCGGTCACGATGCTGCTGCTCGCCGCCTCCGATTCGATGTCCGGCGTCGTGTCCGCGGCAGCGGGGGGCGCCGGAGGGCACTTCCTCGGGCGGGTCGGCGCCGTGTTCGGAACGCTCAGCCTCGTCGCGCGCGCCCCGTTCCTCGTGTTCCTCGCCGGTCTGCTCACGGCGGCCGCAGCGCTCGCCCTGTGGGTCGAGATGCTGATGCGCGAGGCAGCGGTCTACATCGTCGTGCTGATGCTGCCGCTCGCGTTCGCCGCGATGGTCTGGCCTGCGCGGCGGGTCTGGGCGGTGCGCACCGTTGAGGTGCTGGTCGCGCTGATCCTGTCGAAGTTCGCGATCGTCGCGGTGCTCGCGCTCGGCGGTGCGGCGCTCGGGCAGAGCGGCTCCGCCGGCGCAGCCGGCATGCTGACCGGCCTCGTTCTCGTCCTGCTCGCCGCGTTCGCTCCGTGGGCGCTGCTGCGGGTCCTGCCGCTGGCGGAGCTGGCCAGTAGCACGGCCGGCCATCTGAGCGGGGAGATGCGGGGGATCGAGCGGACCGGCATGACCGCCGCGGACGCCGCCGACCGGGGCGCAGGCTGGCCCGGCACGCTCGTCTCGGGGCTGCGCGAGCAGTCGGCCGAGGCCGGCACGGAGACAACGCCGGGGATCGAGGCGGCGCCGGAGCCGGGGAGCGAGGCGGGGCCGGCGCCGGTATCAGCGCCGGACAACGGGCATGCGAATGGGGCCGGCGAGCCGGCGGAGGACGCCGTGCTCGCGGGCGTGGCGCCCGCCGCTGGCGATGGACCCTCCGCGCGAGCCGGTGCGGATGGTGGGACCGCATCGGATGGCGGAGCGGCTCGGGCGGCCGGCGCGAACGGCAGCACCCCGCCTGCGGCGCCGGAGGTTCCGCCACCGGATGAGAGCTGGCGGATTCAGCACCCGATCGTGCTCGGCCCCGAGCCGTTCGACCCACCCGGCGAGGACCCCACCCCAGCATCGGATGCGGATCACCTGCTCGAGACCGAGCCACCTCCGAGCGACGACGACCCGCTCCCGGGCAGCCAGGACAGCGATGAGGGCCCACTGTGAGCGGGACCCGTCTCACGTACCGATTCGGACCGCTCGAGCGACGCGGGATCTTCGGCCCCGTCCGCGCGGGGCAGGTCGTGATCCTCGCCCTCGGCGCCCTGGTCGCGATCGGCGCGCTCAACCAGGCGCCTACGGCGACCGGCGCGCTCGTGGCGAGCATCGTGTTCGCGGCGGCCGTCGCCGCAGCGCTCGCGCCCGTCGGCAGCCGAACGGTCGAGGAATGGGCCCCGGTCGTCCTGGCGTTCGCGCTGAGGCGCCTGCGGCGGCGGACGGCCTTCCGAGCAAGGGTGCCGGTCCGGGGGCAACGCGCCCGCCTGCGGGGATGGCGCGGGGAGTTCACGATCGAGGACTCGCATCCCGAGGCGCCCGCCTCGCTGGCCGGCGTGCGGATCGTTCAGGCGTCATACCGTGACCGTCCGATCGGCGCGCTCTCCGAGCGCTCGGGACGCCTGCTGACCGCGGTGCTCGCGTGCCGCGTGCTGGGCTTCTCGCTGCTCGATCCCGAGGCGCAGGAGCGGCGCCTCGCGCGCTGGGGCCTGGTGCTCTCGGGCGCGTCGAACACGGCGATCCGGCGGATCCAGTGGGTCGAGCGGACCGCGCCCGCGCAGGGCGACGAGCTCGCGCGCTGGCTGCACAACGAGCGCGACCCGGCGATCCCGCTGCGCGGCACGCCGATGATCGAGTCCTATCTGGAGCTGATCGGGACGACGGCGCGCGTCAGCCAGGAGCACGAGATTCTCGTCGCTGTCCAGATCGACGGCCGGCGGGTGCGCGATCGCGGCGCAGACGTCACGACGCAGGCGCTCGTTGAGCAGACCGAGCGCATCGCGCAGGGTCTCGAGGCAGCCGAGGTGAGCGTGCTCGGAGCGCTCAGCCCCGGGCAGCTGAGCCGCGTCCTGCGGACGGCGTTTGACCCGTACGCGCGAGCCGAGCTCGCGGCGCTCGAGACGGCCGACCCCGAGCGCGACGGGCTCGCGCCGGTCAACGCGTGGCCGCTCGGCAGCGCGGAGGCGTGGGATCACTACCGCAGCGACGGCGCGGTCCATGCCACCTACTGGATCGGCGGCTGGCCGCGCGTCGACGTCTCGCCGATGTTCATGGACGCGTTGCTCGGACGCGCGAGCGCGGTCCGGACGGTCGCCGTGACGTTCGAGCCGATCGCACCGGAGCGCTCGACGCGCGAGGTCGAAGCTGCGGTCACGCGCGATCGGGCCGATCGGGAGCTCCGCCACCGGTTCGGCCAATCGGAGACCGCCCGGCAGCGCCAGGCACAGGATGCGACAGTCCGGCGCGAGTCCGAGCTCGCGGCGGGCCACTCCGAAGTTCGCCTCGCGGGGTTCGTGACCGTGTCCGGTCGCGACCGCGACGAGTTGCGCCACGCGGCCTCCGAGATGCTCGAGCACGCGGCCAGGGCGCGCTTGGAGCTGCACCGCATGTACGGGCAGCAGGCGGATGCGTTCACGTTCACGCTGCCGCTGTGCCGGGGGCTGCAGTGAGCGTTCGGCACGCGGAGCGGCCCGGGCACCGCTGCACGACCCGCCATGCGCAGGCGATCTATCCGTTCATCGCCGCCGGTGGGCTCGGTGGCAAAGGCGTGTTCGTCGGTCGTGACACGAGCGGCGGAGCCTTCTGTTACGACCCGTGGTCGCTGTATGCGGCGGGCGCGCTCGACGATCCCAACGCGATCGTGCTCGGCAAGCTCGGTCAGGGCAAGAGCGCGCTGATCAAGACGCTCGTGTGGCGGATGCTCGTGTTCGGTCGGCATGCGTTCGTGCTCGATGTCAAGCGCGAGTACGGACCGCTGTGCGAGGCGGTCGGCGTCGAGCCGATCTCGCTGCGGCCGGGCGGCGGCGTCCGTCTCAATCCGCTCGCGTCGCGCTCGGAGGAGCCCGCTCAGCTCGAACTCCTGCGCGCCGTCACGGTCACGGCCCTCGGCCAGTCGCTGACGCCGATCGAGGCGGCGGCGCTGAGGGAGGCACTGCGCACGCTGCGCGAGCGCGGGTGTACGGAGCCGACGCTGCCGGAGATCGCCGCGCTGCTGTTCTCGCCGGTGGCGGAGATGGCCGTCCAGTTGCGGACGACGCCGGAGCGGCTCGCGCGGGATGCCCGCCGGGCCGCCTTGGCGCTGCAGGATCTGTGCGAGGGACCGCTCAAGGGGATGTTCGACGGTCCAACGACGGCCGGCCTCAACATCGACGCCAGGCTCGTCGTGCTCGACCTGCACGCGGTCAGGGATTCGCCCGCCGTCGGGATCCTGATGGCGTGCGCGACCGCGTGGATGAGCTCGATGCTCGAACGCCGACGCGAGGTCCCGGGCCGCGACCGCCTCGTCAACGTCGCGGACGAATCGTGGAAGATCGTCCAGCACACCGGGCTCGGCGAGTGGTTTCAGGCGAATTTCAAGCTCGCCCGCCAGTTCGGCGTGATGAACGTCGTCGTGCTGCACAAGCTCGCCGACCTGCAGGCGGTTGGTGATGCCGGGTCGCGGGCCGCGCGGATCGCCGAAGGCCTCGTCGCCGACGCGTCGACCCGCATCGTCTACCACCAGGACGAGAGCCAGGTGCCGCTGACCCGGTCGCTCCTGGGCCTCTCGGAGACCGAGTCGCAACTCATCTCGATGCTCGGCACCGGGCAGGCGCTGTGGCGCGTCGGCTCGCGCTCGTTCGTCGTCCAGCATTACCGCTCGAGCCTCGAGGCCGCGCTGACGAACACGGACGCCGGCATGGGCATCACGACCGTGGACGGGATCAACGCCGGCGGGGAGCGGCGAGCGTGAGCCGGGATCCGGTCACGGGTGGGATCTCGGATGTCGCGATGCTCGTCGTCGTCGGCTCCGTCACCGCGACGAGCATGCTCGTATGGCTGTGGGGAGGGCTCGCCGGCGCGCTGTTCGGCCGCGGCTGGCCCACGATCGGCGCCGGCGACGTCCTCGGGGTGCTGACGCGCCTCCCGGCGCGCCTCGCCGACCCCGCTGCGGCCTGGCCCGGGGCGGCGCGCGCGGAGCTGCCCGGCCCCGGCGGCTTCTACGTCGCGCTCGCGCTGATCGGCGCCGTGGTCACGCTCGTCGTCGTCGGGCTCGCGCGCGCGGGGGTCGTATCAGCGCTCCGGAGGGGCCCGGCGGGCGCGCGCTGGGCCGGCGGCAACGACCTCCGGGTTCTCCGGGCGAGGCGTACCGAGCCGGCGCACGGGCGGGCCGGGCGGGCCGGGCGGGCCGGGCGCGCCGGGGGCGCCGGGCGCTCGCGCGGGCGGGCGGGGCACGGCGATTGCCGGCTGACGCTCGGGCGCCACCGCGGCCGCGCGCTCCGTGCCGAGCAGCGCCATGCGCTCGTCGCGTTCGGACCGCCGCAGTCGGGCAAGTCATCGGGCCTCGCGATCCCGGCGCTGCTCGAGTGGGACGGGCCGGCCGTCGCATCGTCGATCAAGACCGACCTGCTTGCGGCGACGATCGAGCGCCGGCGCCGGCTCGGCACCGTGTTCGTGTTCGATCCGTTCAGTCTCGCCGGCGTGTCCTCGCAGACGTGGTCGCCGCTGCACGCCGCGACGACGTGGGACGGCGCGCTCGAGGTCGCCTGGCGGCTGGCGGCCGCCGGCGAGGTCGACCAGCGAGGCGTCGAGGGTGGCGATTTCTGGGCGATCGCGGCCGAGCAGCGGCTCGCGCCGCTGCTGCATGCCGCTGCCGCGACCGGCGGCACGATCGACACCGTCGTCCGCTGGGTCTACGGCCAGGGAGCGCGAAGTCTCGACCAGGCGTTGACGGCGCTTGGCGACCGCGCCGTCAGCGAGCGTCGTCGCGCCGACGCGCACGCCGCATACGACGCCGTCCGCGCGTTCGAGGCGCAGGCAGACCGGACGCGCTCGTCGATCGAGGCAACCGCGCAGGCGCTGCTGCGGCCGTACCGGTTCTCGCGGGTGGCCGCGTCGGCGCGATCGTGCGAGATCACACCCGACCGGCTGCTCGACGAGCCCGCGACGCTGTATCTGATCGGCGACGCAAAGGCGTCGAAGCTGTTGCGGCCGATCTTTCTGGCGCTGCTGTCGGAGGTCGTCGATCGCGCGTACGAGCGGGCGACGCTCGCGGGCGGCCGGCTCGAGCTGCCGTTGCTCCTGTGCCTCGATGAAGCCGGGAACGTTGCGCCGCTGCCGAACCTCGCAGAAATCGCCTCGACGGCGCCGAGCCACAACATCCAACTCGTCTCGATCTTCCACGACCTGCAGCAGGCGCGCACGCGCTACGGCCGCCAGGCGGAGACGGTCGTCAACAGCCATCGCGCGCGGATGCTGCTGCCCGGCGTCGCCGATCTCGAGACGCTGCGCTACTTCGCTGGGCTGATCGGCGACGAGGAGGCGCGGGACCACACGCGCACGACCGGCGCCGGTGGCACGACCCGCTCGACGGCGCTGCGGCGCCGGCCGCTGGTGGCGGCGGAGGCGCTGCGCCGGCTGGAGGACAAGCACGCGCTGCTGCTGTACGGCCGGCTCGCGCCGACGCGGGTGCGGCTGCGGATGTGGTTTGAGGATCGCCGTCTGCGCAGGCTCGCGCGGCGATGACCCGCCGGCTGCGGAGGCGTGGGGAGCGATGAGCTGGCAGGAGCGCGACGACGGAGCGTTCGACGGCGGAGACGGCGGCCCGGACGAACCCAGCACGGGTCGCTGGCCGCTGCACTGGCAGGGCCTCTATCCGCGCGAGCGATGGATGTGGTTCGAGCAGCTGTGGGCAGACGTGTGCGCGTTGCGCGAGCGCTACCGGCTGCCCGTGCGCTCCGGGTGGTGGGAGGACCCGATCCAGGTCGAGGCGCTCGCCGCGCTGGCCGCGTGGGTCGATCGGTACGACTCGGGCGAGTGGGACGACCCGCCCGGCAAGCTGTCGCTGCTGTACGACCTGGAGCGGATCAGCGTATTGCTGCGCGAGGGGCGCGACCCGTTCCGCGAGGACCGCGATCGGGTCGCGTTCGCCCGGTATCTGCTTGACATCGGGTGCGAGCCGGCGGCGCGCGGATGACATGCTCACTGAATGATCACCGAGTTCCCGCTCGGATCGGCCGTGACGCTCGCACAGCTTGACCGCGACCCCCACCCGGTGCACGCCCGCCTGCGCGAACGAGAACCGGTGTCGTGGATTCCCGCGCTCGGAGGCTGGCTCGTCACCCGGCATGACCTCGCGCTCGAGGTGATGCGCGACGCCGCGACATTCACGGTGGACGATCCGCGGTTCTCGACCGCCCGCGTGATCGGACCGAGCATGTTGAGCCTCGAGGGGGAGCGGCACGCCGCCAATCGCGCGCCGTTCACGCAGCCGTTCCGCCCCAGGAGCGTGCGTGAGCGGTTTGCCGAGCCGGTTGCGGCCGAGGCCGGGCGGTTGGTCGCCGCGCTCCGGCCGCGGGGATCGGCCGAGCTCCGCCGTGCATTTGCGGGACCGCTCGCGGCGGTCACCGTCGGCCGCGCGCTTGGCCTCGCCGAGGACGAGACGGGGGCCGTGCTGGGGTGGTATGACGCGATCGTGGGAGCGGTGACCGAGATCACAGCGGGGCGGGACCTCCCGGCCGACGGGACGCGGTCGTTCGGGCAGCTGCGCGCGCGCCTGCTCGAGGTGATCGACGGCGCGGACCGGAGCTCCGTGCTCGCGGCAGCCGCGAGCAGCGCGGGGCTGGGCCGCGAGGAGATCGTCTCCAACGCCGCGGTGTTGCTGTTCGGCGGCATCGAGACAACCGAGGGGATGATCGCCACCAGCGCCCTGCATCTGCTCGAGCGCCCGCGCGCGCTGGAACGGGTGCGAGCGGATCCGGATCTGATCGCGCCCGCGATCGAGGAGTCGCTGCGACTGGAGCCGGCCGCCGCCGTGATCGACCGCTACGCGACGGCCGATGTACGCCTGGCCGGAGCCCAGATCAGCTCGGGCGAGCTCGTTCGGATCTCGCTTGCCGCCGCCAACCGGGACCCCGAGGTGTTCGACGCGCCCGACCGCTTCGACCTCGATCGTGGCGGTGCGGGGCGTCACGTCGCCTTCGCCCAAGGTCCGCACGTGTGCGTCGGCGTACACCTCGCCCGGCTCGAGGCGCGCACCGCGCTCGCGGCGCTGCTCAGCGGCCTCCCGGGGCTGCGGCTCAATCCGCGCCACGAGCCGGCGGTGCGTGGACTCGTGTTCAGAAAGCCGCAGACGTTGCACGTCGTCTGGGACCGCTGAGCCCTTCCGGGCCGGGACGTTCCGCGTGGGCGCGCCGGGCGTGCTGATCCGCCGCCACTATGGTGTCCACCCCACTGGCCAGACGCCCCGCGCTGCGCGATGATGGCCCGCACCGCGTCCGTCCCAGCAAGGAGAAAAATCGATGGCGCTGAATCGCCAGGCACAGCATCCCGGGCAGGGTTCCGAAGATATGCCCCAGCTGAGCGGACGAATGCCGAATCACCGGCTGCCCGAGACGGGCGTCGGCCTCGACACGGCGTTCGAGATGATCCGCGGCGAGCTGCTCCTCGATGGTCAAGCGCGACTCAACCTGGCGACGTTCGTCACCACGTGGATGCCGACTCTCGGCGGCGTGTTGATGGCCGAGACGGCCGAGAAGAACATGATCGACAAGGACGAGTATCCGCAGACGGCCGAGATCGAAGCACGCTGCGTGAACATGATCTCCGACCTGTGGAACTCGCCGTCGCACGAAGCGGCGACGGGGTGCTCGACGACCGGCTCGAGCGAGGCGGCGATGCTCGCGGGAATGGCGGCGAAGTGGCGCTGGCGGCAGCGGATGCGCGAGGCCGGCAAGCCGACGGACCGTCCGAACCTCGTGATGGGCGCGAACGTCCAGGTCTGCTGGGAGAAGTTCTGCCGCTATTGGGATGTCGAACCAAAGCTCGTGCCGATGGAGGGCGAGCGCTATCACCTCGGTCCCGAGGAAGCCGTCGCGGCCTGCGACGAGAACACGATCGGCGTCGTCGCGATCCTCGGCTCGACGTTCGACGGCAGCTACGAGCCGGTCAAGGAGATCGCGGTCGCCCTCGACCAACTCGAGCACGACCGGGGCCTGAACGTTCCGCTGCACGTCGATGCGGCCTCGGGCGGGTTCGTGGCCCCATTCATCCAGCCCGACCTCGAGTGGGACTTCCGGATTCCCCGTGTGCAGTCGATCAACGCCTCCGGCCACAAGTACGGGCTCGTCTACCCGGGTGTCGGCTGGGCGATCTGGCGCACGAAAGCGGCGCTCCCAAAGGACCTGATCTTCGACGTCAACTACCTCGGCGGCAACATGCCGACCTTTGCGCTCAATTTCTCGCGCCCGGGGAGCGAGGTGATCGCGCAGTACTTCATGTTCGTCAGCCTCGGGCACGAGGGCTATCGCAGGGTGATGCAGGAGGCCCAGGACGTCGCGCGCCACATCTCGTCGGAGATCGCGAAGATCGGTCCCTACAGGCTGCTGACGGATGGCAGCGAGCTGCCCGTGTTCGCGTTCGCGCTCGCCCCCGAGGTCGAGAATTACACCGTCTTCGACGTGTCGGACAGGCTTCGCCAGCACGGCTGGCTCGTCCCCGCCTACACGTTCCCGGAGAACCGCGAGGATCTGAGCGTGCTGCGGATCGTGATCCGCGCCGGCATGAACCTCGACATGGCGGATCTGTTGCTCACGCATCTGCGGGAGGAGACGGAGTTCCTCGAGTCGCTCGATGAGCCGCTGCCGAGTCGCGAGGCGGAGACGCGCAAGGCATTCGCGCACTGACAGCTGACAGCCCGATGGCCGGCGCCACCCCGCCGGCCTCGACACTGCCCCCGCTACCGCCAGACCGCGTCGGCGAGCAGATCGACCTGTGCGGGATCTGCAGAGCTCGGGAAGATGACCAACTCGTCGCACCCGGCACGCTCGAATGCCGCCACATACGCCTTGACCGTGTCCGGATCCGTGGCCGCGCCGCCCGCGATCCGCCGGCTCAGCTCCTCGCCGAGGAAGGCGTAATAGGTGGTGAGGTAGCCGTGCGCGTCGCGCTCGGCGTTCTCCCCCAGCCCGTAGTACGCAAGTGCCATTCGCCGGGGCGTTCCGTCGCGACCGTGCTTGCTCCAGGCGGCGTCGAGCTGCTCAAGCGCGCCGGCGAACTGCTCGGGACGGCCGCCGCCCATGATCCAGCCGTCGCCGTAGCGCGCGGCGCGCTCGAACGACGCCGCGACGCTTCCGCCGACGATCAGGCGGGGGCCCACTCCCTGCGGACGTGGCCCGATCTTCGCCTCGAGGTCGCCGTCGCCGTCGAAGATCCGGCGGATCTGGGCGAGCGCCCGGTCCTGCCAGGCCCCTCGGCCCGACAGCGACACGCCGCTCACCTCGTAGTCGTCCCCGCGGCCGCCGAGGCCGATACCGAGAATCGCGCGGCCGCCGCCGGCGACGGCATCGAGCGACAGGACCTGCTTCGCGACAAGCGCCGCGTTGATGCGCAGCGGTCCGAGCATCACGGTGCTCGCCAGCCGGATCCGCTCGGTCACAGCCGCCGCGGCCGTGAGCGCTACGAGCGGCTCGTAGTTCGGGAAGACGATCCGATCGATCGTCCCGAGACTCGAGAAGCCGGCCTGGTCCGCGGCCCGGGCCCAGTCGAGCAACTGCCGGCGGGTCGTCCCGGGCACGGCGTTGGGCAGTCCGATTCCTACGTCCATTGCGTCTCCTTCCCCACTCTCAGTCTGGTGTCTGGGTCAATGTCAATTTAGCCAAGTGACAAGGTCTCATTCGCGACCCGCTCCGAGCTCGTCAGAGGCCGCGCGTTCGTAGGTATCGGCACTGAACCTCGCTGTCATTCCGCAGCGCTCGGAGAGCCCGAGTGCGCGCGGGTTGTCCGACGCGACACCGAGCTGTGCCTCGCGCAGGCCCGCGGCGGCACACTGGGCAAATGTCGCGCACAGCAACGCGCTCGCCAGCCCGCGCCGCCGGTGGTCGGGATGGACCGCGAGCAGGTCGACGAAGCCGACACCCTCCGCGGCCCACCGGCGGGCCAGCAGGAAGCCGACAGCGGTTCCGGCCGCTCGGCGACGGCACTGAGCTCGGCGTCGAGGTCGTGGACATGGACATGGACATGGACATGGAGATGCTCCTCTCGGAACTCCTGCAACGACTCGGCGCGGTCATCGGCGTTGCCGGCGCTCGTTGCTCGACGCGATCCACTGCGTGTGCCGTGTGCGTCCGCGCTCGCGTCATCACCACGACTTGTACCGGACCGCGGCTGGCCCGGCCGCCCTCAGCCGGAGCGGCTGGGCCGATGGTGCGCGCGGTCGGAGCGCAGCTGTCGAGACGCGTGCTCCAACTAGGCAGCCTCTTCGGCGTAGACCGCCACCGGCTCTGCGCCGATGGCGGGAATCTCCTGCGCCGCGGCGCTCGGCTCAGGCTCGGCGCGGAGCAAGGCGATCGCCGCGACGATCGCGAGCCCGACGAGGATCGCCCCGACCGTGAACGCGACCCGGTAGCCACTCACGAGTGAGGTGGTGAGCGATTCGCCCTGGCCCACGAGCGTATTCGTATGGGTCGTGGCGAGCGTCGCCAGCACCGCCAGCCCAAGCGCGCCCCCGACCTGCTGCGTGGTGTTGACGAGGCCGGACGCGAGTCCCGAGTCCTCGGCCGTGGCGGCAGACATCGCCAGGGTCATCAGCGACGGGAACGCGGCACCGGCGCCGATTCCCATCAGAACCATGGCCGGCAGCAGGTCGGCTGCGTAGCCGGCGTGCAGCGGCGCCCGGCGGAAGAGCACCAGCCCCGCGGCGACGAGCAGCAACCCCGGCACGAGCGTCTGGCGCGCACCGAAGCGCGTGATCAGCCGGGCCGAGAACCCGAGCGACATCACCGCGATGCCAAGCGCGACCGGCAGGAACGCGAGTCCGACCTCGATCGCGTCGTATCGGAGCACGCGCTGCAGGTACAGCGCGCCGAGGAAGAACATGCCGAACAGCCCCGCGACCATCAGCACCTGGATCAGGTTCGCGGCCGTGACCGTCCGTGAACGGAACACTCGCAGCGGCACGAGCGGGTTCGTGGCGCGCGCCTGGCGCAGTACGAACCCGGCAAGGAGCGCGATCGCGACCAAGCCGAAGCCGATCGTGTGCGCCGAGCCCCATGAGTAAGTGCTCGCCTCGACGATCGTGTAGACGCCGAGCATCAGCGAGCTGACCAACAACAGCGCTCCGGGTAGGTCGGCTCCGTGGTCGAGGCCGATGCCCTTCTCCGCCGGGATCAGCCGGCGCGAGTAGATCGCAGTCGCGATCCCGATCGGCACGTTGACGAAGAAGATCCAGTGCCAGTTGATCCCCTGCGTGATGACGCCACCGGCGAGCAGGCCGATCGATGCTCCCGCGGACGCGACGAAGCTGTAGACGCCGATCGCCTTGGCCTGCTCCGCCGGCCCCGGGAACATCGTGACGATCATGCCGAGGATCACGGCCGAGGTCATCGCGCCACCGATCCCCTGCACGAAGCGCGCCGCGATCAGCAGGCCCTGGCTGTCGGCAAGCCCGCACAGCAGCGACGCCGACGTGAAGACGGCCAGCCCGGCGAGGAAGATCCGCTTGCGGCCGATCAGATCGCCGAGGCGACCGACGAGCAGCAACAGGCCGCCGAATGCGATCAGGTACGCGTTCACAACCCAGGCCAGGCTCGACTGCGAGAAGTGAAGGTCGGTCTGGATCGACGGAAGCGCGACGTTCACGATCGTCTGGTCGAGGATGATCATCAGGAAGCCCGCGCACAGCACGACCAGCGCGGTCCAGCGCCGCCGGTCGGCGGTCGCCGATCGTGGCTTGACGGTTTCTACGGTGTCGCTCATCAGCAGCTCCTGTCGCGTTGCGGTCGTCATGTACCGTAGCAAATCATCTTGTACGGGACGATCTGATGCGGGATGAAACTCTGGGGCGGGCCTTGCGGCCACACCACACACGGTGAGCTGCGACGCGTGAATCCACATCGGCAGATCGCAGCGAGTCGTGGGGGCGAAGGCCTTAGCGCCCCACGGCGGACGCCTTAGCTCGGGTGAAGCGCGCAATCGACGCAATCTCCCCCGGTTCACCCGCCCGGATGCGGTGCGGGAGATTGCGGGCGCATCGCGATCCGCGCCTGCCCAACCGGTCCGGATCCGGAGAGCTGCGGGCACGACGTTCGGTCTCGGCGCGTGCCGTGTTTCCGACCCGGCGTGGTCGCACGCGCCGACGCGGCTCAATCGGCGCCACGGCCGACCTGCGACGACCACACGAGCCGGGCAAGCTGACCGCCTGCGCGCCTGAGCGCGGCCGGCGTGCCCGCCTCGAGCACGGCCTGGAGGTCGAGCATGCGCGCCCCGAACGAGTCGAGTTCGGCGCGACCGACGACCGCGAAGCACGGAACGCCCGCCTGCCGGGCGCGCGTCGCGACCTCGGCCACGGCCTTGCCCGCAAGGCTCTGCTCATCGAGCTTGCCCTCGCCGCCGACCACCGCCCGCGCCGCCCGCATGCGGCGATCGAAGTCGATCGCGTCGAGAACGTACCCGGCGCCCGGCGCCAGCTCCGCCCCGAACTCCGCCCACAGACCGCCCGAGAGGCCGCCGGCGGCGCCGGTCATTGCGATCCCGCGCGGATCACGCGCAAACCCGCGGGCGAGGCCGTGCAGGCGGCTCGTGAGCCGGTGGACATCGCGCTCGCCGGCGCCTTTCTGCGGTCCGAACACGCGCGCCGCGTCCTCGAACGGCGTCCGCACATCGCAGAGGACCACGAGCCGCGCACCCTGCAACCCGCCACCGTCGCGGATCGCGCGGATCGCGCCGGCCCCGCCGTCAGTCGTGGCGCTGCCGCCCACGCCGACGTACACGAGCTCCGCGCCCGCATGGACGGCGGCAAGGATCAGCTCTCCGGTCCCGAACGTGGTGGCGGCAATCGCATCCCGCTCGCCCTCGGCGACGCGGCCCAGCCCGCTGGCAGCCGCGACCTCGACGATGCCGGTGACGGGAGTGGCTCGGCGCCGGCGAGGCCCGTCCGGAGGAGTGACGGCGAACGGGGCCTCGATCGGCCGGCCGAGAGGATCGCTGACGGTCGCCGTCCGCGGCTCGGCCTCGAGCGGCGCCATCAATGCCTCCAGCGTCCCCTCGCCCCCGTCCGCGACCGGGCACAGGTCGACTTCCACCCCGGCCGCCTCGAGTCCCGCTCCGAGCGCCTGCGCGACGTCCCGAGCGCTCATCGTCCCCTTGAACGAATCCGGGGCGACGAGCACCGCGCGTGGAATCCCGCGGATGGGAGGCACGGGCCGCAGTATGCACGTCGCGCGGGGTGTGGCGCACACCACCCCTAGGGCCCCTGGGAGGGGACGCGACCGAACCATAAGTTGATGCCGACAGCACACACAGCCCTTGGAGGAAGCGCAATGTCGAGCATCACCACAATCACCCGCCGGTCCCGCATCGGCGCGGGCCTCGTCGCGGCGCTGACCGCAGTCGCCCTGGTTCCGGCCGCCGCCTCGGCCTCCACGACGTGGTTCGGATCGAGCCTCAATCATGAGCCTGCCAACGCCGGCAGCAGCTGCGACCAGAACAACCTCGACAACCCGCCGTTCTGCACGCACGTCGGCTCGTTCTACCCCGGCTTCTCCGGTCGCGCGCAGGCGACGACGAGCGGAACGATCGTCAAGATCCGCGTGCGGGCCGAGGGGCCGATGACGATGAAGTTCAAGCTCGTCCGGGTTCGCCATCTCTCGCCCAACCACCAGAGTGGCCAGGCCAAGGTGATCGCGGTGAGCCGGACGTTGAACGTCCCCGGGCCCAGCCAGACCGACGTGAACAACGGCGTGTTCCCGATTCAGTCGTTCGGCGTGCACATCAAGGTGCACAGGGGCGATGAGCTCGCGATCGACACGAACAACAACCAGGCCGAGTACTGCTCCGACGGCACCCCCGGCCAGCTGACCTTCTTCAACCCGATCCTGGCGCTCGGCGACGGCTTCCGCAGCTCGCAGGGCACCGATGACTGCCTGCTCCTCGTCCAGGCAGTCGTCAAGCACTGAAACGAACGCCCCACCGGGGAAGGGGTCCCGCGGCGGGCCTCGGGCGTGACCCGAGGCCCGCCGTTCGCCGTCCGCGGCGGCGCGAGCCGGCGCTTCGATTCGCTCAAGGACGGACACCACAGCCTTACGTCGGACTTAGGCAGATGTCACCCAGCATTGCGCCGCTAACGGCATATATATGCCAAATCCAGGCAAAATGTGTTGCACCGCGTCGTGATCCTCTCTAGATTGCGCGGCGGTGAGGGCCGAATGACTGGAGATGCCGGATTCGGACTCCGGCCGATGAACCGGCTGCGGATCCTCGAGGCGCTGTATCGCCATCCGGCATCGAGCAGGGGCGATCTCGCCCAGCACACCGGGCTCTCGCGCGCCACGATCTCGACGCTCGCCGAGGAGCTGCTGAGCGCGGGGCTGGCCGAGGAGCACAGCGACGACAGCGGCGTGCGTGCAACAGGACGACCGCCGGTGCTGCTGTCGCTCGTGCCGGGCGCCGCATTTGCGGTCGGGCTCGACTTCGGGCATGAGCACATCCGCGTGGCGGTCTGCGACCTCTCGGGCAAGCCGGTCATTGACGAGTGGTCGCCGGCCGAGGTCGACCATGCCCCGATCGAGAGCCTCGACCTCGCGCGCGAACTCGTCCGTGACGCCCTGCAGGCGGCCGGTGTCACCGCAGATCGATTGCTCGGCGTCGGGATGGGGCTGGCCGCCCCGATCAACCAGGTGACGGGCGAACCCGAAGCCAACGGCATCCTCCCTGGATGGCACGGGATCCGGCCGGCCGCCGAGATGGAGGATCGCCTCGGCCTTCCGGTCCAGCTCGACAACGATGCCAACGTCGGCGCGCTCGGCGAGAAGGCGTTCGGCGCCGCGCGCGGAGTCGACGACCTCATCTACATCCGCCTCTCAGCCGGGATTGGCGCCGGGCTGATCCTCGGGGGCCGGCCGTATCAGGGCGTGAGGGGGGCCGCCGGGGAGGTCGGACATGTCCTGTCCGATCCGAGCGGACCGATCTGCCGCTGCGGCAACCGTGGGTGCCTTGAGTCGGTCGCGAGTCCGGTTGCCGTCGCCGGACTGCTTGCGCGGAGCCTCGGGGAGCCGGTCTCGGTCCGGCGCCTGCTCGAGCTCGTCGCCGCAGGTCATCGGGGCGCGTGCCGAGCGGTCGCCGACGCAGGCGAGGCCGTCGGACGCGCGCTCTCGACGCTCGTCAACGTGCTCAATCCGGAGCTCGTGCTCGTCGGGGGCGACCTCGCCCAGGCAGGCTCGGTCCTGCTCGATCCGATCAGGACCGCAATCGATCGTCACAGCATCGCGCCGGCGGCGGCCGCGGTCGAGCTCACCGCCGCGACGCTTGGCGAGCGCGCTGAGGTTCTCGGAGCCGCCGCGCTGATCCTCGCGCAGTCGCCGCGGGCACTGGTGGCGCGACTCGGCTCGTGACCCCGGGTTCGACGGGCTGAGATCCCGCGCCGGAGCGGAGTGGCGAGCCGGGCGCGCACTGCCGGCGCGCCGATCAGCTGTGCATCTGCTCCAGCAGGCACTCGCGCGGCGCCTTGTCCTCGCGCCAGCGCAGGATCTTCGTGCCGTGGCGAATCCGGCCGCCGCTCGTGTGATCGAACGTGATCTCGACGACGAGCTCGGGGCGCAGGTCGATCCACTCGAGCTCCTTTTCGTTCTTCCAGCGGCTGGGATCGCCATGGCCGCGGACGCCCGTCTCGTACGGCGCAAGCTTGTCGACGAGCGCGCGCTTTTCCGCAGCCCGCAGACCGGAGGAGTGGCCGACGATATGGAGCGAGCCCTCCGGGTCGTAGAGCCCGAGGATCAACGAGCCGACGGTCCCCGGTTCCTTCCCGGGCCGGTATCCGGCGACGACCGCGTCGATCGTGCGAACGCGCTTGACCTTGACCATGCCGGTGCGCTGGCCCGGACGATACGGCGCGCGGCGATCCTTGGCCACGACGCCCTCGCCCCGCAGGAGCCATGGGGCGGCCTCGGCGGGATCGCCGGTCAGCGGCGTCACCGTCACGGGCGCGGCGACAAGCTGCTCGAGTGCCGCCCGCCGCTCGGCCAGCGGCCGGTCGAGCAGTGATTCGTCGTCGCGAGCGAGCAGGTCGAAGGCGATGTAGTGGGCCGGGGTCTGCTCGGCCAGCATCGCGATCCGCGAGGCGGCCGGATGAATACGGTTCTGCAGAGCGCCGAAGTCCTGGAGCCCGTCATCGCCGTCGATCACGATCTCCCCGTCGAGCACATAGCGGCCCGGCGGGAAGCTCAGCTCCGGGAAGTAGCGCGACAGCGGCTTGCCGCCGCGCGACTGGATCACGCATGCGTCGCCGTCGACGAACACGATCGCGCGGAAGCCGTCGTACTTCGGCTCGTACACCCAGTGCTCGCCTTCCGGCAGCTCGGGCTTGGAGCGGGCGAGCTGTGGCTCGATCGGCGGCTTGAGCGGAAGCGTCACGACGCCGACGATGCTACAAACCCCGCCCGCTACGATCCTCTCGTGGCCGCAGAGCAGGCAACTGAAGCCGAAGAGGAATACCTCCAGACGCTCTACTGGCTGTTCGAAGCGGGTTTGCCGCTGACGGGTGCGAACCTGGCTCGGGCGATGCAGCTCTCGGCGCCCACCGTCCACGAGATGCTGCGACGGCTCGAGCGAGACGGCTACATCGTGCGCGACGCCGGCCGGACGATCGACTTCACCGTCTCGGGCCGTGAGCACGCCGAGCGGATCGTCAGCCGCCATCGCATGATCGAGCGGTTTCTGACCGACGTCGTCGGCGTTCCGTGGGACGACGTGCACGAGGAGGCCGAGCAGCTCGAGCACGCGATGACCCCGCGGTTCGAGGCGTACGTGCGCGCCGCGGTCGGCGATGCGAGGACGTGCCCGCACGGCCACCCGATCCGCGTCGGCGAACGGATCGACGGCGTGCCGCTCGCGGATTGCGTCGTCGGGGCGAAGGTGACGATCCTGCGTCTCGAGAACGAGGCGGAGGACCTCCTGCACTACCTCAAGCAGGCCGGGATCGAGCCTGGGTTGACGGGCGAGGTTGCCGCGAGCGACGGCGACACCGTCACGGTGCGCAGCGAGAGCGGGACCGAGGCGACCGTGACCGCGAGCGTCGCCGAGACGGTGTCGGTGCTGGCCGAGCCCTCGCCCCCGCCGCGGATCGCGCTGCCAGAGCAACTTGTGCTCGGCCGCGAGCGTTACGGGCGCTAGTGCAGCACTAGCCGCCGCGCTAGCGAAACCGCTGCGCCAGCCAGGTGGTCGCGGCGGCGTTGCCCGCGACGACGACGGTCGCGTGCGTGACGCCGGGGAGCGTCCGGTAGTCGACCGTGTCGACGAGGCCGGTCAGCTCGGTGTCGAGCGTGTTGGTGAACGCGGGGAATACGGTGGTGTCGGCTGTGCCCTGGAGGATCAGGACCGGCGCGTGGATCCTGAGCGCGGGGTTCATCGCGTCGAGCACCTTGTACAGGGCGGTGGCGTCGGCGCGTGCTCGCTCGATCTCGGCCGGC
>Ga0335069_10005181_pt1 | contig 19190 bp, 17 predicted proteins | sample Lox_Sample_11_FD_206714 | JGI IMG/M metagenome (GOLD analysis project Ga0335069, IMG submission 206714) | Soil microbial communities from Loxahatchee National Wildlife Refuge, Florida, United States - Lox_Sample_1.1 | ecosystem: Environmental > Terrestrial > Soil > Wetlands | place: USA... | reverse complement strand
GATCGGCGGCTACGGCGGGCGTGAGGCCGATTTCGGGGACGAGAAGGACCGCAGAGCGGCCCTGCTCGAGGACTTCGCGCATGCCCGCGAGATAAACGGCGGTCTTGCCGGAGCCAGTGACGCCGTGAAGGAGCATGCCGGTGAATTTCTTGGACTGAACGCCGTCGCGGATTTTCGTCAGTGCTTCTTTCTGCGGGGCGCTGAATTCGAATTCGAAGGGCGAGGGGCGGGGCTTGAACTTCGAGACGGTGAAGTCCTGGGGCTCGTCGATGAGTTGGACTAGGCCCCGTTTGACTAGCGTGCTGAGCGTGGTGCGCGGGATTTCGAGTTCGCGGAGGGCATCGACGGGGACGCGACCTCCGGCGGCGGCGAGGGTGTCGATCAGGGTCCGCTGATTCGAGTTGAGTTTCTGGGGCGATGAGCGGGGGCGGGTCGCCCCTTCGGCTTCGCTCAGGGCAGGCCCCGTGACCGCCGGCGAGGTGTCGGCGCTACTGTCCGTGCCATCCCGCCGAGCGGGGTCACCCAGCTCTCCATTTCGTTCGGACTCTCCGCTCAACAGCACGGCGACTTTGATGGTTCGTGCGGCGTCGCGGGCGGCTGAGACATCTTCACGGACAATCCACTTTTTGCGGAGCATTCCAGCAAGCAGAGATCGGGTGGCTTTTGTCGCGCTGCGCAGGCCTTCCTCGCGCATGTCTTCCCGCTCGGCCAGTTGATCGAGGACACGGAACTCGAGAAGTTGCTCCTCGTGCGTGCGACGGGAGCGGCCGGGTGATCCTGACATTCCGGCGAGGTGAAGCGCCATGTAGCCCTGGTCGGTGATGCGGTAGGTGATGGTGCGCTTGAACTCGGCGCCCAGCGGCAGCATGGTGCGAAGAACTTCGCCGAGCGGGGCGAGATAGTAGTCGGCAATCCAGCGGCCGAGTTTCAGAAGTTGATCATCAAGAACGGGTGTGACGTCGAGTGCTTCAATGACTTTCTTGGTGGCTACTTTTGGTGCGCGATCGTGAAGATCGACAACGAGGCCCGACATCCGCTGCTGGCGGAAGGGGACGAGGACACGTCCGCCGATGACTGGCTCCATGCCCGCGGGGATGGTGTAGGTGAACGCCATGTCGAGCAGCACGGGTAGAGCGACGTCACAGAAGAGAGGCATGGGAGCGCATCTTGATGCTATCGCAAAGACGAATACTAACGTTTGACAGTACTATCGCGTAACGTTAGTATTGGCATGAATGATCGTCAGTTTCCGGGATAAGGAAACCGAGACACTCTGGCGGCATGGCCGAAGCCGTCGCCTCCCTGCTCAGTTGTGCCTCCGGGCATTCAAGAAACTGGCCATCCTCAATGCCGCAGTGGCATTGGAAAACCTCACGGTCCCGCCCGGCAACCAATTGGAAGCGCTGCGCGGAGACCGAGCGGGACAATATAGCATTCGTATCAACGACCAATACCGAATCTGCTTCGTCTGGCGTGATGGGAATGTGTTTGACGTGGAGATCGTTGATTATCACTAAGTGAGGAAGATTATGGCGAAGCGAAGAAAGACATTTGCGGTTCATCCTGGAGAGATTCTCAAGACCGAATTCATGGAACCGATGGGGATCAGCGCCTACGAATTGGCGAAAGCACTAGACTTTCCGGGCATCTATGAGGTCGCTCGTGGAGACCGCTCAATCAGCGCGGATACTGCCATTCGCCTAGGAAGGTACTTCAGCCTGCCTGCGCAGTTTTGGCTTAACCTTCAGAACGATTACGATCTGAGAGTCGCGGCGGGAACCGGGATTGGGCAGAAAATCCGCCCCCGTAAAGCAAGCTTCGATGGGGGGATCAGGCGTGCGCAGTAAGTACCCGCCCGCCGATGACCGGCTCCATGCCGAAAGGCACGGGAAGAGCGACATCGCTGAAGAGGGGTATTGATGGTAATCAATTCTACGAGAATGGAGCGTTACCTCAGAGACGAAGCGGGGCCCCAAATTTATCGTCAAGCTATCTAACGGTGTCTAATTAGGTATGCGGAAACGCTGGCGTGTCATTTTGCCATTCATTGGCTTGGTGCTCTTTGCGGGAGAGAGCTATGAATCTCTCCAAAGTTACCGCCAGTATCACAAGGGGCAGAGTCCAGACTTCTACTGGGCATCTATCAGGCTCAATTCAGATCCACTCCATCGACACGGCCAGGATGCTCCGGGATGCACCGAGGGACAAGCCAACTGCGTTGGATGGGATCCCGTAACCCCCTGGATTGAACGTGGGGTACTAGCAGACTGTCTTGTACTGTCTGCGCTGCCCGTGTTTCTGGTTGAGGCATTTGTTGTCAGCGGATTGGGACGACTAGGCATAAGTCAGATTTCGACTTTTATGGCTACAATGCCATTCCTCTTATTCGGATGGTATTACGGCGTGGGTTGGCAGATCGATCGCTGGTTGTTTCGACGAGCATGCCGCCGCAGCACGTCTTCCTAAAGAAATCTCGTCGGGCGGACGAGGGTGTCTGCCCTACGTCGTTTTTGCTGGCGCCTTCAGCCCCAACTCTTTCATCACCATCTGCAAATCCTTCCACGCTTCGCCCTTCTGGCGGGGGTCGCGGAGCAAGAATGCCGGGTGGTACGTGACGGCCAGCTTGCAGCCGTTCCAGGTGGGATCGTTGCTGCGCGCGTCATTGCGAAATCCGGCGGGCTTGAAGTCGTAAAAGCGACCGCGGAGTTGGGCCATTGAGGAGCTCATTGCCAGCAGCGTCTTGGCGGCGACTGCACCGAGGGCGACGACTACCTTCGGCTTGATCACTGCGATCTGGCGCATCAGGAACGGCGAGCAGGTCTCGCACTCTTCGCGCTCTGGCGTGCGATTGCCCGGCGGACGGCACTTCACGATGTTCGCGATGTAGACGCTCTCTCGCGTGATCCCCATCGCCCTGATCATGTTATTGAGCAGCTGTCCGGCGCGCCCTACGAAGGGTTCGCCTTGCTCGTCTTCATCGGCGCCCGGGCCTTCGCCGACGAACATGAGTTCTGCCTTGGGATTGCCGACGCCGAAGACGATCTGCTTGCGACCCTGCTTGTGCAGCACGCAGCGCGTGCAGTCGCCGAGATCTTCGCGGATCACTTTCAGGGCCTTCACCGGATCGCTCACACCCTGCTCGGGCTTGGTCGCGATCACTTCGAACATATTCTCTTCAACGACGGGCGGCGCTGTTGCCGTCGCTCTGCGTGGACTCATGTCTTCTCTCAGTTCTGGCTGGGTACTGGATGGCGCAGGCTCTTCGGTATACATGCCGAGAGTAAGCGCTTCTGGAGTCTGAGGGGCTGACGCAGCCGGCATCTCACGGCGGTAGAAATCGTAGATGCCGAGTTCGTTGTAGAAACGAATGCGCTCGGCGAGAGCGCGGCGCAGCTCAGGGTCCAGAGCGACGGGCATCGCGGATTAGGATAGCAGAGGCGCTGACCACGGAGGCGGCGCTGGGAGTACGGGGTCCCGGCTCCCTCGGCTCCGCTCGGGAGTTGGGCGCGCGGCTCAGGCGCCGCGCAAACGCCTCAACTTCGACTTCGTGTCGGCTATGCCGCGGTCGCCGATACTGCGCTTAGGATGACACTCCTCAAAGATTCGCTCTGGTGACAAAGACCTTACTCTGTGCCTGCGCGTCTCCGTGGTGAGGCCGGTCTATTTCAATTCGATCTCAACAATCTGCCCGTCGAATCCGCCTTCGTTGGTGAGCGTGTGGGTAACTTTGGAATCAATCCAGTGAAAGTCGCCGGGCTTCACTTCCTCCAAGAGCGACTTGCCGTCGGGCCCGGTCATTCCCAGCGGCATGGCTCGGGCGGCGATGATCAGGTAAGGGCGCGTGTGCGTATGTTGCGGGGAACTGGCTCCCGGAGCGAGCTTCCAGTTGTAGATACGAGCGCTGGCGTTCTCGGCTGCCACCGGAGCAGCCGCCGTCGATTTCACTTTCTCAGGGCGCTTCAGAAACTCGATATCCATCACCTCGAAGGTGCCAGGGCCGACGTTGTGAACGCGATGCGTGTAGGGCGCGTCGCCCCTGGTTGAAGCCGAGATCTCCCCGATTTCCGCTTCCTGCGGCGCACTTTCGGGCTGATCCGGCAATTGAAAGGTCAGAGTGTTGTCCGTGAGGTGGACGGCAGCGCGATCGTTGGAGTGCGTGTGATAGAGAGTGCTCTCTCCTGCGGGAATCGTCACGCGCATCACGAGCACGAAATCATTCTTGAAGACAATGTGATGATGCGGCTCTTGCTCGACGGGCACGGCGGACTGCTGAGAAAACACGCTGGCTGCCAGCGCCAGCAGCAGCGAACCATAGGAGTAGGGTTTCATGGCCTTATGAACGGCTCACGGCAGGTGTTCTCTTCCGCAGTTTCACGACCTGATCGAGCACGCGCTGGGCAACATCCCACTTCGACGTTTCGGGCACTTCGACTACTTCGTCGTGAGTAATGATGGTCACGGCGTTGCGGTCGGAGTCGAAGCCGATGCCTTCACGGGAAACATCGTTGACGACGATGGCGTCGAGCGCTTTCGCGGCTAATTTCTTGCGGGCGTTTTCCAGGACGTTCTCGGTCTCGGCGGCAAAGCCCACGATTACCTGCGACGTCTTCGCGCGCGCCAGTTCGGCAAGGATATCGGACGTCGGCTCGAGTTCGAGCGACATCGGTCCCTTGCGTTTGATTTTTTGTTCGGAGGCCGCCCTCGGGCGGAAATCAGCGACCGCGGCCGACTTGATGATGACGGTGCTTTCAGGAAGAAGGTTCAGAACTGCGGCCCGCATCTCGTCGGCGGTTTCCACGCGCGTCAGTTCCGCGGCGCCGGGAGGCTGAATCGACGTCGGTCCGCTCACGAGCAGGACGCGCGCGCCCCGGCGCAGAGCGGCCTCGGCGATGGCATAACCCATGCGGCCGCTGGAGCGATTCGTGATGTAGCGAACAGGGTCGATCTTTTCACGTGTCGGCCCTGCGGTGATGAGAACCGTCTCTCCGGCCAAGTCCTGCGACGCGCCCAGCGCTTCGAGCGTGGCTGCGACGATCGTTTCGTTGTCAGCAAGGCGTCCGGCTCCGGTCATGCCGCAGGCGAGATATCCGCTGGCCGGGTCCACGATGCGCACGCCACGCCCGCGCAGGATCTCGAGATTTCCCTGGGTCGCAGCATGGTTCCACATGTTGACGTTCATCGCCGGGGCGACAACGACAGGCGCTGTCGTAGCCAGGTAGAGCGTGGTGAGAAAGTCATTCGCGACGCCTTGCGCGAAGCGCGCGATGACGTCGGCGGTGGCCGGAGCCACAAGCAGAGCGTCGATGGATTGCGCCACCGCGATGTGTTCGATGGCCGATTCGACGTTGGCCTGTTGATCTTCAGAACCGAACAGATCGGTAATCACTTTTTCGCCGGAGAGGGCGGCAAACGTCAAGGGACGGACAAACTCCTGAGCCGCGCGGGTCATGACGACCTGGACATGGATGCCGCGGTCCTGCAGCAGGCGGACAATCTCGGCCGCCTTATAGGCGGCGATTCCACCCGAGACTCCGAGCGCGATTTTCATGCAAACACTCCGAGACTCCACCATCTTGATGCCGGGTGGGGGCTGCCGGGTGCAGGCCAGCGTGCAGAAACACCAACGCCGGTCCATTTGGACCGGCGGAGTTTGTGTCTACGCGTCAGGGGTAAAGGCCTTATCCAGAGTCTCGACCGCTGCGTCGAGGGCGGTCTTCGGGACTTCCGGAATCAGCCATTTCACCTTACCGGCCTTGATTTCGTCCTGCGCGATGCGGCAGGGCTTGCGCGAACCAGTTTCGATCACCGGCGGTGCGCCACCTTGCAGTTGCCGGGCCCGCCGCGCCGCTACCAGAATGTAGCGATAGTTGCTGTCGAAACCTTCCATTAGCTTCATACTCTCTCCCCCAAGAAGAGCAAGACTCTTAGCGTCCGGGCGCCATGGCACTGCCGAAGGACGCCAGGATAGGCTGCACACGCTCACGCGCCTGATCGAGTCGGCACGACTGCGCCGTCTCCAACAACCGGATAGTCTCGGGTGAACGATCCGACCCGCCGCGCTTCAACCGTTCGGCCAGCACGATTGCCCGCAATTCGTCGGTGGATTGCTCCAAGCGGTCATTTACAAGTATATAGTCATATTTGGAGTAATTCTCAATCTCCCGGCGGGCCGTGTCCAACCGGCGGCGGATGACAGCTTCCGAGTCCAGTCCGCGATTCCGCAGGCGCCACTCCAATTTCTCGCGTCCGGGCGGAAGTATGAAAATGCTGACCGCGTCCGGCATCTTCTGCTTGACCTGCGCCGCTCCCTGCACGTCGATGTCGAGGAGAAGGTCGTTGCCGCCGGTTTCGGCTTGGCGCAGGAAGCGGCGGGCAGTTCCGTAGTAGTTGCCGAATACGTCGGCGTACTCGAGAAACTCGCCGGCCGCGATCATTGCCTCAAATTCCTCACGGGAAACGAAAAAATACTCCTTGCCATTGTGTTCGCTGCCGCGCGGCAGGCGCGTGGTGTAGGAGACGGAGAACATCAAGCCCGAAACAACCTTGAAGAGTTCATTGACCAGCGTGGATTTGCCCGAGCCCGACGGCGCCGAGACGATGTAGACGATACTCATTCCAGGTTTTGCACCTGCTCGCGGGACTTTTCGATTTCCGACTTCATCAGCAAACCCATCTCAGTAATTCTGAGGGCTTCGCCGGCCAGTCCGGAAGTCTTCGAAAGTAGAGTGTTGGCTTCGCGGTTCATTTCCTGAAGCAGAAAGTCGAGTTTTTTGCCAACTTCGCCGCCCTGCTCGAGCAACGCCAGGAAATGCTTTACGTGGGTGTTCAGGCGCACGATCTCTTCCTGGATGTCACTGCGGTCGACAAGCACCGCCGCTTCCTGAAGAACTCGTTCCTTGTCCACCTGGTTGCCGAGCATTTCCTGCATGCGGGCCTGCAGCCGCTCCGCGTAGCTGCGCAGGATTGCATTGCGATGGCCTTCGACTCCAGAACTGGCCTTGACCAGCTGATTCATGCGCTCGCGGAGTTCGACTCCAATTCCGTGGCCTTCTTCTTCCCGCATCTGGTTGAGCTTGACGAGCGCATCTTCGACCCGTGCCAGAACGGCCGCCTCAAGCTCTTCCACCGATCGTTCGGCAGCCGATTCCATGGCGCCCGGCATGCGCAACACGACGTTCAGGTCGGGCTCGCCGGCGATGCCGAATTCGTCGGCCGCAGCACGGAATGCTTGTACGTAGCTGCCCACCAGCTGGCGGTTGAGAGCAACGCCGTTCGTGCCGCCGTATTCGAGACTCAGGGTCACCTCGATGTGCCCGCGGGCCAGCTTCTCCTTCAGGACGCGCCGCAAGCGGATCTCAAGGGAATCGGTGTCGGGAGGCATCCGGAAATGCAGATCGAGAAACCGATGGTTGACGGACTTCAGCGCAAGCGTAAACGCCAGTACGGCATTTACCGGCCCTGTAATCTGGGCGAACCCGGTCATGGATCGAAGGGACATGTTTGTAAGTCCAAGCAGATAGTGGTTAGTGATTCGGACGGCCTACACTCCACCAGCTTTCACTCTTCACTATTCACTGACTTTCGTTTCCCGCGAACTGCAATTCGTAGAGGCGGCGGTACGTGCCCACCTTCTGCATGAGTTCCTCGTGCGCGCCGATGTCACTGATGGTGCCGCCTTCCAGCACCACAATGCGGTCAGCGCGGCGCACCGTCGACAAACGGTGTGCGATCACCAATACAGTACGCCCGTGCATCAAGTTTTGCAGCGCCGACTGCACTAACGCCTCGGACTCGCTGTCGAGAGCGGAAGTGGCCTCGTCCAGGATCAGAATCGGCGCATTCTTGAGAATCGCGCGCGCGATGGCAATACGCTGGCGTTCTCCACCGGAGAGGCGCACGCCCCGTTCGCCGATGACAGTCTGATAGCCTTCCGGGAGTGCCTTGATGAAATCGTGTGCCAGGGCGGCGCGAGCGGCTTCCTCCACCTGCTTCTGCGAAACATGCGGCTGACCATAGGCGATATTGTTGCGGGCCGTATCGTTGAACAACACTGTTTCCTGCGTGACGATGCCGATCTGCGAGCGTAGAGATGCGAGCGTAACATCGCGGACGTCGGCACCATCGATCAGGATACGTCCGTCGGTGACGTCAAAGAACCGCGGGATCAGGTGCACGAGAGTGCTCTTTCCCGCTCCGCTCGACCCGACAACAGCCAGTACTACACCGGCCTTCACTTCAAGGCTGATGCCGTGCAGGACATCGCGCGCGCCTTCGCCGTTTTCGTATCCAAAACTGACATTGTCAAACTGGATGGATCGCGAGAACTTTGGCAGCCTCTTGGCGCCAGGCTTCTCGCGGACTTCGTCTTCGATGTCCATGAAGCGGAAGATCTCCGAGGAAGCCCCAAGCGCCTGCTGGAAGCTGTTGTTGAAGAGGGCAAACTTCCGCACCGGATCGTAGAGCTTGAAAACCGCAATGATGAAAGCGAAGAAAGTTCCCGCGGTAAACACGCCGCGGTTGATCTGATCACGGCCGAGCAGCAGGAGCAGTGCGATCGCGACCGACCCGATGATGTCCATGAGCGGGGAACTCACAGCGGCGGCGGCTACGGAGCGCAAATTCGCCCGGAAAAAACGCTGGGCAGCCTTACGGTAGCGGCCGATTTCCCAGGACTCCATCCCGAAGGCCTTTACGATCCGGTTGCCGGTGATTGTTTCGTGCAGGATGTTCTGGACTTCAGCCAGTTTGTCCTGGCCGGAGCGGGTGGTTGTGCGAACCTGGCGGCCGATCTTCCGCGAGGAATAGAGGATGATCGGGACAAAGAGCAGCAGCACCCACGCCATCTGTTTGCCGATCAGGACCACGACTGCTGCAGTAAAGACGAAGGTAAAGAACTGCTGCAGGAATTCGGCCATGACCGCGGACATGGCGACCTGGACCTTCTCGATGTCGTTCACGATGGTCGAAATCAGAGTGCCGGTTGTGTGCTTGGAGAAAAATGCGGCCGAGCGGCGGAGGATAGTGTTGTAGAGATCGTCGCGGAGGTCGGTGACCATGCCGAAGCCGGCATAGTTGACCAGATATGTTCCAGCATAGTCGAAGATACCCTTTAGCACCGTGGCCGCGACCAGGGCGAACGCGACCACCGTCCACGGGTTATGGAAGTGAGACGGTACGATCTGCTGGAGGAAGAGCACACGGTCCGTGCCCGGAAGCTTGAACAGTTGAATGGGCGCAGTTTGTGCGCCCGGGTTGAGGACGCGGTCAAAGATCGGGCCGATCAGCAAAAGCCGGAACGCATCGAGCAGGCCGACGACCGCCATCAACAACACCGAAGGGAGAAATTGCCACAGGTAGGCGAGGAGATAACGCAGAAGGCGCAGCAATTGCCGAATCGGATGAAGGGAGGCCTGCGACTCGGCAATGCCGTTGACGGTGCTGCTCATGCGAAACCCTGATTTTACTGTAGCGGCATCGGCTTCGGGCGTTTATCGCGCAAGATGGCTGGAGTCCCGGGATTATGGCCGCGTCTGAGTGGTTCCCGGGTCCAGAAGGTTGATCCAGCGACTCTCGTTCTCAGACTCTATCTCCAGGGTCTCGAACTGCCATGTGCCCTCTACCTTGTGAGCGTCCAGATTGATCGTCGCCCTCCCTCGTGGGCCGGTAACCGGGATTTCCATGTGCGCTCTGCCACTCGAGCCCGAGACGCTGATTTTTCCTCCCGGAAGCCAGCCCGGTTTGAGCGGAGTACCGATGCGATCCACGACTTGTGCATTCCGCTCGGCTCTTGCGATCGCTTCATTGAACACGTAACTGTGATGGAATGTGTAGCTCACGATTCCAAAAAGCAGCGCGGCGAACGCCACGAACAGCCCCGCGCAAGTCAGAAAAACCAGGGCAATTTTCCATCCTGCGTCGCGGTCCAGCCAACGATGCTTTGCCGGGGGAGGAAGCAACGGATGGGGAGTGGATGACATATTGCCAGCCAGATCACCGCGGTGCTATTTCGGACTATCCCGGTGTACCACCTTCACCTTGTATCCGCTCTTGCGCAGGCGCTTACCGACTTCCTCGGCGATCATCACCGACCGATGCTGGCCTCCGGTGCAGCCGAAGCTGATGGTCAGGTAACTTTTGCCTTCGTGAATGTAGTGCGGCAACAGATACACGAGCAGGTTTGAGATTCGGCTGATGAACTCCTGCGTCTGCGGAAACGACCGGATGTACTTCGCCACGCGGGGATGACGCCCGGTCAGCGGGCGAAATTCCGGCACGAAGTGCGGATTGGGCAGGAAGCGCACATCGAAGACGAGGTCGGCGTCGTCAGGCACGCCGTGCTTGAAACCGAAGCTCACGCACGAGACGAGGATCGTGTGATGTCCGCCCGTCTCGTGTTTGAAGCGGTCGGTAAGGTGCGCACGCAGTTCGTGAACATTGAACTTCGAGGTGTCGATCACCAGATCAGCAATGGCGCGGATTGGCCTGAGATGACGCCGCTCGGCCTTGAGGGCCGCACGGACAGGAGCGTCCGTGCCGAGCGGATGGGGCCGACGCGTTTCGCTGAAGCGGCGGAGAAGTGAGGCATCGCTGGCTTCGAGATAAATGACTCGAGTAGGGATCATCCGCTTCACCGATTTCAGGATCGACGGGAGGCGGTCAAGTTGCGCACCTTCGCGAACGTCAACGACGAGCGCAGTGCGCGGAATCTCACCCGACTGCAGGGCGAGTTCAGCAAAGCGCGGAATCAGATCGACGGGAAGGTTGTCGACGCAGTAGTAGCCCAGATCCTCAAACGCCTTGAGTGCGGAAGCTTTTCCCGACCCGCTCATTCCGGTTATGACGACGAGTTCGGCGGCGCCACGGTGCTCCGTGCGAGCGGCTTTGGAGGCGGGGCGCGGCGCTCTTCTGGTTTCGTGGCGCGTGGGCATCCCCGGCATCTTAGCATTTTGGGATCACAAGCACCGGCGGCCAACGGTTGGAGGCGATGACCGAGTCTGGTCGGCGAATCGCTGGTCCCGGCCCCTGTCGCGCTGCCCGCTTTCCTGTTTACTCGCGCCGGACTACAATCGTTTGCAGCGAGTGAGAGGGGCGAGGTTTTTCGGAGTGCATCCGATGAGATCATGGCAATCCGAAACAGGGCGTCTCACTTGCCAGTGGTCTGAGGTCGGGCAACGCGGCCAGCACAACCTGGCTAACCTGCAGGAAACTTCCCGAGAAGCCTCACACACTCTGAGCGGCTACCTGCCCTCCCTTCCTGACTTCGCCAGCCATAGTCCCTTCGGCGGACGGCACTGGTTCGAGCCCCACACCCCAGAACGTCAACACGAGTGATGTGCGCCCACGGGCCGTGATGTTGCGAATTCTCGCAGGCCCATCGGCAGTCACGGACCTTGCATCGCGTGCAAATTCCCCTGCTCGGAAACTTCAGCAGCCCCGGATCGGCCTCAGGAACATGTGTGTTAACATGAATTTACCGCGATCTCAGTAGGGCGCTTAACTCAGCGGTAGAGTGCCATCTTCACACGGTGGAAGTCATAGGTTCGAATCCTATAGCGCCCACCATCTTGCTCCCGTGCAACGATCTTGCTCCGCTCTCCGAGTGCCTGATATCTCCGTCACTCCGGCGCTTTGCCGGTCCGTTCGATCTGGTACACGAAAAGCTGGCGCAGTGCCTCTTCCAGTTCTCTCATCTCGGCGCCAATTTCGAACGCGCGGCCGTTGACGAGCCGGCGCGCTCGACTGCAAACTTTGTCTCTTTGAGAGCAGCTGCGTAAGCGGACTTCCAACCCGTGGCCACGACCACACCTTGCGGGGCTGGCTGTGACAACCTGACGAGTCGTTGCCCAGCGCAGTCCGGAGAACAAGAATCGATCACGAACGGTGAGTCTTAAGCCTTTCGCGGACAGAAACGATACCTGGACTGGAAGTTAGTTCTCGGTCTGACTATCCCGCGAAGCGCAGCACGAGTCCGGGTGCCCATCAGTGGCGGGACCGTGAAATTCATGCCGGTTGGGCCGCCAGTCGTCGAAGATGCGTCCCGAGCCGCTGTGCAACCCAGGCAGCCTTCCGGCACGTGACACCTGTCTTGACCTTGGGATCAATGGCGGATAGCCTTTTTGCTACGTCCCTTGCATGGAGCCCACGAACACTCCTGGCGGCCGTCCGGTAACTGATTCATCCATAAGCACTTCTGCGCTTACCCACAGTCAGGCATCGGCGCAACTTTCCGCCTCTGACGGGGTTCCAACTAGTGTGGGCACTGTGGCCATTGATCGCGGACTGCTGACTCTTGGCGGAACGCCGCAGACGGTCGAAGCGGATGCGGTGCACGGCGCGGCCACAGCTTGCTCCGATGCCGATGTAATGTTACGTGTCAAGACGGGTGACGAGTCTGCGTTTACGTTTCTGGTCGAGAAATATCGCCGCCAGATCGTGGGCTTCATGTATCGCATGTGTCATAACCCGGCAACGGCGGAAGAGTTGGCGCAGGAAGTCTTCCTGCGGGTGTATCGCTCTCGTGACAACTATCAGGCGAGCGCGAAGTTCAATACCTGGCTGTACCGGATTGCTACCAATCTCGCCGTCAATCATGCGCGGGACACGCGCCACGAAAGGCCGGAGAACGTACTTCGGCTGGATGAACCTGATCAGGAAACCGGCACAACACCCGACTTGACCGACGGTTCTCTGACGGCAGAGGAGCAGATGCTGCGCCGGGAGCGCCTGGCCGCCATCCGGCAAAAAGTGCAGCAATTGCCGGAACGGCAGCGGATGGCAGTTGTGCTGCACAAGTACCAGCAGATGGATTACCGGGAGATCGCCGAAGTCATGAAGCTCAGCGAATCGGCGACCAAGTCTCTGCTGTTTCGCGCTTACGAAACACTGCGCACGCAGCTGAGTGAATTTGTTGTGGCGAAGTAAGGGGAAGCTGTATGAACTGCAATGAAGTGCGAGAATTGCTACCGGACGTCGCAGCCGGGATGAATACGGCGGCCGGAGATGTACAGACGCATATCGCGTCCTGTTCAGCTTGTGCCGCCAAGCTGCAGGGTTTCCGGCAGACAATGATGTTGCTCGATGAGTGGCAGGCGCCGGAGCCGTCGCCCTATTTTGACACGCGCCTGGGCGCGCGTCTGCGTGAAGAAATGGGACGTCCGGCGGTAGGATGGTTGCACTGGCTGCGTCGCCCGGCTTGGGCGGTCGCGGTGGCGGTATTGATCGTTGCGGGCGCAGCGCTGATCGGCAACCGGGATGTATTGTTCCCCGGAAGCGAACAGGAACTCGCGATTCGCGTTCCGGTACCCGGGGTCCCGGCAGAGCCGGGAACGGCAGTCGGCGATCTGATGGCCCTGGAGAGGAATCACGAGTTATACGCAGATTTCGATGTCCTGGATGAGCTTCAGGTGCAGGACGATGTGACGGCGAATCCGTAAGGGAGAAGGAATTGAGCCGGGTGGCACAAAGCGCTGGCGTCTTGTTGGGGGCATTGTTGCTCGTGACGGCTCCGGCGTTTGCCCAGCGCCTGAATTCGCGCCAGCGCCGCCAGATGCGGATGGAGAATCGGCAGGAACGCCAGGCCGAGAAAGATCTGCAGAAGGAAAAAGAAAAAGATCAGCCCGCCCAGGCTCACGCTGGAGACTGGCTTCGCCGCTACCGGGATCTCCCCCCCGACAAGCAGGCCGAAGCACTGAAGAACGATCCTGAATTCCGCAAGCTCTCGCCACAGCGGCAAGCCGCGCTGCAGCTGCGCCTGCAACGTTTTTCCAGTCTGCCGCGCGCGCAGCAGGATCGCATCCTCAACCGGATGGAAACCTGGGAGCACCTCACGCGCGATCAGAAGCTGCAGGCGGCTCAGCTTTTTCAGCAAATTCGCCAGTTGCCACCCGATCGCCGCCGGCTGCTTACCAAGGCAGTCCGCGACATGCGCGACTTGCCACCGGATCAGCGCGAGCAGCTCATTAATTCTGAGCGCTACAAGAGCACGTTCTCCGACCACGAACGCGAGTTGCTCAGCGGCGCAGCACGGCTGCCTCTCGCTCCGGGCGAAGGCAACCAGCCCGATACGCCTGACGAATAGGCATGGACTACAGGCGTTCTCCTAGCTCCGTGCCATCCGAAACTCCAGCAAGTAGCTGGAGTCTTCTCCATCCTCGGGAGTGTCGTAGGTTGTTTCTTCGATCCATGTCGCGGCCGCATCCCCCGGAGCAAACAATTTCGGTTTCGGGACCTCATGGACGGAAACCATGTTGTCCGAATCGTTCGGATCACCAAACTCACGATGGGTATCCGGTGGAAGAGGCTTCTTCGGGTCAGTCATGTCCCAGGCATTGAGTGCGTCGAGGTGAAAGATGTCCAACGCAATCAAATCTGCCGGAGCCCAGGCCGCCCACAGAGCGGTTCCGATCAACGTGATGGCGGCAACCACAGCCAAAGCAATCAGCGCCACCGTTAAGGCAGTCTTGGCAGCGATCACGCCAGCCTTGACGGCGAGATCGGCCGCACTGGAGGCAATGCCTCCTCCAGTCACGGCGACGTTCAGGACGTCGGTCAGCGCTTTGCCCCAGGCGTTCCAGAAGCCTTGCAGTTGTTCGCGAGCCGCGTCTTCACTATCCACTTCGAAGCCAACCATGGCGATCGCGACTACGCCGTAGAGTTGGAAGGCTTCTGGGCCGAAGATGCTGATGTTATATGGGCCCGGTCCCTCACCATCATCCATGTCGTCCCAGGGATCACGGGGAAACGTGCGCCGTTGCACGTCGAGCGACATCGGGGCAGCGCCTGTGGGCGGAACAGGAACTGCGTTCGGAACGATGTGTCCGGTAAACGCGTCCCACCAGATCTCATCCGAACCCAAGCCTGGAGTCTCTCGAAAGCAATGCCCTCCCTGGCTCCACAGCAGGTAGCGGATATTTGGATCGGCTTCCATCCGCAACAGCAGCTTGTTGGAGACGAGCACTGGCGGCTGCGCGCTATCGTAAATCGCCTTCGTTACGTTTTCGACGCTTACCGAAACTTCGTAAAGGCCGGGAGGCAAAGGAGCACCCGGAATGGTTGGGTGCGAAGACGGCAAGGGTACATCCAACCAATCACTCACTCGTTCGTCCACAATGTAGTGGTCGGTGGCATCCTTCACTGGCGTCTTCTGGTCGCCCCACACGATGCACTCCTGCTCAACTGAAACGCTTGCATCGGTGGTATGCCTCAAGAGCACTTTCACCGTGGGTGTGATGAAATTGAATCCTTTGAGTTTGATGGAACCGCCGGGCCTTTGGGCCGGAATACGCAGGCAGTCGTTGCCTTTGGTGTAGTTTTGTCCGCCCTCGCAAAAATTGAAAAGCGTTCCTGGAGGCGGTGGAACCGGATGTTCGCGCTCGCAGTTGGCATTGATGCTGCCGGACGGATCAGGGGTGTAGGTGCAGGTTTGGGAGTACTGGTAGTTCTGCCAAACATGAGCTCCCCCGGGCACGGGACGAAAGCTCTCCAGGTTCCCGTACTCTTCATAGCTGGAAAGATCTGGACCGATGGAAGTGATCCACGGCCACGGCCCTTGATAAATCGTCGCGCCGCTGCCATTGGGTCCGCGCGCCACTGCGTTATCCCACAATCGCGTTGCGCCGGGCCCCATGATGCCTTCCGAACCCGAAAAAACGATCTGCCCGGCGATCTTGAGGCCCTCCCCGAGCAACGCACCCGCGAACCAGTCGCGCTCGATGGGGCTATCCTCGCCTGCTTTCACAAGGCAATCGTTGAACAAGCACTCGGCCTTTCCACTCTTTCTTAGCTTGCGGTAGGCCTTCATGGCGTCGTCAAGCGCATCACGATCCTTGGGGAGAATGGTGGCGAAGACTTGTTCAACTTTCTGCTCGAACTGATTGCGTCCTGGAGAGCCGTCCTGATATCGATGCCAAAGGAAAGCAAGCGCAGGAAGGACCGCGTCCGAGACACCAAGTGCGTTGCACAGGGTTCGGATTTTTCTTGCAGGGCGTTGCTTCGGCTTGTGCGGCTCCGGAAGATTCAGATCCTTGACACTCCGCAACAGTTCAATGAACTGATCGCAGCAAGAATCCGGCCTGACCTTCTTGTGCGGGGGCTTTGGTTTTCGAACCGGCGAGCCAGTCTTGTCATGGCAATGACAATCATTCGGTTTTTCCAGCGGTGAACAGGGGTTTGGGCGTTTGGTCGGGCGCTGAGTGCCGTCTTCACATTCGTGACCGGCTTGGCCGTGGTTTTCGCGATCGCGCTGCCCAGACAGATTCGGATTATGGCTTGGCTGCCGCTCAGACATGGCTGATCTCCTGGATTCGGTTGGACAACAGTTCTTTCTGCCCCTTTAAAAGCTTATGGTGATGCTCGAATACGTTCCGTTACACATCCAGTCGCGAGTTCTCGCCGGTAGCCCATCCCCTGGGAGCTCTAGGAACTGGCTTTTTTTAGGTTGTGCCGTAACCTTTTCGTCCCGCCACGCCATCTGGTAAGTGAAGGGCCTTTCGCGGAGCGCGATTTGAAAGTGCTGGAAAACGGAACGGACGAGCGGCTGCGAGTTGCGGCGGCGCAGCGCGATCCCGCTCTCTTTGCGGAGCTCTATGAGAGCAACTTCGATCGCGTATATGCCTATGTTGCACGCCGTGTGGAAACAAGGCAGGATGCCGAGGATCTGACTTCGGAAGTGTTCCACGAAGCCCTACGGAACCTGGCGCAGTTTGAATGGCGCGGCTTGCCGTTTGCCGCCTGGCTGCTGGGTATCGCAAGCAGGCGGCTGGCGAACCGATGGCGGAGGAACGGGAAGCATCCAGAGATTGCCTCCATGACGCCGGAAGAGATCAGAGTGGAGTCCAGCATCGAAGAGTCCACCTTGCTCGGACAGCTTCTGGATGAGCTCCCATCCGACCAGCACCTGGTACTTCGAAGGCGGTTCATCGAGCAGAAGAGTCTGCGCGAGCTAGCAAACGAACTCGGTCGCAGCGAGGGCGCAATCAAGCAGCTGCAATTCCGCGCGCTGCAGGCTCTGAGGGCGAGACTGGGGAAACGCCATGTCTGACAAAATGCTGGACCAACTCGAAGCAGGAATCGAAGCGCTCCAACAGAACGGTCGTTCGAGCCTGCCGGATTGCGATGGAGAGGTTCGTGATCTCCTGAGGCTTGGTGCGCAGCTGACTGCGACTGCCGATCCTGCGTTTCGGGCTCACCTGAAGGAGGCCCTCCTGGAGATCGTGAAACAGGAAGCCGCCCAGATCGTAACCATGGAAGGCACAGAGGATCATGAGACCGGCCTTCGCTCGCGTGCGACATGGGTGTCCTTTCCGGCGGCGAGCGGGCGGACAAGAGATCTGGAGTCGGTTCCCTTTACATTGATGCCATCGCTTTTCGGCACGGGGCAGTATCCTGTGCAGCGCACAAGCTTCATGGCGTCACTTGCGGCGCACGCCGCAGCGGTCGCTTTGATCGTCACTTCGGGAATCTGGGCAGCGCAGGGTATTCACGAACAACCGAGAGTGCACGCGGTGCTCCTGACTGATCTTGCCTATGTCTTGCCGGCTTCGACCGACCTGTCTCAGGGCGGCGGTGGCGGGGGAGATCGCGACAAACTCGCAGCGCCCAAAGGGACGCCGCCGCGCTTCACGCGCGATCAACTCACGCCGCCCCTGATTGTGGTCCGCAATCCGAAGCCGGAGTTACCGGAAGAATCCACGGTTGTCGGGCCGCCGAACCTCTCGTTCCCGCAGACCTCGCAACTGGGAGACCCGCTCTCCCGTGTGCTTGGGCCAGCGTCCAATGGAACTGGGAGCGAAGGCGGCATCGGCACTGGCGATCGTGGTGGTGTCGGACCCGGGCGAGGGCCCGGAGTTGGCCCAGGATGGGGCGGGGGCATTGGCGACGGCCCTTATCGCATCGGGGAAGGGGGCATCACCGCCCCTCGCGCCACTTACGATCCAGAGCCGGATTACTCCGAAGAAGCGCGCAAGGCGAAGTATCAGGGAACATCTGTGCTCCAGGTCGTGATTGATGCCGCGGGAATACCGCGAGACGTTCGCGTGGCACGCGCCGCCGGGATGGGACTCGACGAGAAGGCGATCGAGGCGGTGCGTCGATGGAGATTTCAGCCAGGAATGAAAGACGGCCGGCCAGTGGCAGTCCTCGTGAATGTGCAGGTGAATTTCCGGCTCTACTGAAATCCTTGGGTTGGGATCACGTCAAATCCAGAATTCCGTTTCCTTTCACATCCTCAAACAAGAACCTCCGCGCCACCCTTCCCCTGGCGACGCGGAGGATAGTCGGAAACAGGAGTCACGAAACAACAAGCTCGCGAGCCACGGACCCTTTGCAACCCGTGTCGATATCATGCACTACGCCGAGGGGGCAAGCTCTGATCTCGAACAGGATGGTTCCCACTGTTTAAAACGACAGGTCCGCGGAAATTCCTTCGGGAAAGAGCATCTGTCCGGATTATGGACACTAGCGTCGCAGCAGGTTCTTGGCGATGAACAGCACGTTCGCGGGACGCTCGGCGAGACGCCGCATCAGGTATGGATACCATTCCGTCCCAAACGGAATATAGACCCGCATCTTCCATCCATCGCGCACCAAGGACTGTTGCAGGTCGCGCCGGATTCCGTGCAACATCTGGAATTCAAAGGCGCCGGCAGAAATGTTCTCGCGCGAAGCGAAGGCCTTCGCCTCTTTGATGATCGCCTCGTCGTGTGTAGCCAAACCGTGGTAAATCCCGCTCTTCATCAGGACTTTCATGAGCTTGACGTAGTTGGCGTCAACCTCTGACTTGGCTTGGAAAGCAACTTCCGGGGGCTCCTTGTAAGCTCCTTTGCATAAGCGAATGCGAATACCCTGGGCCAACAGCTTGTGCACATCCTCTTCGGCACGCCTCATGTACGACTGAATCACGGCACCCACGCAACCGGCATTCCCCGGCATGTGATGCAGATCTTCGACGAAATCAAGGGTCAACTGCGTGTAGGCAGAACCCTCCATGTCGACGCGCACGAAGTTTCTAGGCGCCATGCTTGCCGCCCGCGCCACCAGGCCGCGCACAAGATCCCGCGCCATATCCTCGTCGACGTCCACCCCCATGTGAGTGAGCTTCAGGCTGATGTTAGCGTCCAGTTTTCGGACACTGATCTCGTCGAGAAGATGGTGGTAAAGCTGAGCACTTGCCTGAGCTTCGTCGGCATTGGCGA
>Ga0335069_10005179_pt1 | contig 19193 bp, 17 predicted proteins | sample Lox_Sample_11_FD_206714 | JGI IMG/M metagenome (GOLD analysis project Ga0335069, IMG submission 206714) | Soil microbial communities from Loxahatchee National Wildlife Refuge, Florida, United States - Lox_Sample_1.1 | ecosystem: Environmental > Terrestrial > Soil > Wetlands | place: USA... | reverse complement strand
GTGGGGAGAGGCTGCAGCAGTTCATGAGCTGGTTGTACGGGCAGAAGAACGCCCCCGCAATCATCCGAACGCAAAATCCTGATCTGAACAAGCTGGTCGAAGTTCTCGGTAACGAGAATGCACTGACGATGCTCGAGACTACCCGTGATCTTGACGTGGCGTACGGCCAGGTCGAGGATAAATCCCTGCAATTCAGCCGAAGCTTGATGCTTACGATCAAGCAAGCCGAAGACACGCTGAAACTGGTAGGAAATTATGACGGACGAGCAGATCTCATGAGTGCAGGCGATAACCTTCGCAGGACCGTGCTCACGTTGCACGGTGCGATGAAAAGCGCAAAGGAGCGGCGAGACGAGGGAGACGCCCGGTAATGCCGATCAGTAGTCCGCTCCCGAATGACACTCGAAGCAAAACGGCAGATTGGCTGGAGATTCTGTGCCTATGTTCAGCACGGGGATTAGCCACGAAGGCTGACCTGTTGGGAATCTATGATGTGTTGGGTGACCCAGACGACCACGAACTGGAGGCCGATGATACGACAGGCGAACCATTAGAGGAGGAAATCCTTGAAGATCGCCGGGCGGAATTGGCCGACGACATCCTCGATGAACTTCAGTACCGCTCTGACACATTAAAAGATCAATATCCGTTCGAGCTACGCGTCCGTGGCCAACAGTGGCAACTTCTCCCCAGTGCCCCATCCGCAGATTTGCTAGCTATGGCAGGGAGGCGGTGCTATGTTTTCTGTCTCCTGAATAGCGCAATACGAGACAAATCTATCAGGGGGAAGGATATTACTGGTCGGAATGAAACGCCTGTGGAACGTGCTATGGCGGATCACTTCCAAGTGATTTCAGCAGAAGCCGCAGCCGACTTCATTGGTGGAGACGTAATATCCTTCGGGTGGCCCCGGCCTGGAGGCACCGCATTTCAGCCAGCATTGAAGGACGTGAGCCAAAAACTCGCACTAGGCAAGCCTCTCGAGACTGTTCCTCTCTGGGCGTCTGGCAGGGAAAAGGACGCAGGTATCGACGTGATTGCTTGGCGAGACTTTGTGGATTTTAGGCCAGGGAAGCTGATTTTGCTCGGTCAGGTTGCATCGGGCAACAACTGGAAAGGCAAATCCGTAGAGAGCGATACGTCTCATTTTTTCAGTTGGTTCTCTGAGCGGCCAACAAAGCACTACATCCCGGCGATCTTTATCCCTTTTCCCCAGCATCACGAGTGCCAGGGCAAAAAGAACGAGGAATTCGAAGCTGTGGCGGCGGCTCAGGCGTGGCTCCGTGAGCAAGAGTTCGGCCTTGTCTTAGATCGCTTGAGGATCATCGGTCACGCTGCTCGCAGGTTGACTCGACACGGCTACACACACGGTGCCACAGCCCTGAATGAGGTTGGGACATGGAATGACCAAGTGATCGGGATGGCGAGGGCAACAGCATGACGACTCGCCATCCTTTCCACTCGATTTGTCCATATTTCGCCATGTTCCCAGAGCAGTTCGTCGAAGAACAACTCCTGACGTACACTTCTCCTGGAGACCTCGTTTTCGATCCATTTTGCGGTCGCGGTACGACTGTGTTCGAGAGCCTTCTGAGAGGCCGTCGTGCAGCAGGATCAGATATCAATCCGGTGGCTGCTTGCATTGCTCGAGCAAAGGTGACCGCTCCGCAATTGAACACGCTGGTTGATCGGATCGATGAACTCGAATCGCAATACCCTCGTGATCGGAAGCGGATTCAATCACCCACCCCCTTCTTCTCCGCCTGTTTCGAAGAGCGAACACTCTCAGAGATTCTCTTCGTTCGTGAAAACTTGTCCTGGAGGCGCAAAAGGACAGACGGCTTTCTGGCAGCAGTGATGCTGGGCATACTGCATGGAGAGTCTCACAGGACAGAGCTTTGCTTGAGTAATCGAATGCCCCGAACGATTAGCACCAAACCTGATTATTCGATTCGCTGGTGGAATGCAAGGAACCTCCGGCCTCCACGTCGAGATGTATTTTCGGTGCTGCGAAAAGCCGTAATGTTCAGATACAGGATGCCACCGGCAGAACAAGCGGGCCTAGTCCATCAATGCGATGCCCGCAGTGTTAAACGACGCTTCAAGGCGCTAGCTGGTGCCGTGAAACTTGTCGTGACCTCTCCGCCATATCTCGATACTACCGATTACGCGGAGGACCAGTGGCTTCGACTCTGGTTCCTCGGTGGTGATCCGCAGCCTCGGACAAGGTTGAATAAGGATGACCGGCATCTCCAGCCATCTTCATATTGGAAATTCCTCCAGGAGGCTTGGTCAGGGGTTCACCCACTTATGGCAAAGGGAAGTACGATTGTGATCCGAATCGGTGGAGCGAGGTTCGGGAAGGACGAGTTGCTCGATGGCGTGTGGCGGAGCCTAAAGTTGGGAATGGCTGGGCGTCGCTTAGAAGCAATTCACGATGGGAAAACATCGAGTATTCGCCCCAGAGAAACCAGTGCGTTTCGGCCCGCGCCACGACCAGCAAACGTTGAACACGACTTTGCTTTTCGCGTGACATGACGTGAAAACTTGGGCAGGAATTGCGATGGGCGGGGCCCAGATCTCAATCCGACTAAAAACCTGCGAAGGGGTGCCCCAGGTCTCCCGGTTTTGGAGACCTGGGAGGGAAGTTGCACCACCACGTCCCTCGTGGTCCCACTCGCAATCCAGCAGCCAAGAAGACCGTAATCTGACGTGCCAACTTGGCGTCTCAAACTCCCGCGAGCCCATCCCACCCCAGCCCCAGGCTGGAAGCTAGTAACTAGATGCTGGAAGCCAGCCAGCAACTGGCCCACTTTAGTCTCACTTGACCGCGACTTTTACCCAAAAAACTCTCGTTTCATGTTGACTTTATTGTTCAAAAACTATCGTTTCATAGCGACGAATCGAAAAATCTATCTCACTTCGCATGTAGCTTTTGAGCAGAAATCTCGTTTCATGTTGACTTTTTTGCGCGTTTTCGCCGACTTCCGCCGCCGCGCAGGACGCCCAAAACGGGCCAGCTAACCCCTTTGTTCCTTTCGGCTTCAACGTCACCCCGCACCCAATCCGCTGCTCGAAAACCCGCCGAAAATCACTTGCTATTTTCTTTTCCGCGCGCCAGGCCCATCCGATACACCGAGCACACATCCGACGACACCCCGAACACATCGGCCCCCGCATCCTCCTCGCTGAAGGCAATCTCGGCACACCGCAGCAGCTCGATCCCCGGCGTAGCGGCCACCAGCCCATCATGGTCCGGATGCACGTAAAGCAAATCAATCGTGCCACTTCGACCCGTGCCTCCGCTCCCGGCCTCCGCCCGCCGCCGTGCCTCGGCCGCCAGCCTTTCCATCAGCGGCCCCAGCACCTCCGCCCCAAACGCGTTGAACAGAAACAGCACCACCGGCCCATCCGGAAGCTCCAGCCCCAGCACATCCCCGCGCTCTACGCGGACATCCCGGCACGCCGCCCAGCCATCCCGCGGCTTGGCCCGCATCCACTTGCGCAGATTCCGCCGCGCCACCCGCACCAGTCCCGCGCTCAACTCGATCCCCCGCACCGCCCGGAACGGGTACTCCGATGCCATCATCACTACCCGTCCTTTCCCGCACCCCAGATCGACGAACGCGTAGTCCTCCACCCCCGGCCCCGCGACCGGCAACCCTGCTCTGCCGTTCGCCAGGGCCCCCTGCCACTCGGCCATGAGCCCATGAAACAGCGACGGCGCAGTGGCGTAATACCCCTCGCTGTAGCGGTCGTGCGCATGCCCCGTGGGCAGCTTGTCCGCGTACAGCAGGCCGGAGGTATCGACGCCGTGCCGGAGGTCGAACGGATGCGCGTCCGGCGCATGTGACGGGCGCCGCAGCAGCGAGCGCAGGCGATCGGCGAGGCTGTTCTCAGCCAGGAAGCGCAGTACGCGAGGGTTAGACAGACGACGCATGTCGTTGCGGATGCTGCTCCATGCCGCGCGGTTCACGGCCTGAAGCGCAGGCCTCAGGATGCTGGTTACAATCTTATGTCCCCACCCAATACAAGGTTATGCCCCCGCCTACTGCATGCTGAATTCAATCGAATGCCGCCACCCGTTACAACGTCATCCCGCCACGAGTATCCGGCTGACTGTTTACTGATATATAACGTCAGGGTAGGCGACAAACCGCTCCGAATCCAAGAAATGGCATTAATCTGTTGACCATGAGATCTCTCACCCTCCTTGCAGCACTAATTTTCTTGGTGACCGGCTTTGCTCGATCTGTCAATCAAACCGACACGCTCGGGCCTAGCGAGCGGGTGATGGTCGTCGCTGTCGCCCACGACGCTTCAGTTATTGGCGGTGGAATCAGCAGTTCCAGCTTTCTGCCACCCGGAATCGCAAACGTCGAACCAATCGCATGGATTACCGCTGACGGGAATTGGATTCGGCTCGACTGTAAAGAGGGAAAGCCTGATGCCTGCAAGAAGTTCGACCGTACATACTTGAGCCAGCCGCACGACTATTCGGTAATTAGTGCCGACGGTCAGGGCACTACCGTTCAGGTTAAGCGAATGGAATTCGATCAGGAGTGCTTCGGCATGGCTGGAAAGGGCAAATTCAGCGCAGGCGCGATCCGCGCCGCCGCCGTCGCCGCAGAACGAGCTGACCTGTTTTCCGTTGGAGCATCCGAGCATCGGCTGGCAGAATCCGATGCCGCGCCTATGCGAAAAGCGCTTGCAAAGGCAGCCGGAAGCAAACTGGACACGACCAAAGAGCTACGAGTTTATGCGGCGAACCTTGAGGGCCACGACCTGCTTATATTCCAACGTGCCTTTCAGGATTGGTCCTCTAAACCTAGGTATTCTCCACCCAATATGCCCGAATTCGAAGAAGTGTTTGCCATCGGCTCTATGAACAACGGCAAGTTTCGGCTTCTAAAGTGGAAAGAGAACACCGGGGATGACAACGAGCAGATTCTTGGAGTGATTCATCTGCGCGGCGGCCATGAATTTCTCATTAGCGCGAGTTGCGACCCCGAGGGTAATGAGTATCGTGTCTATGGTTACCGAGATGGAAAATTGGTGATGATTTTCCAAGGTGGCGGGGGCGGGTGCTGAGATGCCGTCACTGGAGTGATAGGTCAAGGATCGCGGTCGCATCACCGGTCACCCTGAAGTTATACATGAGTAAATAGTCGCGCCCACCTTCGGCGCGGATGATGAAAAAAGTGAGCATGCCTTCGGCATGGATGATACGAAGACCTACACGCCTTCGGCGTGGCTGATATCGAGTACACTCCCCAGTCTCCCTGCTGGTGGCATAACGTTGTACGCAGTGGGGGCAAATCGTCATAACGAGTGGGGGGATTGATTGTAATCAGCACTCAGAATACAGGCTCGGCACGAATGCGCCGTTTGGGGAGCGCGCGTGTGCGCCACGGCGGTAGCGGGCAACTCGACTCCCCACCGTAAAATTGCAGAGGGAAGGAAGTTCGCAATCATGAAGATACCGTTGCTCGATCTGAAGGCGCAGTACGCCGGAATCCGCGAAGAAGTAATACAGGCGATCAGCGAAGTGCTGGAGACACAGATCTGCATCCTCGGACCCAAGGTCGAAGAGCTGGAAAGGAAAGTCGCCGCGCTCAGCGACTGCAGATACGCCGTCGGCATGTCCAGCGGCACAGACGCGCTGCTGGCCAGCCTGATGGCGCTGAACATTGGCGCGGGCGACGAGGTCATCACCACGCCCTTCACGTTCTTTGCCACCGCGGGCTGCGTGTCGCGGGTGGGCGCGTCGCCGGTGTTTGTGGACATTGACGCGCGTACCTTCAACATCGATCCCGCCAAGATCGAAGCCGCCATCACGCCCAGGACAAAAGCCATCATCCCCGTCCATCTCTTCGGCCAGATGTGCGACATGGACCCGATCATGGAGATCGCGGAGCGGCATGGCATCCCCGTCATCGAAGACGCGGCGCAGGCCATCTCCGCCACGTACAAAGGCCGTAAGGCGGGCTGTATCGGCGCCATCGGCTGCTTCAGCTTTTTTCCGTCGAAGAACCTGGGCGGCGCGGGCGACGGCGGCATGTGCGTGACCAACGATGCGGCGCTCTATGAGCGGCTGCTGCTGATGCGCTCCCACGGATCGAAACCGAAGTATTACCACAAGTTTGTAGGCGGCAACTTCCGCCTCGACCCGCTGCAGGCCGCTGTCCTGCTGGTCAAGATGCCTCATCTCGACTCCTGGTCGGCGGCGCGCCGCCGCAATGCATCGCTCTACGACCGCGCCTTCGCAGGCACCAGTGTCGCCACGCCCTGGATCAGCCCGGACTGCGTCAGCATCTTCAACCAGTATTCGATCCGCGTGCCGGGTCGCGACGCGGTGCGCAAGGCGCTGACGGATGCGGGCGTAGGCTCGGAGATCTACTATCCTGTTCCCATGCACCTGCAGGAGTGCTTCGCCGGCAAGCACCGCGTCGTCGGCTCGCTCGCCGAATCCGAAAGAGCCGCCAACGAAGTCCTCGCGCTGCCCATCTATCCCGAACTCACCGAAGAGCAAATTGCCTATGCTGCGCAGACGGTGAAGGAAGCCGTGCACCAGGCGCAGCCGGCCTGAGCGACAATGGCGACCTTCATTGCATTGTTGCGGGCTGTGAATGTGGGCGGCACTGGAAACTTCTCCATGGCCGAACTGCGCAAGCTGCTTGAGGGTCTCGGCTACGGGCGGGTCGAGACTTACATCCAGAGCGGCAATGCGGTCTTTGACGGGAAGGGCACAGCAGCCAAAGTCAGCCGCGATCTTTGCGCAGTCCTCCAACAGCACATGGGCGCGCCGGTGGACGTGATGGTGCGGACGCCGGAAGATCTGGATCGCGTGATCTCCGGGAATCCGTTTCCGGCGGAAGCCGCGGCGGATGGTGCGAGGGTGCATGTGGGGTTTCTGGATCGGCTGGCGCCCGAGACCGCGCAGGCAGGGCTGCAACGCATCGTCGATCAATATCCAAAACGCCGCGACCGCTTCCATCTCAGCGGCGACACGCTCTATCTGCATCTGCCCGATGGAGCCGCCGATACAAAGTTCACCGGCAAGGCGCTCGAGAAGGCTCTCGGCTGCGCCAGCACGGCAAGGAACTGGAACACGGTGCTGAAGCTGCGCGAGATGGCGGCTCGTAAGTAGATCTGAATACACGCCAGCGATGCGAAGGCCCTCCGGCTCGCCGGAGGGCCTTCATGGTTTACAACCGATCCATCCTAAGCCTGCACAGTCCGCTTAGGCTTGGATCCCCATAGCCCGTAGTAGGCGATGAAGAGGTAACAAATCGCGGGAATGACGAACGCGTGCTGGATGCCGGCATAGTCGGCCATCTTGCCAATGAGATAGGGGATGATCGCGCCGCCGACCACCGCGGTCATGATCAGGCCCGATCCCTTGCTGGTCATGGGGCCGAGTCCGGCAATGCCCAGGGCAAAGATGTTGGGGAACATGATGGAGTTGAAGAATCCGCAGATGACGACCGTGATGATCGCCGTCCAGCCGCTGGTGAACATGGACACGAGGATGAAGAAGGTGGCGGCAAAGCCGAAGATGCCGAGCAGCTTGCCGGATTTGATCCGGGTGAGAATCCAGGAACCGAGCAGACGGCCGATGAGCGCGCCGCCCCAGTAGAAGGAGACGAGATAAGAGGCGGTGCTGAGGCTGTCGACGCCCTGGGTCTTGAAGTAGTTGACGGCGATGGACGCCAGGCCGACTTCGACGCCGACGTAGAGGAAGATGCCCAGCGCGCCGAGCACGGTGTGGCGATAACCCCAGATGCTGCGGCTGAGAACGGGATCGCCGGCCTTGCCGGGGCGGAACTCCTGGGTCATCGAAACATGGGGAAGCCTGAGGAAGGCCACGGTCACACCCAGGATCAGCAGTCCGGCGGCAATGGCCATGTAGGGTCCGCGCACGGTGTTGGCAACTTCGGCTTTGCTCTGCAGCTTGGCGGGATCGGTGAGGATGTAGGCGCCGGCCACCAGAGGAGCGATAGTTCCGCCCAGCGAATTGAGCGCCTGCGCCAGCGTAAGCCGCACCGGCGCGGAGTGCTCGGGGCCGAGAATCGCCACATACGGATTGGCGGCGGTCTGCAGCGCCGTAACGCCCGCACCCACCACGAACACCGCGGTGAGGAACAGCGGGAAGCTGACCATCTTTGCCGCGGGAACGAACAGCAGGCAGCCCACCACCTGGATGAACAGAGACACGACCATCGTCCTCTTGTAGCCGATGGTCTCAATGAGCTTGGAGGTCGGCGAGGAGAACACAAAGTAGGCGAGGAAGAAGGCCGACTCGGCCAGCATGGCCCAGGCGTAGGGAAGATCGAAGATTGACCGCAGGTGGGGCACCAGCGCCATGTTCAGGTTGGTGATGAACCCGAAGATGAAAAACAGGATGGCAACCGTGATAAACGGGCCGACGTAACTGGGTGCGTCAGAAGCCGCGGTAGGACGCGGGGATCGTGTGGCCATGAGAGGTTGTTTCCTCGATTCCTCGTAAGTTCCGCCCTGGTAAGAGCGTGATACAGGTTAGATCGTGGGGCAGACACACCGGATTCCCAGCGCGTCACCCGCGGGGCTGGCTGCGGCCGCTGCCGGGGCCCTGAGTTTTTGCTGCACACAACACTATACGGGAAGGCACACGGGTGGGAAGTGCAGCGGCCACAGGAACTTCGCCGTCCGGCGCTGGCTACCGGAAACCGCGCCGATTCAGCTATCCTCAAGACTGGCAAGGAGAACGCAAAAATGGCCGTGGCCAAGGAAGCGCCGAGCGGAGAGCGCCTGAAAAAGATCCTCGAAGCGCTGGAGGAGAACTGGCAGGCCGAGATGACGGGCTGCTACACCTACCGCGCTCTTGCCAACCGCGACACGGACCCGGTACGCGCGCAGGTGCTGCGCCACCTGGCCAGCGCCGAAGAGGAGCACGCGGCGTTGTGGGCCAGCCGCATCAAGGAGTTAGGCGGCCCGGAGCCGGTCTATCAAGGCTCGCCGCACGGCGAAGCCGATTCGCTGCCCAACCGCGCCGGCGGGGTACGCATGGCCCTGCGGCGGCTGGAGATCGAAGAGGGCCGTCATATCGCCAACTATGGCAAGCAGCTCAAGGAGCTGGGCGACCAGGCCTCGATCGAGATTCTCTATCACGTCATCGAAGACGAGCGCGATCACCATCGCGAGCTGGGGTCGCTGCTGCGCGGGCACTATACTCCGCCGGCGGGCGCGCCCAAGGTCGATCCCAGGGAAGTGCTGGAAGAGCTGCTGGCCAAGCGCGACCAGGGCCGCAAGCAGGCCGGCTCGTGGATCGGCGACGCCATCTACGGCGTGAACGACGGGCTGGGTGCCATCTTCGGCATCGTCTCAGGCGTCTCCGGCGCTACGGCCGGCGACAGCAAGTTTGTGCTGCTGGCGGGGCTTTCCGGCATGGTCGCCAGCGCCCTGTCGATGGGCTCGGGCGCGTATCTCGCCGCCAAGAGCGAGCGGGAGATTTTTCACGCAGAGTTGGCCCGCGAACGCGACGCCATCCGCATGAATCCCGCCGAGGCGCGCGAACTGCTGGCGCTCTACTACCAGGTAAAAGGGCTGCCCGAGGACGACGCCTTCCACGTCGTCGATCACATTGCCCGCGACCCCGAGCAGATGCTGCGGGCTCTGTCGAGCGAGCGGCTGGGCGCCAGCGAAGAAGCGCTTTCGAACCCCATGGTGTCGGCCAGCTCGGGCGCGCTGTCCACAGCGGTGGGCGCGGCCATCCCCATCATCCCGTTCTTTTTCATGCATGGCGTGCCCGCGGTGATCGCGGCGGCTGTCGTGTCGCTGGCGGCGCACTTCGCCGTGGGCGCGGCCAAGAGCCTCATCACCGTGCGTTCGTGGTGGTCGTCGGGCATGGAGATGACCATCGTGGGCGCTCTCGAAGGCGTGGTCACCTACGGCATCGGCATCCTGCTGGGCAGCGGAGGCCTGTAGAAGCGGCCTTCAGCTCTCAGCCTTCAGATCAAAGCTCGCCGACGGCTATGGCAGCCGGTACACGTCGATGTCGGTCTTCGCACTGCTGATGAAGGCGTTGGTCGACAGAATTCTCGTGCCCTGCGACGACGCTCCCTTCGCAACGATCGCCAGTTTTCCGAGCTGCTTGTCCTGGCTAATAAACGTAGCGAGATTGCGCGTTTGCCCGGTGTCCGCCGTGAGAGCGGTCAACTGCTCAAATGCCAACTGCTCTTCGCTGGTCAGCGTCGCCGCAAGATTGTCCATTGAGAGATTTCCTGCCACTGGAATGGTGCCGGCCATTGTCTGCCTCCTTTATTGCACGCCTGCCGCGGCCACTGCCTGGCTGAGCTTCGCCAGCTTGTCATTGTCGGTGCGCGCATCCGCCATCGCCTTGCGGAGGTCTGCGAGCAGGGCAGCGCCGTCTTCGCCTGCTGCGGGTGTCAAGTCCGCGGCGGTAAGAATCTTGCGCAGCGTTGTTGCGGCATCGTTTGCTTTGGTGGTATCGGTTCCGTTCACAGCGGCCGCGAGCTTTTCATAGGCGGCACGAATATCCACGGTCTCCTGCGCCTGCGCGGGGGTGCGCGGAGTCAATGCGGCCACGGCGTTATTGAGCTTGGTGGTGGCCTGCGCGTCCTGTGTACCCGCATTGGACGAGATCTCCACCAAGGCCGAGGGCACGGTGCCCGCATAGTAGAACTGAACCAGGTCAAGCCACGCCGCGTCCCACGGATAGCTGGTCACGTCCCGCGTGTCCAGATTGGTGATCAATTGCGCCTGCCTGGTCTTGCGCGTGGCGCGCATCTGCGAAATGATCGCCTGCGCGGTCTTCTGCTCGAAGAAGTTCTTGTCGTAAGAAGTCCATGTGCCTTGGAACGCGGTCGATGTCGCCGCAAGGATGTCCTTCACGTCGGTCCCGGTCACCAGACCGGTGGCCGCGGTCAGGCCGAGAACGGTGGCGTCGGCGAGCGTGGACTGCGCGGCGCGCTCCGAAGTGAGCTTCATCTCGAAGCGTCCGTAGCCATCCTCAACGTCGGCCATGACGCGATAAGCCATCTGGTTGCGCAGCGCGCGGGCCTTATCCAGCGCGTCCGGGGTGCCCGCCGCAACAAAGGCCCGGTATTTCTCCACGTCGTCCTTGAACTGGTCCTTGGGATAGAGATAGACAGACGGAGCCCCGAGCTCCTTCGGCATTTTGGGCGCCAGGTTCGATTTGCAACTGCACACCAGGCCAGCAACAAGAAGGCCGCACGAAAGTCGCATCAGGGCATGGCGATACCGCATGTTTGCCTCACATTCTGATATCGAAATTGTCGCAGTGGGCCGGGGGAAAAGATGCGGAAACTATCCTATAGAGCACCAGCGTGAGTCAAGCACAAACGGGACTGCGGAGTTAAATGTTGAGACGCGCACCCGCCGCAATGCGCGCGAGTCTCAATGCGCGCGGAAGAAAGCTCTTGCACCCGCCGCGTCGATCTTCCATACTGAGCGCCGCATCTGAAACGCCTTCCATTCCCGCAGCCTGTCCCCGGGCGGGCTTCGCTTTTTCACGAGTCTGCGCAAACCCCACGGGTTGCCGAGGAGGCAGGATGGCTGATCGCACGTTTCATCTGGGCATCAACATGGCGGGAGCCATCTCCGCCGGAGCCTACACCGCGGGCGTACTGGACTTCCTGATGGAAGCCCTGGAGGAGTGGCAGGCGGCCAAGGACAAGTTCCGCGCATGGCAGAAGAATCCCGCCTCCGGGCCCATGCCCGATCCCGTGCCGCTGCACGACGTCCTCATCGACGTGTTCTCCGGCGCTTCGGCCGGCGGCATGTGCGCGTCCATCGCGTCGGTGATGGTGCAGCAGCCGTTTCAGCACATCACCAGCGGCGACGAACAGAACACCACCAACACGTTCTACGAGAGCTGGGTGAACAAAATCGACATTCATCCGCTGCTGGGGACCGACGATCTGAAGCCGGGCCAGCCGCTGCTTTCGCTGCTGGACTCCAACATCATCGACAGCATCGCGGAGTTTGCCCTCACCCCCACCACGCACCAGGCACGTCCGTACATTGCGAGCGACCTCACGCTGTTCGTGACGCTCACCAACGTGACTGGCGTGCCCTATCTGCTCTACGACGATCCGGCGCCTACCGTGGAGGAGTTCACCGCGTACTACGCCGACCGTCTCCGCTTCGAAACCACCGTCGGCGCAGCAATGCCCACCGGCGCCCGCGCCAATGCCCTGCCCGCCAACCAGCCCACCGCGCCGGGATGGGGCCTGTTGAAGATCGCCGCCAAGGCCACCGGCGCGGTGCCGGTCGCCCTGGCCTCGCGCATTCTGCCCCGCGACGTGAAGGACTATGCCACGCCGGGATGGCTGCCTCTCTGCGGGTCGGGCACGCCGCTGGCTCCGGCGTTTCCGCCCACCGTCACCACGCCGTGGCGTACGCTCAACGTGGATGGCGGCGTCACCGACAATTCGCCCTTCCAGATGTCCCACGACTACCTCGCCGCGCGCAATCCCGCCGCGGTCAACTGCAGCAATCCGCGCAGCCCGGATGCCGCCAATGCCGCCGTCGTCTCCGTGGCTCCGTTTCCCATGGTCAACACCCTCGACCCCGGCTACAAGCCGGAGGATCACCAGGGCATCTGGTCCATCCTGGGCAGCTTCCTGAACGTCACGCTCTCGCAGTCGCGCTTCTTCGGCGAAGACCTCTCCGCGATCACCGGCGGGGCCACGTTCAGCCGCTTTGTGATTGCGCCGTCAGACCCCGCGCAGAGCGGACAGACCGCACTGCAATGCGGCACGCTCGGGGCCTTTGGCGGCTTCTTCAGTCGCGGCTTCCGCAAGCACGATTTCCTGCTTGGCCGCAGAAACTGCCAGAGGTTCCTGCAGTGCCATTTTGTCCTTCTCGATTCGAATCCCATCATCGCCGCGGGTTTGGCGGACGCGGGCCCGATCGCGGCGCAGATCAGGACGAAGTTTCTCGAAGGACCGCCCAGCGGCAATCCCAACCTGCCGCAAACGAAGAACTGGATGCCGGTGATTCCGCTATGCGGGGCGGCGGCTGGGCAGGTGCTTCAGCCGGCGCGCAATTTCATCGCCCAGGATGATGTGAAGCACATCGCCGGGCTCATCATGCAGCGGCTGGATGCCATTCGCGGCTATCTTGCCACCGGCACGCTGGGCACCTGGATCAGCCGTGTGCTCGGCCTTCTGCTCAATACGTGGTTCGTCCGCGGGAGGGTGCAGGACGCGATTACGGAAGCGCTGCTGAACGGGCTCAAGCCCAACGTGAAGCCATGATCGCCGGCGCGTGATCCGTCTTAACGGACGGCAGCGATCTTCTCGACGACGCTGCGTGCCGCCTGGCGGCCCAGCCGGATACAGTCGGGAATGCCGATGCCGTCGTAGGCGTTGCCGGCGAGGCGGAGTCCCGGCAGCGCCGCAACCCGCTCGTTGATCCGCTGCATGCGCTGCTGGTGGCCGACGGCGTATTGCGCCATGGCGCGCCGCCAGCGATTCACCTGCGCGAACTCCGGCTCCACGTGCGGGCCGATAACGCGCGCGCCCAGGATCTCGCTGAGTTCGCGGCGCACGGTGGCGATGAGGACATTGTCGGGCTCGGCCATCAGCGCGTCATTGCGCATGCCGCCCAGGAACGCGCGCAGCACCGCCTTGCCCGGCGCGGTGCGGCCCAGGAACTTGCGATGCGCAAAGGTGCAGGCCAGCATGGCGCGTCCGGAGCTGGCCGGAACCAGGAAACCGAAGCCCTCCGGCAGCGTGCCCAACTGCGCCTCGTCGTAGACCAGGTTGACGGTGATGGAGGACGAATAGGGGATGCCGGCAAGTTCCTCGCTCAGCGTCGCATCCACTGCAGACAGCACCGCGGAAGCAGCCCAGGCGGGCGAGGCGACAATCACCGCATCGTAGGTTTCTGTCTTGCCGGCGGAGGTCACTTGCCAGCCGGATGCGGTTCGTTCTACGGCATCCACCTGCGTCCCGAGACGGATGTCAAGCGGATCGAGCTTTGCGGTGATGGCGTCGACAAGCTGCTGCAGGCCGCCGCGAAGGGTGGTGAAGATGCCGCGGGGGCCTGCGCCCTGGCCGCGATTCAGACCGCCCATTGGCTTGAGGCGGTCGCCCGCTTGCGGCGAGCCCGCAGGCGCGTCCCCGGAAGACTTCGCCCTGGCGGCCATCGCGGCCTTCATCTTCTTGTGCGCGGCGAGCATGCCCCTGGTCAGCGAGCCGTATTCGGCTTCCATCTCCACCAGGCGCGGCAGAACCGTGCGCGCGCTCAGCTGCGTGGCATCGCCGCCGTAGATTCCGGAGAGCAGCGGGTCGGCGAGCCGGTCGACCGCCTCGCGGCCGAAGTGCCGCTCCACCAGCGCGGCGACGGATTCATCCTCGGTGCTGGGGCGGGGCGGATGCAGCAGCTCCAGGCCCATCCGAATCTTGGTGGCGATGCTGAACAGCGGTGAGAGCGCGGTGGGCACCAGCTTGGTGGGCACCAGAAACATGAGGCCGTCGGGCAGGCCGACGAGCCGGTTGTGCACCACGATCCAGGTCTTGCGGTCGGCGTCGTTGGAGGGAATCAGGTCGGCGCCCAGGCCCAGTTCGCGGCACAGCTCGGCGGCGGCGGGCTTTTCGGTCAGGAAGGAGTCGGGTCCGCGCTCGAGCACCGAGCCGTTGATGACCTCGCTGGCCAGAGAGCCGCCGAGGCGATCGCGCGACTCGAACAGCGTGTACTGGACACTCGGGTTTGCGGCGCGCGCCTTCTCCAGCTCATAGGCTGCCGCCAGTCCTGCAATGCCTCCGCCAATGATCGCCGTCCGCATCCGTATCTGCTGATAGCTTACTGCAGCCGATGCAAGCACTTCGCCGGAAACCGCCGCCACTGCCATGTTGAACTCCTGCCTCGACTGTACTTGGCGGGAGTGCAGCCGTGGTGTGACTTAAATCACGGTGGGAACGCGCGGGCGCCTGCCCCGGTCCCGGACCGGCGCGAGCGGAACACGCCCGGACTTGGTGAGACGGCTTCAGCGAAGGGCCATCCAAATGGCCACGTTGAGGCCGACCATCAGCACTGAAAAGACCGGCAGCACCAGCAGCGCCTTGCGCAGGCGCAGCGGATCGCCGCCGGCGATGGCGCCGATGATGCGCGAGCTGACCGCGAGACCGGCCCAGCCGCAGGTGATCACGAAGCCCAGGGCCGTGCCCGTCATCCGCGGAAACACGGTGCCGGTGATCGCCAGCGTGGTGGGAAAGACCGGCGCCATGGCCAGCCCGGCGATGAATACCAGCACTGCCGCCGTCACCGGCCTGGCGGTCTGCAGCATCAGGAACGTGGTGATGGCCATGGCGATGGAAGCAATGAGCAGCACCGCCACCGCGGGCACGCTGATGAGGATGGGCGACACGGCGACGCGGCCCACCAGCAGGCCCAGGGCGAAGCCGAGCGAGAGGATGTTCAGCGCCTTCGACTCGGGGATCCCCTGCGCGATAAGATGACGCGCCAGCCAGTTCCAGACCCCCACTTCGCAGGAAATATAGAGAAAGAGGAACAATCCCAGCAGGAAGAGGATGGGCCGGCCGAGGATGGGACCGGCCTGGGTGAGCACGAAGCCGGAGCCGCCGGTGGGCGCGGGCATGGGCACGGCGACCTGGTAGGCGGCCGTGATGAGCGTGAGCACGGCGACGGTGTAGCAGAGGCGGACCCAGTTGCGGTGGAACAGATTTGCGGAGATGAATGGCGTCGCCAGGCCGCCGAGTCCGAAGAAGAGGTTGACGAGATTGAGTGCGGTGGCGCGATGTTCCGCGCTGACGCCGCTGACCAGCGCGTTGGCCGCGGTAACCACGATGCCGCCGCCGATGCCGAGGACGAAGAGAAGGAACACGATGCTGCTGAATCCCCGCGAGCGCGGCAGAGCGAACAGCGCCACCGCGATGAACGCCAGGCCGAGCAGGACACCGATCTTGTCGCCCTGTGTATCGAGCAGCGGGCCCACCGCCAGCGACGCGATCATCAGGCCCAGCGCCTGTGCAAAGGCGATGGTGCCGTTTTGCGTGGGCGTGAGGTGGAAGCGGTCCGACAGGTCGGGCAGGATCGTGCCCAGCATGGCGGCGATCATGCCATAGACGAAAATGGCCAGGATGGCGGCAAAGATCAACACGGCGGCGGGTTTCCTTTCAGCGGGCGGGCGGAGCCTGGGCCCGCCGGGTGTTCTCTGAGTCGCAAGCATTGTAACGTTTGCCCAGGTGCGCCTGGCGGATGCGGAACCGAAGGCGGGGCCGCATGGTCCTTTAGACTGAGAAGGAATGGCCTGGGCAAGACAAGGCGCGGCCGCCGCGCTGGCAGCAATAGCAATCGGAATGGGTGCGGCGGGCTGCGGCACGCCGGGCGCGCCCCAGCCTCCCTCGCTCAATCTGCCCGACCGCGTCGACGATCTGGCCGCGGTGCGAAACGGCAACCAGGTCACGCTCACCTGGACCATGCCGCGACGCAATACGGACAAGCTCCCCCTCAAGGGCGATGTTTCGGTGTCCATCTGCCGGAGCGAGGGCAGTCCAAACTGCGTGCCTGCGGCCGTGCAGAGCCTCGCCCCCGGCGCCGCTGGCTCGTTCACCGATGTTCTTCCCGTGGCCCTGACCTCGGGCGCGCCGCGGCCGGTTTCTTACTTCATCGAGCTGAAGAATCGCAAGGGGCGTTCGGCCGGGCTTTCCAATGCAGCGGCGGTACTGGCAGGGCATGCGCCGGAGCCGGTGAGTGGATTCGCGGCGGAGGTGCGGAAGCAGGGAATCGTGCTGCGCTGGAATCCCGCCGCTCCTCAGAATTCCATCCGCCTGCATCGCCGGCTGCTTAATCCTCCTGCCGCCAGGGCGCAGCGCGGACCGCTGGAGGCGCCGCCGGAGCCGGTGAACCAGGACCTGCTGGTCGAACACGATTCCGGCGTCGCGCTCGACAAGGACATCCGCTTCGGACAGACCTATGAGTACCGTGCCCAGCGCATCGCGAAGATCGAGTCAGAGGGCAAAGCGATCGAGCTCGCCGGAGAGGTCTCCGCGCCCATCCGCGTCGATGCGCAGGACGTCTTTCCACCGGCCATTCCCACCGGCCTGGCCGCTGTGGCCACCGCGGCAACAGCGGACGTCCCTGCAGCCATCGACCTGAGCTGGCAACCGAATGCCGAGCCCGATGTGGCGGGTTACTTCGTCTATCGCCGCGAGCCGGAAACACCCTGGCGGCGCATCTCCACCCAACAGCCGGTCGTAGGTCCGGCCTTCCACGATACCGATGTAGTTGCCGGCCACACGTACACCTACGCGGTGAGTGCGGTAGATACGCGCGGCAACGAAAGCGGCCGTTCGGCGGAGGCGCAGGAGACAGTGCCGCCGAATTAGACACTGACCGCAAAAGCGCCGGACAACTAGAAATTTGCTACACTCGATGCGTCGCAGGGTGGTTGGCTGGTGAGAGCGACGCATTGAGGCAGGTATGGGAATTATTCTCAATCCCGAGCTCGAGCGACGGATTGCCGAGAAGCTGAAGGGCGGGGAGTATACGTCCGCCCATGAGCTAATTTCTAAGTCGCTGGATTTGCTGGACGAGCGTGACAGAGCTTCGCTCCCCGCCGCGGAGGGCGATTCCAGTTCGATTTGGGAGGTCATTGAGGGGATCAGCCGGTCGGTGCCGGACGAGGAGTGGGCGAAGATTCCTCCCGATCTCTCCAAGAACCATGACCACTACCTGTATGGGGCTCCGAAAGTCGAGGAATGATTTACGTCTTCGCCGACGCTGCTTATTGGATCGCGACCGTGAATCCCCGCGATCAGTTACATCGCAAAGCTCGCGCCATCCGCACGACACTGGGTTCGTTCCGCGTGGTCACGAGTGAATGGGTGTTCACAGAAATGCTGAATCACTTTGCAGAGCGCGGCCCGGAGATGCGGGTTGCCGCCTCGAAGCTGATCAAAGCTTTGCTCACCAGCGCGGAAGTTGTTGTGGTGCCGCAGACGAACGATGACTTCCGGGCTGCATTCGACCTGTATTGCCAGCGGCCGGACAAGGCATGGAGCCTGACCGATTGCGCGAGCTTTCAGATTATGCAGCGGTACGGCATCGAGTCCTCGTTGACCTACGACCGGCATTTCGAGCAGGCCGGCTTCAAGGCCTTGTTGCGCTGAGCGCCGCCCGGCGGCCTCTCGTCCATTACCATCGTTACGAGACCCGCCATGAAATACTGCCGCTTTCTGTTCGAGAACCAGACCCACTACGGCCGCATTGAAGACCGCGCCGGCGAGCCGTGGATCGTAGACCTGATTGACGCGCCGGAAGAGGATCTTGCGTTTCACCTGGAGCGTGCACGAGCCGCGGCGCAGCGCAAAGTCGCCGCGGATCCGGCGGGGTTCGACTTCGAGCCCATGCCGCTAAACGCCGCGCAACTGCTGGCGCCGGTCACGCCGTCGAAGATCCTCTGCGTGGGCCGCAACTACCGCGATCACGCGAAAGAACTGGGCAACGAGGTTCCCGCCGAGCCGCTGCTGTTCTTCAAGCCGCCGTCGTCTCTGCTTGCTCCGGGCGCCGTGGTGCGCATGCCGGCCGCCTCCCAGCGGGTCGACTTCGAAGGCGAACTGGCGCTGGTCATCGGCAAACGCACCAGCCGCTTCAAGACCGGCGGCGACTGGCGCAGCTGCGTCCGTGGCTACACGCTGGCCAACGACGTGACCGCCCGCGACCTGCAAAAGAAAGAAGGCCAGTGGACGCGCGCCAAGGGCTGGGATACGTTCTGCCCCGTCGGTCCCTGCGTCAGCAGCGAGATCGACCCCGCGGCCGGCGTGACCCTCGAGACGCGCGTGAATGGCGAACTCCGTCAGCACGGCTCGACTGCGGACTTCATCTTCTCGATTCCGCAGTTGCTTGAGTACATCACGCAGGCCATCACGCTGGAGCCGGGCGACCTGCTGCTAACCGGCACACCGGCTGGGGTGGGGCCACTATCCGCTGGCGATCGCGTGGAGATCGCGGTGCCGGGCCTGGGCGTACTGACCAATACGTTCCAGCCGGTGTAGGCCGCCGGACATATCGAGGAGAGGGTTTTGCCATGAGCGATGGACGCGAAGAGCGGGAAGAGCACGAGAAGAAGCGCGAGGAAGAGGACAGAAAGGATCGTTCCGACTGGGTCGACCGCGATCTCCCCGACCAGTGGAGGCCCGAGC
>Ga0335069_10005178_pt1 | contig 19195 bp, 16 predicted proteins | sample Lox_Sample_11_FD_206714 | JGI IMG/M metagenome (GOLD analysis project Ga0335069, IMG submission 206714) | Soil microbial communities from Loxahatchee National Wildlife Refuge, Florida, United States - Lox_Sample_1.1 | ecosystem: Environmental > Terrestrial > Soil > Wetlands | place: USA... | reverse complement strand
TCGAGTCGCTCGAATTTGAAACCCGAGTTACCTTCACAATACGACTGGCACGTTCAACCTGATTGTCAAAGACCAATTCGCTTCCCGCCTGAGCGGTGCGCTTTTAGTCGAGTTCGCCCGTCCACTATCTAGTAGCTTCCGGACTGTCCTCGAAACCTTTCAAACTTACCAACCCACTCGCGTGACCGTCAACCTGTGGAAACTGTGGAATCTTCGGATCATTTTGACTCCCGGATTCCCGCAGCCCCATTCCGCCGATCGCAAAAGCCGACCGACTCCCAAGGAGCACTGCTGATGTTTGGGTCCGTCAATAAACAATAGTCAATAACCAATAGACAATTGTTCGCCGACGTTTTGGTAAGACCTCGCAGACAACAGCCCGCAAGGTTTTCTTAGAAATCTAAAGATCAATTTGAGGTTTGCGGCGGAAACGCCGCCTTTTAACCCTTCCAGGAGTCAGTCCCGGAATTTACGCCCTGAAGCGGGCGAACTTGAGTGGCTGTTCCAGTTTCTCGCTGACCACCACTACTGTCGCCATTACTACCGGCGACTCTTTTGATGTTACCGATGAAAGCTGCTTCTGTCAACCGCCGTAAACAACTTTTTCGATTTTTTTGATCGATTTCGTCGCTTACCACGTTTACTACCTTGGCTCAGCTCCACAACCACTGTACCACAGGAATTCCCATGTGCGGGCGCCCCATTGAACCTTGTTTTGGCTTTTGGTTGAGTGGGGATTTCGATTCCCTGTCCCGGAATACCACCAGACCATGGACGGCGGACACTCTTGTCCGCCAACCATCTCCCAATTCGATGTGCCCGAACGCTGAACGATTCAGCCTGGAGGCCCAGCATTCGCGAGATTTTACAAACCTAAGCCGCTTGGGTTATATTTACAGTGTGACCTCGCTCCGACTCGACGGAGTCCGCTTTGTGGTCTATCCGCAGGATCACGAGCCCCGGCACGTACACGTGTTCGTTGCCGAAGAGGAGGTCATTGTCGACCTGCGCGAGGATGGAAACGTAGCCATAGCGGACCGTAAGGACGCGATCCGTCCATGCAATGCCAAGCGAAGCGATGTCAGGAAAGCACTGATTCTGGCCAGCGAGTATTTCGAGGAGTTGGTGGAGATGTGGGAGGCGATGCATGAAGAGTAGCCGACATAAAGTCGTAACAACTGCGAAAGAAATCGACGCAGCCTTGTCCCGCGCTCGCCAGTTCGCAGGATCGCGAGAGGATCGCCGTGCCGTGCGCGCAGAATACGAGTCGAACGGCGATCGCGTGGTGGTGTTCTTGTCGGACGGCGTAATCGTTTCAATCCCACGAACCTACCTCCAGGGCTTGCAAGAGGCGACGCAAACGCAATTGTCGAACATAGAAGTGGTTGGAGCAGGCACCGGACTACACTGGCCGCAACTCGACGCCGACCACTATGTCCCGGGCCTGCTGAACCAGGTATTTGGAACCAGGCGCTGGATGTCGGAACTAGGACGCCGCGGAGGATCGTCGCGCAGCTCCGCCAAAGCACGCGCGGCCCGCGAGAACGGAGCTAAAGGGGGCCGACCGCACAAGACAGTTGCATCGTCGGCAAAGAAGAGCAAGACTGCGTAGGAGAATCTTGCAATTGGGTAATTTCGAAATGAACGTTCACGTTAAGCGAAGAACATTCGGACCGGGTGCCAGTTCTTGCCTAATCGCCCAGAATCGGCAGTGGCGATCCGAACGAGGACCGAATTTTGCGAGCCGCAGCCAATCTCTGCTCTTCGTCTAGCACTAATGCTCTTGTTCTCTCGGGATAATCGTTGTGGGTTCGTCCGTCGAGTTCCCGCCCCGTCTTCTTCTTTCGGACCCCGCCCCACTGCTTAAAGAAGAATGGTACTTGGGCATCGAAGCATTGATCCCGCAACGAACACACCCATTCGTACTTGATCGGGCGGGCGCCAGCCCCGCTTTCGCCTCCAACAATAACCCAATCAATTCCTTTGAGATCAACCTCACCGAGGCCTTCGAGCAACGGCTCGATCGACAGGAATTTCATCTCCGCCGGTGACGTTCTCAGGTGTTCGATCCGCGGAAGACCGTATTTCTTATCCTCAACGCTTACTCCCCACCAAACGTGCGCAAGTGTGGCAGCAAACTTCAGCTTGGAGCGCAACATGTCCCGCAGACGCTCGGATCGCTTCGTGAGTACCTGGTATGTGTGCCAATTCGCGGTCTGCATCACTCTGGCAATCGCGAAAATGTACTCGTCAGGAACACTTTCGTGAAACAGATCACTCATCGAGTTCACGAAGATCATCTTCGGCGTCTTCCAACTCAACGGCTCGGTGAGCTTTTCCGGAACCAGGCGTAAATCAAATCCCTGCTCGTACGGGTGTCCCTTTACGCCCCTGAATCTCTCGGCGAACGTTTCTGCATAACAATGCTTACAGCCGGGACTGATCTTCGTGCACCCGCGAACAGGGTTCCATGTTGCGTCCGTCCACTCGATCGTGCTGCTAATACTCACGAACACCTCAGTCCATTTTGATAAATGTGATCTGGTCCGATCCCTTCAGCCCTGACCTCCTCGAGCTGATCCTTCTGATGCTGACATCGCCTGATTCCGCAAGTCTGAGTAAGACGCTTCGGTAATGTTTCTCTACAAAAGGCAATTTCCAAGTATCGGCCCTGATTCCCTCGAATGTCATAGTTTTGCCACGGAATTGGCACCGCAGAATATCGGCCAACTCGTCGTCATGGGGGCTTCGAGAGATCAGGATTTCCTGGGCGGAACCCGAGTAGTCAAAGGTGCCTTCCTCGTCTCCAAGAGGCCACATCACTTCTTTCATCAAGAGTACTGCTTTCGGATGATTGCTTGCGTGCAAGAGATAGTATTTAGTCCGCCCTCCGTGTACCCGATCTTCAATGTCAAACTGTATCCTGAACGGAAATACGTATCTCGCATTCAACTGCGAACAGAAGTACTCCACAAACTCTCTTTCGCGATCAAATCCAGAATGCTGAACAAATGGTTTGCTCCTCCAATCATCGCCGCCGAGCATGTTCGATACGTTTTGCTGGACCATCGGATTACCCATGTCCATATTGATCCTGTACCACATCAAATTGATGAGAACCTCAGTGCGGGGCCGATCCAGAATCTTGTTAATTATGGGAACCGAAAGAGGATGACCGTACGGATCGACTAGGAAGAACGATGGAGTTCCGCATTGCGACATCCTTGTTTCCAGCAGTTCGGGAATGTATGTATGAGAGTTCTCGCGTTTAACGTTAATTGTGACATTTCGCGGAACTTTTCCCAGATCGGCCAGACACCGTCTTAAATCCGCCTCCTGCGTCTCATCCTCCTCTACGAAAACCAGATTCATCTCCTTTGTGATGTGGGCCTTCGAATACTCGACAGCCGCTTTCGCAGCGATGATGGGTGAACCATCCACGACCGCGTGATTTAGTTCGTATTTTCCGGGGCCAGCGAAGCAATCGACGTAATTTAAGGTGGTGTGCCGTGATCCTAGAATGATTTCCCATGAAGGCAAGTACCTGCTCAATATGAGGTGCTTGATACGCGATACCTGTTTCAAATGCCGTGGTTTTTCCGCGGATAATCCGCCGAACTCGCCTTCAGCTTTCATATTCGTTTTTTGTTCGCCCGTTTGTCAACAACCTAGCACCGCAACTGTAATCGAAGATTGATGCATTTGAATGTGACACTTGCACGTTTTCTAAAATCCGGAATCCCGTCACATGACCGACGTTCCGCCTTCTTTGGTGTAACAGTCGGCCCTGAACGAAGTAAATGGGTGGCGTTCCACTAGCGCTGACAACCATCCTTTCAAGCCTGCTGCCCCACGTTCCGCCCGTCCTTTGGGCGGAACCTGGGCGTTCCACTGGCCAGGTGGCCCACGTTCGCCTTCTTTTGGCTAACGTGGGCGAAGCCAACCGTCGCTCGCACGCCATTCTTAGAAACAAATCCGTGTCATCCGTCTGATCCGTGGCGAATCTTCTGACCAGATATTCAGATACTCAGATGTCCTGATCGCACATCCCGCCCAAACGCTCTTCACACATGGCCTGCCACGTGCTATGCGTCCCATTTCGGGAAACACCATCGTAACGTTACCGTTAGCTTTCACTTGACCTCACTTTCTGCCCTCCTCATACTCGAAGTATCAAAGCCGACCGGAGGCCGCGTGCCTCCGCCGGCTTTTCGTTCTTTGAAAACTGAATGTTTGATCTGGGAACCCGGGAAGAAGGGTAGAAGATACTTTCTGGTTAACTTTTCGACGCAGAAGAGTTGCTCGCCGCAGGCGCAAATTCCCCGTAAGTTGTTGAGCCAGGCGTACTAGTGAGTAAAGTCTTTGCTTTCAACACAAGTTGCGTCATCCCCCGAGCTAAGTCATTGATTCCACTGAACCGCCCTGGGGAGGGTCAACGAATTAGGCACTTAACCGAAGAGTTAACACCCGCCGCAGCCGGGTGCCCGGTCCTTTCCTTTTGTTGGAAAGGGCCGGCATTTCCACCAGCGCTCAGACCGGGGTTTTTTCTACCCCAAAGAGATCCGCGAGAATCCGTCCCATCCGTCGTGAATCCCAGCTCATACTTAGTAACTAAACAGTGAACATAAGTAAGTCTTTTATTTCCCTATATGTACAGCTAACCGACTGATTCCATTATTGGGCCCTGCAAAACCTGCACGTATAACAATCCACGGCACTTAGCTGTCGTCGCCTTGACGCATCTCTTCCCGCGTTCCTCTCCAACCGGATCGCAATATAACTTAATGGTAAACAAGCCGTTCTTCCACCAGCGTCCACGCCGGGTCCTCCTATCCAGAGAGATCCGCGAGAATCCGTCCCATCCGCGTCATCCGCGTTGAAAGCCCTTGAGAAGAGGATCAGAACCGCAGCAACAACAGTCCTCCCAGGCACAGCACTGCGCCCGTCGCGTTGCGCAACGTCATGCGCTCACCATAGATCATGGCGCCGAGCACAACGAGCACGATGGCAATCATGTTGTTGCACGCAAACGACGTCAGGTTCAGTTGCAGTCCGTTGCGGTAGCCGATGAGATATCCCGACTCGATCCCCACCAGCGCCGCAGCCAGCCCGAACGACGTCCAACTGATCGCCCGGAACTGCACCCCCGATGCGTGTCCGCGCGCCAGCGCCAGACCCAGGCACGCCAGAGATGCTAACCCAAACGATACAAACAGAGCGAGGAACGGATCGACGCCGTGCGGCGTGGCTTTCTGCGCCACGTGGTAGAGCACGCCTCCGGTGACGATGATGATGACGGGAATCAATTCTGCACTGGTCAAGTTCATTCGCTCTTTCGCACCTCGCGCCGCATGACAAAGTCCTTCTGCGGATCGCCGCCCACCTGGAAGTAATGCGTGCCCACCACTTCGAATCCCCACTTCCGGTAGAACGCAAGCGCCCGCTCGTTCCCGGAATACACGCTCAACCACGCCACGTCGTGCTGGTCGAGCAGTGCCACCGCGGCCCGCATCAGCGCCTGCGCCACGCCACTCCCGTGATGTGCGGGATCGACATAGAACTTGCGCACCTCGATCGGCCGTTTCGCAGCCACCTGCGGATGCGCGCATCCGCGCACCAGCATCGTGAAGCCGGCGAGTTCGCCCGCCGCTTCGGCGAGCAGTATGGTCACCGCGGAATCGGTCAGGAACTCGCGGAATCGCTGCGGCGTCAACTCCGTTGAGATGAACTCGTCGAGGTGCTTGGGATCCGTGTCGGCCGGGCAGCCGAGCTCGAACGTCGCCGCCGCCAGCCGCGACAGGCTTTCGGCATCGGCAATCGAAGCCGTGCGAACGGTGATCGTGTTCTCAGTCATGCCGGCGAAGACGGCATTGTAAACGCGGGTCTGACTTTTGGCCTTGCTTTACCCTTTACCGTTTACACCTTACCGTTTGCTACCGCTTCTTGATAAAGGTTCCGTCGTGCAATTCCCGCGCGGCCTGCCTGAGTTCTTGCTGCGTGTTCATCACGATCGGACCGTACCATGCGACTGGCTCTTCGAGCGGCTTGCCCGAGACGAGCAGGAAACGGATGCCTTCCGGACCAGCCTGCACCACGATTTCGTCGCCACGATCGAACAGCACCAGCGAGTGATTGGTCGCGTCGTAAGTCGCTGCGGCTTCGGGCTTGGCGGTGTGCTCGGTCAACACGGCCTGCGGCTCTGAGGCATCGCGGAATGTTCCCGATCCGGCGAAGACGTAGGCAAATGCATGGCGCGTGACATCGACCTTGATCCGCTTGCGCGTGTTCGGCGGAACGAAGATGTCCACGTACGACGGATCGGCTGCCACGCCTTCCACGGGCCCGCGCTTGCCCCAGAACTCGCCGCAGATGATGCGCGCCTGCGTGCCGTCGTCGTCGGTGACCTCCGGGATCGCGCTCGCGGGAATGTCCTGGTAGCGCGGATCGGTCATCTTCAGCGACGCCGGCAGGTTCGCCCACAACTGGAATCCGTGCATGCGCCCGTTCGGATCGCCCTTCGGCATCTCCTGGTGCAGGATGCCGCTGCCCGCGGTCATCCACTGCACGTCGCCGGCGGTCATCTTGCCCTTGTTGCCGAGGCTGTCGCCGTGCTCGACCGTTCCGGCCAGCACGTACGTGATCGTCTCGATGCCGCGATGCGGATGCCACGGGAAGCCGGCGAGGTAGTCCTCGGGACGTTCGTTGCGGAAGTCGTCGAAGAGCAGGAACGGATCGAACTCCTTCGTCTTGCCGAATCCGAACGCGCGCTGCAGCTTGACGCCCGCGCCTTCGAGCGTGGGCTGCGCCTGGACGATTTGCTTGACGGGTCTGAGTGACATGGAAACCTCGCTTCTGCGGAACTGCGATATAGATGCGTCCGCTTCAAGGAATGATTCAACGTTGAAATATCTCGAACGCCTGGAGCAAGGAGCTTTTCACGCCGGTGACGTGGCCAGAATCCGTGGTGATCCGCTTTATCGGCGTGATCCGCGTAGAACGATCCTTGACCCTTATAATGAGCAACGATGCGACCCACCTGGGCGGAAATTAACCTTTCCGCGCTACGCCATAACTTCCGGAGCGTGAAGCGCCTCGTCGGTGACCAGACTACAGTTTGCGCCGTCATCAAGGCCGACGCCTACGGACACGGAATCGAACCGGTTGCGCTCGCTCTGCAGCGCGAAGGCGCCGAATGGCTTGGCGTGACGTCGACCGATGAAGGCGTGCAAATCCGCGACGCGGGCGTGAACACGCGCGTAATGCTGATGACCGGATTCTGGCATGGTGAAGAAGATGACGTGGTCGCGCGCAATCTGACGTCGGCGGTTTGGGATCCGTGGCAAGTCGATGCCTTGCAGCAAGCTGCGGCTCGGCGCAACACCCGGGCACGCATTCACCTGAAGGTCGATACCGGCATGACGCGCTTCGGCATCGGACTGACTGATTTGCCGCGCGTGCTGGAGCAGATTCGGCAATCGGCGAACCTCGAACTGGAAGGCGTCTTCACGCATCTTGCTTCTGCGGAAGTGGTCGATGCGCCCGACGTCGAAGCCCAGCGCGAAAAGTTCACGCAAGTACAACGCGTGGTTTGCGAAGCCGGCATGACACCGCGCTACTCTCACATGGCGAATACCTCGGCGACCGTCTGCCATCCGGAAACGCGCTACCAGATGGTTCGTCCGGGACTTGCGATGTACGGATACATCCAGCGCTTCGCGTGGGCAAGTGGCGGACGCGGACCGGGATTTCCGGTTGACCTGAAGCACGTGCTGAGCTGGAAGACGAATGTCATCTCGATCCGCGAGGTTCCTGCTGGGCGCTTCGTGGGCTACAACGGCACGTTCATCACTACGCGCCGCACCCGCATCGCCGGGCTGCCGATCGGGTACGCCGACGGACTGAGCCGCCGCATGTCTAACCGCGGGCGTTTCATCGTGCGCGATCACTACGCCCCGATCATCGGGCGCATCTCCATGGACATCACGCTGCTCGACGTCACTGACATTCCGAACGCCGGCATCGGAGACGAGGTGCTGGTGATTGGCGAAAGCGAGCACTGCCAGGTGAACGCGTGGCACCACGCGCACTTCGCCGACACGATCGCCTACGAGATCCTGTGCGCCATCAGCGAGCGCGTGCCGCGGCGAGCGATTGAAGAGCCAGTGCCCGAGTCGGTTGCATCTCACTCGCGATGACTTCTGCTGAGAAGCCTAGAGTTCTGCTCGCGGTTTTCGCTCATCCGGACGACGAAGCGGTCGTCGCTCCGGTGCTCGCGCGCTACGGCCGCGAAGGGGCGGATGTGTACGTCGTCTATGCGACGTCGGGCGAGCACGGCGTGCGTGAGCACTTCAAAATTCCAACCGGCAAGACACTCGCCGAATGTCGAGAACTCGAAGCGGAAGCTGCTTCTCGCGAGCTCGGCATCAAGCCACCGATATTCCTGGGACTCGAAGACGGATTGCTGGGTGAGTTCACCAATCCGCCGGGCAAGAATATGCGGCAGCTCACGTCGAAGCTGCAGGAGGTGCTCGCCGATCTTCATCCTGACGCGATCGTGACTTGGGGACCGGACGGAGGCTATGGGCATCCGGATCATCGGCTGGTCGAGGACGCAATTACTGAGCTGGTGCAACGCGGCGCAACAACATCGCGACTGTTCTACTTCGGAATTGCGCACGAAAAGCTGGAAGGAACTTCGGGTCCGTTTTCCGCGTTCCTGACGACCGACTCCCGCTACCTCACGGTTCACGTGTCCTTTACGGATGCGGATCTGGAGGCCGCTCGGCGATCGTATCGTTGTCATCAGTCGCAGTTTACTGAGCAGACGATCGAGTATCTCGATAGTTTCTTCACCCGGGCCTGGTCTGGGACGGTGAGTTTTCGGCCGTGGTTTGGCGAGATCGGTGGCGACGGTCTATTCGAATAACAAGAACTTCTGTTTCGCAGGTCGCGTACTAATCACCATGCCGAAGTGTGTCCTCGTCTTGCTAGTGACTCTCACCGCGGCGGCGTCTGCCCAGCAACTCACGGCCAACGAGATCATGGCACGCGTGGCTGCCAATCAGGACAAGGCTGTCGAATTGCGATCCCATTATGTTTACAAGCAGCACACGCACACCGCGAGCCTCAAAACCAACGGCAGGCTGATGCGGGAGGAGACCGATGACTACGAGGTCTTCCCTAGCGCGAAAGGCGTGGACCGCAAGCTCGTTTCACTTTCCGGGCGCTACTGGCACAAAGGTGAGTATCTGACGTTCAACTCGGAACCTATTCCCGACCCCGACGGCATCGACGCGGACCTCACCCACGATTCGTTGCATGACTTGGATCAGCGCTCGACGCGAGACGGCATCGCCAGCAACCTGTTTCCACTCACCAGTGGGCGGCAGAAGGACTATCAATTCCAATTGATCGGCGAAGAGAGCTTGGCTGGGCGGCCCGTGTATCACATTCGCTTCGAGCCGAAGGACAAAAGTGACTACGACTGGGCGGGCGAGGCGTTCATCGACAGGGCCGAGTTTGAGCCGGTGAATGTGTTTACCAAGCTTTCCAAGAAGCTGCCGTTTTTCGTACGAGGAGTGATGGGGGTCGATCTACCCGGAATCGGTTTCAACGTGCAGTACGTGCGCCTTGGGCCGGGCGTCTGGTTTCCCGAGACTTTCGGTACGGAATTCGAACTGCACCTGTTTCACCTTGTGAGCCGGACGGTGACGCTGTCGGTGAAGAACTCAGATTTCGAGGAAACGCATGTAGATTCGAAGATACTCAGTCCTGCCGGCGTAAATTAGGTCCTAACCAACCTTCCGCCAAGGCGTCCAACCTACCAGAATCGAACCGGAACTTATCCGGCTGTTTCGTCGTATCCTATTTACACACATGACAGCACGTGGGGGATTCTCGTTTCGTGAGCCCATCTTTGTCGCCCTGGGCACTCTGAGGGCGCACAAGCTGCGGTCTTTTCTCATGCTGCTGGGAATCATCTTGTCGGTGTCGACGCTGATCATCGTCGTATCCATGATTCGCGGCACCAACCAGTACATTCAGAACCGCGTCGCCAATATGGGCGCGAACGTGTTCCTGGTCGACCGCTACGGCATCATCACCAACGCCGAGGACTTCGTTAAGGCGCAACGCCGCAACCGCGCCATCACCTACGAGGACTTTGAAGATCTGCGTGACAACCTCACGTTGCCCAAAGGGGTCGGCCTCGAGGCGCGGCACAACGGCAAAATCCGATACGGCGACCAGACCCTGGAAGACGTCAACATTCGCGGAGTGACGGCTAACATCGCTTCCATGGACGTCGAGGAACCCGCAACCGGGCGCTACATTTCCGATTCCGACAACGATCACCGTTCCGAGGTGGCGTTCATCGGCACCGACGTCGTCAAGCAACTATTTCCGACCGTGGAGCCGATCGGAAAAACCATCACGGTCGACGGTCATGAGTACCAGGTAGTCGGAGTGGCGAAAGAGGTGGGCAACATCCTCGGCGAGTCACAGGACGATTTCGTGTACATCCCGATCACCACGTGGCTGAAGACCTATGGCAGCCACAACGTGGACATGGCCATCAACATACAAGCGCGCGGTCCCGACTGGATGGAACGCACCCAGGACGAAGCCCGCTCCCGCATGCGCGCACGCCGTCATCTTGCCCCAAATGAAGATGACAATTTCGGGATCATCTCGTCTCAGTCTGTGATGAGCCTGTGGAACAGCATCACCGGCGCGCTCGCTTCCGGGATGGTTGGGATTGTCTCGGTGTTCCTCGTGATCGGCGGCGTGGTGATCATGAACGTCATGCTGGCCAGCGTGACCGAACGCACGCGCGAGATTGGCGTCCGCAAATCAATGGGGGCGCGGCGGCGCGACATCCTAATGCAGTTCCTGGTGGAGAGTTCGGTGATGGCGGCGGTTGGTGGCCTGATTGGCGTCACCATCGCATCGATTCTCTCGGTGCTCATCGACAAGTTCACACCCGTCCCGATGTCCGTACCGATCTCCGCCGTGGTCATTGCGCTGCTGGTGTCGAGCGCGGTGGGAATGTTCTTCGGAGTGTATCCGGCGCGGCGCGCGGCCAAGCTCGATCCCATTGAAGCCCTGCGGGCTGAGGCATAACCGATGGCACGTCGCATTGAATTCGGTGAAAACGAGCGCATGGCGTTCGCGTCGCTGCGCGACCACAAGATGCGTTCGCTGCTTACGGTGCTCGGGGTGGTCATTGGCGTAACGGCGCTGATTGCGGTCGCCTCAATCCTCGTGGGCGTCGACAAAGACCTCCGCGATTCCCTCAGCCAGTTTGGAACCGACACGCTGTTCGCGTTCAAGTGGAATCCCGGCATTCACATCGGGCGCATGTCGCAGGAGGAGCGCTCGCGCAAGCCGCTTTCGCTCGATGATGCCCTGGCGATCCGCGCGGAAGCCCCGGATGTGAAAAACGTCTCGGTCGAGGTTTTCCCGCGCATCTATCCCGGACAGCCGCCTTCCAATCCCCCAACGGTACGTTACAAGGGACATGAAGTCTTCAACGTCGATCACAGTGGAACGCTCGTCACCTGGCCGGATGTGAATAACGTTCGCGTGATGAAGGGCCGCTTCTTCACCGAAGCCGAAGATGAACATCGCGAACCGGTAGCCATCATCGGGCACGATCTCGATGACGCGCTCTTCAAAGGCGAAGATCCGCTCGGAAAAACCATCCTGGTCGCCGGCGTGAATTACCAGGTGATCGGCGTGCTGGCAAAACTGCCGGGCAGTTTGACGCATAACGATTCCGCCGACAAGCAAGTGCTGGTGCCGTACCAGACGTATCACAAGTACCACCCTGCCGACGACGAGCACTGGATTGTTATCCAGGCCTATCCCGGAAAGAAGTCGGCAGCCGAGGACGAGGTGCGAGGCATACTGCGCCGCCGCCGGCACGTGCCTTTCGATAAGCCGGACAATTTTGGCATTTCGAGTTCGGAGCAAATCACGGAGCAGTTCCGGCAAATCATGAGTTCGGTGGCGCTGATGACGATCGTGATCGCATCGATCGGCCTGCTGGTTGGCGGCGTCGGTGTCATGAACATCATGCTGATGTCGGTGACGGAACGCACACGTGAGATCGGAGTTCGCAAGGCGATTGGCGCGCGCCGAATGGACATCATTCGCCAGTTCCTGACCGAGGCCGTGACCCTGACCGGCGCCGGCGGATTGGTGGGCGTATTGATCGGAGTTGGCATCAGTTTGCTCATCAACGCGCTGGTTCCGACGCTGCCGTCGTCGGTGCCCGGATGGGCCATCGGAGTCGGCGTGGCCGTTTCGATGAGCGTGGGCCTGTTCTTCGGAATGTATCCAGCGGTGAAGGCGGCGCGACTCGATCCGGTGGAAGCGCTGCGCTACGAGTGATCTCTACTTTGAGGTTTCGGTTCCCGCTTCAGGAGTTGGAGCAGCGCTCGGAGTCGGCGGTTCGATGACGGTGGTCCTCGGTTGCTCGCGCGTGTATTGGATGGTCATCATCTTCGCCATCGGCCCACCATCAGTGCTGGTTTCCACGGTGAACGTAAAGGCGTCGGCGCTGATGCCGGAGTAAGTTTCCTTCACCTGGACCTTGCTTTGACCCATGTCCATCTGCGAAGTGAAGACCAGCGTGCCGTCGGTCTGCCACTGGCCCGAACCGGTGGAGTCGCATCCGTCGGGACTCAAGGTGTCGCACCACATACCTTTGTAAGCAGCGGCCTTATCGTCCCACCAGACCAGTCCAACGCCGGCGTAGATTCCCATCACCCCATGCGAGCGTGAGCGCTCGACGAGCGAGTTACCCGCCGGGCCGCTGCGAATATCGGAGCGTCCGATGGAGGTCCCCGCGTTGGGGAACCATGCGCTCTTCTCGACCGTCGCCACGATCTTCCACATGCCGGTGAAGGTGTCGGTCATCTTCTTCATCTGTTCCGACTGCTTCACCGAGGGCATGCCGGGGGGTTCGGGCGGCGCGGCCGGCTTGTGATGGCGCCGGGAACTCTGCGCCAAGCCCGTGGTCGTGAGAACGAGAATGACGGCGGTGATGAGAGCGCGCTTCATGAGGTCCTCCGATTCGTCGGGGCGAATGATAACCCAACCCGTGGCGGTTTCGGCGTGCCGTTCTTGAGCCCTCGACTGCTAATGATGATAATCGTTCGGATGCCTGCGAAGACGAAATCCGACCCAGTGGAAAAGCGCATAGAAGCGCTGCGCGACCAGATCCGTCATCACGAGTACCTGTATTACGTGCTCGACAATCCCGAACTGGCGGATGCCGATTTCGACCTGCTGATGCGGGAATTGAAGCAGATCGAGGCGGCGCACCCGGAATTGGTAACACCCGATTCGCCGACGCAGCGGGTGGGCGGCAAGCCTCGCGAAGGATTCGTCAAGGTGCCGCATTCGGTACCGATGCTCTCGCTCGACAACGCTTACAACGAACAGGAATTGCGCGACTGGGAGCGGCGCGTCGAGGAACTCACCGGGCAGAAGCAGGTGGAATACGTCTGCGAGTTGAAGCTCGACGGCCTATCGATGGCGTTACATTACTCCGGCGGCAAGTACCAGCGCGCGGTCACCCGCGGCGACGGAACTGTTGGGGAAGACGTAACGCCGAATGTGCGGACGATCCGCTCGGTGCCGCAGGTTGTTTTTCCGAAAGCTAAGTTGCCGAGCGATTTCGAGGTGCGTGGCGAGGTGCTGATGCCGGTGGCATCTTTCGCGCGCATGAATGACGATCGCGAGAAGCAGGGACTGGCGAAGTTTGCCAATCCACGCAATGCGGCGGCTGGCGCAGTGCGCGTGCTCGATCCGGACGTTACGGCGTCGCGACGCCTGGAATTCTTTTCGTACTTTCTGTTCGTCGATGGCCGTCCGTTTCATGACAAGCACTCGCAAAATCTTGAGACGCTCACCGCTGCCGGATTCAAGGTCAATCCCAATTGGAAAACGCTGAGGGGCATTGATTCGGTTTGGGAGTACATCCGCAAATGGGAAGAGAAGCGCGACACGCTGCCGTATGAGATTGACGGCATCGTGATCAAGGTTAACTCGATTCCGCTGCAACGGGAGTTAGGATTCACAGGGAAAGCCCCGCGGTGGGCGGTCGCGTACAAGTACGCGGCCCGCGCTGGAGTGACGCAGATCGAAGATGTGTTGGTGCAGGTGGGCCGCACGGGGAAACTTACGCCCGTCGCGGCGTTAAAGCCGGTGTTCATCGGCGGGACAACCGTGTCGCGAGCGACGCTGCACAACATGGACTTCATCGACAATCTCGGCATCAAGATCGGCGACTGGGTGATGGTCGAGCGCGGCGGCGACGTGATCCCGAAAGTGGTGAAGGTGGTGGAGGACAAAGAGCATCCGCGCGGACACCGCAAGTTCCACATGCCGGAAACATGTCCTGAGTGCGGCGGACACGTCGTTCGCATCGAGGGCGAGGCCGACCATCGCTGCGTAAATGCCAATTGTCCGGCGAAGCTGCGCGAGAGTATCCTGCACTTCGCATCGCGCGGGGTGATGAACATCGAGGGCATGGGCGACGCGCTTGTGAATCAACTGGCGGACAAGAAGCTGGTGAAGACCGTGGCCGACATTTATCAGCTGAATCTCGACAAGCTGCTCACGCTCGAACGCATGGGAAAGAAGTCGGCGCAGAATGTGCTCGACGAGATCGAGAACTCGAAGAAACTGCCGCTGGAGCGCGTGATCTATGGGCTCGGAATTCGGTTTGTCGGCGAGCGGACGGCGCAGTTTTTGGCGGAAAATTTTGGGTCGATGGATGCGCTCGTCGAAGCAGCGACTTTGGATAATGCCGACGCGAGCATCGCCAAACTCGAAGAAGTAGAAGAAGTGGGGCCGCGCATTGCCGAGAGCATTCGCGACTTCTTTGCCGAACCGAGTAACGTCGAGTTGGTTGAGCGGCTGCACGCGGCCGGGTTGCAATTCAAAGGTAAGAAGAAAGAACGCGGCACAGCTCTGACGGGCAAGACGTTCGTACTAACGGGAACGTTACCAACCTACAGCCGCGACGAAGCCAAGAAGATGATCGAGGACGCCGGAGGCAAGGTAACGGGCTCAGTTAGTAAGAAGACTGACTATGTCGTCGCAGGAGCCGACGCCGGATCGAAACTCGACAAGGCGCGAGAGCTGGGAGTGCACGTGATTGATGAGGCGACGATGCTGAAGCTGCTCCGCAAAGCGGATTAATCGGACCATCTTCGAAGCCATAAGAACCGGACTACTGCTTTGCTGCAAGATTCTGCAGTTCCTCTGACCCGCCGCCGGTTCGCAACAATACAATCAACACGCGGAATCACAATTCCAACGTCGTATTCCTATTTTGGAACTCGTGATTTGCCGCTCCCATTCGCTTCTTATCGCAAACGTTAGTCTTCGACTCACCGCACCGCTTGTGAGCGTCTCGGCTGGCAACCCACGTGCATAGGTCATGGTCACGGAGATCCCCGGACAAGCCGTGGTGTGTCCGAGTCCTCCCATCTCCGAAGGCCAACGGTACTTTCGCTACCCAGCGACAACTCACAGTGCTGGGGACCCAGAGGCTACTATGCGCAATCGAAACATTCTTAACTGGATTCTCGCGATCGCAGTCGGCGTGCTGTGGGCGGGCTTGCAGTCCGCTCCGGCAGAAACCCTGATCGTAACCAATATCAACTGCTGTATCGAGCAGGTAGATACTTCCACCAATACCATTACGACGTTGCTAAGCATTGGGGGCAATCCCGACAGCGTGATCTTCGCGCCGGGCAACAACCTCATCTACAGTCTTCCCAATCAGAGCGGGATCGGCATCTTCAATACCGTGACACTTTCCAATCGCTATATTCACGGCAACCTCTTTCAACCGCTCGATCTCGCGCTTGATCCGTCTGGCACGTCCGTGCTGGTTGCCGATTCGGGCAACATGTACGGGCCCGCAGGGATAAAGCGCATCGATTTGACCCAGGCGTTTCCGATTCCTACCATCGTCGCTTCCGGTTTCGACGATGTCGATGGAATTACCTATGACAACAAGGGCAACTTCTACGCCGTGATTAGTGGCCGCTTTGTGGAGCAGCTCGATCCCGTCACGGGCGCGCTCATTAAACGAATCGAGTGCACTTACTGCTCGCCATACGAAGATGACCTTGATGGCATCACGTTCGATCCAGTCACAAACAGCTTGTGGGTTTCCGACAAGCTCTTCAACGGGATCTGGGAGATTCCGACTGACCTTTCGTCCTCAACACTGTACGCGAGTGGCAAGATCGGCGATCCCGATGGGATTGAATCAGACGGCGCCGGCAACATCTACGTAGCCGCCCGCACCGGACAGATATTCGTCTACAACATTGGTTCCAACACAACGACGGGCTTGACCCAGGTGCCCGGCCTCGACGATCTGGCACCGCTCACCGGGCTAGGCTCACCAAACTATCCGGTAGGAACACCCGAACCTGGCACAATTCTCTTGGTAGCAATGGGAGCGCTAGGAATCGCAAGCAGAATGCGCAAGCATTGATCCTGCCGAACTTGTTTGCCGGTTGGCATTTCCATCGGACCGCCTGTCAAGGCCAGAAGACGGTTCGCAGAAAGCGTCAGCCGGCAACCTTCATCTTGCCGAGCCCCTGCTCAATATCTGCTCTCAGATCCTCCACCGATTCCAGCCCAATGCTGAGCCGCACAATTCTCGGGCCGTAGCTTGGACGCCGCGGAGTCTGGAAGTCATAAGCCATCGCGAGGCTCGCGACGCCTCCCCAGCTGTAGCCGATCCCGAACAGTTGCAGGCTGTCGACAAACTTCTGCACCTGCTCTTTGCTGAATTCCTTGCGGAAGACGATCGAAAATACGCCTGATGAGCCCGTGAAATCGCGCTTCCAGAGTTCGTGTCCCGGACACGACGGAAGCGCCGGATGCAGCACCAGTTCGATTTCCTCCCGATCGGCAAGCCACTGCGCCAACGCCAGCGCACTTGCTTCGATCGTCTTAAGCCGCACTGCCATCGTCTTCAGGCCGCGCAGCGCCAGACTGCAATCGTCGGGCGAAACGCCGCAGCCCATGATCTGCTGCATCGATCCGAGCTGCTCGTAGAGCTCCTTGTCACGCACGGTGACCGACCCCATCAGCACATCGCTGTGGCCGGCAACGTACTTCGTCAGTGCCTGCATGGTCACGTCCACACCATGCGCGAAGGTATCGAACAGCACTCCCGCCGACCAGGTGTTGTCGAGCACCACCAGCGCACCTTTCGCGTGTGCCACGCCGGCAATTGCGGGGACGTCCTGTACCTCCATCGTTATGGAGCCCGGACTCTCGCACCAGATCAGGCGAGTGTTTTCGCGGAACAGCGGATCGAGTCCGCTTGCGCTCGCCGTCGGCGGATAGTACGACACTTCCACTCCGAAACGCCGCAGCACGTCGTTGGCAAATTTGCGGTTCGGCCCATACACGCTTTCGGGAAGCAGCACGTGGTCGCCGGCCTTGAGCAAGGAGAGATTAATCAGCGCGATGGCGCCTTGTCCTCCAGGCATCAAAATGGTCCGGAAGCCGCCTTCCAGTTCGCAGATGCGCGCCGCCAGTTCGAGCGCCGTCGGCGTGCCGTAGAGTCCGTAGGTGTAGCCGACACTCCACTGGTCCCAGTCATCGGTGGGCGCGGCCGCATTCGGAAACAATACGGTCGATCCGCGATATACGGGCATTATGAACGAGCGAAATCCTTCGGGAGCATGCGCGTCGGGATGAATGAGGCGGGTGTGCCAAGATTTCGACATGTACAGAAGTTTAGTTGATTGGATATTGAATATTGTTTATTGAATATTGGAAGAACAAAACCGGCGCGCTATCCAACAGAAATAAGCAATAGACAATAATCAATATTCAATCTGCCGAGATCAACACAGGCGCAGCCGACGAAGAGAGGAGTCAAAAGTGAGGACGAGATGGCAGAAAAGTTTAAGGGTCCTGAGGTTTCGTCAGGTTCGTTCTCCTCGACCAGCAGTTCGCTTTAGACCCTCACTCGCCTGACCTTCAGCCCCTCTTTCGAGTATGACCAAAGCGACTTTGTTTGGGCTCCGGGCTCACCGCCAACCGGAAAAACCAGCCTGACTCCTCAGGACCCTATCCTGCTCTTGACTCGCTACCCGTTCTCCTCAACCAGCGCTTTGCTAAAGACCGTCGTCGTACCCTGTGGAATCGCAGTCTCGAGAACCACTTTCCCTGATTCGACTTCAGCCCCGGTTCGCTGCACCAATCGGTAAAACTCAGTAACTGTCAAAGAACGATTTTGAACATACGCCTCTCCTTCCTGGAGTCAAGAAAATCTGCGCAACTATAAACGCTTTATTTTCAGTCGAGTGCAGCTCGTCCACAGGCGGGTGCCAAGAAATGGTGCAGGGCGCCCGGCGAGACCTCACGAGAACAGCGTAAATCCGCGAATTTGCTGCTTAACGATAACGTGACAAGTGCGCCGGGGCACCCTTCGCGCGTAACGCAAATGTGCAAATCGAATGACAAATAGCCGCCACAGCCGAAATTCGCAATCTCCGGCTTTCGCTAAACGGCGCTTGGGAGGTGAGAAAGCGCGGCTCCCACGAGGTAAATCGAGCCGGTGACGACCAGCAGACCGTCTTTTGGCGTCATTTCCAAGGCGCGACCGAGTGCCGCAGCCAGGTTGGGCTCGAGAATCGCTTCGGTTGCCATGCGCGTAGACCGCAGAACCTCCTCCGGCGACGCCGCCCGCGGGTTCTCGACTGTCGTGATCACGACTTGGTCTGCGATCGGGAACAATATCTCAGCAATCTCGCCCACCGCCTTGTCGCGCAGCACGGCAAAAAGCAAAGTGATACGGCGATCGGGAAAGCGCTCCGACAGCGCGGACCGTAGCGCCCACGCCCCCGCCGGATTATGCGCGACGTCGAGTACGACATCGGGTCGGGCACCCGCAGCCGGAATCACCTGGAAACGTCCCGGCCACTCGGTCTCGCGAATGCCGCGCTCGATCTGCTCCGGTGTGATCGTCACGCCAGCCAGATTCAACTGTTCCGCCGTGGCGATCGCCAATGCGAGGTTGCGAAGCTGGTGGCGTCCAATCAGCGGCGAATCCACCACAATCTCCCGGCCCATCACGGTCAAGGGATAGCGATTGCGTGCGCCGGTCCCGCGCTGATCCCACGCCGTTCCTTCCGCGCCCGGC